>Ga0335074_10002360_pt1 | contig 25721 bp, 21 predicted proteins | sample Lox_Sample_23_FD_206715 | JGI IMG/M metagenome (GOLD analysis project Ga0335074, IMG submission 206715) | Soil microbial communities from Loxahatchee National Wildlife Refuge, Florida, United States - Lox_Sample_2.3 | ecosystem: Environmental > Terrestrial > Soil > Wetlands | place: USA... | reverse complement strand
TTGGCGGATAAAGATCGCGCGGAACCACCCAGTACGCTCCGCTTGCCTCGAGCTGCGGCGTGCGCGCCGACGTCAGCGAAATCAGTCCCGCATCGGCATTTCCCGACTCTGCAAATTGCGCGGTCTGCGCGATGTTTTCGGCTGTCACGATCTTCGGCTTGAGGGTGTCGTACAGTTTCAGGCTCGTCAGCGCAGCAACCGCGGCTCGGCCGTACGGAGCGCGGTCGGGATTGGCAATCGCCAGTCGTTTCAGACTGGGATCGCGTAGCAGATCGAGCGAGGGCGCCGGCAGTTTCGAGTCCTTGCGCGTCCAAAGCACCAGCGTGCCCTTGGCATAGGTGATCGGAGTCGACGAATCGCTCAATCCTGCCGCATCAGCCAATCCCGCGTCGATCAACTTCTTCGGATATCCCAGATCCGCTGACAAAAAGACGTCGAAAGGCGCGCCGTTTTGAATTTGTGTCGTTAGCATCGCCGAGGCCTGGAACGTGGCTTCCGCATGAATTCCCGTCGAGTGTTCAAACTCAGCAAGAATCGGCGGCAGCACCGGCGAGAGGTCGGCGGCCGCAGCAATCCGCAGAGTGGTCTGCGCATGCGCGGCAATGGCCAACATCATTGCCAAAAGAGCAGGGAAGATTCGTTTCATCATTGATTGCCTCACCCAGACCTGGGTATTCAAAATCCGCGGGCGGGTTTAAAGCCTCACCCGCCCTCTGCACGCAAAACCCGCTGCACACTGGTAGGCTAAATCCAACGGTTATGAACGACAACCTACACCAGTTGCGCTGTTTCGGCTGCGGAACTCGCATTGCGGGAGCCGAAGCCCAGCCGGATTTCCGTTGCGCTCTTTGCGGGGACTTGTTTGAAGTCGACTATCCGGGCTGGATTCAGAAAAAAGGGCCCGACCGTCCCAATCCTGGCGCCCTCAAGTGGTTGTGGCGCGAGCGCCGCTGCTCGACAGAGTTGCTCGATCAGTCGGGTGTCTGGCGCTTCCGCGAGTTGCTTCCCATCCTCGACAGCTTTGGCGATGCTGTCACCCTGCGCGAGGGCGGAACACCGCTCTACCGGTTGCCGCGCAACGCAAAGGCCCTCGGCCTCGATCAGCTTTATGCCAAGCATCAGGGCATGAACCCCACCGGCTCGTTCAAAGACACCGGAATGACCGCCGCAATGAGCGTGGCCCGCGAACGCCGCTTCGAGTGGGTTGCCTGCGCGTCGACCGGAAACACTTCGGCCTCCATGGCGGCGTATGCGGCTCGCGCCGGATTAAAGAGCCTGGTGCTTATCCCCGACGGCAAAATCGCCTGGGGTAAGCTCTCGCAGGCCATGGATTACGGCGCTCTTACCTGCCAGTTAAAGACCGACTTCGATGGCTGCGTTCGCGTGCTTACAGAAATCGTCAGGCAAGCGCCCATCTACCTGCTTAACTCGGTCAATCCCTACCGGCTGGAGGGGCAAAAGACGCCGGCATTCGAAATCGCCGAGTCTTTCGACTGGAACGTTCCAGACCATCTGATCGTGCCGGGCGGCAACCTTGGTAACAGCTCGGCGCTGGGCAAGGGATTCAGGGAGTTAAAGGAATTGGGCCTCGTCGCTCGCATGCCGCGGATCTCAGTGATTCAGGCTGCCGGCGCCAATCCGCTGGTGCGGAGCCTGGCGCTTACCCGCGGCGCATCCATCGAGCCGGTTGAAGCGCACACGCGGGCCACGGCCATTCGCATCGGCAATCCCGCCTCGTGGCGAAAGGCTGCGCGAGCCATTCAGGATACCGGCGGCTGGTGCATTGACGTTACCGAGGCCGAAATCGCTATTGCCAAGGCCGAGCTTGGCGCCGAGGGGCTGGGCTGCGAACCGGCATCGGCGGTTACGCTCGCGGGCCTGAAGAAACTGCGCGCCAAGGCGCTCATCCACGCCAGTGAAACCGTGGTGCTGGTCCTCACCGGGCACACGCTTAAGGACGCCGACTACACCATCGACTTCCATCGCGGAACCCTGCTCAAGGAAGAAGAAAAGGTTGGCGTAGAAGGCGAGATCGAAGCAATGCGGCGCAACGCTGTCGTCACCGATGCCACGCCTGAGGCAGTGCTTTCGGCCGTGAAGGGTGCGAGGGCATGAGCTCAACGGCGAGCTCTGAGCCAGGCGGAATTCGCCTGCGCCTTCCCGCTACATCGGCCAATCTGGGGCCGGGATTCGATGCCGTTGCCGTTGCTCTCGATTTCTATCTCGAAATCGTGGCCGAACCCGCGGGCGAGTTTTCGATCGCGGCCACGGGCCGCAACGCTGATCGCTGTTCCCGGCTCGAAGACAACCTGATCATTGAGGCCTACAGGCGCATTCTTCGTGCTCAGCAGCGCGAAATCGTTCCCCTCGCCATCAGCATGCAGAACCAGATTCCTCTCGGAATGGGCTGTGGTTCTTCGGCTGCGGGCCGGCTTGCGGCAATCGCTCTCGCCAATCACTTCGGCCAGCTTGGCCTCGGCGCTGAAGCGGTACTCGACGAGGCTTACATGCTCGAGGGCCACCCTGATAACGTCGCCGCCTGCTGGCTGGGTGGCTTCGTTGCTTCCGTCTGCGAAGGCCGCCGCGTTTATCCAGTCCACGTTTCGCCACCAGAACAATGGCGCGTGATCGTCGCCCTCCCTCCCGATCCGCTGCCCACCAGTGTGGCTCGCTCGGTACTCCCGGCCAGCTACTGGCTTCACGACGTTGTGCAAAACCTGCAGTCGGTTTCGCTCCTGGGACTGGCCTTTGCCCGGGCCCGCGGAGACCTGCTGCGCCTGGCCATGCAAGACAAGGTGCACCAACCCTACCGCGCCGCCATATGCCCGCTTTTGCCCCTTTTGCTGCCTCTGGCCGGCGAACACGGAATCCTGGGCGCTTCACTCAGCGGAGCCGGGCCCTCCGTCCTGGTGATCGTTGATCGGGAATCGAACCTGGCCGGTGCAGAAACCGCAATCCGGCATGCCCTCGGTGCGGCCCAGGACGTCGAATTGCTCCACTCAAGATTCATCGCACGCGGGGCAAAAGACCTGTTTCAGACAGCCGGTTTTTGAGCGGGATTTGACCTCAGGACCTCGGAAACGGCGTTATCTTTCGGTAATAAATTGAAACGAGCTGATATCTTTCTTGACAATCACCAAACCTTTGATTACCCATTTGTTACCTAAGTTTGCTTGCCTTTCATTGTATGAACACATAAATTCGCAGCGTGGGCAGTTCTGGGGGAGGGCTGCTCTAGCGCCCGTGATCCTTTCGGATCCGGGCGCTTCTAATTTCAGGAGCCTGGAATTTCAGGAGACTGGAAATCCTTCGTTCTTCCGCCCCTCCGGCCCCGGCCATCCAAAAGCCCTTTTCCTCCCTTCCCGCGGGCCCTCACCACAACCCCATGTACCTCGCCGGTACCTCACCCCCAGTTATGCGACTTTCGGGGGATTTGAGCATCTTATAAACAGCTCGTTCCTGTAAACTGACGGAGTATTCGTACAGGCGAAACGAGGGAGGAATATGGCCGGGTTGGGTGTGATTGAAGTTAACGATTCGAATTTTGAACAGGAAGTACTGAAGAGCGAAGTTCCGGTGCTCGTGGACTTTTGGGCGGTGTGGTGCGGCCCCTGCAAGGCGATCGCTCCCATCATCGAAAGCGTCGCTGCCACTTTTGCCGGCAAGGTAAAGATTGCCAAGATGAACGTGGATGAGAGCACCTCCACGCCGATGCGCTATCGGGTTCAGGCAATCCCGACGCTCATCTTTTTCAAAGACGGTAAGCCGGTAGATCAGCTGCTGGGCTACAGCCCACAGCCGGTTATCGAAGAGAAGATTCAAAGGCTGGTCAGCTCAAGCGTAACTGCTTAAGCACGTTTGAACAGGATCAGGCCCGGCTCAACGGCCGGGCCTTCGTGTCCCTGGACTCTGGTCAAAAGGGACCAGTACATATGAACGGGGTGCGCCGTTCAAGCCCGGCTCGAGCGGGCACGCGCTTTTCGTTGAAGCAGAGGCCACGACCCACGAATCACCCCCGCCCCCGAAACTGAATAATCCTCCTTCTGTCCCGCTTCGTCGGCCGCCGTTCCGGCAGCGGACTGATCAAAGCCATCGCCTTCTTCTGTTCGGCGAGCCGCTGCCGCGCCTCCCGGCTCTCCGCAGTCTCTTCATAGAGCCTCTGCGCTACCGCTGCCGGCCCACGCATAGCGCTCAAACCTTTCACATCCACCTCGAAGACTCCACCCTCATTCTCAATTCGCAGCCGGTCTCCCACGCGTACCTCGCGGGCCGGCTTGGCCTTCACGCCTTTTGACTGAATGCGCCCCAGATCGCACGACCGCGACGCCAGCGCGCGGGTCTTGAAAAACCGCGCCGCCCACAGCCATTTATCAATGCGAATCCCTTCCATCCGCTATTCCCTATTCCTTACTCCCTACTCCCTACTCCCTGTTTTATCGTTCCCTTGTTCCCTGCCTTTACCCCGTGCATCAGCGCCTGGTACCGCCGCGCATACTCGGCCTTGTAAGCCGCAACGGAATTCTCATAACTCATATGCGGAGTGTTCGGTCTTACTGTCCAGTGCAGATCGATCACCTTCGTCGTCGCCGGCACTGTCACCGCGCCATTCTTTACTGGGACAGTCTTACCGTCTGCCGAGGCCGAATGCACATCCACAAACCACGGCAGATGCACCACAATCGACTCCGGCGCCGCGACGAATTGCGTATTCAGTTTCAGCGTCGCCATGCCTTCCTGCGGCTGCTCCAGCTTGAACGCGACCGTCCCGAAGTAAGTCGGCGCCTGGCTTACTGCGATGGTCTTTCCCGCGCCAATCCACTGCGGCGAAACCACGCTTAGCAGATGCAGCTGCCGGCCCTCCTCGCGCACCAGCATCGACCGCAGCAGCGTGCGATACTCCGCTGCGAACCATCCATGCGGCGCGAGGTTGTGGCCAAAGTTGCGGTCGCCCCACGGCCGGATGTTGAACTCGAATCCCGCATTGGTCGCGCTGGTGTGCGCCAGGATGGCGTATAGCTCGCTCAGCGCCTGCTGCTGGTCGCCCCGAATGGTCTCGGTCAATGTGTTCTTTATAGTCAGGTAGTGGTGCAGATACTCGCCGTCGGCGTAGGTCATAATGCCCTCGGCATACTTGGCCTGCGTCGCTTTGAGTGTCGCGGTCACCCGCGGGTCGTGCGGGTCGAGCGTCGGCTCGGGGACCACGCTCAACAAGTTGCCCCAGTCATATCCTCCCTCCTGCCCATCCAGAGCCGGCGGAATATACCCATTGTGTGCCGCCGCCTGCGCATCGAGCACCTTGAAGAACGCATCATGAAGGCTGTCGTACTCCGCCTGCCAGCTTTGCGCCAGATCAGTATGCCCCGTCTCCGCAGCCATCTGAATCGCCACTCTCAATCCATCCAGCGCCAGAAAGTTGTATCCGGTCAGATGCCCGCGAACATACTCGTTGTCGCGCACGTCGCTGGCCGGCAGAATGTGCAGCGGATCGGCGGCGCGAGCCTGCTTCAGCCAGTCCACAGCCCGCGCAATCTGGGGCAGCGCCCACTCGGCAAACTCCCTGTCGTGCGTGATGCGATAGTGCTGGGCGTAGCCCCACACTGCCTCGCCCCAGCCGTCATACTGTTGTTCCTGCGAAAGAAAATCTCCATCAGGCTTCTGGGACTTTGCGAAGAACTCCAGGCACTCCTTGGCAATTTGCGGATAGCCAGTCACGTCGTAGCTATGCACAATGTCAGCGCCGTCGCGCAGAAAGAAGGCGTGGTAGTGAAGCTTGTTCACGGTCTGGATGTAATCGGCGCCGATGTGATCGATGGCAATCAGGTCGTAGATCAAGTTTGTGTAGAACGTATCCACGACCTTCGCTTCCGGCAATTCGATCTGCATTCCGCCGGCCAGAATTCCGTTCCAATAGGCCTTCACCTGCTCCCTTGCTGTATCAAATCCTGCCAGATCCATCGCCTTGATCGCCTCGGCATCGGCCGTAGGAATCAGAGGCATCTTGAAATCGAGGCTCCATTCCTCATCCGGTTCAAGCATGCTGGAATAAGTCACAATGCCAACCGGCGTCTCAGGCTCAACGTTCAACCGCACCGGCTTTTCCAACTCTGGAGGATTGAGAGCGCTGAACCGGTCTCTCAATACAAAGCCGCGCGACGAGTAGCCGGAAGGGAAGCTGTACAGCATGCGCCCATCACGGAAAAAATGCGGGCCATCGAACGAGTTCATCCAATCGGCGTTGAATTTCTCGCCAATCTGCCGGTAATCGCCAGGGAAATGCCCCTCCACAGGCCGGCGGTATCGGTTGTCGCCCATCGGTTGGCCGGTGGTGCTCAGCGCGTCGTAGCGGATGCCCGTGGAAAAAATCGCGCGCGTCGGCACCTTCGCCGTGTTCCTCATCGTCACACGGATAAAGTTCACCAGCGGCCCGCTCTCGTCCTCGTTCAGGCCCGCTTCAAACATCGTGAAGCGATAGTCAATCCCGTCGCGCTCGAACTCGTAATGAACGATGGGCAGATGATTCTGCTCCAGCGTTCTGATGCGCACGCTGGTGGGCGTCGTGTCGGGACCGGAAAAGAACATCAGCTCGCCGTAGCCGGTCCTCAGGTAGCCTTCGGGTGTAATCTCCGTCGCGCCCTCGGCGCCCATCACCCCGATCTCATCGGTTGGTTTGGAGAAGTACGTGAAGGGCTTGTTCGGATCGTCGATCGAGGGCGAAACCATCTGCGCCGCAGTGCGCCCGTATCCACAAGCCGCAAGAAAAACCATGGCGCCTGCGATTGCTGCCTGTTTCAGATAACGGCACGACATCGGTTGCGAACCTCCTGCTTTCCAGAATCCATCGGCTTACGCGCATTCAAGGGAACATCATAGACCAACGGCGCGTGGCATTTCGCTACCGGCCTTCAGGTGATGGGTGTCACCGGCAACGATCCTCCATCGAGCCCATACTTCTCCGCATGAGTGAGTGAGGTGACCGCTATGAACTCATCCTGCCTGAAATGCGGTACTCATCTTGAGTCCGTGTGGAGCTTTTGCCCTCATTGCGGGGCAGGGAACGAGCCGGCGGCACCGCCCGCCCCGCGCGACCATGAAAATGCGCCGGTTACAGGTGCGTTCAGCGGACTTCTGCTGGGCGTAATCGTCGCGCCGGTGCTTATCATTGCCGGCGGCATGCTCTGCCTCACCGGTCTGGGAGCATTTGCCGGCATTCCCATGATCATCGCGGGTTTCTGCGCGCCCCTTGCCGGCCCATTTTTTGGCTCAGGCTCTGTTGGCGGCAAATGCCCCTGGTGCGGCGTGCACATCTCCAGCCTCAAGCACTCGCAGGAGTTCACCTGCCATGCCTGCAGTCAGCACGTCGTAGTGAAAGACCATGAGCTGGTGAAGGCCGCGTAGAGGTCTAAGCCACCCTTAGATTGCGGGGGCCTTCGGTCCCCTGAATTCCACGTACAAAACCGCCAGGCCTTTGGGCCTTGAGAACCGCTCCCAATCCCTCGGAACAATCCCACTCCGCCCGGTGTCTAATTGCTTGAGCCGCGTCCCCTGCGCTGCTCCAGCCGTAAGAAGCGCAACTCTGAATTCCTGGCCAGACGATCGTCAAAACGTCAAAAGAGCATGCAGCCGTTCGGAACGACGAAACGAATGAGGTCCTATGACTCGGTTGGTAATTTTGCGACCCATCCGCGCCGCCTGCGCATTCATTGCCGCCGGCACGACGCTCGCCCCAACTCTTTTCTTCGCACAATCCCCGGCCTCCTCCTCAACCCCTCTCAACGTCGGCACCCCCGCAGTGCCCGTCACTCAATCCGCTGAAGCCACGCCGCCGCCGCCGGCTCCCGCTGCGCTAACGCCAGGAGAAATCTACAAGCAAGCCATGCACCCGCTCGACGTGGTTCGCAGCGAGATCGGCAACTGGTCAGACCCTGAGCTGCAGGCTTTCGGCGTGGGCGTAAAGATGGCCCGCGGCGCTTGCGACGCAGCCAATCCCGAAACCTACAAGGGCGACGATCTCTACGATCTTGCGCGCCTCTGCGCCCTCGGACAGGACTGGAACCAGGCCTACGTTGTTGCCCAGGACTATATTGCTGCGCTCGACACTACCCACCGGTCTCAAGCATACGCAATCAGCGTCAGCGCGCTGGTTCACATTCACGATATCGACACGGCCGTCGCCACCGCACGTACTATGCTGCGCAGCCTGCCTTATGACGCCGAGGTAGCCTATTCCATCCGCTCGCTCAAGGACTATCTCGAGCAGTCGGGCAATCCGGCAACCATGATGCTGGCCGAACAAGAGCATCCGGCAATCATTGATGCCCTGAAGCAGGGCGTTCCACTCAAGGCCGATCACAGTGAGGCGGTGATGGGCATCGGCGCGCTATTTGAGTCGGGCATGGAGCTGGCGTTCTATGAACGCTTTGCCGGCGACGACAAGAGCGCGGGAGCCACGGTTGCGGATCTTGAAGATGCGCTGGGCACCAAGGCCCAGTTCTCCGGCGCTGACTGGGAGCAGATTTCGCGCGTTCGCGCCGAGTACAGTCTCATCGGCTGGCGTCTGCCCCAGATCGCTATTGAGCAGTCGCTCGAAACCAAGGCGGCCAGGGTCCCAACGCCGGCAGGCGCGACCCGCGCACCGCACGCGCCGGCGCTCAGGCAAACGGCGGCAACTACGCCGACTGTCAACGGGCCCGACTTTGGCGCAGCAACTGTTCTCGTTCTCTTTCCCGACTGGTGTGCGCAGTGCCGCGCGATGATGAAGACCGTCACTGAGTTTGCCACGCTGAACGCACAGACGCCCATTCACGCGTGGGGCCTGATGTACGCCGACGCAGCGCAGAATGCAAGCGATCCAGGTGTGGAAGCAAACACGAAGGAGCTGGAAGGAACCAATACGCTCATCGTCTCTGCGGCTACGGCTGCCCAGTTCGCACCCATTGATCTGCCCCTGGCGATCGTCGTCGACCAGGCCGGCGTCGTCCGATTCATCGGCGCCATCCCCACTGACTCGTTCAACGGCAACGGTTACATGGAACGCATCATCGTTCGCATGGCGACCGCTGAAGCCACGCCCAGGGCAAGCGACAAGGGGAACTGAAATGCCCGGTTCGCGGGCTGCGAATAGTTCCGCCGCCTTAACATTCGATTTCCGCTCTTTGCGCTATAGCGTTTTCGGTTCAAGCCTTAATACATACGATGCGGCCGAGTGGCTCTTTCCTTAAGAAGGAGCCACCTCGCGTGATGACCGCGCGCCCACACATGAACCGAAAACGCCGTAAATTAAAGGGCCCGGCAGAAATTGAGGTCAGCTCTTATGCAGTGCTCTTTTGAGAACGATTTCAAGCGCGGACTTTTGTTCGGCGTATTCTGAGCTCGAAACGGTTCCGGCAATTCGCTCGCTCTCAAGATCGAACATCTCATCTTTAAGAACGCCAAGCAGCGCAGCCTTTTTGTTGGCCGGTGCGGGGACGTAGCCTGCGGCTGGCTGTTGAACAGGCGCGACTGCCTGAGCGGCCACATACTGCGGAGCTCCAGCCGGCTTGCGCAGCAGGAATCCGGCGGCGGCGATCAGCAGGAGCGCGAGCCCGCCCAGGATCCACCAGGTGTACTTGCTGAGCGGGTTCGGCGTGTTGATGGGCGTGCCGATTCCTCCGCCCGGCTGACCACTGGGCGCGGCTTGCTGGCCGCTTTCGCCCTGGCCGCCCTGCTGCTCGCGCGGCAGCGAACCCGATCCCGAAATCGTGAAGGCCAGAGATTTTGCCGGAGTGACATTTTTGGCGAGAAATGTCAGCACGCCGGGGTCGCTGTTGACCGGCTTCATGTCGGAACTGCTAAGGGTCATCGATTTTGGCAGGATGACGGCGAAGTTGTCGGCCGGCAGGGTGACGACCGGTTTGAAATCTAGCTTGCCGGAATAAGGCAGCGTGTAGGTGACCTGGAATTCGGTGTCCTTGTCTCCCTCGTCAGGCTGGATTGGGAAGTTGAACGAGTAGTGACCTTTGGGGTCATCGGGATCGAGGGTCAGCGAGGTCGGCAAGCCGCTCGGCCGCTGCGCCTGCGTGTCCTGTACCTGCGCGCCGCCGGGAAGCACGATCTCAAACGAGCGCTTGCTCCATTGTGTGGTGGGGGGCGTGCTGGTGTTATGCACCAGCCACCGCTCGCTTATGCTGAGCTGCCCGCTGGGGTCGGTCTCCATCTCCATGATGTCGGCTTCGATGAAGACGCCCTGCACTTTTTGTGCAACGTCGAAGACTGAAACGTCGCCCGGTCCCGCGCCTTGAGGCGCCGCGATAAAGTAAGGCGCTCCCTGATGGGTGACGCGAATCAGATAGGGACCGGCGCCCGGCTCGTTGATGGTGTAGCGGCCTTGCCCGTTGGTGGTGGCGTGGGCGACCGCGCTCATCGCCGACTGCACGTCGAGCAATTCCACAGTGTCACCCCCGGCGGGTTTACCCGTGGTCTTGTCGGTTACGGTACCGGAAACGGATGCGGCATGGGAAGCAGCGGCGCCGGCCAAAATGCTCAATGCAAAAATGACTGCAAAAATTCTGGTAGATTTCATTCTGTGTCGTCGTCCTTCAGTCCTTAGTCCCTCAGTCTCTTTGCCCCTGCCTTCACGCCTGTTGCAGGCGGTCGATTTCGGCCAGCAGCTCGGAGGTTTCGTTCTCGAGCAGCGCCCGCTGCACCTCAAAATCCTCTTCGGGATACTTGCCTGCGCGGTGCTCGAAGTTCAGGTCGCGGAGATTCTCGTAGAGCTGCTCTTTGCGCTCCAGCAGAAAATCGAGGCGCGACTTTTCCTTCTGGCTGGCAAAGGCGTTTTCGGGCCAGAAGGTATAGATCAACAGCGCAATCAGCATCATCAGTCCCGCAACTATGCCCTGAATTTCGGTCATTGCTCAAAAACCTCCGTCCGTGTCGGTGTCATGGCGGATACGCTCGCGCCGCTCGCGATCTGCCGGGTCGTGTGCGGCCAAATCAGCACTTGCGGCGGCAGCCTGAGCCCGCCCAATTGATATCCCTGACCAGCGCCGCACCAGCAGGATGGTGCCCAGCAGCGCGGCAGCAAAGACGGCAAACGGGGCGATCCACGCCACCAGGTCAAAACCGTGCGTGGTTGGAGCGGCCAGTACAACGGCACCGTACTTGGCGGTGAAGGCGGCAAAGATTTCCTTGTCGCTCATGCCCGAAGAAATGTCGGCGCTCAGTTCGGCAAGCTCCCGGTCACGATCGGGGCAGCCTACGTGATCGCATTCGCCCAGCAACTGCGCGCAGCCGCACTGGCACATCATCCGGTGATCGAGATCGCTGATTCGAGAGCTTGGGCTGCTCGCTCCGAGCGAGAAGCAGATGGCAACCGCGAGAACCGCAACCTCCACGAATCGTGTCCAAAAAGTAAGGCGCAAGGGAGTCGCCATCAGTCGCCTCCTTTTAGAACCGGTTGAATGGGAATGGTACGTGCAGCCGGAACTTTGAGAACCGCTGTAGCCGGTGTGATGCTCGGGGTCAGGGCGATGAACGTGCCGAGGACCATGATCACGAGGCCGGCCCATATCCAACCCACCAGCGGATTCAGAATTGCCTTGATAATGGGGTGGCCGGTATCGGGATTGGTGCCCTCGTAGACCACGTAGAGATCCAGCACCGGGGTGGAGTGAATGGAAACCATCGTCTCCGGCTGGCCTTCAGAATGGTAGACGCGCCTTTCGGGCATCATTTGGAACTGGTACTTGCCGCCCTTCGAGACGTTGAGCATGGCGAAATCGGAGTCGTAGAGGGCGTTGGAGTCTTGCGTGAAACCTGTGCAATCGAGCTGGTAAGGCCCGATATTCAAGTGGTCGCCAACCGCTAGTTCGCTCTCAACGTTGCGGTTGAAGGCAGAACCAGCCAAGCCGATCACCACCACCACGACCCCGATGTGGACGAGGTAACCTCCGTAGCGGCGGGTGTTGCGGCGAGTGAGCAGCCAGGTGGATGAGATCAAATTGCGGCCGGTCTGCCGGGAGATGACCCCTGCGCCGCGCAGAAACTCAGAGATGATGGCGGTGAGCACCGCGGCAGATACGGCGAAGTCGACCAGCGCATAAAAACTGCCGGTCGAAAACTGGCCATCTGCCCATGGCCTGACGCCAACGGCAAGGCAGACAATTACGGTCACCCACAACGCAACCACGGGCAGTATGAAGTTCCGCTTGATGCTTTTAAGCGACGTAGCGCGCCACGGCAGCAACGGCCCGACGCCGGTGAGGAAGACCAGGAACAGTCCGATGGGGACCGCGACGCGGTTGTACCAGGGCGCCCCCACCGTTACCTTGTTGCCGACCACGTACTCCGAAATAATCGGGAAAAGCGTTCCCCAAAGAATCACAAAGCAGGCCGTGAGCAACACCAGGTTGTTGAACAGGAAGCTCGACTCGCGGCTGACCAGCGACTCGAGATGATGCTCGGTCTTGAGGTGCCCGCGCTGGTAGATGTAAGCGAAGATGCAAACCGCCAGCACAATGCCCATGAAGACAACGAACCAGGTACCGATAGAGGATTGGGCGAAGGCATGCACCGAACTGACCAGGCCGGCGCGCGTGAGCAGCGTACCCAGCAGCGTGAGCAGGAAGGTGGAGAAAATGAGCCAGACATTCCAGCTCTTCATCATGCCTTTGCGTTCCTGCATCATGACGGAGTGCAGGAATGCGGTGCCGGTGAGCCAGGGCATGAAGCTGGCGTTTTCAACCGGGTCCCATCCCCAGTAACCGCCCCAGCCGAGGACCGCGTAGGCCCAGTGCATGCCGAGGAAGATGCCGCAGGTGAGGAAGAGCCAGGTGACGAGCGTCCAGGTGCGTGTGATTTTGATCCACTTCTCGCCGGGGTAGCGCATCATCAGCGCGCCGAGTGCGAAGGCAAAGGGAACCGAGAAGCCCACGTAGCCGAGGTAAAGCATGGGCGGATGGATCACCATCTCGGGATATTGCAGAAGAGGATTGAGACCATTGCCGTCGTCGGGAACGACTCCGCGAAAGACTGCGAAGGGCGTTGCAGGGAAGCAAAGAAGGAGCAGAAAGAAAGTCTGTACGCCGGCCAGAATCGTGCCCGCATAGGCGTAGAGCTTGACGTCGGTCTTGTGGCGGAGCCGAAGTACAAATCCGTATACGGCGAGGAGCCACGCCCAAAGCAGCAGCGAACCCTCCTGGCCGCTCCACATCGCGGCGAACTTATAGGCGGGGTTGAGGGCGCGGTTGGAGTGCTCGAGGATGTAGGTGAGCGAGAAATCGTTGGTGAAGACGGAATAAAGCAGCGCAAAGGCCGCGCCTGTAACTGCGATGAATCCAGCGATTCCTGCCCGGCGCGCGGTGTCGGCCAGCCGCTCGGGGGAAATTCGAGCGGGCTGGCCCGTGGCAATGAGCCGCAGAGCAACCGTGCCGGCGAGCAGATTGTAGGCTGCCAACGCCAACGCAATCAGAAGTGCAAAACTGCCGAATGCTGCCATTCATGACTCCAGGATGATCCTCACTCTTGAGGGGCGGGGACGAGGTAATTCTCTAATATCATAGGAGGTTTGCTTGTGATTTGGCTCACACCAAAGATGGAGGGGTTTTACGAGAACAGGAACGGCCAGTTTGCCTGCCTTAGCTTCTTAGATCATAGAAGCTATCGCCTATGGGCGCCCAAAAGAAAAGCCCAGGACGGCGTCCTGGGCGGTTGGGCGATGAATTATCAACCGGTTATCGCCCATTTTGGTTCATCATCTGGCCCGCAATCTCAACCAGTTCCTCGTTATGCGTCGGCTTGGGCATAAAGCGCACACCTGATTCCTCGTAATCGGCCGCGTTCTCGACGCCGTTGCCGAGCACCAGGACGGGTACGTCAGGCTTACGGATGTGCAGTTCGGCCACGAAGGCCGGGCCCCCCAGTCCGGGCCTGTGATGACCCGAGATCACCAGGCCCAGGCTATTGGAGAAGTGCGGCTCTTCAATCAAGCAAAGTGCCTCGGCTGCATCCGCTACTCGAACCACATCGCGAAAACGCTTTTCGAGCGCCGACACCCGTACGAATGCCTGCAACGGATCGTCGTCAACTAGGAGAATTGTTCTCATCACCCCGGGGGCCCGTGGCCCTGGCAGGTCACAAGGAGCTTGGGCCACTGTTGATTCAGATGACAACAGCGCCAAATTTGTTGCTCGCACGCCGGAGTGTTTGTTCGAGGTTCTTACCTGTCCGGCCCGGTCGCGGTGCGGATTTGCCGTGAACGGACGAGCAGAGCACGGGCTTCTGGGCTACACTGTTGCCGCAGGAATCAACGTGCCGTTGAGGCACGCGAAAGTTGAGTGTGGACTATGCAAATGGTTATTCGCGGCATCGTATTGGTATTCGCATTGGCAGTGACTGCATCTCTGTTTGGCCAAGCACCTCAGCCGGCGGCGACTCCGGCCACCGCGCAGGCTCCCGCTCCAGCGGCAGCGCCCGCGTTGACGGCTGACGGGGTCGTGGCCAAATACATCGAGGCCATCGGAGGGAAAGAGGCCATCGGCCAGGTGAAGTCGCTTTCGATGGAGACGTCGGTACAGGTAATGGGAAACGACGCACCCGGGTCGACAGTGGTTTTGGACGGCGTGGGCTACCGCAACGAGACGCAGTTCAACGACAGCAAGATCATCCAGGTGTACACACCCAAGGGCGGATGGCAGGTGAATCCGATGGCGGGCATGACAGATCCGACGCCGCTGCCGAAGGAGCAGTACAACGCGGGGAAGGACGAGATCTATGTGGGCGGGCAACTCTACAACTACGCGACCCTGGGATACAAAATTGAGCTGGTCGGAAACGACCCCGGTACGTACAAGGTCAAACTGACTACGAAAGACAACCTGGAGTCGACCTACGTGATCGATGCTGCGACCTTCCTGGTAAGATCGGCCATCCGCAAGGGCAAGATGCAGGATCAGGACGTGGACATCACAACCACCTACACCGACTACCAGAAGGCGGACGGCGGTTACCTGATTCCCCGGAGCATCGGCGTGGATTTTGGCGGGCAGTTCCAGATCACGATTGCGGTGAAGAAGGTCGAAATAAACCCGACGATTGATCCGGCAATCTTTGAGATGCCGAAGGCGGCACCGGCCGAAGCCGCGCCGGCTACGCCGAAGAGCTAGAAACGTTCCCGCCTGTGTTGAGGATGGGGCGGGCATGCGAAGCGCGCAAAGGGTATCCCCCTCCCCCCTATGTAGATGGGTTAAGTCGTTTGTTGTCAATCACTTGTACCCCGGTACCTCTCTCCTAAAATATTCAAAATAAACAACTTACGGTGTAAATTACTCCTAAGTAAGGGGTTACGGTTCCGCTTGGCAGCGGATTTGGCGTCAGCGTCCCATCGGTTCAGTTTCCCTGATTTGAATGTAGCGCAATGAGGGGAAATTAAGTGTTAACTGGCCCTAGGGCGCAGGGCAATCGCATTTGGAATTGGAATCTTGAGGTCCAGTGGTTTTCAAAAGGGCACGGCTTCAGCCGTGCCAAAAGACCCCCCCGAATCGACCGGGCTTTAGTCCCCTGGGGGACCCATTATGCTGCACTCTGAAACCACCCCTCCGTGGCTGAAGCCAGAATCTTCCTCTTGCGCCTGATTCGGCACGGCTAAAGCCGTGCCCTTTCAAAACATAATCTTCCCGCATCTTGAAATGCGATTGCCCTGCCCTACGGCGTATTCGGGGGAATGAGGCGCGACTTGGTAAATATGCTGACAAGGTATTCAGCAATATCGTTCAGACTGGTGATGGTGTTATTCGGCCCCGATGCCTGGCAGCCGACGTCTCCTTGCGCCGCATCGTAGTAGTCGGAGAAGAAATGAGTGGTATCGGTCGGCCAGTTGGAGGACATGTCCTGCATGTCCTGGCAGGGAGTGATATTGGGGTACGCGCTTTCTATAACGCCATGCTGAGTAATGTCATTTGAGCAGTTTCCGTTGTTATTCGACGGTGAGTTGGTGGCGGCCGCCGAGGTTGATGGCGAACCATAGGCGATGGTGAACACGGTCGTTCCCGCGGCTGTAGCAGACTGCGCCGCGAGCACCGCCTGTCCGCACTGACCATACAAACTGGGGTATGCATAGTTGCCGCTCGTCGTATTTGCACCCTGGCATAACTGCCCGGAGCCGGAAGGGTCAGTGGTGCAGCCGGTGGTGGCCGAGGTGCCTGTGGCCAAATCGTTCCAAACGCTGTTGTCGTTTGCGGTGGCATTGCCGTCGCTGAGGATGATCATGGCATTCGCCGAGCCTTTGTTGGCGGCCTGTTCGGCCACCAGCGCGGCCTGTGCGGCGTAGATGGTGGACGCGAAGTAAGTATTCTGCGTGGTGTTTTCTGTCAGGCCTTTGCACCCCGAGGACTCGCCGATTGCGTTCACCAGCGGGTCTCCGGAAGAGGTGAGCGACGTGGCAGTGTACGAACTCTTATAGCCGGTGTCGAACCCTGTGATCTCGTAGGTCGTCTGCACCGTGGTGGTGGTTTGTTTGCCGTTCCAGCCCGTGGTTGTGGTGGAATAGGGCATGGTCACCAGCGAGGTCGCATCGGTATACGGGAACGTGTAAGGCTCGCCCGTCGGCTGGGTGCCGGAACAGTTGGTGTCATTTTGAGCCGAGCCGACTTCCATGGCGGGGAAGGTAAACAGGGCCACCCGGTCCTCGGCGGGATCCAGGCCGTTGAGGATGATCCCCATGGCACTTTCTGCGCACGCCTCCTGCGTCTTGTTGCCGCAGTTGGAATCTGTATTTTTCATCGATCCCGTCGTGTCGAGGATGATGGCAATGTTGAATGGGGTGGGATTGGCGCCCTTCGATGCCGCTGAGATAGCGGTGACGGTAAGCGTTTTGATCCCTATCGCCGCGGCGAAGAACGTGTTCATGTGCGCGGTCTCCTGCACGGTGACCACGTTCCCATAGGTTCCACAAGGGACTTTAAACTGCGTCGACACAGTGGTCGAACACCGGGCGGTGACCACCGGCGTATCCACGGTGTAGCCGCCGTAGCTGTTTTGGGTTCCAGTCGAGCCATAGGTGATGGCTACAGTTTGGTAGGTTCCGTCGGTCAGATGCCAGGCTGCCGCCAGGGCCGCCGCATCGGACGAAGCCTGCAGTTGCTTCCTGACCACATAGGCGTGGCCAATATCCAGCGCAAAGGCGCAAACCGCGAGCAGCAGGCAAGTTGCAAACAGCACCATTACAACCCAGATAAGCGCTTGGCCGCGCTCTCCTTTTACCGCTGCTCCAAAAAACGACCGCCGCCGGCGGCTTGTGCCATGTACCCATGAGGCCCGCTGCGACTCCATCGGGGCCTTGCGCCATCCAAGCCTTTCAAGTCTCGACATGGGTGAAACTCCTTTTCGTTCTTTTGACCAGTTCCCGCTTTCGGTTGCTGGAGTTTGCGTTTTTGCTCCCCGGTCCGGTTTGAATCCCTCACTGAACGACTTGAGTGGTATGGGCAACCCAACTGACCGTGTTCAAGTGCAACCAAAGGAACATGCCTTGCTGGTTTAATTGAGGCATCAAGGCCGGATACGAGGCTTGCACTGTGACCACGTCCCCCTGTTGCATGCCGTCAAAAATGCTCGAGCAGGTGTTCGTGGTGAATGTTTGTGAGGTTGTGCTTCCGGTGGGGGTATAGGTGATGGTGTAGGAGATGTTACCGGTATTCAGGCTGGTCGCGTCGGTGTTCATCATCGATACTGCGTAAGCGCATGGATCGCCATTCACAGGAGCGCCCGAGACACCCGTGGACGCGGCGAAGGCACGCGATCCCTGACTTACAGCGTCAGTGAGCGTGATGTAGTTGTTGAGGCCGATTCCGAGCGTGGCAATTCCCAGGATCAGAACAAGCAATAACGGCGCGACAACCGCGAATTCCACGAGCTGCGAGCCTTCACGTTCGTGACAACAATCACGAAAACGGGAAAGGAGGGTTTGAAGGGAGTTCTGCGCCCCGGTCCTTTGGCCAATATGTTTTGGGAATGAAGCGCAAGTCTGAACGGCGCTCTGTGCTCCGATTGGAGACTGCATAAGACCCTTCCCTTTTACTGCGCAAACGCCTTATCTACAAGCGCCGCGCGACGTTACGGGGAAGCGTCTTTTGAGTCGGAATCCTGGCTGGACGACTAAGAGCGAGCTGGAAACCTGACCGGACTACGTACAGAATGAACTGAGAATAGCACGAATTAAATAACACATTTGAGTTATGTTATGGGTTTTCAGTTATCTAAGTTTCAGATTGGAACTATCTTTGCGTTGCGGGCCGGTTAGTGACAATCGGCACCGCGCTTTGAGACGCGGCGGTAACGAACGCTGCGCTTACGGCGCGGGGTGGAGTGGCTGGGCGTTGTATTCTCCCCGGTCCCCAAAGGCGAGGGACCGGGGGCACCTTCAGCGTGGTTTGGAGCAATCATCGAGACCGGGGCCACCTGCCATCCATGATGCGCCAAATGGGTTTAATTGCCTGCAAGCGAAACTGTCTTTCTTTGATTTTCTATTGGATGGGGTGGGTACGGGTTTCGGTTTTGAAAAAGGGGTCGGATGGGGTTCGCGATCTCCCGGCTATCGCGTTTTCGCCAGAGGTTCAGGAAGGCTCTCGCCAGGGCGAGTTTCTCTCCACAGGTCGGCCAAGTACGACTTCAGGACAGTGAATGCAGTTTCGGAGTCCGCTGGCTCTTCTCGATCCGCATTCGCGAAGTGAAGGTTTCCGTAGGACCGTCCAATCAGCCACTGTTTCTTTTCGGAATCGAATCTAATTGTCACTCGCAACGGAGGTGGATTGAGCCGTTCCAGTCCATGCTCTTGAGCAGTGGAAAAGACAATATGCAACATCGACTGGCCTACGCGAAAATAGTCATTCAGTCGGGCATCTACGCAAGCTTGTAGCAGCGGCGACACGAACTCAGCGAAAGGCGTCAGGTTGTTATTGTGCGTGGGTAGACTTTTTACCCAGCCCATCAACCAGTCCCACATTTCCTGTCGGGTCTTGAGCATCTGAGCTTCCCTCCTAACTTTCGACGCCAGCGTATCGTGATCGAAGTTTGCGACATTAACAGAGGTCCCGAAATGCAGGTCCTTCGACTTCGTTTGGCCGATGAATCGGCCAGACTTCGCTCAGGATGACAACTTGTTTTTGGCGCGAACCTTGGAGGCCGGACGCTGGAATTACCCGAATAAGAATTCTTTGGTGCGCAGGTCCTTGATGGTGTCGCGAAGTTTGGCGGCCTTTTCGAACTCGAATTTCTTGGCGGCTTCGCGCATGTCGGTTTCGAGTTTGAGGATGTATTGGTCGAGCTGCTCCTGGTTGCTGAACTCGGGCAGGCCTTCGGTTTCTTCTATTGCGGCATCGCCGTACTCGGCTTTGAGGATCTGGGCCAGTCCCATATCGACCTTGCTGATGATCGACTGCGGCGTGATGCCGTTCTCCTCGTTGTAGGCGCGCTGAATGGCGCGGCGGCGATCGGTCTCATCGATGGCCCGGCGCATGGAGTCGGTAACGTGGTCGGCGTAGAGAATGGCTTTGCCTTCGATGTGGCGGGCGGCGCGGCCCATGGTCTGGATGAGCGAGCCTGCGGAGCGCAGGAAGCCTTCTTTGTCGGCGTCGAGGATGGCGACCAGAGAAACCTCGGGCAGATCGAGGCCCTCGCGTAGCAAGTTGATGCCGATGAGGGCGTCGAATTCGCCCTTGCGCAGGCCGGAGAGAAGCTGGACGCGCTCGAGGGTCTCAATCTCAGAGTGCATGTAGCGGCAGCGCACGCCGACCTCGGTGTAGTAGCCGGCCAGGTCTTCGGCCATGCGTTTGGTGAGGGTGGTGACAAGCACGCGCTCGTTGCGTTTGGCGCGGTCGCGGATTTCGGCGAGGAGATCGTCGATCTGGCCCTTGACGGGACGAATCTCGACCTGGGGATCGACCAGCCCGGTGGGACGGATGACCTGTTCGACCACCACGCCGGCTGAGCGCGTGAGTTCGTAGGGGCCGGGCGTAGCCGAAACGTAGATCGCCTGCTGAACGCGATTCTCAAACTCTTCGAACTTGAGCGGGCGATTGTCGCGCGCCGAGGGCAGGCGAAACCCGTAGTCGACGAGATTCTGTTTGCGGCTTTGATCTCCGTACCACATGCCGTGCACCTGCGGAATGGTGGCGTGGCTCTCGTCGACGAAGAGCAGAAAATCGCGCGGAAAATAGTCGAGCAGCGTGGGCGGGGGCTCTCCGGGCAGGCGGCCGGAGAAGTGGCGCGAGTAGTTCTCGATGCCGTGGCAGTAGCCCATGGATTTAATCATTTCCAAATCGAAGCGGGTGCGCTGATGCACGCGCTGCGCCTCGACCATGCGGCCCTCGGCCTCAAGCTGCGCCACCCACTCGCCCAGTTCTTTCAAAATGGATTCGACGGCTTCGGCCTTGCGCTCGGGCTGTACGACATAGTGGCTCTTGGGATAGATGGGCAGGCGCGAGTATTTCTGCTTCACGGTGCCGAAGAGCGGATCGATTTGCGAGAGCGACTCGATCTCGTCGCCGAACATTTCGATTCGATAGGCCGATTCGTCGTAAGTGGGGAACACTTCGATGACGTCTCCGCGCACGCGGAACGTACCGCGGCGGAAGTCCGTGTCGTTGCGCTCGTAGAGGATTTCGACGAGGCGGCGGGTGATGTCTTTGCGGCTGATCTGCTGGCCCTTTTCGAGCAGCAGCAACATGCCGTAATAAGCTTCGGGCGAGCCCAGTCCGTAGATACAGCTTACGGAGCTCACGATGATGGAGTCGCGGCGTTCGAAGAGCGAGCGCGTGGCAGAGAGACGCAGCTTGTCGAGCTCTTCGTTGATGGTGGCTTCTTTCTCGATGTATAGATCGCCGGCCGGAATGTAGGCCTCGGGCTGGTAGTAGTCGTAGTAGCTGACGAAGTACTCGACAGCGTTCGAGGGGAAGAACTGCTTGAACTCGTGATAAAGTTGCGCGGCGAGGGTCTTGTTATGGGCGAGGATAAGGGCCGGCCGGTTGGACTGCTCGATGACCTTGGCCATGGTGAAGGTCTTGCCCGAGCCGGTGACGCCGAGCAGGACCTGGTGTTTTTCTCCGGCGGCGAGGCCGTTGACCAGCTCCTCGATGGCGCGGGGCTGATCGCCCTTCGGCTTGTAGGGGGTTACGAGCTGGAAGTCCATGGTGGGATTATAGCGGAATGGCGAAGAAGAGGCGAATCTTGCCAGTAGGTCAGTTCGAGACCGGGATGTTGAGCCGTAACGATAACCGGGAAGGACTGGCGTCGTTGCGAACAGCCGGAAAAGGCATATAATTAGGATTCGCCGGATGCCGAGTCCGATTGCTCCGGTGCAGAGTTTTTCCAGGTTTGAGTCGCTCATTGACCATCGGCGTATGAATGGGATCAGAGTTCGACCAGCCAGCCTCTCTTAGAAGTAACTTCCTCATCTGCAATCAAGGCGAAACATCGAATCGCGATTCTGCTGCGAGTCACGCGAGCGCGGGGAGGACACGACATGGGAAAACTACTTTATCTGTCACAAGTCGGTGATAACTACGATTGGGAGGAAGGTACCTCGGGCGGACGCACCATTGTGCTCGGGGCTCTTGAGGGAAAGCTCACGCAGTTCATTGTCGACAAGGCGAACGCTGAACAGAAATTGCTTAGGCTGGGAGGGGCGCTAAACACTGCTCCCGTCGCAGGTGAGTCGTCGTTCCAGCGTGCCAGGAGGTTGCAGACTGAAGCCATTGAGCGGCAAACGATGAGGAGCGTCTCACCCAAGGAACAATTAGGCCTGGACAAATCGCTCAGGGCAGAGATCGCCGACGCTGACGCAAAGATTCAACGCCTGACCCGTTGGCTTCAGTTGGAGGGCGCGCATCTGAATCCCGATGGTACTATCAATTGGACGCTTTCCAATGCAGTGGTTGTTTACGATCACGATGCGGCTGTACAACAGTTGACCAAGTTGCGCTTCCACGGCGGCAGGATCTTCACTGACGACGCTCACGCGAATCTGTTCGACACTACTGACATGGTCACGCACTTTTCCGGTCCTGGCAAAGCTATTTATGTGATGACCAAGGAAGGCAACATTCACGCGTCTTCGCACTCGGTCGGTCATCGCCATCACAGCTCTCTTCTAGCCGGAGAAAAGACCGCCGGGTCCGGCGAATTGGAGGTCAAGGACGGAGTGTTGAAGTGGATTTCAAATAAGAGCGGACATTATCAGCCTGGTCTGAGGCACTTTATGCAGACCCTTCACATTCTTGAAAAGCACCAAATCAGCAACTCCTTCCGTATCTCTTACGTTAATGCTACGGGGAAGCGCGAATTTGCAAATACTACGGAGTTCCAGGCGCAACTTCTGGCTGAAGGTGCACGCCACTGGGACTATGAGCTCAACAAGCTGCTGCTGTACTCCCACCACCTGACAGACGCGGTGCTCTCGAGGCACACCCCGAATTCATGGCGCTGGCGTGATCCTTCGGCCGGCGAAGAACCCGGGGTCTATGACACTGTAACGAGAACGCTGGTGCCTCACCGCGACGTCCGGCGCTGGCTCAAGTCACGAAACCTTTTCATGAAGAAGGTCGTAAAGAGCGGCACCAACCGCTAAGGCCCACCGATGCGCGGCGCCCTCCAGACGCTTTCTGCACATGAGCAAGCTCATAGCAGAAAGCTAAGAGCTCATAACTGCTTTTCTCACCACGGCAGCGGCTGGCCCATGTGGAAATAGCCACCGGTGGGGCCGTCGTCGCCGAGTGTTGCCAGAGCAACCGCGGTTTTCGCGCCATCTTCGAGCTCCATCGTCGCCTGCGGGCCGCCCATCTCGGTCTTTACCCAGCCGGGGTGGGCTGAGTTCACCTTGATCTTTGTATCGCGCAGTTCGTAGGCCAGGTGCACGGTGAAGGCGTTCAGCGCCGTCTTGGAGGCGTCGTAGGCAAACGATTTGGCGTGGTAGATAGGTGAGCCGGGCGTGGCATGCAGGGTGAGCGAGCCCAGAATGCTGGAGAGGTTTACGATGCGGCCGGCGGCGCTTTTGCGGACCAGGGGCAGCAGTGCCCTGGTGATTGCGACCTGGGCAAAAAAGTTGGTCTCAAAGACCTTGCGCAGCAGCGCCAGCGGCACATCGGCGGCCGAGTGCTCAGGACCCACACCGGGAAAGCTTCCGCCTGCGACGCCGGCGTTGTTCACCAGAATGTCGAGGTGACCGTAGCGGGAGTTGAAGTAGTCGAAGGCGGCCTGGTGGCTGGCGGGCTGGGTCACGTCGAACTGCAGCGCGTCAGCTTCGGCGCCGGCATTGCGGAGTTTCTCCAGTGCCAGCTCGCCCTGCTTCAGGTCGCGCGAACCGATGACAACTTTGGCTGCGTCCTTCAGTCCGAGCGCGGTTTGGAATCCGAGGCCGCGGTTGCCGCCGGTGATGAATGCAATCTTCTCTGCCATATTGCGGTGTCTTCTCCTGTCTTCGATTGGATTCAATAAGCAGCGGAAAGGTGCACCGGAACGCAGAAGGCGCGAGAAGCGCAAAAGGCGAGAGAAATGGGCGCTACCCTGCGGCTGGGGCGAGTGAGAGCGCGTATTTGGGCAGAACCCCGACTTCGGCGGCCATGGAGAAGAAGCCGCGCATGCCTTCGATGATTTCTTCGTCGAGGATGTAGTGAATATTCTCGCTCAGATAGGTGCGGATGGTGCTCTCGGGGATGGGGATCTGCCTGGCCCAATCAGCGGCAATCGCATCGATGTTGGCCAGACCGTGATCGCGGGAGCGAATGAAATCCGCGGCCATTCCTTCATCCACAAAGCTGCCTTGCGCAGCACCCCAGACGGCGGAGACGAAGGGCAGTCCGGTGAGGCTGCGCCACTCCTGCGCGAGGTCGTGATAGACAAGTTCTTCGTGGGTGCGCGCAAAGCGGTTCGACTGTTCCTCGAGCGCGAGCAGGGCCGGGTCGCCGATGATGATGGCCGCGTCGGCGCGCTCCAGCATCCGGTCGAGATCGGCGGCATGCGGAATGAACGGAACGTCGGCGTTATGCCATTTGTGAAACATAATCCGCGCATAGGCGAGGGTGGTGCGGCTGGCAGTGTCTGCGGCGAGGGAACGGATCTTTTCGAGAGGCTGATTGGCGTGCCGAACCAGAAGCAACGATCGAACGCGGCCCTTGGAGGCAATCGTGCATCCGGGAAGAATTCCAAGGTGCGAAACGGTGGCCAGTGCGGCAATGGGAATAAGTCCGACGTGGGACTCGCCCGTGGCCAGTTGAGCTGCGCATTCAGAAGGTGACATGCGGCGGATCAGGTAGCGGTTTTCGAGTTCAGCGTCGAGCGGCGGATGTTCGAAGTCCCACATCAACGGCGCGGGATTGAGGAAGTTGATTGCCGCGACGCGCAGCCTTCGATCTTGTTCTTCGTTCATGCTGGTGGGCACGCTCATTAGAGTATCAAGATTGGCGCGGCAATTCGGCGTGAATCGGTGTGTGGGGTGCTCATCTGCGCAACCTGGGTGACGGTGCAGCTTGACTTCTGGTTAAGAGAGGTCTAATTTGAGCCAAAATCAACTTTGCGGCCGATTTGTGAACCTGGAGCGGCTCAAGTGTGCCAATTTTGGACAGTGCAGTGACTCTATCTTGTGTGTTTGAGCCAGTTTTGACTCGATTTGATACAAACGGTGCGGCCCGATGAGCGACCTGGCCGTCTCTGCCGCAATTCAACAGAGCCGTGACACCGGCGAAGAAAGCCTGGGGTGGCTTGCTCTCGCATTGGCTCCCGGTCTCGGTCCCAAACGCATCCTCGACGCGGTGCAGAAACTCGGTTCGGCCGCGCGTATCTTCGAACTTCGCTTGACGGAACTTGAGGGGTTGAATTTTCCGGCCGAAGCAGCACAGTTCATTTTTGACGGCAAGGCGCGGGCTGCGGCCGAGGCGGAGTGGGAGCGGACCAAGGCGCTGAGAGCAGCGATCGTAAGTTATGGATGCGAGGCATATCCGGAGCGCCTGCGTGAAATCTACGACCCGCCGCCGGTATTGTGGGTTCGCGGCGATGTGAAGCTACTGAGCCGGCCATCGATCGCGATTGTCGGAACGCGTCATCCCACGCCCTACGGATCGGGTGTGGCCGAGATGCTGGCACGCGATCTGGCTGCCCGGCGGCTGCTGGTGGTGAGCGGAATGGCGCGAGGCGTTGACTCGTGCGCGCACCGGGGAGCGCTGGCCGCGCGCATGCCCACCCTGGCCATCTGGGGCACGGGCATCGATGTCGTCTATCCCAAAGAAAACAAGAAGCTCGCCGAAGAGATTCTGGAGACGGGAGGGGCGATTGCGAGCGAGGTTCCCCTGGGGACTTTTCCAGCGCCGCAGAATTTTCCGCGCCGCAACCGGATCCTGAGCGGCGTGAGCATTGCGGTGCTGGTGGTTGAGGCTGCGGAAAATTCGGGGACACGCGTTACCGCCCGTTGTGCGGCAGAGCAGAATCGCGACCTGTTCGCGGTGCCCGGCAATGTGACCAGCAAAGGCTCCTGGACCCCTAACACGCTGATAAAACAGGGCGCCAAGCTGGTAGCCACCTGGGAAGACGTGTGGGAAGATCTGCCCTCGCAGGTGCGAATTGAGCTTGAGGCTCAAGCTCCGTCTGCATCCAAAAGCGGGGTGGCTGCATCCTTATTGCCTGACCCGGTGCTGCGGCCCGAGGAAGCGATGGTGCTTGAGGTGCTGCGCAGCGACCAGAGCCTGCAGATCGACGAACTGCTG
>Ga0335074_10002358_pt1 | contig 25729 bp, 20 predicted proteins | sample Lox_Sample_23_FD_206715 | JGI IMG/M metagenome (GOLD analysis project Ga0335074, IMG submission 206715) | Soil microbial communities from Loxahatchee National Wildlife Refuge, Florida, United States - Lox_Sample_2.3 | ecosystem: Environmental > Terrestrial > Soil > Wetlands | place: USA... | reverse complement strand
GATAGATCGATCCTTGCTTACCAAGGGCTTCTCCCGAGAAGGTTCCAACCGCGTACGGCAGCGCGGCCGCGACGTTAGCGGAACGTCCGAAGAGGCCAAAGCTATGGTAAAGGCCGAAAATGGGGACGCTGTATGTACCGGTTGCGCCTGTGATGGGTACAGTGCCGTTGAAATTCACGCCTCCGTCGAAGAAGGACCAGGTCAGATTGACTGTGTTCGCATGAACAGGCGTGATGACGTAGGCCCGCGGCGACAAATCCTGGGCGTGAAGCGCCCCTATCAGGAGCGCCGCGAAAACAAGCGACTGTGCGAACTTCGTCAAAATCTTCGTCTTGATCTCAAGAATAGCAACGCGCTCCGGAATACTCGATCTAGAAGAAGATATCGAATATGAGCCCCCAGCATTTACCTTGCTGATTGGGGACTCTTCCCCGTGTTGTTCTCATGCTCATAGTACGGCTCGAACTGGAAATGCTTCCCTAGCGGTGGCAGGCAGCCCGCAAAGAGGTCGGTGGTACTCCACTTGGCATATCGGGTTTTCGTGGAAGAATTAGGCACTGACGGACGGCGCCGGATGATAGGAGCGAATCGTAAAGCGGTGTTCGACGGTGGGTCGCTTGCGGTAGCGCCACGAGAAACCGCCATTGGACCAATCCAGATCAAAGCGGTTCCCGTCGGGAAGAAGTATTCGATTGGCCAAAGAAAGATGAAACGTCACCACAGGTTCAATGCGATTTACGGTGGGCTTGTTCGGCGATGGCAGATACCGATAGCCGATTGACAGCACCAGCGGCTTAGACTTCGCCACGTCCAAATCGAAAACGGTGGCATTTTTGAGTCTGATCAAAGGCTTCAGGTGGAACTCTACGCAGGGCCCTATCTCTGCCGCCTCTCCCTCTGCTGAAGTCTCATGTTCTGAATGAGATGTAGGGCAGATGCTTCACGCTCTATCGATCGAAGCATCGCTGCGGTCTAGGCCCAGGTCAGCCGCGCCCCCTTTCGCATCCTCACCCTGGCGCCGGTCAGGAGTGCCAAACTCAACCAAGCGCTCCCAATCCGAACTTCGTCACAGAGGTCACTCCCTGGATGCCCGGGAATGCATCAGATATCACGGACGTAGTACAACATTTGGTTGCAAGAAATTGCGCGAGCCCGTGAGGATAAGAGGACCAATGGGATATCGGTTGGAAGCGAAGTGATGAGAGTCAACGCAGGTGTACCGATTTTGATCCTCATGAATGTATCCAGCACTCTCATGTCTTATAGAGGGTGCCAACACTAGACCAGGACCCCAAACGACGGGAGGCGCTCAAAGTCGTGGCCTTCCTTCAACCAGCTGAGTTTTTTGGAGGCAGTATGAAGAAGAATCCCCTCAGCCTTCTCGCAACTTGCGTGACGGCAGCAATCTTCCTGTGCCTAAACCCTACTGCATTCGCGCAGTTTCGCACGGCAATTCAGGGTACTGTGACCGATCCAACCCAGGCAGTGATTCCCGGAGCGACAGTCACACTAAAAGATCTCCAGACCAACGAAATCCGCACCAGCACCAGTAACAATTCCGGAGTCTATAACTTCAATGCCCTCCCGCCAGATCATTTTGACTTGACTGCGGAGAAGAGTGGCTTCCAAAAGCAGGTTATCAGCGACCTGCAACTGATCCCCGAACAGGCCAACTCGGTCAATTTAATTCTCCAGCCCGGAGGGTCCACCACGACCGTTACCGTCAATGGTTCGACTGTTCCAGCGCTCGACACCGAGACCGCGAATACTCAAACGTCCATCTCTGCGAATCAGATTGAACACATGCCGGTGTATGAACGCGACCCAACCAGCCTCATTCGCCTGGCTCCCGGAGCCCTCTCCGATGGTGCGCAGGCAGCCGGAGGCGGTGGATTTCAGGCCCCAGGAACGCAGACCGGCGCTTCATCGGGCGGCGGCGGCAACCTCGGACACTCCAGCAGTATCTTCGCCACTGAAAACGGCCCTTCGGCCAACGTGAACGGCGGCCAATACGAGAACAACGGTTACACCATCGACGGTATCAGCACGGATAGTGCTGTCTGGGGCGGAGCTACGGTCATCACTCCAAGTCCGGAGTCGATCGGCGATCTCAAGATTGTTTCGAACGCCTACGACGCGGAGAATGGCCGCTTCGCGGGTGCTGTAGTCGAAATGATCACCAAGAGCGGAACCAACCATGTGCACGGCAGCTTTTTCTTCCAGATCACTCGCCCCGGCCTGAATGCATATCAGCGTTGGAATGGTCCCGGGTCTGTAAATGCATTTAATGCAGACGGGTCAAAGAAGACGCCAGCGGAACGCGGTCTTCTCCGCGATGAAGATCGTTACAACCAATGGGGCGGCAGCATCGGCGGGCCCATATGGAAGAACAAGATATTCGCATTCTTCGCGTACGAGAAGCAGGCGCAGACTATCGGGGCGACCGGCACCGAGTGGTATCCAACCTCCCAATTCAACGGACTCGCACCCTCAGGAAGCATTGCTTCCACGTTTCTCGGTTTTCCGGGTTCAAGTGTGAACGGCACCCTGGTCGGGTCAACAATGTGTAACAACTACGGACTCACTGAAGGAGTAAATTGCAGGACCATTCCGGGCCAGGGCCTGAATCTCGGATCTCCGTTGACCACACCTCTGGGGACACAGGATCTCACCTGGCAAAGCCCCGCCAACCCTGGCGTCGGCAGCGGCCTTTCGAATGTTCCCGACATCGCCCTGTACACCGTTAGCAACCCCACCACCACAAACTTTCAGCAATTCAACGGGCGCATGGATGGTCAGATTGGCAGCAAGGACCATGCCGCCTTTGTCATCTATTGGGTTCCAGCCAGCAAGACCAACTTGAACGGCGCGCTCGGTTATCAGCTCTTTCATCACGAGCAGGTGAACGACGCATTTTCGGGCATTTGGAATCACATTTTTTCCGCAAACTTCCTGAACGAAGCCCGCGCCAACGCCGCCGGGTGGCGTTATAACGAACTGGACAGCAATCCCCAGGCTCCATTCGGACTGCCCCAGATCCTTTGGTATGCCAGTAACGGGCTCAACTTTGGCAACATATCGCTCGGACAACTCGGCGTCCCGGCTCCTGCGCATCTGAACCAATGGACTTACGGTTATAAGGACGTTGCGACCATGATCCATGGCTCGCAGACCTGGAAGTTTGGTGGGGAAGCGACCCGCCTCTACTATCTGAACGACCCCATCGGCGCACCGAACTACACCTTCTACAACATCTGGGATTTCCTGAATGACGCTCCGGAAGCCGAAGGCGGACCGTTCCAGGCGACGACTGGTTATCCCGGCGGCTTTCGCAACGATAATCGCCAGACCATCTGGGGCTTCTTCTTTCAGGATAACTGGAAGGCCCGCCCGAACCTGACCCTGACCGCAGGTCTTCGCTACTCTTACTTTGGACCGCTTAGCGATAAAGACAACAACATGGGTGTTCTCCGCTTCGGCAGCGGCACCAGTTTTCTGACCGACATCACCATTAAACCCGGAATCAACGCATGGAACGCGCAAAAGCTCAACTTTGGACCACAGGTCGGTTTCAATTGGGCTCCGAACTATTACAACGGAAAGATCGTCATTCGCGGTGGTTATGGTTTGAACTACAACCAGGAACAAATTGCGAACGCGAACGCAAACGACTTCAACCCACCGGGAACCTCCTCTGTTCCAGGAACCAGCACCAGTCCGAGCAACATCAATCCGAATATTCTCTACGCAACCTCTTCAAGCCCAACGAATATCAATGGCTATCCGCCGAACCCGAGCGTCATTACCACATTTAACTCTGCCGGTCTGCCGACTGTTGGAGCCGCAAACCTGAATGCCTTGACCGGTAATCTGCCCACGCAGTATGTGCACCACTGGTCTCTTGAAACTGAAATGGATCTATCGCACGGGTGGGTAGGAACCCTTACCTATCTGGGCAGCTCCGGCAAGCACCTCTTGTTCAACTATGATGCGAACGGATACGGCTTCACTTTCGGTGCGCCGCTCAATCCTCTGGTCAACAGCGTCAATACCGCCGGCAACCAGGGTAAATCGAACAACAACATGATGATCGCCGACTTGAAGCATCAGTTCTTGCAAGGCTTCTCGGTGGAAGGGCAGTACACCTGGGCTCATAGCTTCGATACGAACTCAGGTCCGTACTTCCGCTCGCCCTATATCTTCAACACCCAATTCGCCTATGGACAATCGGACTACGACATCAGAGATACCTTCAAGTTGTTCGGCATCTGGCAGCCGCTCATCTTCCACGGCAATGACTGGAAGGAGAAGATCGCCGGCGGATGGACGATCAGTGGCATCTTCACCTATCACACTGGATTTGGGTGGACTCCGTTTTATATCGCACCGCACCAGATCTATTGCAACCTTTGCAACTACGGGTTCCCGAGTTTGCGACCCTCTTACAACGGCACGGGCGGCCACAGCTCAAGCAATAACGCGTTCAAGACGGGAAGCAACTTTACGAACCCGGGCACGGCAAACACGGGTACCAACAACGATCAGTTCTTCAACAATTACTTCTCGGTTCCGAATTACGCGAATGCCATCGCCGACAACCCTGGACAGTCCGCAACCGCCTTCCTCCCCGCGCCCGGAGTCGGCCGCAACTCGATGCCCGGCCCGAACTACCGTGACGTGGATATGAACCTCGCCAAAGCCTTCGGCTTGCCTAGAATTCCGGGTGTGGGCGAGGGCGCGAAAATCGAAATCCAGGCCAACTTCCTCAATATCTTCAATACGCTGAACATCAACCCCAGCAGTATTTCGAACAACATCGCAAACTCTGGACTGGGCCAGGCGGGGAGCGCACTTGGATCGAGAATCATTACCTTCCAGGGGCGCTTCAGCTTCTAACCCCGTGCCGAGTGTATCGAAGGGCGCACCCGGATCGACCTATCGAATTCCTGGCCAGATTCCAGTTTCTGACCAGTTTGCACAACCCTCCCCTGTAGGGGCCGGACCAACTCCGGCCCTTCTTTTCATTTGTGACATCATCTAAGTTCCATGCGCGACATTCGCTATGACATCGCGATTATCGGGGCCGGCATCGCCGGGCTCGCTGCCGCGCGCCAGGTCGCGGCTGCAGGCATGAACGCCGCCCTGCTCGAAGCGTGCGATCGCGTCGGCGGCCGCATTCTGACTGTGCGGGATTCATCCACCGATCTCCCTATCGAACTCGGTGCAGAATTTGTCCACGGCCGCCCCCCCGAACTCCTCGACCTTATCCAGGAAGCTGGCCTCACACTCTATGAACGCAAGGGAGAATTCATCTGCTACGAGAACGGTACTCTCGGCGACTGCGGCTTCTTTGAGGAAGCCTTCGGCGTCCTCGACGATCTGCCCGCATCGCCCGACATACCGTTCACCGAATTCCTGGCTCAAAAACATCTCCCTGAACATCTCGCCACCCGCGTCACCGGATACGTCGAAGGCTTCAACGCCGCCGAGGCTACTCGCATCGGTACGGCCGCCCTTCGCAAGCAGCAGCAGGCCGAAGAGGCCATCGAGGGAGACCGCTCCTTCCGCGTTGTCGAGGGCTACGACCGCCTCGCCGCCTGCCTTGGCGATCGATTCATCGCCTCAGGCGGAACATTGCACCTCAACACGCCTGCAACTTCGATTAGCTGGAGGCCCGGTGACGTCCGCGTTGCCACCGCCAATCCCCACCTCCCCGAAATCCACGCCAAACGTGCTGTTATCGCGCTGCCGCTTGGTGTACTCCAGTCCGGATCTTCCCGCATCATCCCCGAACCAGCTGTGCACCTCGCTGCCATCCGCACACTCGCCGTGGGCGCGGCCACTCGCATCACATGCGTATTCCGTGAACGCTTCTGGGAAGCTGCGGCACCGAAGCTCAGCTTCCTCATCGCGCAACAAAATACGCCACCAACCTGGTGGACCGCTGCCCCGAATCCGTCACCAACTCTCACCGGCTGGATCGCTGGCCCCCGCGCCCTCCGCGCCGCAACCGGCACAGCCCTGAAAGACCAGGCGCTTTCCACGCTCGCGGTAGTCTTCAGCCGCGACGATCTCTCGGCGCTGCTAATAAGCTTCCACACTCACGACTGGCAATCCGACCCGTGCAGCCTCGGTGCGTACAGCTATGCGCCTGCGGGAGCCCTCAACGCATCCAATGATCTGACCATCCCTGTGGAGAACACTCTCTATTTTGCTGGCGAACACACTGACACGACCGGCCACTGGGGAACCGTGCACGCTGCCCTGCGTTCCGGCCTGCGTGCTGCCGCGCAGATCCTTCAATGAAAAATGAGTGAACAATGGAAAACTTTCCATCGTCCCGTCCGCTCCGGTAGTGTCGAACGCATCATGTCGCATCCTTATCAGACCGCCGTCGGCCCTTCCGAAGTCGATCCGGTCCGCATCATGCGCCGGGTCTTCTGGCGGCTCATCCCTTTTCTATTCCTGCTTTACGTTACCGCTTATCTCGACCGCGTCAACCTCAGCTTTGCGGCGCTCTCCATGCGCCGCGACCTGGGCTTTTCCGGCACCGTCTACGGAGCAGGTGCGGGACTCTTTTTCATCAGCTACGCTCTCTTTGAGATTCCCGCCAACCTCGTCCTTTGGCGCCTCGGTCCGCACCGCTGGATCGCCATCATCATGGTCGCCTGGGGGATCCTCTCCACATCCATGGCGCTTGTCCACTCACCCGCAACCTTCTACATAGTCCGTTTCCTTCTCGGAGCAGCCGAGGCCGGATTCTTCCCCGGTGTCATTCTTTGCCTCACACGCTGGTTTCCGATTGCGCAGCGCGCCCGCGCCTTTGCGCTCTTCATCACTGCCGCTCCTGTCTCGGGAGTCATCGGCGCCCCGCTCTCCACGCTCCTCCTGCGCCTCGACGGCATTGCTCACATCGCCGGCTGGAAGTGGCTTTTCCTCGGTGAGGGCCTACCGTCTGTGCTTCTCGGAATCGCCGTCTTCTTCGTCATCACCGATCGCCCCGAAGAAGCCCCATGGCTCACGCCTTCCGAACGCCAGTGGCTCATCGCCGAGGTGGCCGTCGACTCGCACCACGCCACCGCAACCCATCTCTCGCATGCCTTCCGCAACGCCACCGTATGGCTGCTTTCCGCTATCTACTTCGCCATGTCGGTCGGACTCTACGCTCTCAGTCTCTGGCTGCCCATCGTCATCAAAAGCATTACCCACGCCAGCGACCTTCACGTCATCGGCCTCACTACCATTCCTTATGCGCTCGCCGCCATAGCTATGCTTCTCGTCGCACGCAGTTCCGACCGCTCCGGTGAGCGAAAGTGGCACCTCGGCGGCTGCCTCATCGCGGCCGCTCTGGGATTCATCGCCAGTGCCATCCCTGCCACTCCGGCCCTCTCGCTCGCCGCGATCTTCTTCTGTACGGCGGGCGTCTGGAGCGGCCTGGGACCCTTCTGGTCCCTCCCGACCTACATACTCCGCGGAACCGCCGCTGCTGCCGGCATCGCTTTCATCAACTCCGTCGGAGCCGTTGGCGGATTCACCGGACCCTACATCATGGGCATCGCCAGCGACCTCACCAACAGCTTCCGCGCCGCCCTCCTTGTCACAGGATTCCTCCTCGTCCTGGCTGCCGTCGTGGCCTCCCGTCTGAAGGCGCCTCACCGGCAATAGACTCGACCATCCAAATTCACTCGGCGGCCTATGCGCATCGCGGCACGCGGCGATACGATGCTTGAGGGCAGAACGATGATCCAGACCCATCGAGTTGCAATCCTGATTCCGTTAGCCGTTGGCGGTGGCACAGTCTTATGTACGATCTTCATCCACGCGCTGGCTTTGATGGCGGCGATAAATTTCTTTCGCTATGAGAGAAAAGTTGGTCGTGCGGGGACACGTTTCCGAATCGATGTCGGAATCGTCACGCTGGTATTGTCATTTGCGTTCGTGGCGCACCTGCTTGAGATGGCTCTCTGGGCAGGCTTATTCATCCTCTGCGGGGAATTTCAGGAGTTCGGAATTGCGTACTACCACTCGGCGGTCAACTACACGACTTTGGGTTACGGCGATCTGATTATGTCCCCATCCTGGAAATTGCTGGGTCCCCTCGAAGCAGCAGATGGAGCGCTCATGTTCGGCGTTTCGACCGCGATGATTTTCGCCGTGATTCAACGGCTGGTTCTGGACAGGTACAAGGATCTAAACCGATGAGCCTTATCCCGAGCGCCTGGCGAAGGCGTCTGGAGTGACTCCCTGGCTTCCCAATTAACCGTGAATCTTCCACCATCCTTGCCAATGGATTTCTTCCACTTATCTCGGATGGAGGATGGTTATCGTCTAAATCGAGTCCGACGCTGGATTGAGGCTATTTCGCCGCCGGCGTCTGATACTCAATGCTGCTGTGCAGCCACTCGGCGTTGTTCTTCACATCTTCCATGAGTCTTGCGGTCAGTTCGTCCCGCTGTTCGTAGAGACGGTACCCGGTCCTCGGCCTCAAATAGCCGCGCGCCCGCGGTTCTTCCTTGAAGATCTGCTCCTCGCCGACTTCGGCCAGCCTTTTCTCGAAGCGCTTGCGATTGTCGAGCAGTGCTTTGATCAGGAAAGGCATGACCTGCGAGTAGTCTCCGAACATGCTCTCGGTCGTCTGGAGATACATATCCTTATCCACCTTGCCCCAGGTCACGGCTTCAGCGGGCGGGCAGGATGAGAGCGAGCCATCCATGACCGGCGCGGTCGTGATCTGCACGTCGAACTGATAGCCGCGAATATCGGGCAGGCCGAGCACCTGTCCAAGCGCCGGCTCGGGCTGCAGGTTGTAGTTCTTCGGAACTCCGCCCCCGAGAATGAACGTCGCCAGGCCCTTGGCGTCGCTCTCGAAGAGTCCCCAGCGATGGTACGCGCATGCCTCAAGAACCTCGGCATGCAGGTCGAGTTCGAAGCTGTAGCTATCGATCATGCCCGCCTTCTGCATCGCCCACAGCTTCATCGAATTGAGAAAGACACTTCCATCAGCCGGCGCTCCGACAAAAATGGGTACGGCGAAACGGTGACACGTTGCCAGCAATCCATGCGGAGCTTGTGCCCTCCGCTCCTGAGCGGCGTAGAGCGCGCCGAGCCGGTAGCGCATTTCCGTGCCCGTCATCTTCTTTTGAAATTCCGGCAGCCTCAGGCACGCCGACAGAAAACGATCCTGATCGAGCAGTACTTCCTCGGGAAATCCCACATCGGTTACGCGAATTATCTGGTCATCGCGCAGCTTTGCGTCATCTCCGAAGATCGGCACCTCGTGAAACGGATTGTGCCCGTGGGCATCGAGGCTGCGATGGCCGTCGTGATAGCAGACCGCATCGGTCGTGCTCAGGTAGGCGATCCACCCTGTTTCGAGCAGGGGAATCAGCCAGGTAATGTGCTGTCCCGAAACCGTGACCGGCCCCGAGATTGACATCGTCAGCGGATATCCTTCGCCGATGGCGCGATCAAGGATGGTATAGACACGGCGCAGGAAGGCCCCGCCGAACGCCGGCAGACAATCGCGGAAAATTTCGTCGAGCGTGTCGCACTCGTCGACGCGGCGCGTGCGCAGCGGACGATGCGCCTGCTGCTCAATCATGTGCTTCGGTATTCCGGTCATCTCGGTTGGCTCCATCTCTAAATCGAAGGATAACGGTGCGAAATGACCGCGGCAACCCGCGAACGTGCGCAGAGCCACGTCTTTTGTGACAGCTCGATGAATTTAGGCCGTTGCAGGATTCGAGGGGACTGAAACTCGGGTTCAGCCGTTTGTATGATCCTTTTAAGGAGACCAATGAAGATTCCTGAAGCCTACGATTACCTCGTTCGCGCCCGTCGGGACTTGTGGACTACGCTGGAAGCTGCGCCGGACGAGATTTTGTCGCGCCCAGTGCTGGCTGGTGACCGCTTTCACTGCATCAAGGATCTGGTGATGCATGTTCCCATGGTGGAGGATTCGTGGATTCACGAGGACATTCTGCGCGACCATACAGTACGCCAAGCCATTCCTGCCGTGGCGGGTGCCACGTGGCGTCCTGCTTACGCCGATTTTGCGCTTGCTACGCTTCTGGACTATTGGCGTGCCGTCGAGCGGAGCACCCTCGGATACCTGGAAACGCTGACGGAGGACGAGTTGGAACGGCTCGTGGCTGACCACGACGCTCCAGAGTACCGAATTCTGGTTGACCTCCTGCGGTGGCACGTCATGATTCACGAGATGCGGCATACGGCGCAGATTGCCGTGCTTCTCCGCATGCAGGGCCTTAAGCCGCCTTCTCTTGATCTGTTGTTCTACCTGCCGTCCGCTTGAACATCCTTCCGCACTTTACTGGGCTGGAGCTTTTGGCTTGCCCCACACGCTGTCGAGGAAGAGATAACGGTCGCGCTGTGTGTCCGGCTTCGCCTCAAGCGTCGTGTCGAGATGCATCACCATCCACCCCGTCGCCGAGTTGTACGCGGGCCACTTGGGCAGGTCGACGGTTGAACTAGTCCCGCCGCTGGGATCTCCCGTGCGCGCGAAATTGGTCCAGTAAGTCTGAATCTCATCCGAGAGCTTGCGGTCCTCCGGACGCACCGTAATTTCCTGCCGCGAGTCGAGTGTTCCGAAGACGTACTCAATGTCATCTGAATGGAACGCCCCTATCGCGGCCGGATGGAACTTGTCGCCTGGCGATCCGAGATCGAAACGGTAGCGATAGACTGGAGCCTCTCCCGTCTTCACCTGCGCCTCAAGCCACCGCCATGTGGAGAAGGCTATGAAGCGGTCGCTCACAAAGTCACCCGCGGACGCCAGAGCCTCCTCATCGCTCGTCGCCGGATAAACCGCGAGGAACTTACCGGCGTTATCGCCGAACTCTCCCTTGGCCTGCGCTTTGAATGTTTCGGCAGTGACCCTAGGATTTGCGGAGAGCACTTCCGCGCGTACCTCGTCCTTGTTCCAGCCGGCGATCAGAGGAATGTGCGCCTGCTTTCCGGCCGCATAGATATCGGGAACGCTGTCAGGCAGGAACCATCCGTCAATGTCTGGTCCAAAGCGCGGCGGCGGCGGTGTTGTTTTTGCGCTGGCCGCCTTGATCAGGTCCTCGGCGGGAATCTTCCGCAGTTCGACCAGCGTCGTCGCATGCAAAGCGGTCTCTGCGAACTTGGCGTCCCTCTGCTCCCGCTCCTCGCGTGGCTCAAAGCTGAGGCCCGAGCTGTAAAAGGCTGCACCGCTCTCCCCGATAGCCTTCTCGATAAGATCTTTCGACAGCGGCGATGCCATCTGCGCGCTCACCGAAAACGATCCCGCAGATTCTCCGAAGATGGTGATGTTCTTCGGGTCGCCACCGAACCCCTTGATATTGTCTTTCACCCACTTGATCGCCGCCGCTTGGTCGAGCAATCCATAGTTGCCCGAGGCGTGATGCGGTGACTCGGCGGTCAGCTCAGGATGAGTGAAGAATCCGATAATGCCCAGCCGGTAATTCATCGACACCACCACCACGTTGCGGTGCGCAAGGTATTGTCCGTCCTGCCGCGCCTCCGACGTTCCGCCGCTGGCGAAGCCGCCGCCGAAGATCCACACCATCACCGGCAGGGAACCAGCTTTTGCTCCCGCCGGCGTCCACACATTCAGCGTCAGGCAGTCTTCGCTCTCTCCCGGATCGTGAAAGGTCATGTCGGGATAGACATTTGTCTGAAAGCAATGATTGCCGAACTCCTTCGCCTCCTTGACGCCCTTCCATTTTGCAGCGGGCTGCGGGGCCTGCCAACGCAGATTCCCCACCGGCGGCGCGGCGTAGGGAATGCCCTTGAAGGCACGGACCTTTCCATCGGTAGTCAGCGAGCCTTCGACTTTGCCTTTATCCGTCTTAATCTGGAGCTGGTTGGATGCGTGGGAGAATGCAGTCGTAGACAGGGTGAGCGCAAGAAGCAGTCCGGTTGTGCGTGTCATGTCACGAAACACGATACCGGGGCCTGCCAACTTGGGGCAAGCGAACGCCTCATCGCAACTTATCTTCGCGGTGCACGCTGCCCACCCTACGCGCATCCAAACTCAATAGCGGCGCTCTCTGCTTACCGATAACCGCCGCGACATAACATAGGAAGGACTGTTTGCGTGTATGGTCCGCTCTTAGCTGTGTCTGTCCCCACCGGAGGGTTCCTACTCGGCGCGCTCGCGCTCGCGCTGCTCACCACATGCTCGGCGGCATCCTGGGATCGAGCCCGAAATACCGAATAACCGGTGCGCGGCAGATGCCCGCCAACAACTCTCGGGACTTTCTGGACCTGGTCGAGTCCCTGACCGACGCTAAGGTAAACCGTACCGGCCGGCAGCGCTGGCGCCACCCGCAGCTTCTTCCGCCCTCTGCTCGACGCAGGCGGAAAGGTGCGCGCTGCTCGCACTGATGCAGGATCGTCTGGGTTCCAGGTGACGATTTCAGCGAGTGGGTCCATACCGAACGATTTTTCAAGCTCAGGGCTGTTGCGTCCTACCACGCGGTAAGGCTGGTTCTGCTGGCGAAGCGCAGCGGCGACGCTGTTTCCGATGGCTCCTGCGGCGCCGAAGAGTGCGATCTTACCCATCACGGTTGTTCCTCAGTGCTGAGATTCTGCCGCCAACATATCGGATGAAGTCTCGCGCCTGCGGATCAGCCGCACCCGCTTGCCGTGTACCAACACCTCCGCTGGCCGCGGCCGCGAGTTATAGTTCGAGGCAAGCGACATGCCGTAAGCGCCGGCATCGAGGATAGCGAGCAGGTCGCCGGGCTGGACAGCAGACAGCTCCCGGTCGCGCGCGAAGAAATCTCCGGTTTCGCACACCGGACCGACGATATCGGCAGTAATTTTGCGCGCGCCCTTGCGCGGTGCGACGGGTACGATTTCGTGGTGGGCCTGATAAAGCGCGGGACGAATGAGGTCATTCATGCCGGCGTCGGTAATGATGAATGTCTTCTCGCCGTTCTTCTTCACGTAGAGGGCACGGGTCAGCAGCGCTCCCGCCTGCGCTATCAGAAAACGTCCCGGCTCAAGCAACAGGGTAATGCTGTCGAGGCCGCCGATGGCTTTGGCGAGTGCATCGGCATAGTGCCGCACCTTCTCTTCGGGATTAAAAGGCTGCCCGGCGTGGTACTCAATGCCAAGTCCACCACCGGCATCCAGAAACCTGATCGGCAGCCCGTCCTTCCGCAGCTCCTGAATGAGGCCGGCGACGCGCGCGACGGCCGAGCCGAAGGGCTCGGTGCTGCGAATCTGCGAACCAATGTGAACGCTCACTCCTGCCGGCTCGATCCATTTGTAACCTACTGCGTTACGATAGACGGCGCGCGCCCGTCGTATATCGATGCCGAACTTGTGCTCGCGCAGACCTGTTGAAATGTAGGGGTGTGTTTCCGCGAAGACATCGGGGTTCACCCGCAGAGCGATACGAGCACGCTTCTTCAGCTTTGCGGCACGTTCGGCGACCAGTTCAAGCTCGCCCTCGCTCTCAATGTTGAAAAGCAGGATGCCGGAACGCAGCGCAAGATCAATTTCCGGAGCAGTCTTGCCAACTCCGGAGAAGACGACGCGGTGCGTGGGCGCCTTGTCGATGGAGAGAATGCGCTCGAGTTCACCTCCGGAGACGATGTCAAAACCCGCGCCCTCGTGGTGCAGAAACTTCAGGATGGCGAGCGACGGATTCGCCTTCACCGCATAGCAGACGAGGTGCGCGATCGGTGTCGGCTCGCTCAGAAAGGCCTCAGTAAAGAGCTGAAGGCGGTAAAGCAGGCTGTCAGCGGAGTACACGTAGAGCGGTGTACCGTACTTCCTGGCGAGGGCGTCAAGCGGGACTTCTCCGCACGACAGGGGAGCTTCCTTGCTGTGGTGAATGAATGGGCGAACTGGCGGCACGGGGCCCTCGGTCATTGAGAATTTTCTTTTTGAGAGTACCGGGGAGCGGGTCGTGAGTCCACTTACCCGCGCATCGCCTCCAGCGGATCGACCTTCGTCGCACGCCGCGCGGGCAGGTAGCTCGCCAGCAGCGCGATTCCGAGAAACACCAGCGGCGCCAGCGCAAATGTCGTCAGGTCGCGGGCGCTGGTCCTGTATAGCGCGCTGGCCATCAGTTGCGTGGCGAATAATCCCGCGGCCAGTCCGATCGCGATTCCGGCTACAGCCAGCACCAGCCCCTGGCGCACAACTGCCCAGAGCACTGCACTTCTCTCTGCGCCGAGCGCCAGCCGGATTCCGATCTCCTGCCGCCGCTGTGCGACTGACCACGCCAGCACAGCGTAAAGGCCGATTGCAGCCAAACCCAGGACTGTAGCTGAGAATACCGCCAGCAGCAGCATGATGAAGCGCGGCTGCGCGCGTGAGCCGTCCATCAACTCGTCGACCGTTTGCACTGCGGTCACCGGCTGATCTGGATCCACTGCCGCAATCTGCGCCCGCACCGGCTGCGCCATGCTCAAGGGAGGCACCACCGTACGCACCAGCAAATTCATATCGCCCCACGGAAGCTGCGCAAACGGCAGGTAGAGCTGCGCCTGCGGCTCCTCCGCCAGTCCCTTGTTCCGAATATTCGTCGCAATGCCGATTACCTCCGACAACTGCGGCCCTCGCCCCACCAGCACGTGCTTGCCCACCGGATTCTCACCCGGCCAGAAGCGCCGTGCGAAGGCTTCATTCGCAATCACTACCTTAGGGGCCTGCGCATCGTCAGCAGCGGTGAATCCACGCCCTCCCAGCATCGGCACCTGCATCGTTCGAAACCATTGCGGGCTGATCGCTTCTATGTCGATGAATGGTCGCTGCGCCAGCGGTACGTTCGGCTGCCCGTCCGGAAGCAACGGAGTCACACGCTTCCAACTCAGTGGCAGCGCGGCTGAAATCGCCGCATCGCGCACCCCCGGCAGTGCGGACACGCGCCGTAGCACATCATCAAAGAACGCCGTCTGCTGTTCCGGCTTCGTATACTTCGCCCTCGGCAGCGACACATTCATCGTCAGCACATGGTCCGGCTCAAACCCCGGATCGACACTCAGCAGCCGCTCGAAGCTGCGCAGCAGCAATCCCGCACCGATCAGCAGCAGCAGCGAAAGAGCAACCTGCCCAATCACCAGCTATTCTTCAGCCTACCTCGCGCGCGCCCACCGGAGATTCCTCGTCCCTCATCCCGCAGCGTCGAGTTCAGATCTGTTCGCGCCAGCTGCATCGCTGGAAAAATCCCCGTCACAATTCCAGTGAGCAGGGAAATGAGCACGGTAAACACCAGCACCCGCAGGTCCATACCTACCGGGATTCCGCCGGGCAGTTCGCTGGCTCCCCATGTGCTCAGCGCCCGATCTGCGGCCCATCCCAGTGCCGCTCCCAGCGCGCCAGCCGCCAGCGCCAGCAGCATGCTCTCAGCCAGCAACTGGCGCATTACTGCGCCCCGACTCGCTCCGAGAGCTGCGCACACCGCCATCTCACGTCTGCGGGCCAGCGCACGCGAAAGCAGGAGGCTGGCAACATTGGCGCAGCCAATCATCAACAGCAGTGCGACTGCGCCGGAAAGCATCCACAGCTTTCCGCGCACATTTCCCACTACAAGGTCTCGCAACGGAACAGCGGTCGTTTGAATCGAGGCTGCCGCGTCCGGGGCCGTAGGGTTCTGCTCGCGATATTGCCGGTTCAGCACCGCAAGCTCGGCGTTGCCCTGCGCCAATGTTTTGCCTGCACCCAGCCGCGCCAGAAATCCGAGATAGCCGACGCCCATGCGCAGCCGCTGCGGAGTGAACAGCGTGTGCTCAAAGCAGCGTGGAGTCCAGATGTCAGCTGGGCCGACAAAAGGGAACTGCACTCCCGCGGGCAGCACGCCGATTACGGTGTGCGGTTGGCCATCCAGCGTCACCGTCTGCCCGACAATATTGGGATTGCTGTTGAAGCGCGTGCGCCAGAGCGATTCGCTCAGCACAACCACCGGCTTTCCTTCGGGACGGCCCTCATCGTCGCTGAACGTGCGGCCAATCTGCGGCTTCACACCGAGTGTCGCGAAAAAGTTCGGAGAGACGCGCGCCACCGGCACTTGCACGGGGCTCGCCTACGCCGGTCAGATCGAAGTCGTCATTGGCCCACGCCGCGATCGACTCAAACGCCCGCGCCCGGTCGCGAAGCAGTTCGTAGCGCAGCAGCGTGCCGCCGTGATCGGTCGTCTCGTCTTTAACCTGGATGCTTACCAGTTGCTCTGGCTGTCGATAGGGAAATGGCCGCAACAGCAGCGCGCTCATCACCGAGAAGATGGCAACGTTTGTCCCGATGGCAACTGCCAGAGTCAGGATTGCCACTATCGCAAGTCCGGGGCTGGTTGCCAGTCGGCGCGCGCCGAAGCGAAGGTCCCTGAAAAGTGCCTGCATTACGCGCAATTCTAGATTTTGTGAATACCGCCGCACTCTGGACGTACGCTGCCCGCGATCTCGCTCTTGATATACTTCGCAACAAAAGAAATCCAATCGCTGAGACCACCCAGCACGCTGCCCGCTCTTGCAAAATCCCATAAGGAACTCCGCGATGACGCTCTTTTGCCGTTCCGCCGCAGTCGTCTCTATCCTCGTCTTCTCCGCGCTCGCCTCACCCGCCCAGTCGGCGCCCGCCATCAGCCCCGGGACTCCGGACATCCCGCCGAAGTTCACCGCTCCGCGCACCGACTATGACTACACCAAGCGCGTCGAGATGGTGCCGATGCGCGACGGCGTCAAGCTCTACATGGTCATCGTGATTCCCAAGGGCGCGTCGCGCGCGCCGATCCTGCTGACACGCACGCCCTATAACGCAGCCGGACGCACCTCGCGAACCGAGTCGCCGCAAATGCTCGACGAACTGCCGCAGGGCGATGATGTCTTCGTCAAAGCCGGATACATCCGCGTCTTTCAGGACGTGCGCGGCAAGTACGGATCCGAAGGCGAGTACGTCATGACGCCTCCGCCCTCCGGCCCGCTCAACCCCAGCGGCCCCAACGACACGACTGACGCGTACGACACCATCGACTGGCTGGTAAAGAACGTCCCCGAATCGAATGGCAAGGTCGGGATGCTCGGTTCATCGTATGAAGGATTCACCGTCGTCATGGCTCTTATCAACCCGCACCCTGCTTTGAAGGTAGCCGCGCCCGAAAGCCCCATGGTCGATGGCTGGATGGGCGACGACTGGTTCCACTACGGAGCTTTCCGCCAGCCCAACCTCGACTACTTCACCGGACAGACCTCCGTCCGCGGCCGCGGTGCGCAGATTCCGCGTGAAGGCTACGACGACTACACGAATTTCCTTGAGAAGGGCTCTGCTGGCGACTTCGCCCACTATGGAGGACTCGAGCAGCTTCCGTTCTGGCTCAAGGTCCACGAGCATCCGGCCTATGACGCTTTTTGGCAAGGTCAGGCTCTCGACAAGATCATGGCGCAGGTCCCTCTGAAGGTTCCCGTCATGTGGCTGCAGGGCCTCTGGGACCAGGAAGACATGTGGGGCGCCATCCACAGCTACGAAGCCGTCGAGCCCAAAGACACCAACAACGACAAGAACTTCCTCGTGATGGGGCCCTGGCGGCACAGCCAGGTCAACTACACCGGCTTTTCCCTCGGCCCCCTGCAGTGGGATGGCGACACCACGCTGCAATTCCGCCGCGATGTGTTGCTGCCGTTCTTCAATCAATATTTGCTCGACGGTGCTCCCAAGGCTGACACGCCCCCGGTGTTCATCTACAACACCGGCGAAAATCACTGGGACCGCTTCAAGTCATGGCCGCTGAGCTGCGACACCGCCTGCCCGAACAAGTCGCAGCATCTCTACCTCACGGCCAACAGGAGCCTCTCCTTCGACGCGCCCAACGCATTGTCTCCGAAGTATGACGAGTACGTCTCCGATCCTTCGAAGCCCGTTCCATATCGTCCGCGCCCCGTTTTCAGTGGCGACGGAGAAGCCTGGCGCACCTGGCTGGTAACGGATCAGCGTTTCGTCGACGGGCGCCCCGACGTGCTGACGTACGTCACGGAGCCGCTCACCAAGCCTCTGCGTCTGAGCGGTGCACCCGTCGCCAACCTCTATGCCTCCACCAGCGGCAGCGATAGCGACTGGGTCGTCAAGCTCATCGACGTCTATCCTGGAACCGTGCCTTCGCAGCCCGCTATGGGCGGCTACGAACTTCCCATCTCGCTCGATATCTTCCGCGGGCGCTATCGCACCAGCTTCGAACATCCCGAGGCAATCACACCCGACAAGCCGCTGCTCTTCAGCTTCGGCCTGCCGACCGTGAATCACGTCTTCCAGCCCGGACATCGCATCATGGTTCAGGTGCAGTCCAGCCTCTTTCCGCTTTATGACCGCAACCCGCAGACCTTCGTGCCCAACATTTTCGATGCGAAGCCTGCAGATTACAAGGCCGCAACCCAGCGCATCTGGCACACCCCCGGAGACGCGAGCTTCATCAGTCTTCCCGTCGTTGAACAGAGCCCGTCGCAGTAGACGGGCTCAGGCCACAACGCTGTTGATGTCCCTCATCTCCAGCACTTTCTTCGAATAGCCGTGCTTCGCCACGGCAATCATGGCCCGCCCTAACCGCTCCGTCGTAGTTACATATTGCGGACAGATGGCCTTCAGCATCGGCAGCAGCGGCTTGCTTACGGCATAGAAAAACCGATAGACGCGCGTCTTCGACTTGATCCCGTGAAGCGGCTGGATAAAGCCCGGCCGCAGCATATACGCCGCCTTGAACGGCAGCGCCAGCAGAGCATTCTCCGTCTTGCCTTTCACTCGCGCCCACATCGAGCGGCCTTTTTCTGAGCTGTCCGCGCCCTGACCCGAGATATATTCGAACGTCATCCCTGGACTCGCACGCACTAGCGTTCGCGCCGCAGCCATCGTGATGTCATACGTCACGCGCGTGTACCCGGCCTCGGTCATCCCAGCCGACGACACGCCCAGGCAGAAGAAGCAGGCATCGCAGCCGGATAACTCGCTCTCGATCCCCGAAAAGTCCGTGAAGTTGCCGTGCACCACCTCGCGCAGCTTCGCATGCGTCTGCCCGCTCGCGGTCCTGACCACTGACACTACCTGCCCCACCTCCGGATCGAGCAGGCATTCCCGCAGCACACCCTGCCCCACCATTCCCGTCGCGCCAAATATCACGGCTTTCATGCCTACATCATTTCAGAAGGCGGAACTATACAGCGTATGGCTGCGTAGTATACGCTGTATAGCAAATGGCCGATCCCTCCACCGCTGACCGCATCGCCCAGGCCGCTCTCGCCATCCTTGAGGCCGAAGGTCCCGGCGCTGTCAGCATGCGCAAGGTCGCCGACGCTGTCGGCATTACGCCCATGGCCATCTATCATCACTTTCCCAATCGAGAAGAGCTGCTCAACACCATTACCAACCAGCAGTTCGCCACCTTCCTCAGCTACATCCAGAAGCGTCCCATGCGTGGCTCGCCCGAGGCGCAGCTCATCTCTGCCATGGAGGCCTACATCGACTATGCTTTCGATCGGCCGCGCATCTTCGACTACGTCTTCTCGCAGCTCCGCCCCGGAGCACGCCGCTATCCCGACGACTTCCGCGCCCGTCGCTCGCCCACCCTCAATCCCATCGCCGACGCGGTCAGCGCCGCCATGCGCTCCGGCCTGCTTCGCAAAGACGATGTCTGGGAAGTTGCTCTCGAACTCTGGGCCGTCACCCACGGGTACGTCACCCTCCACCGTGCCGGCCGCTTCAACCTGTCCGAAAAAGAATTCCGCGCGCTCGTCCGCCGCGCCCTGAGGAGGCTCATCCATGGAATCAAAGCTTAGCGAGGTCCCGGCCGTAGTCCTGCAGCCCGGAACGACGCCCCACCACCGCGCACTCGTCGCCCTTGCGCTCGCCGGCTCGGCCGTCGCCTCGTTTTTCGGAACCGGCCTCCACCCCGTCTGGTGGCTCACGTGGCTCGCTCCGCTGCCTGTGCTCCTTATCGCACCGCGTGTTTCACGCTCGACTGCATTCGGCGTTGCCTTCGGTGCCTTCACGCTCGGCGCCCTTAATGTATGGAGCTACGACCGCATCGTTACTCCGCTCTGGCTCAGCGTCTTCATCCTGATCGTGCCCTCGCTGGTCTTTGCTTTCATCGTCACAGCCCACCGAGCATTTATCCTGCGAGGCCAGAGCTTCCGCGCCGCCTTCGCGCTGCCCATCCTCTGGTCCGCTGTCGAATACCTCGCTGAGTTCCGCTCGGTTCACAGCACCTGGGGGAACCCGGCTTACACACAGATGAACTGGCTTCCCCTCATCCAGATCGCATCCATCACCGGGATCTGGTCCATCAGCTTCATCGTCCTTCTGTTCCCCTCCACCATCGCCGTACTTCTCGCACCCGCTACCCTCACCAACTCAAAGCGAAGCCCGGCGTTCGCCGCTGCGGCAATCTTCATCCTCGTTTTCGGATACGGCTTCTACCGCCTTGCCACCGCTCCAACCTCGCCACACGTCACCGTCGCCCTTATCTCCACCGACACCCGGCTTTCGCCGCAGGGACCAGCCGCCGTTAATCTTGTCCGCGACTACGTCAGCCAAATCCCGGCTCTTGCCGCCCAGGGGGCGAAGGTTATTGTGTTCCCGGAAAAGATCGCCCGTATAAAAGGAGACGACCTCGCACAGGCTGACGCTATCCTCGAGCAGGCGGCGCGGGAGAACCACGTTACCATCCTTGTCAGCTTTGAACATCAGCCCAATCTGCACGAAGCCCGCCTCTATTCGCCCGACGGCCGCCTCGAAGGCACCTACGAGAAACACCACATGCTGCCCGCCTTCGAGTCGCACCTGCTGCCCGGCACTGCGCGTCTCACCTTTGACCGCCCATCCGACGATGGAACAGCAGGGAAGTGGGGCGTCGAAATCTGCAAGGACATGGATTTCCCGCTGCTTGCCCGCCAATATTCGAATGATGGCGCCCGCCTCATGCTTGTCCCGGCCTGGGATTTCATCGCCGACGGCTGGCTGCACGGCCGCATGGCCATCCTGCGCGGCGTCGAGAGCGGATTCACCATCGCCCGTTCCGTCAAGCAGGGCATCCTTACCCTCTCCGACAGTCGCGGCCGCGTTCTGGCCGCACGGCGCACTGGTTCTCCGGGCTTCGACATCCTCGTCGGCGCGCTCCCTCTGGGCAGCGGACCCACCTTCTACGACCGCACTGGAGACTGGTTCGCATGGGCAAACCTGGCCCTCGCTGTTCTTCTTCTTCTGCCGTCGCAGCGCAGAACGACAGCCTGAGACCCGCGCGCGCCTCCGCGTCCAAAATTGACAGGCGCGAAAACTTTGTTTGGCATCGAAACAGACTCAAGCCGAAAGTAATAGAGCTCTTGCCAAGCGCGCTGAATCGCGCCATGCTTATCAACACAGTGCTGGAGGCCCCATGCGTGGCTTCAGGAATGGCTTCAGGTTTACCAAAGGGATTTGGCACAGGATTTCCGGGCCCGCGTTCTATCTTTCCCTCACAATTGCGCTGTCCGTGCTTCCCGTAGCCGCGCAGGTTTTCACCGTCGCCCCTGAAGGCATCGACGGCAAGTACCTAGCCTTCCAGCCCACAAACATCGCCATTTCCACCGTTCCGCTCACCAATCACAATCGCGAAGACTTGCTGCGTTTCCTCACGTCCGAGCAGGGCTTCGCCATGCGCCCGCTCCCCATCGCCACCATTACCCTCCACGCCAACGGACCTATGTCGCCCAGCGGCTCCGACTATGTGAGCACCATCCGCGACAAGGGCCTTGCCGTCAAAGCCGGCGAGCGCGTCGTGCTGACCGACGTAAAGATTGAAAAGGACCGCATTCTCCTCGACTTCAACGGAGGTCCGGAGCACAAACACAAGTGGCTGCGCCACATCGAGATCGGCATGGACCCCAACATGACCACTCCGGTCGTCAATGACAGTGGCCAGGCCCCGACAGGTACTCGCATCACACTCGTCTTTCCCCATGCCGTGCCCGATATGACCGGCATGCAGGTTGAGGCGCTCGTCAAGCCCATCGTCGACTTCAACCTCAAGACCCCGATCCAGGCTTATGCCGATACGCTGCCGCCCTGGCTTCGTAAATCCATCCTCGACCATCACGTCCTGGTGGGCATGAATGAAGATATGGTCATCGCTGCCGTCGGCCGTCCGAGGGAAAAGATCCGCGAGCGTGACGGTCAGATGCCCTTCGAAGAGTGGCTCTACGGTGAACCGCCCGATCCGACGCAGTTCGTCCGCTTCAACGGCAACCGCGTCATCCGTGTCGAAATCGCAAAGGTCGGCGAGGATCCCGTTATCCGGACCGAAAACGAGATGGGCGACTATTGGAATACCCAGCCCGCCCAGAACACGCGCATCGTCAAGCTCGGAGACAACGCACCCGCCCAGCCCGGCGCCGAAACTGCGCCGCGCAAGCCGCCGACCCTGAGAAATCCCGGCGAAACCCTGCCCGCCGATAAGGATGCGAATACTCCGCAGATGGCGCCGGTGCAGTTCCCGAAAGATCAGACAAAAGACCAGACTCCCCAAAACCAGACTAGCGGCGAGAACAAGACTCAGACCCCTGGGCAAAGCACAACTCCTGCGTCCGGCCAGTCCGGAACGCAGTCTGGCGCAAGCCAGCCACAGGCCAATCCGCCTCAGCCGACTCCTCCGTCAACAACCAGCAACCAGCTCATTGCATTGAAGACTCCCGCGGCTTGACCGTGCCAGCAGCCCGTTCGCTCAGATGATGTAAAATGATAGTAATGCGTCCGCTGTTCTTCGCGGTCATCCGTTTCCTTCCAGTCAACTCGTTTGACGACCCATTCCAGGTCAAGTCAGGAGGAAGTCCGGGTAGAACCGCGCCGCGGCTGGTCGCAACTGCGCCTCCCCGTGTGGGTGAGAGCCCATAGAAAAATGAGGAGAAGCCTTCCATGGCCAAGATTGCGAAGACCGCAGACCGTAAGAAAGTAATGGACACCACCAAGAGCACCGACTGTCCCAAGTGCGCCAAGCCCACGCGTATCGTCAAGCGCGTCAAGGACCGCGAGCGCGGCATCCCCGGAGGGGTCTACATCTCCTGCTCGGCCTGCGAATTCTACGAGAAGCTCTAAATCAGCGCCCTGAACCAGAAGCCCGGCCTCATCGCCGGGCTTTTCTATGTTGGTGACACGATCCGGGTGCCCCACATCCGGATTTTCGGATGTGGGATGCTACATCATCCACTCCGTTCTCAAACCACCACCACCGCCGCCCCATCGATCTTCTCCGTATAGACGGCATTCAGCGCCGCATTCACCTCATCGAGAGGAAACAGCGTCGTCTGCGGTTTAATCCCGATCTCCAGAGCCAGTTTGATGAAATCCCTGGCATCATCGCGCGTCATGTTCGCCACGCTGCGCAGCTGCCGCTCGCCCCACAGCAGGCTGTCGTAATCGAACTGTGGAATCCGGTCCAGGTGGATTGCGTTGATGGCCACCACTCCGCCCTTACGCAACGAAGACAACGCTGCGATCACCACATCACCCGCCGGCGCAAAGGTGACCGCGCAATCCAGCGCCACCGGAGGCCGGTCCAGGGCATCGCCCACCCACGCCGCGCCCCGATCCCGCGCAAGCTTCCGATGCGACTTCCCGCGGCTCGCCACATAAACTTCGCAATCCCACGCATTCAGCACATCGATCGTGAGATGAGCTGACGCGCCGAACCCGAACAGCCCCACCCGATCTCCCCGCTGCACGCCCGCCACCCGCAGGCTGCGAAACCCAATAATCCCTGCACAGAGCAGCGGAGCCAACTCCTCCGCCTTCGGCTCATCCGGTAGCGGCACGCAGAAATCCGCTCGCGCCACCGCATACTCCGCATACCCGCCATTCACCGTGTAGCCCGTGAACACCGGATGGTCGCACAGATTCTCGCGTCCCTTCCGGCACAGCAGACACGTCCCGTCCACACCGCCCAGCCACGACACGCCTACACGCTGGCCTAGCACCAGCCCAGCCGCATCTCCCGAACCAAGCTTCTCCACCCGGGCCACAATCTGGTGCCCCGGAATCACCTCATCCCGCAGCGGCTTCAGCTCGCCCATCGTGATGTGCAGATCCGTCCGGCACACGCCACACGCCTCCACACGCAGCAGGACCTCGCCCGGCTCTGGCTCCGGCACTGGCCTCTCTTCGACTGTAAGCGGCTTCTCGCTCATCGGTCCCGGCCTGCCCAGCACTGCAGCTTTCATGATGGATCTCCTCTTATTGCCGCCTACATTAGAATCCCGAAACCTGCCCCGCAAAGCCAAAGGATGAGCCCCATTCTGGAGTTGGCATGCGGTCACGTTCGTGATTTTTCGGAAGGGATAACTCCTCTATCTGCCTTCGCGCCCCGTGCTTTGAGAGCTGCGTGAGACGGGTTGGGCAATCTTCAACCTCGTGTTTTCCTCTTCGAGAGCTTCCAGACGACGGCGTATGGGGCCTAGAGATGCTTCCAGCTCTTCGACGGTGTACCGCGGGGTGATGTGCTGCGGACAGTTCCAATCGAAGGCCTCGACGTGAATCAGCACGGCTCGCTCGGCCGGTGTTTTCTCTTCGGGAACGATGAGGTTGGGCAATAGCTTTTGTGCTGTCTCGTCTCCTTCGTGAATCTCGGCTCGGCCAAGGATTTTGAGGCGCTGCTGGTGAGCGTAATCCATGAAGAAGAGCGCGACGCGGTTGTCGTGCTGGAGATTTCCCGTGCTGATGTACTGCTTGTTGCCGCGCAGATCGGCAAAGCCGAGGGTTTTGTCGTCGAGGATGCGCAGAAAACCCTTCTCGCCGCCGCGGTACTGGATGTAGGGCCAGCCGGTTTCGCTCGTAGAAGCCAGGTAGAAGCCGTCCTGGTCGCCGATGAATTCGCGCTCGTACTCGCCGAGGCGGTCGCCGGCGTTGTCCGAGCTCTCGGCTCGCTCGTAAAGATGGCGGCTGCCGTGCTTTTCCTGCTGCTCCTTTACAAATGGAGTGAATGCGAGTTCTGCGAAGCGACGGCCCATGCGGTTTCCTTTCGGCTTTTATGTGATTAGCTGGTGCGGTAGTCGGATTCAGGAAGCGGGTACGGCAACGCCCTGATAAAACGCATGATAGAACGCCTCTAGATTGAACGACCTATTGCACTGCCGCAGCGCGTTGAGAGAAAAGGTCCCCACGCGTCCGCAAAGCGACGGAGACAGGAAGCGAAACTGGGGAGGCATTCCGCTTGCCGATCAGTGACAATCAATATATGGCTACCGTTCCCCCATCTGTTCCTCCCGCAGCCAGGCCCAGCTCCCGCGCCCTCACCCGGACTCGCCTGATTACCCTTCTGGTGCTGGTCGGCATTTTTGTTGTGTGCATTGTCTTCACGTGGACGACGCGCGATGCCATGTCGAACCTGCCATTCCTGGGACAAGGAAGAACACGCTCGGCCGTGGGCGCGCAAAAGACCATCGTTGATTTGAGCCCGTGGCAGACTGCCGAGGCGCTGGCCGCCATGGCTGTCAGCACCGAGGAGCGCCAGTATGCGCGTGAGGCAGAACGTCTGGCCGATCACGAGGTGGATCAGGCATTCGCTTCGGCACTTCGCCACGCGAGCATGAAGCGCCCTGCGCTTACTGGCAATGCGCTGGCGATCTCGCAGCAGGTTGCACGACTGGAGCAGACGGTCAAAGCAGATCAGGCTAACGTGGACAGGCTAACGGCGCAAAACAAGTCGTCCGGCGCGGAGAAAGCGGATCAGGATCAGGCCGATTCCAGCTCGGATGAGCTCGATCTCGCC
>Ga0335074_10002357_pt1 | contig 25737 bp, 18 predicted proteins | sample Lox_Sample_23_FD_206715 | JGI IMG/M metagenome (GOLD analysis project Ga0335074, IMG submission 206715) | Soil microbial communities from Loxahatchee National Wildlife Refuge, Florida, United States - Lox_Sample_2.3 | ecosystem: Environmental > Terrestrial > Soil > Wetlands | place: USA... | reverse complement strand
GTTTTCGGCGCCAACGCCGGGCAGGTCTGGCAGCTGACCTTCGAGAGAGCTGATCTCGGCGGTCCGCGCTTCGGCAGCTTCCCGACCGTGCCGCGGTCCAGCAACTACTTCAGCCAGGGGACCGGCCGGCCAAGAACCGCGCGCGTCACCACAGTCTGGCCGCCGCGGCACGTTGTCGCTCGCCTGTAACCGCGGAAAGCAGCGGCGACGCCGACGCTCAGGCGGATTCGCCGGACTGGCTCCTGCCTGACCGGGTCTTGCTGGCCCGGTGCTGGCTGGTACCGGGCTGGCTGACACCGGGCCGGCCGTCGCTCGCGGGCTGCTGGGCGCGGCGGGCCACCAGTTCAGTGAGCTGGCGGGCCAGGTGCTGCGCCGTCAGTCCCTGCGCGTCCAGCACCTGCCCGCGCTCGCCGTGCTCGAGGAAGCTCTGCTCGAGCCCGAAGGTCCGGACCGGGGTGTCCACGTCGTTGTCCCGCAGCATGCGGGCGACTGCGTCGCCGAAGCCGCCAACCCGGCCGTTGTCCTCGACAGTGGCCACGAGGTCGTACTCCCTGGCCGCAGCAGGCAGCGCCGCGTCGAGCGGCTTGACCCAGCGCGGATCAGCCACGGTGACCTCGATGCCGTGGTCGGCCAGCCGGTCCGCCACGTCGGCGCAGACGCCCGCCATCGGGCCCGCGCCGAGCAGCAGCATGTCCCGGCGAGCCGGATCCGCCGGAAGCCTGATGACATCCATCTCGCCGAGCTTGCCGACGGTCGGAACGTCGGGCGGGGCCAGCCGGCCGGGGTAACGAAGAGCGGTCGGTCCGTCGGCGATCGCAACCGCCTCCCGGAGCAGCTCCGCCAGCCTGGTGCCGTCCCGTGGCACCGCGATCCGCAGGCCGGGCACTACCTGCAGGATCGAGCCGTCCCACATGCCGTGGTGGCTGGCGCCGTCCGGTCCGGTCACGCCAGCCCGGTCGAGCACGAACGTCACCGGCAGCTGGTGCAGTCCGACGTCCATGAGGACCTGGTCGAAGGCCCGGTTGAGGAAGGTGGCGTAGATGGCGGCGACTGGGTGCATGCCGCCCATGGCGAGGCCGGCCGCGCTCGTCACGGCGTGCTGCTCCGCGATGCCTACGTCGAAAACCCGGTCAGGGAAGGCAGCGGCGAACCTGGCCAGCCCCGTCGGGTGCAGCATCGCGGCTGTGATCGCCACCACGTCCGGCCGTTCTGCGCCGATGGCGGTAATCTCCTCGCCGAACACCTGAGTCAGCTGCCGGGGAGCCGCCGCGCCAGCGGCTGGCTTGGCGGCCGGCCGCGGGGCCGGCGAGACCTGGTGGAGGCAGTCCTCCTCGTTCTCCTCAGCCAGCTGGTAGCCGAAGCCCTTCCGCGTGATCACGTGCACCAGAACCGGCCCGCCGAAGTCACGGGCGCGGCGGAGCGCGTGCTCGACCATGTGCTCGTCGTGCCCGTCAACCGGGCCGAGATACTTGAGTCCGAGATCCTCGAACAGCACCTGAGGCTGCAGGACGTCCTTGAGACCCTTCTTGATCCCGTGCAGAGTGTCGTACAGTGGCACGCCGAGCAGCGGGGCGTGCGACAGCGAGGTCTTGATGTAGTCGAGCACCTGCTCGTAGCGCTGAGTCACCCGGACCGTCGCCAGATGGTCGGCGAGGCCGCCGATGGTGGGCTGGTAGGAGCGGCCGTTGTCGTTGACGACGATGACCACGCTGCGGTCCTTGGCACCGGCGATGTTGTTGAGCGCCTCCCAGGCCATGCCGCCGGTCAGCGCGCCGTCACCGATGACCGCGACGACGCGCCGGTGCGTCTCCCCGCGGAGCTGATAGGCCTTGGCCAGTCCGTCGGCGTAGGAGAGGCTCGTCGAGGCGTGCGAGTTCTCGACCAGGTCATGCTCGGACTCGCTGCGGTTCGGATAGCCAGTCAGGCCGCCGCGCTGCCGGAGCGTGCCGAACTCCTGATGCCGGCCGGTCAGAAGCTTGTGCACGTATGACTGATGACCGGTATCAAACAGGATGCGGTCGACGGGCGAGTCGAAGACACGATGCAGGGCGATCGTGAGCTCGACCACACCGAGGTTCGGTCCGAGGTGACCGCCGTTCGTGGTGACGGTCCGGATCAGGTTGTCCCGGATCTCCGCAGCTAGCTGGGGCAGCTCCTCTGGAGCGAGGTTCTTGAGGTCGCGCGGCCCTTCGATACGCTCCAGCAAGCTCACAGATCTGCTCCTCGCGCTGTCGGCGGCAGCCGGCGCCGGGAACGCGAGTATTGCCCGCTTCGCCGGCACCCAGGCTCCTGTTGTGAATCCGAGCTGTCTGCCCGGCCGCCCCCGGCGACCGTCCGCCCGGCCAGCCGCCTCGCACCACGGTGCCAGAGTCCCTGCCAGACGTACTAACGGACAATACAACCAGATCTTATGCGCCGCGGCTCAGGCCCGCGCCGTCGGCCCGGGGTGGTTGCCCGGGCTGGCGGCCGGCGGCTCCGAGTGCTCCGCGGTCCCGGTAAGCCATTGCCCAGGATCAGGGCGGAGCATTCCACCTGGGCCCGACGGGCCCCTAGAGTAGATCGCATGACAGGTGAGGAGCCCCCGGTCAGCCGCGCGGGAGAGGTGAGTGTCCGGCAGGACCCGGCCGTCCCTGCGGTGCCAGCAGCACCGGCCGACCCGAGCGGGCAGACCGGGCTCAGGGCCTCGCACGAGGACCGGGACCGGGTGGTCGAACTGCTCCGCGTCGCCGCCGGCGACGGCCGGCTGACCGCCGACGAGCTGGACCAGCGGCTGGAGGCCGCCCTGACCGCCCGCACGTACAGCGAGCTGGCGATCCTCACCACCGACCTGCCCGTCGCGGCCGGCAGCTCCGCCACCGCCAGCGAGGTTGGCGTGACGACGCCAGCCGAGGTCAAGGACCTGGTCCGGATCGCGGTCACCAGCGGAGAGGCCAAGCGAGTCGGGCACTGGGTAGTGCCGCGGCGGATGGAGGTCAGGGTCAACAGCGGCCACGTCAAGCTCGACCTGACGAAGGCTGAGATCGTCGTGCCCGTCATGGAGATCGACGCCGAGGTCAGAAGCGGTCATCTCGCGGTGGTCACCAGGCCCGGGATCGTGGTGGACACCGACGATGTGGAGGTGCGCAGCGGGTCGCTCCGGGTCAGGACGCACAAAGGGCACGCGGCACCGGTGATCCTGCGCATCCGCATCTCCGGCCAGGTCGGCAGCGGGCACATCGCGGTCCGGCCGCCGCGGCGGACGTTCTGGCAGTGGCTACTCCGCCGGCCGATCCAGTATTAGCCATACGACGCTCAGCAGCGCGGCCACGCTAGCTTCGAGACATCAAGCAGGTGCGGCGGCGGCGGGACGGCCGTCTTGCCCGCGTAGTCGCCGATGGCAACTACGCGGGAGCCGATCCCTGACGCGTCCCCGTAGTGCGGGGTGACCTTGACATACGTCCCGGTTCTGGTGCTCGCAAGATAGGTCGCGGCTTCCCCCTGGTCGGTGAAGCTCCCGGTCCAGGCGAGCCAGCCGGTCCCGAGCTCGACGGCATCAAGGGTTCCGGGAGCCGTCCGCAGCACTACCCTCGCGGGCTGGCTCGGCGACGGCGAGTAGTAGAGCTTGTCAGTCTCCGGATAGTTCAGGTAAGCGGTCTGCCCGCCCGCCGTGACGACGAGGTCGTTGAAAGCGTGCACGCCCCGCAGCGCGGCAGGCAGGACAGCGTGCTTGCCGGTACGGACATTGATCGCGGTCAGCGTCGTGACACCCTGCTCGGCATTCGACTCAGGCCAGACCAGCAGGCCGCCGTCAAAGAACGGCGCCAGCGCGTGGCCGTGCCCGTGGCCTTGATAGACCACCTTGCTCCGGCCAGTGCTGAGGTCGGCCAAGACGACCTTGTCGACCGGACCTGGCCCGTCCCCGGCCACCCACGCGGCGTAGTGACCGCTGTACGCGGGGGACTGGTCCGGGCTTGACCAGCCCGGCACCGAGCTGCCGATCTTACGGACCTGGCCGGTCACCGTGTTCCAGGCGTGCACGGTGAATCGGTCGATGCTGGCGTCTGAGGGGTACTCAATCCAAACAAACCATGGCCCTGCGGTCAGGGCTGGTCCCGCCTCGGCTGGCCTGGCGGGCAGCGGCAACCGCGCCAGTACCTTCCACTTGCGGTCGTTGACGACCTCGAGCCCCCGGAAGCCGGGCTCGCTGACGACGCCCTGGCCTGCTGTTACGTAGAGCAGCCGGCCGTCCGGGGAGATGGCATGAATGTCGACCTCCCCGCCAAGCGAGGCCGGGATGTGGTGCTGCAGTGCCTGGATTATTGCCTTCGTGGACCGGACCGCGCACAATCGCGACCAGGTCGCAGCTCTGGGCGCTCTGCTCGCCGCGACCAGCCTGACCGGATGGCTGCCTGCCCGGTCGGCAGCGGCCGTCCCCGAACCGCCGCCGGCTAGCAGGAGAACCGGCAGCGACAAGGCGGCTGCCATCGCCGGGAAAATGCGCCGAGCAAACACGGGTGCCTCCGTTACTGGATGAGCTGAAAGGCGGCTGAAAGGGCCGCGCATCTCCCTGACGCCCTGGAGTCCGGTGAGGTTACAGAGACGGGAACCGACGTCGCGCAGGCTCAGGCGGGCTAGCCCGGTGGGGGCGCATCAGCCGGCCGGAGTCCCTCCGGGCCCGTTCCCGGCCCGATGATTTCGAGCACCGTGCGGTCCGGGCAGCGGAAGTGCGGCCAGCTCACTCCGTCGGCGTGCTGAACCGAACCGATGAACTCCAACCCGGCGGCAAGCATCATCGCGCAGACGGCGTCGAAGTCGGCGACGCGCAAGCCAGCCACAGGCCGGTGGCGAAGAACGAATGGAAGTCGTCGCCGCCTGCCTAGCTATGCGGTGACAACGGTCACATGATCGCGCGTCAGGTCGGCACTTTACCGGCTTGCGGTGACGGCGCAGCCGGGACCGTCAGCGCTCGTCCTGCCAGCCAGCCGGTGATCAGCTGAAGCATCGCAACGCCGAGCAGAACCAGGCCAGGCACCGTCCAGCCGCCGGTTGCGTCATGCAGGAAGCCGACCGCGAGCGGCCCGGCACTGGCGATCAGGTAGCCCACGCCCTGAGCGAAGGCCGACAGTGACGCTGCAGTGACCGGATCGGCTGCTCTGGCCATCGTGTAGAAGATGCCGAGCCCGAGCGTCGCGCCCTGCCCGAGGCCGAGCACGAACACGAATCCTGGTGCCAGCGCGCCAGGGCCGAAGATGGCGCCGGCCAGCCCGGCGCCGGTGGCCACCATTGCCAGCACCGCGAGCCGCCGCTGGTCCGCGGCGCGATGGGCGAGCACGGGGATCAGCAGGGCGGTGATCGCGTTCCCCAGGTTCATCAGTGCCAGCAGATCCCCGGCGTGGACGGCGCTGACGCCCCGGTCCCTGAACATCGTCGGGAACCAGGACAGCGTGGCGTAGTAGGACAGGCTCTGCAGGCCCATGAACAGCGTTACCTGCCACGCGAGCTTGCTGCGGCCCATGCTCAGTGCCCCGGCCTGGCGCGCCCGGCCCTGCGCCGGCCCCTGCGCCGGCCCCTGCGCCGGCACGTCCTGCGGCACCGTCCGGTACCGCAGCTGAGGCAGCCACAGCACCGCCGCCAGCAGCGCCGGCCCAGCCCAGAGCCCGAGCACGATCCGGACGCTCGCACTGCCGGCTCCGCTGCCGGTGCCGGCCGCGTTGAACACCGGCACGGCAGCGAGCGAGGCGACGATCGCGCCCGCCGACAGCATCAGCAGATAGAGCCCGATCACCAGCCCGGCTCGCTCCGGCATCCGCCGCTTGACCAGGCTGGGCAGCAGTACGTTGAGCAGGGCGATGGCGCCGCCGGCCACGATCGTGCCCGGGAACAGCAGTACCGACGGGCTGAGACTCCGCAGCAGCAGGCCAGCCGCGAGGAGCACGAGGCCGGCGCCGAGCACGCGCTCCTCGCCGAACCGGCGGCTCAGCGGCGCGCCCGCGCCGGAGAACACACCGAAGCACAGCACCGGGATAGCCGCCAGCAGGGACAGGCTGGCGGCCGAGATGTGCAGCGCGGATTCCAGCTCGGGAAATACTGGCGGCAGGCTGGTGATCGCGGCCCGCAGGTTCAGTGCCAGGACGAGGACCCCTGCGATCAGGAGCGCCGCGCCCTGACGGGCCGACAGCAGCCCGGCCAGCCGCGTTCCCTCCCTGCTCTTCACTCAGGATCCTCACTCATCCGCGCTCGCGGTCGCTACCCGGGGCGACCGGAAGTGTATTCGGTGCCCGGCCGGCCGGAAGACTCCGGCGCTCGCCGGCACCTCCCGCGGGGTGCGCGACACATCTGTAGGCCTCCCACGTCTGGGCTGCTTATGATGGGAGTCTGGTTGTGATAGAAGCAACCAGACTGAGGAGCTGCCATGACCAGGCCGACGCTGACGGAGCTGGAGGCCGAGCGGGACAGGCTGTATGCACAGCTAGTGGCGGTGGGCGACTTCCGCCGCGGGTCGGTGACGGAGAACTGGCGCAAGTGCGGAAAGCCGGCGTGCTGGTGCGCGGCCGCTGATCGGCAAGGGCACGGACCGCGGTTCTTGTGGACCCGCTCGGCGAAGGGCCGCAAGACCGTCGGCCGCCAGCTGGCCGCCGCCGAGGTGAACAAGGTCCGGGCCGAGGTGGCCCGGCACGCAGAGTTTGCCGCGGTCAGCGAGCAGATCGAGGAGGTCAGCGAGAAGATCTGCGAGGCCCGGCCCATCGCGGGAAGCGACGCGCCCCCGCGGGCAGCCGGCGAAAAAAAGGGCTCTGGCGGGCGCTCGCGCGCCAGAAGGCCGCCGAGATAGGCCGCCTGGCCGGGCAGGCCGCCCGGTCACTGGGCTGCGAGGCTGGCCTTGCGGCCGCCGAGGCGGTGATCCGCGCCGGGATGCTCGCGGCCGGCGCCGGCTTGCTCGGCGAACTGCTGGCGGCCGACACCGGCTACCGCGGCCCCCGCGCCGCCTGCGGCAATGGCCACGAGGCCGGGTTCGTGTCCTACCGGGCCAAGGTCATCGACACCGTGCTGGGGCCGGTGAAGCTGCGGCGCGCCTGGTATCACTGTCCGGCCTGCAAGCACGGCTTCGCACCCCGCGACGGCGAGCTGGGCGTGGCCGGCGCATCGCTGTCGCCAGGGCTCGCGGCGATGAACGACACCGCCGCCGCCGCCGCGCCGTTCGCCAGGGCCTCGGCCCTGCTGGAAGACCTGGCCGGGGTGGCGCTGACCGCCAGGCGCGTCGAGCGGGCCGCCGAGGCCAGCGGCGCCGCCACGGCCTCGGCACTGCAGGACCGGGCGGCGCTGATCGCAGGCCGCAAGCTGGTCCCGCTGCCCCCGGCGCCGCTGCCCGACAAGCTGTATGCCGTCATCGACGGCACCGGCGTGCCCATGACCTCGCGCGAGACCGCCGGGCGGGCCGGCAAGGGCGAAGACGGCCGCGCCCGCACCCGCGAGGTCAAGCTTGCCGTCTTCTTCACCTCCGGTGAGCCCGGCAAGGACGGCTACCCGGTCCGCGACCGCGGATCGGACAGCCACATCGCCACCTTCGAGCCCGCGGCCACCTTCGCCGGCCTGGTCAAGGCCGAGGGCATCCGCCGAGGCGCCGAGCACGTGCGGCAGTTCACCATCATCGGCGACGGCGCCGCCTGGATCTGGAACATCGCCAGCGCCAAGTTCCCCGAGGCCACCCAGATCGTTGACCTCTACCACGCACGCGAGCACCTGCACGACCTGGCCCGCCTGCTGGAATTCATGCTCGGCGACGAGAAAGAGCAGTGGCTGGCGGCACGGATGGAAGACCTCGACTACGGCTACATCGACGGCATCTGCGCCGCCGCGCGAAAGTTCCCCCTGGCCGGGATCAAGAAGGACCAGCTCGACACCGCGCTGGGCTACTTCGAAAACAACGCCCCGCGCATGCGCTATCACTGGTTCCGCCAGTGCGGCCTGTTCGTCGGCTCCGGCGTTGTTGAGGCCAGCTGCAAATCGGTCATCGGCCAGCGCCTCAAACTCTCCGGCATGCACTGGAGCCTCCACGGCGCTGCCGCCATCACCACCTTGCGCTGCCAGCAAGCCAGCAGGCCCGAAGACCAGATCTGCAATGCACTACGCAACCAGACAGCCGCTGCCTGACCAGCCCGGCCCCACTAGCGATCTTGGTCACCTACACAACTGACGCGCACCCCCTCCCGCGACAGGAGCGAGCGGCTGTCGGCGGCACCTGGTACGAAGGACGTCATGACGGCTGTCGAGCTTCCGCACAGCGCGCTTCGCGCTGAGGCTGAGGACTGTCTGCGGGCACTGGCAGGCCCGCAGGCCAGACTGCGCGAGGACCAGTGGTCGGCCATCAGGGCACTTGTCGAGGACCACGCTCGTGCGCTGGTCGTCCAGCGCACCGGCTGGGGCAAGTCCGCGGTGTATTTCATCGCCACCGCGCTGCTGCGCGCCCGCGGAGCCGGGCCCTCGGTTATCGTCTCGCCGCTGCTGGCCCTGATGCGCAACCAGCTGGCGGCAGCGGACCGGGCCGGCATCCGGGCTCGCACCGTGAACTCGGCCAATACCGGAGACTGGGAGACGGTCTACGCCGAGGTCGCGGCCGGCGAAGTCGACGTCTTGCTGGTCAGCCCTGAACGGCTCAACAACCCGGGCTTCCGCGACCAGGTGCTGCCCAGGCTGGTGGCAACGGCCGGTTTGCTGGTCGTGGACGAAGCGCACTGCATCTCCGACTGGGGGCACGACTTCCGGCCTGACTACCGACGGCTGGCGACACTGCTCGCCGGCCTGCCGCCGGGGGTGCCGGTGCTCGCCACCACCGCTACGGCCAACGCGCGGGTCACCCGCGACGTCGCCGAGCAGCTCGGCACGGGGGCGGCGGAGGAGACCGTGGTACTGCGCGGACCGCTCGACCGGGACAGCCTGCGCCTGTCTGTCGTCCGGCTGCCGACCCCGCAGCAGCGCCTCGGCTGGCTTGCCGAGCACCTGCCGCAGCTGCCCGGAGCCGGGATCATCTACACGCTGACTGTCGCGGCTGCGCACGAGACGGCCGCGTTCCTGCGGGAGCGCGGGAGCCAGGTGCTGCCGTACACCGGCAAGGACGATCCGGCCGACCGGCTGGCCGCCGAGGAGGCACTGCTCGGCAACGAGATCAGGGCCCTGGTAGCAACGAGTGCGCTTGGCATGGGTTTCGACAAGCCCGACCTCGGGTTCGTCGTCCATCTCGGCGCACCGCAATCCCCGGTTGCGTATTACCAGCAGATCGGGCGCGCCGGCCGCGGGCTTGAGCGCGCCGAGGTGATCTTGCTGCCGGGCCGCGAGGACGCGGACATCTGGGCGTACTTCGGCTCGCTCGCGTTCCCGCCGGAGCCGATGGTCCGCCGGACGCTTGCGGTCCTGGGCGAGGCCGGCCGCCCGCTGTCGACGGCAGCGCTTGAGCCGAGCGTTGACGTCTCCCGCGGCAGGCTCGAGATGATGCTCAAGGTGCTGGACGTCGACGGCGCGGTGCGCCGGGTGTCCGGTGGCTGGACCGCCACCGGACAGCACTGGCAGTACGACGCGGAGCGGTACGCCAGGGTCGCCGCCGAGCGGTCTCGCGAGCAGCAGGCGATGCTCGGCTACATCGCCGAGACCGGGTGCCGGATGGACTGGCTGCTCCGCGAACTGGACGACCCGGCCGCCGCCGCGTGCGGCCGGTGCGACAACTGCACTGGGCAGCGGTGGCCGGACGCCGTACCCGAGGCCGCCGCGGCCGCCGCTGGCGACCACCTCCTCCGGCCCGGAACCGACGTCGAGCCGCGGAAGATGTGGCCGTCCGGCATGCGGGACCTCGGCATCGACGTCTCCGGCAAGATCAGCACGGACCTGCTTGCTGAGCCAGGGCGGGCGCTCGGCCGGCTGACGGACCTCGGCTGGGGGCAGCGGCTGCGTTCCGTGCTAGCGGAAGGTGCGCCGGACGCTGCGGTTGGCGAGGATCTGGTTGCCGGCGTCGTCAAGGTCCTGGCGGCGTGGCCGTGGGCGAGCCGGCCGGCCGGCGTCGTGAGCATACCGTCGCGCAGCCGGCCGCAGCTGATCGCCAGCCTGGCCGAACGGATCGCGGAGATCGGCCGGCTTCGCCACCTGGGAACGCTTGCCTACGCTGGCCCGGCAGGGCAAACGGCGGCGCGTCCTGGACGCCAGCACAACAGCGCACAGCGGCTGCGAGCGGTCTGGGACACCGTGGCGGTTCCCGGCACGGTCGGCGCCGACCTGGCCGGACTGGGCGGTCCGGTCCTGCTCGTCGACGACCTGATCGACAGCGGCTGGACTATGACCGTTGCCGCCAGGGCGCTGCGGCAGGCCGGCGCCGTTGCGGTCTTGCCGCTGGCCCTCGCCTCGGCATCGGGATAGGCAGCTGCGCGGTAGCCGGCGGCCCAGCGGGAGGCGGCGGCCCAGCGGGACCGTACCGGGATCGCGCCGGCGCACGGAATGGCGCTCGCGCCGCCGGCCCGTACCGGCTATCCTGGATGCGTGACCAGGTTCAGCTCTCTCCTTCTCAGCAGGCCGCACTGACGCAATAAGTCAGCGCGGCCGCCCCTCATGCTCACGCAGAGGGGCTTTTTCATTTCCCGGCCAGCTGAATTCTCAGAAAGGCAATGACGCCATGAGCGAGCAAACGACGGAGGCAGCTGCCGAGGTCGCCGAGACCACGAGCCCGGCCTGGCCGCCATTCCGGTACACGGCGGACCTGGCGCAGGAGATCGAGCTGCGCTGGCAGGACCGGTGGGCGACGGACGGAACGTTCAACTCGCCCAACCCTGCGGGAACGCTGGCAGCCGGGTTCGAGGCGATGGCGGGGCGCCCGAAGTTCTACGTGCTGGACATGTTCCCGTACGCGAGCGGGACGGGGATCCATGTCGGCCATCCGATCGGCTACATCGCCACCGATGTCTATGCGCGCTTCCTGCGCATGACCGGGCACCACGTGCTGCACACGATGGGGTTCGACTCGTTCGGACTGCCGGCCGAGCAGTTCGCGCTGAGCACCGGTCAGCATCCGCAGGTCAGCACGCGGCACAACGTGGAGAACATGCGCCGCCAGCTGCGCCGGCTGGGCATGGGATACGACACCCGGCGCAGCATCGACACCACCGACCCGGCCTTCTACCGCTGGACTCAGTGGATGTTCCTGCAGATCTACGGCAGCTGGGTGGACGAGCGCACCGGCCGCGCCCGGCCGATCGCCGGCCTGATCGCGGAATATGCGTCGGGCCAGCGCCCGACGCCTGACGGGCGCCCCTGGGCCGGGCTGACGAAGACTGAGCAGGACGATCTGATCGCGACCCGGCGCCTGGCCTACATCGCCACCGAGCCAGTGAACTGGTGTCCCGGCCTGGGCACCGTGCTGGCCAACGAGGAGATCACCGCCGACGGCCGCAGCGACATCGGCGACTTCGCCGTCTACCGGCGCCCGATGCGGCAGTGGATGCTGCGCATTACCGCGATGGCACAGCGGCTGATCGACGACCTGGACCTGGTGGCCTGGCCGGAGAACGTCAAGCAACTGCAGCGCAACTGGATCGGCGCCAGCGAAGGGGCGATTATCTGGCTGGCCCGTGCCGAGCCTGGCCCCCAGATAGAGGTCTTTACCACCAGGCCCGACACGCTGTACGGCGCGACGTATGCCGTGCTGGCGCCGGAGCATCCGCTGGCGGACGCGCTGGTCCCGGATGACTGGCCGGACGGCACCCCGGCGCGCTGGCGCGGCGGCGAGCCCGGCCTGTCCCCGCGTGCAGCGGTCGCGGCATACCGCGCGCTGACCGCGCGGCTGAGCGACCGGCAGCGGACGGCTGGCGGCGCCAAGTCCGGCGTGTTCACCGGCGGATATGTGATCAACCCGGTCACCGCCGAGCCGATCCCGGTGTTCGTCGCCGACTACGTGCTGATGGGCTACGGCACCGGCGCGATCATGGCAGTGCCCGCCCACGACGAACGGGATCTGAGCTTCGCCCGCGAGTTCGGCCTGCCGGTCCGGCCTGTTATGGACGGCGACGGGAGCTACTTCGAGGCACCTGGCCCGGCGCTGGTCGGCCTGGACACCCCGGCCGCAATCGACGCAGCAACCTTTTGGCTGGAACGCACTGGTGTGGGCCGCGCAGCCCGTCGCTACCGGCTGCGTGACTGGCTGTTCTCCCGGCAGCGCTACTGGGGCGAGCCGTTCCCGATCGTTTATGCCGAGGATGGCCGGCCAGTAGCCCTGCCCGCGGACGCGCTGCCCGTCGTGCTGCCGGAGATGACCGACTTCCGGCCGCAGCCAGATCAGGGTGAGGACAGCGAGCCGGTGCCACCGCTGGCCCGGGCCCGTGACTGGGCGAGCGTCGAGCTGGACCTGGGTGACGGCCCGCAGACCTGCCGGCGCGAGCTGAACACTATGCCGCAGTGGGCCGGGTCGTGCTGGTACTACCTGCGCTATCTGGACCCTGACAACGACCAGGCATTCGTCGACCCGGAGGTAGAGCGCTACTGGATGGCGCCCGCCAACGGCGGTACCGACGACCCGGGCCCCGGCGGCGTGGACCTGTACGTCGGCGGCGTCGAGCACGCCGTGCTGCATCTGCTGTACGCGCGCTTCTGGCACAAGGTGCTGTTCGACCTGGACCTGGTGTCCACGCCGGAGCCGTTCGCGCGGCTGGTCAACCAGGGCATGATCCAGGCAGACGCGTTCATCGACGAGCGTGGCATCTACGTGCCCGCGGCCGATGTCGCAGCGGCCCCCGACGGATCAGCCAGATATCAGGGCCGGCCGGTCACCAGGCGCACCGGGAAGATGGGCAAGAGCCTGAAGAACGGCATCAGCCCGGACCAGATGTACGAGCAGTACGGCGCGGACACGCTGCGGCTGTACGAGATGGCGATGGGACCAGTCGACGTCGACAAGCCGTGGCGGACCGACGACGTCGTCGGCGTGCACCGGTTCCTGCAGCGGCTGTGGCGGAGCGTCATCGACGAGCAGACCGGCGCGCTGGCCGTCAGCGAAGCGGAGCTGGACGACGCCACCATGCGGGCACTGCACCAGGCGATCGCTGCCGTCCGCCGCGACTTCAGCATGCTGCGGTTCAATACGGCAATCGCGCGCCTGACCGAGCTGACCGCCGTGGCCGCGAGGGTCTCGGCCGCCGACGGTGCGGTGCCGCGAGCGCTGGCTGAACCGCTGGTGCTGATGGTGGCGCCGCTGGCACCGCACGTCGCCGAGGAGCTGTGGTCGCGGCTGGGGCATGCCCAGTCACTGACTTACGCCGCCTTCCCCGCGGCGGATCCGGAGCTGGCGAAGCCGCCGAGCGTCACCATTCCGGTGCAGGTCAACGGGCGGACGAGGTTCCGGCTCGAGGTTCCGGCCGGCCTGGACAGCGGCGCAGTCGAGCGCATCGTGACTGAGCACCCGGACTACCGCCGGCATATCGCTGGCGCCGCCGTTGAGCGAATGGTGGTCGTCCCTGACCGCATCGTGAACATCATCAGCCGCTGACGGCGCGATCGCTCCTGCTGGCGGCACATGCCACCATTCCGGACCGCAACCAATTCGTTATAAACGCTGCGTACTTGGCCGTTTCCTGGTCGCTCTTTACCAGCGTGGCGGCATTATCTGCGCCATTCCGACGACCTTCCGCGCTCCACGGCAACCGGTACTCGGGCACAGGGACAGAGGTGGCGTTACACATGCGGGAGCCAAGCATTCGCTCGTACTTCGCGCCGCCGGGCTCCGACGGAGACACCGGCGCGCGTGATAGCGGCGCTAGCGCGCCAGGCGGCGGTGTTAGCGCGCCAGGCGGCGGGGCCGGCAGGCGCGACCATGACGACGACTCGGCGCCGGGGCTCACCTATATACCTACCGCTGTGCTGGAACGCCACGGCGCCCGCGTGCTGACTCCGGGAACGGCGGCTGTGGTGCCTGGCTACCCAGCACCGAGATCGACCGTGTACCGGGCCAGGAGCCTGCTCATCCCGGCGCGCCTGCTGCAGCAGCCCGAGTTCATCGAGGCGGCCAACGCTGTGCTGGCCAGGGTCGGCATGAGCCTGACGGTGCCGCAGCTGCCGGCCGAGCCGGGCCGCAGCGCGGACCGGATCGCGGAGGCTCTGGCGCTGGTGCCGCGGCCGGCCGTGCTGCGGCCCGCTGCGCCGGCCAGCGGCAGACCCGCGGTCCCTGTGGTGATCGACGCGTGGATCGCGCTCCAGGCACTGCGAGCCGCAGCCTCGGCGCGCGAATATCCGGCGCTGAGCGATCAGGTGGTCAGGTCCATCGCGCTGGAGCACCTGCTGATCGGCTCCGCCATAACCGGCAGCCCGATCACCGAAGGCAACGCCACCACCGGCAGCCCGATCACAGAGGGCAACGGTGTCACCGGGCCGGGCAGCACCGATTCATACGTGTATGCCGGCGGTGACACTCGCACGCCGGTCGCGGTCAGCCTTGAGGCGCCGCGGCGGACGCCCGCCAAGGATTGCGACTTCCGCCGGCCGGTGGTAGCGGTCCTGGACACCGGCGTCCGCGCCCAGCCGTGGCTCGACGTGCTGCCAGACCCCGTCGACCGGTATGCGACCATCCCCGGCGGCTTCGTCGCTATCGACCCTGCCATCCAGCACGCCATCTATGCCGACGGCGAGGCTGCGGCGCAGGCCGGCGACAAGCCCCGGCAGGTCATTCACGGCCCCTGGGATGTCCCGGTAACGGCCGACCCGCTGCTCGGCGAGCTCGACACTCATACCGGGCACGGCACGTTCATTGCCGGCATCGTGCGCCAGGTCGCTGCCGAGGCGCAGGTGCTGGCCATCCGGATCATGCACAGCGACGGCATCGTCAACGAGGGCGACCTCATCAACGCGCTGGCCCTGCTGGCCGGCCGGATCGCTGCCGCCGAGGCCGGCGACATGGCCGCCATGGTCGATGTGGTCTCGCTGTCACTCGGCTACTTCGACGAGTCCCCGGCGGACGTGACCTACAGCTCAGGACTGTGGCTGCTGGTCGAGTTGCTGCTCGGCCTTGGCGTGCCGGTCGTCGCCGCGGCCGGGAACTACTCCACCAGCCGCAGGTTCTACCCGGCCGCGTTCAGCCTGCAGCCAACGCCGGGCATCGCGGTCCCGCTGATCAGCGTCGGCGCGCTCAACCCCAACGGCTCAAAGGCGCTGTTCAGCGATGGCGGCCGGTGGATCAACGCGTGGGCTTCCGGCGCCGCGGTGGTCAGCACGTTCCCGGTCGACATCAACGCCAGCCGATGCCCCGAGGTCCGGGTTCGCTCCCACCCTGACAACGGCGTGCCGCCGGGATTGCCCGGCGACCGGGAGGCTCTCGATCCGGACAGCTACCGGAGCGGGTTCGCGGTGTGGAGCGGGACGTCCTTTTCCGCGCCGTTGCTAGCCGCGCAGATCACCCGGTCGCTGCTGGCGGTTGCCGCCGATCCAGCACTCTCGCTGGGCGAGCCTGGCGCTCATGCGGCCAGTGATCGCGCGACCGCAGCCCTGCAGGACATGGGCTGGCCGGGATGACCGCCGTGAGCGAGGGCGGCGGCGTTGCTGCCCGGGCAGACCTGCCCGATCGCCGTGAGCGGCTCGCCCGCCTGATGAGCGCCGCCAGGGCTGGCGACGAAGAGGCGCTTGGCCGCATCGTCACCGAGCTCAGCCCGCTCCTGTGGCAGGTTGCACGCGCGGCAGGCCTGCCAGCCAGCGACGCCGAGGACGTCCTGCAGACGGTGTGGCTCCGGCTGGTCAGCCACCTCGGCGGCATCAGGGACACTTCCGCGCTGATCGCCTGGCTGGTGATCACGACGAGGCGGGAGGCGTGGCACGTCCGTGCCGCCGGGCGCCGGCAGCTTCCAGCAGACCAGGACTGGTTCTCCGCCCGGCCGGATCAGGCGCCCGGAGCGGACGACCAGGTCATCGTGGCCGATCAGCAGCGCGCTCTCTGGTCGGCTGTCGCGCAGCTCTCGCCCCGGTGCCAGGAACTGCTGAGGATCGTGGCATTCGTGCCGAGGCCGGATTACCTGGCGGTCGCCGCCGAACTGGGCATGCCGGTCGGCAGCGTCGGCCCTACCCGCGGCAGATGCCTCGCCAAGCTTCGTGCCCTGCTAGCCGATGACCAGGAGAGGAGTCCGCGATGAGCGCGCAGGACACACCACCCGACGGGCCGCTAGACGCTGCCGACCTGGCCATCCTGGAGCGCATCAGCCAGATGTACCAGCAGGCCGATCCGATGCCCGCCGACCTGCCGGAGCGGATCAGCTTCGCGCTCGCGATGCGCGACCTGGAGGCGGAGGTAGCCCGCCTGGTCGAGGAGTCTGACGCAGAGCTGATGGCCACGCGCAGCGCCGAGGAAAGCCGGACCGTCACCTTCGACAGCCAGAGCCTCACGATCATGATCAGGATCGAGTCGAACAGCGACGGGTCGGCGCGGGTGGACGGCTGGCTGGCACCGCCGCAGCGCCGGGACCTGGAGATGCGAACCGGCGCGAATGCTCAGCATGCCGTTAGCGACGAGCAGGGCCGGTTCGCATTCGTCAGCGTGCCGCGCGGATACGCCCAGCTTTTCGTGCGGCAGGCCGAGGACGGCCCGGCCGGGAACCGGCCGTCCGTGGTGACTCCGGCACTCATCCTCTGACGGTCTGGAAGCCCGGGGGCACGATGATGGCGGGGGCTGCGGACGACGGCGCGGTCATTGCTGCTGCCGTCCGCCGGGCGCAGGCCGCGCACGAGCGCGGGCTGCGCGCCGGAGCGGCGGGCGACCCGAAGGCCGGCGCTCGCGAGCTGCGTGCCGGCCTCAGGGCGCTGGGCTGGGACCCCGTTCTGGCACCGGCAGCGGCAGAGCACGTGGCCGAGTCGCACCGGCCGTTCGCTGCCAGGCTGCTGATCAGCCTGGCGCACCTGGAGGCCGAGCAGGGCCGGACGGGGCTTGGCCTGCGGCTCCTGGATGCGGCCGCTGGTATCACCGCAGCCGCCGACCGCGGGATCCTGCTGTCGCAGCGGGGCCTCCTCATGGTCCGCACCGGCCGCAGCGCCGAAGCACTCCCCCACCTCGACGCCGCACTGCCACTGCTCGAGGACTATGCGGACCCGGCCGTGCTGGCCAGGGTGCTGCTCAACCGGGGCGTTGCCCATCTCAGCCTGGGCCAGATCAGGCTTGCCAGGGCTGACTTCGCGTCGTGCCGCCGCGTCGCGGCTGATGACACGGCGCTTCCGCTGGCCTTGCTCGCCGCTAAGGCAGCACACAACCTCGGCTACTGCGACCTGATGGCGGGCGACATCCCGGCTGCGCTGCACCTGTTCAGCATGGCGGCTGGCAGCTACCAGGCCGCCGCGCCGGGAAACCTGCCGGTGCTGGCGACTGACAGAGCCCGCGCCCTGCTCGCCGTCGGCCTGGCGAACGAGGCTGCTGCAGAGCTGGACATCGCGATCGCCGCCTTCCGTCAGCAGCGGCTGGACCAGGACCTGGCCGAGGCCGAACTTGCGCGCTCGCAGGCAGCGCTCGCCTCCGGCTCTCCCGCGATCGCCCGCCGCTGGGCGGCGGCGGCGCAGCGGCGGTTCGTGCGACGCGGCAACGATGCGGGCGCCGGCCTCGCCGGGCTCACCCTGCTGCGTGCCAGCCTCGCGGCCGGAGGCCGGCCAGCCTCGATCGCGAGCCAGGCGCTGCAGGTCGCAGACAGGCTGCGCCGAAGCGGGCTGCGCGCCGACGCGAGCATGGCGACGCTAACCGCCGTGCGCGCGCTGATCCGGGGTAATCACGCCGCGCAGGCACGGCGGCACCTGGACACAGTGCGCCGGTCCGGTCCGGACAGTTCGCTAGAGCTGAGCCTGCTCCGCCGGCTTGCGAAAGCCGAGCTTGCTGAACTAGGCGGGCAGTCAGGCGTCGCGCTGCGGGAGCTTCGAACCGGGCTGGACCTCCTGCAGGCCAGGCGCGGCCGGCTCGGGAGCCTCGACCTGCAGTCCGGCGTGGCGGCACTCGGCGCCGACATCGCCGCGGCGGGACTGCGCCAGGCCATGGACCGCGGCTCGGCTCCGCTGGTCTTCGCCTGGCTTGAGCGCTCGCGGGCGCAGGCACTGCGCGAGCGGCCGGTACGGCCGCCCGCCGACCCGCGGGCCGCCGAGATGCTGGCTGAGCTGCGCTACCTCAGCTTCCTGATCCGCACCGCCGAACTGAGCGGCCGGCGCGATCCGAGCTCGATCGGCAGGCGCACGGCGCTGCTGCGGGAGCTCCGGCAGCGCAGCTGGGAAACAGCCGGGCTCGGCACAGCGGCCGCGCCGGCTGGCGTGACCGAGATCGGCTCGGTCCTGGCAGCGAGCGGGCAGACACTCGCCTCGCTGCTTGCCCAAGACGGCAGGCTGCACGCGGTCGTGCTCGCGGGCGGCGCTGTCCGCCTGGTCAGCCTCGGCGATTACGCGGCCGCGGTCGAAGCGGCCCGGCGGCTGAACGCCGACCTCGGCGCGCTCGCGGCCCCCCGGCTGCGCCCCGGGTTCGCGGCCGTCATCGGCGAGTCGGTCCGGCACCAGGCCAGCGTGCTGACGGCTGAGGTAGTGGCTCCGCTGTCGCCCGCGCTCGGCGACGGCGGCGTCGTCCTGGTTCCGGCCGGCCCGCTGGCGGCTGTGCCGTGGAGCGTCCTGCCCGACCTGCGCTGCAGGCCAGTCACCGTGTGCCCGTCCGCATCGTCGTGGCTGGCCGCCTGGCGCCGTGACCAGGAGGTGGCGTCCGGCGGCTCAGCCGGACTGCCGCTCGTGGTGGCCGGGCCGGACCTCGGCCACGCGGCCGCTGAGGCGACGGCGATCGCGGACCTGTACCCGGGTTGTCATCCGCTGCTCGGCGATGCGGCGACTGTGCAGGCCACCCTGTCTGGCCTGAACGGCGCGGCCGTCGGCCACCTTGCTGCGCACGGCCAGCACGATCAGGAGAATTTCCTGTTCTCCCGGCTCGAGCTGGCTGACGGGCCGCTGATGGCCTATGACGTCCAGCAGCTCGGGCGCGCGCCGCGGCAGGTCATACTCTCCGCTTGCGATGTCGGGCGGACGGTCCTGCGGCCGGGCGGCGAAGTGCTCGGCTTCACCGCCGCGCTGCTGCACATCGGGACACCGACCGTCATCGCCAGCGTGACGCGAGTGGCAGACGAGACGGCCGTCCGGCTGATGACGGCCTACCACCGGGCGCTGGCCGCCGGCGCGCGGCCGGCCAGGGCGCTTGCCGACGCGGCACAAGCCGAGCCGCTCAGCCCCTTCGTCTGCTTCGGGGCCGGCTAACGACCCGCGCCGACACGGGCTTCGCCGCGGGCACGGCCGCGTTCTGGCTCACTGACGACGTCCGTCGCGTCCGGGCAGGGCAGCTCGACCCCGCCGTCCGCCCTCGTCGACGCGCTCGCACGTGCTGGCCGCCGCCTCGGCTTCCAGCCAGGGTGGCTATCGGCGTGGAAGACGAGGCCGAGCCAGGTGAACATGCCGACAAACGCAACAATCGGCACGACGATCGGGATGAGGCTGGATCCAGTCACGGTGGGCTCCCGGGCGACACGGCCGGCCACACTGCCGGCCTGCATCGTCAGAATCAGCCACCGTTACCCCGCACTGGCAGGGCAGATGGTCCCGCCCAGCCCGGACCTGGGTCCTGACCGGCGATACCGCTCTTCTCCGGGACCATCGGCAGGACCTTGGTCCGTAGTACTGACTCGCCGGAGCACGGACCCTGAAAGCAGCGGCCACGTAGGGGGCGAGGCGATGGATGTCCGGTCAGCCTTGACCGACGTCGAGGACGTCACAACCCGGACTGGCCCGGTCACGGCAGGTGAGGCGCGCTCCGTGGTGATCCAGGTCCACGGGCTGCGCAAGTCCTACGATCAGCTGGACGCGGTAGCCGGGATTGACATCGAGGTTCGGGCCGGCGAGGTGTTCGCGTTCCTCGGGCCGAACGGAGCGGGCAAGACCACCACCGTCGAGATTCTCGAGGGCTACCGGGCCCGCTCCGGCGGGGAGGTTCGTGTCCTCGGCGATGATCCAGCAACCGCGGGTCCGGACTGGCGTGCGCGGATCGGCGTGGTGCTGCAGGAGTCGGCGCCAGAGTCCGAGCTGACCGTCGAGGAGTGCCTGCGCTTGTACGCCGGGTACTACCCGGCGCCGCGCGACGTCGGTGAGACGCTGAGACTGGTCGGCCTTGCAGACCGCAGGACGGCCCGCTGCGGGCGGCTGTCCGGCGGCCAGCGCAGACGCCTGGACGTTGGTCTCGCCCTCATCGGCGATCCCGAACTAGTCTTCCTCGACGAGCCGACGACGGGATTCGACCCTGCCGCCCGGCAGGCGGCGTGGGGCGTGATCGCGGACCTGCGCGACCTCGGTAAAACGATCTTCCTGACGACCCACTACATGGAAGAGGCCGAGCGACTGGCTGACCGGATCGCCGTGCTCGTCGGCGGGCGCATCGTCGCCGAGGGTACCGCAGCCAGCCTCGGCGGGCGCGATGCCGAGGCAGCCATCATCAGCTTCACCCTGCCGTCCGGCCTGTCGGTCGCCGAGTTGCCTGCAGCGATTGCGAGCGCTGTGACCGCCAGCGAGGGCGGCGTGCTCGAGGTGCGGGCGGCCGCGCCGCTGGCGCTGCTCGAAGTACTCGCCGGATGGGCGAGAGCGCACGGCATCGACCTGCCGGACCTGACCGTGCGACGGCCCACGCTGGAGGACGTCTACCTGCGCCTGACAGGGGACCCCCGATGACCACCATGACGGCCGGCCGGCGCCCTGCCGGCGCGCGGGCCAGGCTTCGCAGCCTGATCTGGCATGAGTTCGATGCCGATCTCCGCTGCTTCCGCCGCAACCTGCAGAACGTGTTCTTCACCTTCATCCTGCCGGTGCTGTTCCTGCTGATCCTTGCCTCGATCTTCCGGAGTGCAACGGTCAGGGTACCTGGCGGCACCATGAAGGAGTCGGTGTACTACGTGCCGGGAATAATTGCCTTCGGCCTGATCGCCGCGGCGTTCTCAAACCTGACGCTCACCGTCGTGCGCTCCCGGGAGGCCGGGATCTACAAGCGCCGGCGGGCAACCCCATTGCCGGCCACCGCAGTAATCGCGGGACGCGCACTGCTCACTGCGCTGACCGCACTGGGCATCACCACAGTGCTGCTCCTCATCGGCTGGGCAGCCTACGGCGCGTCGATTCCCGGCCGGACGGCGCCCGCGTTCGTGCTCGACGTCGTTGTCGGCGCAGCGGTCTTCTGCTGCCTGGGCTTCGCCGTGGCCAGCCTGATCGGCAGCGTCGACGCGGCGCAGCCCGTGGTACAGGCGATAGTGCTGCCGCTGAGCTTCATCTCCGGCGTGTTCATCGCGTCATCTGAACTGCCGGCCTGGCTGGCCGACATCGGCAAGGTCTTCCCCGTCGAGCCACTCGTCGCCGCTCTCGTCGCCGCGTACAACCCGCACACTGCGGGGTCCGGGTTCCGCTGGACGGATCTCGGGATCATGGCCATCTGGGGCGCGGCCGGCCTGATTGTCGCACTGCGCCGGTTCAGCTGGCTGCCTCGGTCCGGCTAGCCCCGGGACCCGGAAGCAACTACCCGGCAAAAACCAAGGAGGCCGAGATGCCAACCACAACCCTAGCCAGACCGGTCACCGCAGCAGAGACAGCCGCCGCGCTGCAGCGGGAGCTAGGCGACCAGTATCACGTCACGCCGCGCGGGCACGGCTCGCTCACTGTACGGCATGGTGCTGCGTTCGCCACCGTTCATCTGGACCCGCACGGCGATTCCACCGCGTTTCGTGTCCACGGCGGCGGGCTGATTCTCGGCAGGATCGTGAACGAGCTCACGATCGCCCGCAGGGTTGCCCGGGCCATCAGCGGCGGCCTCACGTCTCCTGACGAGACCTGATCGCCGCATCACGGCGATCTGAGCCGGCAGACCGCGGACCGGTCCGCCGGCTCAGGCCGCCGCGTGCCGGGCGAACGCAGGAGCAGCGGGAACGGCTACGTTCCCGTCATGATGAAGGCCTGCTGCGGAGCGGGCGCGAGGGCCGCCGTGTGGCTGTCCGGTTGCGGCGGAGCGACGTGTGCGGGCCCCTTGGCCGGCGGGGTCAGCACGGTCAGGATGCCGGTGATCACCAGGACCGCAGCCAGCGCGCCGATCTCCAGCCTGGTCACCAGCGCCGGCCCGGCGCCGGGCGTGGCGGTGCGGCGAAGCCACTGGCGGCCGGCCAGCGCCAGGCCGGCGGCGATGCAGACGATGACCGCCTTGGCGATGAGGAACCTGCCGTAGGTGGTGGTGAACAGGGAATGCAGCGGGACCAGAACGAGCGCCGAGATCACACCGGTGATGACGATGATTGCGAACAGCCAGGCGGCGGCCGTCGCGTAGAGCTTGATGATGCCCTGCGCGGCGGCGGGGTTCGCGCGCCAGGCGATCGCGGCGCGCACGGCATAAAACAGCATCCCGGCCCACAGGATCGCCGGGTACAGGTGGCAGTAGGTGACGAAGGCCCCGGCGGCCGGGATGACGCCCTCCGGATGCGAGCGGATGCCCTCCGAGAGCACGACCCCGGTCAGGAACAGCGTGGCGAGACCGGTGCGGCGGACCCGGGCCATGATCGCAGCCAGCGCGAACAGCACTGCCTCGATCGCCGCGATCTCTGCTGTCCCGCCGTTGTGCAGGCCTTCCGGCGGAGGCTGCGCGAGCTGGGCGGCGAGGCCGGGCCCGGCAAGCGCCGTGGCAACCAGCGCGATGCTCGCCGCGAGGCCCACCAGCGAGCCGCGCAGGGCCCACGGGCCCGGCAGCGGTCCGGGACGCGTGCCCTTGTAGTGCCGGGCCAGGCCGCGCCCGGCCAGCCCGCCGAGCGACATGGCGAGTCCGGCCAGCATGACGGTACGCTCCAGACCGGTCAGCCAGAGCGCGGGAGTGGCGAGCGACACGCTTGCTGCTGCGTCGACCATCAGCGGACCGGCCCGGTCTGGGCTGAACCGCCGGTCCTGAAGTTGCCGGAGGGCAGGTATCTCACGCTGAGACCTTAGTTGGTCCGCCGAGTGGTAGACGCCTTAGTTACTGATATGCCCGGATCTTTACTAGCTCGATGCACACTCCTGCCTACTTTGCGGCTGCCGCCCAGGTCAGAGTTAGCGTCGGGCCAGAGCCGGATGGCCGCTTGCCGGTGAAGATCACCGTCATCCGGCTGAAGTAGTCCTCGTGACCGTTGCCGCCCGTCCAGTGCTTGGCCTTCCACAGCACCATGAGGACCGGGTACTTGGTGAACTTGCTCGGGCCACAGCTCGCACTGGGGTTGCAGTTGTTCACCGTGAAGTCGGCGCTGCCGAAGGCGACCGACGCCCAGCTCGTCCATGTCGCGTGCTGGATGAGCTGCTGCGAGCCCATGCAGCCCGGCAGGTTGATAATGCCCTTCGGCTTGACCAGTCCCTGGCCGGGCGGGCACTGGTTCACCAGCACGACCGTCGTGGCAGCCGCCGGATGTGATAGAGCCGGGACCGCCGATGCCGGAGCCGCGGCCAGCGATACCGCCGCCGCGGCTCCGGCCAGGGCTAGCGCGCCGGCCGCGATGCCGGCCCGAATCCGAGTAACCCTCATCACAACGCTCCCTCTGTGGAACCGAAGTTGTCACCAGAGAGGACGTCGCCGCAGCAGCCCTGATACCAGCCGTGCGACTCCGATCGGCTACTTCCGCGGGCTACCTCCCGGCCAGGAGCGACCGCAGCACGTACTGCATGATGCCGCCGTGACGGAAGTACTCGGCCTCGCCCGGCGTGTCGATCCGGACGATGGCCCGGAACTCCTTCCCGTCGGCGCGCACCGTGACTTCGCGGGGCGCCTGTGCCGGCCCGGAGGAACGACCCCCCGTGCCCCCTCCGCTCCCGGAGTTGATCGCCTCGATCCCCGTCACGTCGAACACCTCGTGACCGGTCAGCCCGAGTGACGCGACGCTGTCCCCCGGCCTGAACTGGAGCGGCAGCACGCCCATGCCGATCAGGTTCGACCGGTGGATCCGCTCGAACGACTCGACCAGCACCGCCCGCACCCCGAGCAGCGCGGTGCCCTTGGCCGCCCAGTCGCGGGACGAGCCGGAGCCGTACTCCTTGCCGCCCAGCACCACCAGCGGCGTGCCCTCCGCGATGTACTGCCGGGAGGCGTCGTAGATCGCCATCTGCTCACCCTCGGGCAGCTTCAGCGTGACCCCGCCCTCGGTGCCGGGCGCCAGCAGGTTGCGCAGCCGGATGTTCGCGAACGTGCCGCGGATCATCACCTCGTGGTTGCCGCGCCGTGAGCCGTAGCTGTTGAAGTCGGCCCGGGCGACCCCGTGCTCGGTCAGGTACTTCCCCGCGGGGCTGTCGGTCTTGATCGCCCCCGCGGGCGAGATGTGGTCGGTCGTCACCGAGTCGCCGAGGACCGCCAGCACCCGCGCACCGCGGATGTCGCTGACCGGCGCGGGCGCCTGCGGCATGCCCTCGAAGTAGGGCGGGTGCCGTACGTAGGTCGACGCCGGGTCCCAGGCGAACGTGTCACCCGGCGGCACGTCCAGGTCCTGCCAGCGCTCGTCCCCGGTGAACACGTCGGCGTAGTCCCTGGTGAACATCTCCGCCGCGACGGCAGTCTCCACGATCTGCTCGATCTCGGCCGGCGATGGCCACAGGTCGCGGAGGTAGACGGCCTGCCCTGACGCTCCCGTTCCGAGCGGTTCTGTGGTCAGGTCAATGTCCATCGTCCCGGCCAGCGCATACGCGACCACCAGGGGCGGCGACGCCAGGTAGTTCATCTTGACGTCCGGGTTGATCCGGCCCTCGAAGTTGCGGTTGCCGGAGAGGACCGAGACGACGGCGAGGTCATTGTCCGCGACGGCCGCACTGATCGCCTCCGGCAGCGGGCCGGAGTTGCCGATGCAGGTCGTGCAGCCGTAGCCGACCAGGCTGAAGCCGAGCTTCTCCAGGTACGGGGTGAGGCCGGCCCGCTCGTAGTAGTCCATGACAACCTTCGAGCCAGGCGCGAGCGTGGTCTTCACCCACGGCTTGCGCTCCAGCCCGGCCTCGACCGCCTTCTTGGCCACCAGCGCGGCGCCGACCATCACCGACGGGTTCGAGGTGTTGGTGCACGAGGTGATGGCGGCGATCACGACCGAGCCGTGGTCGACCGAGGTCCGGGTGCCGTCGTCCAGCGTGACGTCGGCTGGCTGCGACGGGCGGCCCTTAGCCGCGTGGGCTGGCGTGTCCGCCGGCGCGGTGATGCCGCCGTTCTCTGACTCCGCCGTGAACGGGTCGGAGGCCGGGAACGTGTCGGCGATGTCGTCGTCGAGCCTGTCCAGCTTGACGTAGGTGCCCAGGGACTCGCGGAAGGCGCTCTTCGCGTCGCTCAGCGCCACCCGGTCCTGCGGACGCTTGGGACCGGCTAGCGACGGCACCACCGTGGACAGGTCGAGCTGGACTTCCTCGGAGTAGCGAGGGCGGGCGGCCGGGTCGTGCCAGAGGCCCTGCTCCCTGGCGTAGGCCTCGACCAGCGCGACGTGCTCGGCGGGCCGGCCGGTCAGCCGCAGGTAGGCCAGCGTCTCGTCGTCGATCGGGAAGATGGCGCAGGTGGAGCCGAACTCGGGGCTCATGTTGCCGATCGTGGCGCGGTTCGCCACCGGGACGGCGGCCACGCCCTCGCCGTAGAACTCGACGAACTTGCCCACCACACCGTGCTTGCGCAGCAGCTCGGTGATGGTCAGCACCAGGTCGGTGGCGGTGGCGCCGGAGGGCAGCTCACCGGTCAGCCGGAACCCGACAACC
>Ga0335074_10002356_pt1 | contig 25748 bp, 29 predicted proteins | sample Lox_Sample_23_FD_206715 | JGI IMG/M metagenome (GOLD analysis project Ga0335074, IMG submission 206715) | Soil microbial communities from Loxahatchee National Wildlife Refuge, Florida, United States - Lox_Sample_2.3 | ecosystem: Environmental > Terrestrial > Soil > Wetlands | place: USA... | reverse complement strand
GTGCTCAGTCAATTTTGGTTTTGGCTCTTTGAACGGATTGGTGTGGCCCACTACTGAATTGCACAGGTAGTGGCGAGGGAAGGAAGGTCAAACGTGCGAAGAAGACTAGGCAATTTCCTGATATGGGCTGCAATCGCGGCTATGGTCTCTGCCTGCGGAATGCCCGCGGAGCAGCGCCAGTGCACCTTGGTGGGAGCCGCCGCAGGCGCCGCTATCGGTGGTGGCATTGGTGGAGGCGTTTTTGCAGCCGACAACAGCGACAACTGGCCGGCCGTACCGGCTGGTGTGGTTGGTGGTGGGATCCTCGGTGCGATTATCGGCTACCTGATGTGTCCGCCTCCGCCGCCGCCTCCTCCGCCTCCGCCGCCGCCTCCTCCGCCTCCGCCGCCGCCTCCTCCGGCGCCGACGAAGATCATCCTGCGTGGCGTGCATTTCAACTTTAACAAGTCGTACATCCGTACGGTCGACAAGCCGGTGCTTGACGAAGCAGCCGAGACGCTCAAAGCAAACCCGAGCGTTAAGATCTACGTCAACGGCTATTGCGACGCGATCGGCAGCATGAGGTACAACCAGAAGCTGTCAGAGCGACGGGCTGAGTCGGTTGCGAATTACCTTGAAGACAAGGGTATTCCGTCGAGTCAGTTGATCCCGCAAGGATTCGGCAAGACCAACTTTGTGGCGACCAATAAGACTGCCGAAGGCCGCGCTCAGAACCGCCGTGTCGAACTGGTGCCCGTCGACCAGTAAAGCCATGGCTTAAACCCTGGTAACGACCGCGGTTCCGCAAGGAACCGCGGTCGTGCTAAACCACTGAACCAAAGGTAGGTAGGATGATGTGGAGGAGAACCTTTGGAGGAAGGGCGGCAGCTATAGCGGTAGCGGGAATGCTAACGCTAGGGATGTCGCCTTGTTCGTTGGCGCAGACAATTGAGACCGTTTCCGCGAGACAGTTGCCGCTGACCGTCGCTGAAAACGCAGTGCCCGCCGACCTCTCGATTAGCAAGGATACGAACTCGGTGAGTGGCGTCACTACTGGAACTGCCGCACCCGGCTCATACGCACCATCAGCAAAGCCGGTAGTGCCGGTCACCGCTTCCGCGGCTCCTGAGGCGCCTTCGATGACCGCGTCCACTGCTCCTAGTCTGTCGTCGTCAGCCTTTCCAGCAAATGCCAACATGATGGCGATGCCACCGGGTGGTCCATCGTCGGAAATCCAGGCGGAGATTCAACGCCTGACTTCAGGCACCCCAGCTGAGCGGCGGCTTTACGCGCGGGCGGCTGCGGCCTTTCCCAATTTCTGTCACGAGTGGGCGCGGATGCTGCGTGACCGCGAATCGAATAATCTGAGTTCGTTAAATTGGAAGGAAAACGGCGGTTACGAAACCGCAAGTTACGTCGGTTACGGCCCGCTCAAGACCTGCGAATGTAAGGAATCAGCTGAGGGCATACCGCTGGGCAAAGTGACCTACGACGAAGAGGACTACTACATCGTCGGGAAGACGGTCGACGAGGCTAAGCACAGCCAGCCCAAGGTAGTGCGTACTGTTCCTACGCTGGAGATCTTCTCTTGGGATCAGAATAAATGGTTCTACTAAGCCACTTCCAGTAAAAGCCACGCACTTGTGTAGAAGCGGCCGACGATTCGTGGGTCAGCCGCTCTCCGCCTGTCAGTTCAGGTCGCGGCTGCTATAGCCCAAGATCCGCCGGGCGACGATTAGCAAATTGATCTGCTGGGTGCCCTCGTAGATGTCGTTGATTTTGGCATCGCGCATCCACTTTTCCACTAACCGGGTGCGCGAATAACCGAGCGGTCCGAGCAATTCGACCGCCTTCTGTGTGATCAGCGTGACAACCTTGCCAGCCTTGGCTTTTGCCATCGATGCTTCGAGACTGTTGCGCTGTCCCATATCAAGCATCCACGCTGCCCGCCAAGTGAGCAGCCGCGCCGCTTTGAGTTGCACTTCCATCTCCATGAAGTCACGTTCGAGCGAAGTGAGCTTGCGCGGCGAGATCCCGTAACGGATCGGCACCTGCTGATCGGAGAGAAAGTCGCGCACATGGTCGAGCGCGGCGCGCCCGACGCCGGTCGCCATCGCAGCCACGATCGGGCGCGTAGCGTCGAACGTCGCCATCACGTCCTTGAAGCCGCCCTCTTTTTTGACCTCGGCGCTGCCGAGCAGATTTTCGAGCGGTACCCGGCAACTGTCGAAGGACAGCATCGCGGTGTCCGAGACTCGGATTCCGAGCTTGTTCTCGACCCGCGTGACCGTCATGCCAGGAGTATTGTGCTCGACGACGAACGGTTTTATCCCGGCACGTCCGGCACTTTTGTCGACCGAGGCCCAGACCACGACGAAGCCTTCCGACTTCTCGGCGGCCATCTGGCCTGAGGTGCAGAAAATCTTTGTGCCGTTCAGGACCCAATAATCGCCCTCGCGGGTGGCCGTGGTCGCGACGGCAGCCGAGTCCGAGCCACATCCCGGCTCCGTTATAGCCATCGCGCCCCATTTTGGCTTGCCCTCGCTGAAGCGCTTGAGAAAGCGTTCTTTTTGCTCAGGAGTACCAGCGGCAGCCACCGCGGCGCCGCCAAGTCCTGCATTCGGCATCGAGACGAACAACCCCGCGTCGCCCCAGCATAGTTCTTCTGAGCTGAGACAGGTGTAGAGCGTGCGGAGCCGTGGACCATCAGATCTAACTGGCGCATCGCCGCCGGCGGCAGCTGTAGCCTTCGAGCCGGCCCACATCATTTCGATAAAATCCCACGGCTTGTCGTGCTCACGCTCGTCGTATTCGCGCGAAATTGGCCGCATCATGTTTTCGGCGACACCGTGGTAGGTCTTGAGCTGCTTGACGACTTGGGGCTCGAATTCAAAATCGATCATTGAAAGTTATCCTTCAACTTTAACTGGCAGATTTGGCTGAAGCCTTCCTAGTGGATTTAGACTATCGCCAAACCGTCGAGAATGGCGAAGCCCCGGGCATTGCGCAGCCATAACTCCACTGGATGCTCACGGATATAACCGTGGCCGCCGAGCACTTGCACGGCGTTGTCGGCAACCGTCAGACAGGCCTGCGCCGCGTAGTTGCGCGCCTGATAGCTCTCCTTAGTTGCGTCTTCACCACGGTCGAGATGCCATGCGGCCTCCCACACCAGCAATCGAGCAGCATCGATCTCAATAGCCATCTCGGCTAGCATAAAAGCTATGGCCTGTTTGGCTGCAATCGGCACACCGAAGGCCTTGCGCTCCTTCGCATAGTCACGGGCATACTCGAACGAGGCACGCGCGACGCCAACCGCCATCGCTGCCAGTGCGACACGCGACTGACTGAGTACGCGCGGAAAATTGATTCCGCGGTCGCCGCCAAGACGCGCACCCGCATCAACTCGGCATTGCTCAAGCTTCAATTCGTAGGTCCTGAGCGCTTTGATACCCATGTTTTTCTCGGGTGCCGAGATGCTCAGACCCGGGTTTTTGCGATCTACGAGAAAGCCGCCCACATGCTCGAAACCGGCTTCTGGACCGGCAGCGAACACTAATATCGATGAAGATTCAGCAGCCAGTGGCACGTAACATTTGGCGCCGTTGAGAATAAAGCCGCTACCGTTATGCACTGCTGCGGTCATCAGCGCGGCTGCATCGTAATCGTAACGCGGCTCCATCAGGGCAGCCGAACCGGGAACGAAATCGCCGGCGCAAAGCGGTTTCAAAAACGCTTGACGCTGAGCATCAGTGCCCATCTCGAGCACCGGAAAGGCCGTTAGACGCGGCGCCAGCATATGCAGTGCAATCGCAAGGTCGCCGAAAGCTAGTTCTTCGGCAATGATCGCGCCGGTGACCGCCGAGCGCTGGTCGCCATAGCCACCGTAGGTTTCTGGAATGGGGCCGCAGACCAAGCCTAGTTCCCACGATTTGGCGATTAGCTCGGCGGGAATTTCACCGCTTTCATCGGCTGGACGTGCGGCCGGGCGGATCTGCTCGGTAGCGAAGGCCGCCACCGTTTCGCGGATCATCCGCTGCTCGTCGCTAAGGTCAAACCCGATCATCCGGCGTTCCTTTCGTTCCGTGGTGTTGAGATCCGCCACTCTTCAGATTCTTAAATTGCGTATGGCGCAGACGGCTTCGCTTGGTTTCAGTTCGTTCCACCGAGTTTTTCACGCCGCGAGCGCTCCTGTTCACGCGCGCGCTTGTATTTGCGCTCGTCTTCAGCGACCCGCGTAGGCGGTGGAATCGGCTTGCGCAACTTCTTGATCAGCCCGCCCGAACCCACGTTCGCGTGACCGCTCGCTTTGCTACCCTCTGCGGCTTTGCTCGGCTTCGCGATTGTGCGCAAACCGCGTGCAGGCCGCAACTCGTCAGTGCTCATCACCTTACTCACCGAGGCCGATAAAGCTCATCTGCAGGCCGGTCACAGCGCCACCCGCTCCACGACGCGAAAAATAGTCATCCGAATTGCAGCGCGTGCAAGGCCCGGCAGTCTGAATCTCGTTAGGATTAAGCCCTGCCGCTTCCAATTGCGTTCGAACGATTCCGCGCAGATTCAGGTACGCCTTGCCCGGCCGCCCTGATCGCGTGAAGGCCGAGGCTGTCGGGATTTGACGGCTAAATTCATCGGCCAGTTCCGCATCGATCTCGAAACAACAGGGGCCAATGGCTGGGCCAATCGCAGCGCGTATTCGGTCGCATCGCGCACCGGCGTTGACCATCGCCGCGACCCCAGCACCGGCAATATCGGCAAGCGTCCCGCGCCATCCTGCATGCAGCGCGCCGATGGTGTGCGACGCCGCGTCATATAAAAGGACCGGTACGCAATCGCCAGTGAAAATCCCCAGTGCGATACCGGCGTCAGTGGTGATCATGCCATCGACGGACGGGCGATTACCCTCGAGGATTCTGTCGCCGCGCCGCACCCGAATCACTTCCGCCCGATGGACCTGCGTCAACATCGCCGGTCTTAGCCCCGGATTGGCCGTATGCCAGCGCCGCCAGTTCTCCGCGACTGCACTGGGTTCGTCGCCAATCCAACCGGCTAGATTGAAGCTCGTATAGACCCCGCGGCTGACCCCGCCACGCCGTCCCATAAATCCGGCTCGAACGCCGGCAACGTCATGGCTTTGCCAAGGCGTGATCTGCGGAGGCGCAATGGCCGCTGACGGGTTATCTATTGATTCGGAGGAATGCATCGGTTGAGCTATCGGCAGTTGGCCAGACTTCAGTGGATAAACTATACTCGCTCTTTTAAGGCAATTCCTATCAGTGAATATAGCTACCGGCAGTGCAATGAATGGTTACAGATATCTAATTGAGCGCAACCGCCTGATGTGCCAGCTTGAGGGCGAATTAGGCAAATTGAGCCTTGCTGACCCAGCCGCTCGTCAGGCCGAGACCCTGCGCCTGCAGGCGCAGTTCGATATCCGCCTGAAGCAGCTCTACGCCCAAGTCGCCACGGAGTACCCGGGCGAGCGCAAAGTCAAAGCGCGTCCAATCGAGGATCCGCGCTAATCGCGGCCAAGGGCAAGCCGCGCTTGGAGCGCTCAATCAGTATTCGGGGGGCGCGCACCCACAACCTGCAAAATATCTCGATCGATTTGCCGCACGATCGGCTGATTGTCGTCACCGGCGTCTCAGGATCGGGTAAGTCGAGCCTGGTCTTCGATACGCTCTACGCCGAGGGCCAGCGCCGTTACGTCCAGAGCCTTTCAACCTATGCGCGCCTGTTCCTCGAGCGTATGGAACGGCCGGATGTCGACGCGATCACTGAAATCCCGCCAGCTCTCGCGCTCCGTCAGAAGAACACGATCAAGAACGCTCGTTCGACCGTTGGGACCGTCACCGAGATCAGCGACTACCTCAGGCTTTTGTTCGCGTCCACCGGTCAGACGTGGTGCCCGCGATGCACCATCGAAGTAACGCGCGACACTGTCGCCAGCGCCGCGGCTCAATTGACGGCGAAGCCCGGCATGTACCTTTTCCTTGCGCCTTTTGCGATTGGCTCGCGCTCGCTGGCGGAGGCCGCCGATTACCTGATCCAGAACGGCTACCATCGCCTCTATCGCGACAATGCGATCATTGAGACGGCGTCGCTGGCCGAGACCTTAAGCATTGCGCAATCGCTAAACGGCTCTGACTCAGTTGCCACACATAGAGTGCAAGCGCCCTCCCCCAACGAACCCCTGATGGTCGTCATCGATCGCGTCGCCGTGACCACGGACGGCACCGGCGACCGTCTGCGTGAAGCGCTCGAAAAGGCCTTTTACCTGGGCGGCGGCCAAGTCCGCGTGATTCTTCTCACTTCCGTCAACGGTAGGGTCAAGTCAGGCGCCTCGATCTCGTTTGACCGCCGTTTCAATTGCTCGCAGTGCGGCACGGCTTTTCCCGAACCGACCGCAGCACTATTCTCCGCCAACAGCCCGATCGGCGCCTGTCCCGAATGCGAAGGTTTCGGCCGTACCGTGGAGCTCGACCTCGCCAAGGTCATCCCTAATCCTAATCTGTCTTTGCGCCAGGGCCTGATCGCTCCGTGGCGGACCCCCGCCTATCGCGAGATGCACGACTGGATGCTGAAATGCGCCAAGCGCGCCCGCGTCCGCACCGCCGCACCGTTTCGCGAGATGAATGACGCCGAGCGGACTTGGCTGCTCGACGGCGAACCGCGCACCGAAGATCAGGAGTGGGACGAGCGTTGGCCCGGCGTCCACGGCTTTTTCAGTTGGCTGGAACGCAAACGCTACAAGACTCACGTGCGGATTCTGCTGGCGAAATACCGCCGCTTCGTGCCCTGCCCCACATGTGGCGGCGTCAAGCTCAAGCCCGACGCGCTCAACGTCAAACTTAAAGGCCGCACGATTACGGAAGTGAGCACGATGGCCGTGCGAGACCTGCCTAATTGGATCAACGGCCTACGCCGCAACGAATCCATCTTTGCGCGAGCGGGCGGCCTACTGCGCGAACTGGATAATCGTCTGGGTTATCTCAACGAAGTGGGCCTAGGCTATCTGACCCTCGAGCGGCAGGCGCGCACGCTTTCGGGCGGTGAAGCACAACGGATTCATCTGGCCAGCGCGCTCGGTAATCTGCTCTCGGCTACCCTCTACGCCCTCGACGAGCCGACCGTCGGACTTCACGCCGCCGACTCTCGGCGCCTGCTTGGTGTCCTGCGCCATCTGCGCGATCTCGGCAATACCGTCGTCGTTGTCGAACACGATCCTGCAATGATCGCAGGCGCTGACTTCGCCGTCGAACTAGGTCCCGGCGGCGGACGAGAGGGCGGACGGTTAATCCGCAGCGGCCCGCCCGACCCTAACACCAACGGCAATAATGCAGGACGAGCTTTGTTACTCCGCGCGCTCGCCCATCAGCGGCATTTCGGCAAGGACGATCCGGCAATTCGCATCACCGGCGCACGCGAGCATAACCTGCGCAATCTCGACGTCACGCTTCCGCTCAAGCGGATGGTCTGCGTCACCGGCGTTTCGGGTTCAGGCAAATCGACGCTGGTCGAGAACGTGCTCTACAACAACTATCTGCGCCGCGAGGGCGAAAACGTCAGCGATGTTGGCGAATGTGATCGTATCGATGGCCTCGAGCAGATCGGCGAAATCGTCCACATGGGCCAGGAGATGCCCGCGCGCTCGATGCGCTCCAATCCCGCCACCTATCTCAAGATTTACGACGATATCCGCAAGCTCTACGCGGCCACGCCCGAGGCGCGCAGGCTCGGCATCAAGCCGCGCGACTTCTCCTTCAACGTCACCGGCGGACGCTGCGAGCGCTGCCAGGGCACCGGCACGGTCACGGTCGAGATGCATTTCATGGCCGACCTCGAGGTAACGTGCGACACGTGCGATGGCCGCCGCTTCCAAAGCCACATTCTTGGATTGCGTTATCAGGGCCGCAATATCAACGAGATCCTTGAACTTACTATCGACGAGGCGCGCGCCGCCTTCGCGAAAACCCCGGCGATCGCACGGCGGCTGGAACCGCTCAGCGCAGTCGGTCTCGGCTATCTCCAATTAGGCCAGACTACCGCGACCCTCTCCGGCGGTGAGGCGCAGCGGCTCAAGCTCGCGCGCTTTTTACTGGCTGAACTGGAACCGGTTGCGATCACGCGCAACGGCAAAGCCCTCCCCCGGATCTTCATCCTCGACGAGCCGACCACGGGTCTCGCGTCCTCCGATATCAAGCGGCTGCTGCGCGTCTTCACCCGCCTCATCGCCGAGGGCAATACATTGATTGTAGTCGAGCACAATCTTGAACTGATCGCTCATGCCGACCACATCATCGATCTTGGTCCCGGCGGCGGTGACGAGGGCGGACGCGTCGTCGTCTCGGGCGACCCGCTGACGGTAGCGTCCTGCGGCAAATCAGCGACCGGCCGCGAATTGCGGGGTCTCTTCGGCCTGCCTGTCGAAGCGGGCAGCCGCGCGATCAAATCGGCGCTCCGGCTCGCGGCTCAAACGTGATATTTGGCAGGGCCTGCGCGGCCATGCGAGCGCGAGCTTGTGCGAGTGTCACGTCGGAGATTCCGGGGGCTGCGAGCATCCGGCCGTTAGCACTAAATAATCGTGGATTGGCAGCGTAAAGATTTGGTAATCTGAGGGCACCGGCGGCGCTGCCACTGCACGGCGGCACGCGAGGAGGATCGTAACCTCGCTATGAGTGTGACCTCGTCCGAGCGGCTGAAGGACTTCTTTCTGAGCTTGGTGCGCCAGAGCTTTGGACAGCTAGGCGTCGGCGACCGACCTATTACTGATTATATAGCCACCGTCCTGACCGATTTCAGCCGCTCCGAACGATTACTCGCGTTGCGCGGCGCAGACGGTCGCCGGCTCACCAGCGTCGTCGAGATGATGCTTTCACAAATCAGCCCGAGCGATCGCACGCGCGTTTTGGGTGAACGCGAATTGCGCAAGCACATCGGCGATTACACGCTCTTCATGTCCGGACTGTTTCGCCGGTTCGTCGAGCGCGGCGGCTACCTCGATTACTATCTCGAAGAAGGCGCGCGCTCTTACCACGAAGTTTCGCGGCTCGCGGCTGGCCTCGACACGCCGCCTCACCAGCCGAATCATCTGATGTTCGAAGAACTGAGCAAGGGCTTCGAGCATTACTCAGGCGCGCTCGACTTCATGCGCAAATGCTATTTCTCCTCCTCGGCCGGCGACGATCCCTTCGCCGGTTTCTACCGGCATGTTCAGGGCTGGGTACGCAACGGATTATCCAACAACTGACGGGCTCCCTCACAGCTGACGGCGAACGCCTTGACCATTACCTGGTGCGGCTCGGCCTCGCTCCGTCACGCCGTAGCGCCTCCGTGTTAATCGAGGAGGGCCGGGTGCGCCTCAACGGCAGGCTCCAGCGCAAGGGTGCATTGGTCAATGCGAAGGATGAAGTCGAAATCATTGTGCCACTGGAATCGAGCGCAAGAGAGCCCGTTCTAGAATCTAAAGTATCACTTGATATTTTGTACGAAGACCCCGTGCTGCTGATCGTTAATAAGCCACCGCTACTCCCCTGCCACCCGCTGGATCACAATCGCGATGAAACCACCGTAATCACGCTGCTCGCCAAAGATTATCCCGAAGTTTATCCTGGCGATTTTGCGGAAGACGACACACTCGGCGCCAGACGTTTGGAGGGCGGCCTGATCCATCGGCTCGACAACGGCACTTCGGGCGCGCTAATGGTCGCGCGGACGCCTAAGGCACTGTGCTTCATGCGCGAGGCCTTGCGGGCGGGGCGCATCTATCGCCGGTATGAGGCCTTGATTGAAGGTAGCCTGAATAGCGCGATCGACTTGACGTGGCCGATCGCTCATCATCGCAAGAATCCGGCGCGGATGGTGATCGTCGATAACTTGCCGCTATCGGCGACCGTAAGCCGCTCCAAAAAGATGGTGCGCGTGCCCTATCGCGGAACTCCTCGTGACGCCTTCAGCCATGTCAAACCCGTTTCGCGACCGAGCAGCTTCACGCTTGTCGATGTGATTCCGCGCACCGGCCGCCGTCATCAGATACGAGTGCATCTGGCAGGCATTGGACAGCCGATCGCCAACGACGAACTCTACGGCGGTCGACGGTTGTTACCGCTGTCCGAGGGTCGCTTCTGGCTTCATCTAGCGGAGCTTCGCTTCATTGCCCCCGTCGGCAACCAAGTCCAGATCCTGGCCGCCCGCCCCAAAGATCTCGCAGACACACTTGCAAGTATCGGGGTTCGGCTGGCTCCCGCTACTCGCGGGACAAAAATCTAAGACGCGCCGGGCCAGGAATTGCCCCAACGATCGCGGATTACCACTTCGCCGAGCGGCTTGCGGCGCACACCCCCGAAGTTGTCAGGCGGATAACCGACTGGGAGCAGCGCGAAAGTCTCGACCTCCTCGGGCAGCCCAATTACGGCCTTCATTTCGTCTTCGCATAAAGTGTGGTTCGTCGTCAGCACAGTGCCGAGACCGAGCGCGCGGCATGCAAGAATGATGTTCTGGACGGCGGGATAGATACTCGCCATCCGCGTGCATAGTTGATTGCGCGCCTCGACTGCTGCATCGATACCTCCATATTGCCGCGGCGCTTTTTTCTTTGCCGCGACCAGAATCAGCACCGGCGCTTCGCCCATATGCTCATGCAGATAGAATCCCGACGATTTCAGCCGCTGATATTCGGCTTCGGTCATATGTGCCGGCTTGGTGGCATTAGAGTAGAAGGGCCGCACCATCTGCGAAGCCTTGGCGTAAACGGCCCCAACCCGCCGGCGTTGCTCAGGATCGGTGATTATTACGAAAAGCCAATCTTGAGCATTGCCACCGGAAGGCGCGGAGACGGCGGCTTCGAGAATTTGGGTGATAAGCTCATCGGGAACTGAATCCGCTTTGAAGCGCCGCATGGCACGCGCCGAATGAATCACTTCGAAGAAATCTGCTGGGGCCATCTGTGACACCATTCAATCAAGAATTGCTCTAGCAAATACTGAAATAATCAATCCCAGTCCTTGAGATCTGTAAACCTGGCCTGAATCAACCGTTGAAGGAGAGCAAAAATGATCGCGGTTGAAACCCCGAACATGAGCATTCCATTCGCAGCCTCAAGCGGACCCAGCATTCTCCACGAAGGCGACATAATCACGTCACCATAGCCCAAGGTCGTGTAATTCACCGCTGAGTGATAGTACGCTGCCCCGAAATGCAAAAATTCTCCGCAGATGACGAATAGCAAGGCCCAGCAGGCGATCTCGATTAGATGTGCCACCAACGCGATGGTTATTGCCAGTGCAACGATAGAAAAGTCGGGCCAGAAGCCGGCAGTAGCGCGGCCGACCCTTCGCTGGTGGCGAACGAAGTTTACCGTCGCGAGAACGGCCAGCGCGCGTATGAAGATAGTACAGATCACAGCGATCGCGCCAACTGCCAATGGCATCAGGATTGCGATTTGATGAGTCTGAGTCATTCTTCTGCCGAGAGCATATTTGCACGCCTGGTTTCGACGTGGCATAGCGAGTCCACATCGTCCGCCCCATAGCCCGGAAGGCTTACCGCCGTCCACTTGCTCTACCGAAACTGACTACTCTCCACGAATATACGCTCTCCTTTCCGCCAGCGAGCCACGCATCGGCAAAACCATAAATATCAAGCTTTGAACAAGCTTCAGAAGTGTCCGGGAGCTAGCGGTACGACGTCGGCCGATAGTGATGCTCACCTCACCGGCTCTGGAAAATTGCACTGATTTCGTGCCAATCTCCCCATCTGACCAGATTCATCGGCATTGACTACTGCTGGATCGAAGCAACGCAATGACCACTGTGCAGGGAGAGCAATCAGATGGCAGAAAAATTCGATAAGCCGATCGGACTGACCGCAAAACCAACGCGATCGCAAGAGTTCTACGATAGCGTCAAACGCAAGTACGCCGAAGAACGCGACCTGAGGTTGAAATATCGTCCTCAAGGTCTCTCCGCGTACACCTACGAATTAAGCGGAGCCCTGGCTAAGTACGAGATAGACACCTACGCAGGTGAGATCACGCCTCGAGAGCCGATCAAGGATACCGTCGAATGCCTGTTCATCGGTGGCGGCTTTTCGGCGCTCCTGACTTCCGCTCGGCTGCGTGAGCACGGTGTCGAGAGCATCCGCATTGTCGAGCGCGGTGCTGACGTCGGCGGCACGTGGTATTGGAACCGCTATCCCGGTGTGGCCTGCGACGTCGTCTCCTACGACTACCTGCCGCTCCTCGACGAAATGGACTACGTACCCAAAGACCATTACGCCGGAGGCCCTGAGATCTTTGCGCACTGCCAGGCCATCGCGCGGAAGTATAATCTCTACGAGCTTGCAGTCTTTCATACTACCGTCACTTCCACGGTTTGGGACGAAGACGAGCAGATGTGGCATATCGCCACCGACCGCGGCGACCAAATGAAGGCGCGCTTTGTGATATGCGCTAACGGGATTCTCACGAAACCGAAGCTGGCAAAGATCAAAGGGCTGGAAACCTTCAAAGGTCATTCCTTTCACACCTCGCGATGGGACTATGCCTACACCAAGCCCGACCTGTCGGGACTCGAAGACAAAGTTGTCGGTATCATCGGCACTGGGGCGACTGCCGTGCAGGCCGTTCCTGGACTCGGGGCTGCGGCCAAGGAGCTTTATGTCTTCCAGCGCACACCCTCATCAATCGATATTCGCGACGACTGGCCGACCGATCCGAATTGGGCTCGCAAACTATCTCCCGGTTGGCAGGCGCGGCGGCGTGAACGCGCCCGGATGGAACCGCAGATGAGCGCGGAACAGAAGGCGAAGCACGCCGCTACGTCTCCCGAGGAGAAAATCCGGCGGCAGGAAAACGCGAACATGGAAGCGATGATGAAGATCCATGCGCGCATTGATTCAATCGTCAAAGACAAGCCTACAGCCGAGGCGCTCAAGCCATGGTATATGCTGATGTGCAAGCGCCCGTGCTTCCACAACGATTATCTGCCTACCTTCAACCGGCCCAACGTGCATCTAGTTGATACCCATGGCAAGGGCATTACTGAGATCACGGAAAAGGGTCCTGTGTTTGAGGGCAAGCAGTACGAATTAGACGTTCTGATCTACGCCACCGGCTTCGAAGTACAAAGGACCGGCACCTACAATAACATTAAAGGTGTCAACGGCCTTGATATTGGCGAGAAGCATCGCGATGGCGTGCGCACGTTACTGGGTGTCCATTCTCAAGGCTATCCCAATATGTTCATCATGGGTGGCCTGCAGGCCTCATTCCAGTTCAACTTCACTGACATCATCGAAGCTCAAGGTGAGTACATCGCGGCGTGTATCGACCACGTACGCAGCCACGGCTATCGATCCTTGGATGCGGCTCCGGCGGCTGAGGAATGGTGGGTGCAGCAAGTCATCGAACATCGCGGCAAGACCGGCTTCAATCAGGAATGCACCCCCGGTTATTACAACTTCGAGGGTGAGTTTCAGCGCCGCCAGGATGGTAACTACAATGGCGGCTTCTTCCAATACTGCAAGCATCTGAACGAAGTCCTTGCGCAAATCGATACTCACTTCACATTTGTCGAAAAATCAGTGACTTCAGAGTGACATAGCTGTTCCGGCAAATTGAATGATCAAGTTAAGGCCGGGCGGCGCTTCGAGCCGCCCGGCCTTAATGTTCTATGTAACTGTGGGTTCGGCTTTCTCCACGCTCAGGTCAGTTCATACGCCAGGATTCCGCGCCAGCCGGCAAATAAAAGAGCTTGGCTGCATTCTCGCGCATGATTGCTTGCCGCTGCTCTTCTTGCAGATGGGCGGTATGTTCTGCCAGCAGTTGCTGCGAGCGAGGCCAAGTTGAATCCGTGTGAGGGAAATCACTGGCCCACAAGAGTTGGGTTTGGGGCATTTGATGCAAGGAGTTGAAGGCAGTCAGATCGTCCTGGAAGGTCATCCAGACGTTACTCTTGATGTATTCACTAGGTACTTTAGTCAAGCCCTTGATCACGCCGTTCTCGAAATTGAATTTGGCCGCGTGGTCCATACGATACATATAGTGAGGCATCCACCCGGCATCGCCTTCGGCGCACACCAGCTTCAGTTCGGGATGGCGTTCGAACACCCCGCCTAGTACCATAAGACCGACGACATCCTGGACCGCGCGAATGATGCCGAGAAAGTTATTCATCTCGTGCCCGCGATGAGGCATGTTAAGACTACCGTCGCGCGACGTCAGGATGTGAAAACAAATCGGAAGTTCCAGATCAGTGGCACAGTCCCACAGAGCGTCATAATCAGGATGGTCGTAATCTTCATGAATCGGCCGGCCGGGCATCATCATGCCCACCATCCCCATCTCTTTGGCACGGCGGAAATCTTCGATAGCGCTATCGACACTAAGGACCGCGGTCTGCGCCAATCCAAAGATACGATTGGGAGCCTCACTACACATCGCTTGCAGCCAACGATTGTAGGCTTTCATGCAGGCGTCTTTATATTCGGCATCGCGATGCATACACAGACCCATCCCAACTGAAGCGTAGACAATCTCCGCAGCAATCCCATCCTGATCCATATACGGTAGCCGGGCCCTACCCCCATAGGCGGCCTCGCGAATATCTGCAAACTTGATTCTTTTAGCGCGGTCGTTGCGTTCCTTGATGCTGAAGCCGGCGCCATCGATAAAGCCGAGGGCGACTGGCCGTTTCATTCCCGGCACGACAAAGGCCTCGGTGCCGTCCGGTTGGGGAACCACCCGCGGCGCATTGTCGCGAAACTTCGGGTCGATGTAGTCGACATAACAATTAGGTGGTTCACAGACATGGCCGTCTGCGGAAATTATGCCGCGAGGAATCATATTAAAGATCTCCTTTGATAACGTTCTTGGTAATCGTATATTTCATGTCGCAACCGCAATGGTAATTAGCATAATCTATCGAACGAAATACGTCGCATAAGGAACAGCCAGGAATAAAACCGTCCTAAAGCCATCCCACGTCTCTTCTGCGCTGATGGCAAAATCTAGCATAACAAAATCGTCGATCTGGACCGATTCTCCGCTAGGCGGGTTGACGCGGCAGGCGGTAGGTCTCGGCAGCGGTAGAATAGAAAAGTTGAGCCTTCTCGTCCGGCGTAAAATCGGCGGCAATCTTCTTGAACGAATTCCACAGTACGCCATACGAGCATGAAATCCTGTCGACCGGAAAGTTACTCTCGAACATGCAACGTCGTGGTCCAAACTTGTCGATGGCGTGGAGATAGTAATCACGCGTCGCCGCAACCAACTCATCGCTGCTTGGCGGCAAAGCACGCCGATGCCAATTGAATCCATTCACTGGCATATTAATGCCTCCGAGTTTCACCACGACATTGGGGCAGGTCGCGAGCTCGGTGACGTCGCTTTTCCATTGCCGGAAGATCTCCTCGCGGCGATCCTTATACGGACCTATCCCGAGTGGTCCGCCGAAATGATTCAGTATGATCTTCGTGTCGGGAAATGCTTTGGCGAGATCAGTCACCTGACGCATCTGTGGATGATACTGCCAGGCCTCGAAGCTTAGGTTCAGACCTCTCAGCCGTGCGAAACCTTCGCGAAAGCGCGCCGACTCGTACAGATCCGCCGTCGGGCGAGTATGCGAGTTTCTCACCGCTGGATCCGGATCGAAACCACCAGCGTGCCGAATACCGCGAAAGCGCCCGGGGGCGGCCGCAATATGCGCTTGCAGTACTTCTTCGACAGCCGCTCCCAGCGTTAGATCAGCGAAACTAACAATGCCAGCCGCGACTCGTGTCCTGCCGTACTTGCCACTGGCGCTTTGCGCAGCGATGCCATTGACGAACTCAGTCTCGCCCACCGGTCTCAGTGATTCGGGACCGTCCGCGCGATACATCGAGAGGCATTCGACGAATACGGTCGCGATCACGCGATGCCCCGTGTTCGTGTCGCGGAGGATTTCGTCGAGCAGGTAGCGGTTATTTGGATGGTCCCACAAATGATGATGAGGATCGATGATTGGCAGTGTAGGCTCGAGTGTTGGCTCGGCGACTTGTGCCAGCCACGCGTCGTGGGACAGCGGTTGCGCTTTATCGTCTCCCATACCGGGTCACTCCATCGGGCGATTCTTGACTCTACGGCGGATTTTCATGCCTTGCAGCCGTCATGATTGCGAGGGATCGCCCCTCAGTAGCCTCGCGTACCAGTGACGGTTAACAGAATTCAGCGATCATAAGAAGGAGGCTCAGGCGCGCGGTAGCCCGTCGGGAAAATTCGCCGCAAATTGGCCATTCTTGCCGGCGGTCCCACGAGCTTTTCTAATAACGGAGGCGGCCCTTGAATTCGGCCCCGATGGCCTTCAGCCTGTAGCTAATTCGAATTATCGCCAATCGAACATTTGGTCGACAACCCCATCCGAGGTCAAGCATGAGAGCCGTGCTTGCAGCTATCGGCGACCGCAGGGTAACCGCCGGCCAATTAGAGCATCACGGAAACGAATTGATGGCAAACGCGATATTGATTACGAAATCGCAGCCTTGCGCGATGCGCTCGACGCTTATCAGGATAACGACCACCACCCAACTCTACGAGTTACTCCGCTAGTTGCTCGAAGAGATCGACGAACGAGTCAGCCGCCTCGACGCCAGCGGGACCAATTCGCTCGTTGCGCCGGCGGAATTCTCGCGTTTGATGCTTTCGACCTATTCGACTTGGCGCCGACATAGATGCGAGCGTAAGTCACTTGATTACCTTGGCGAGGCGATCGAGTTTGGAGCGATAGTCGCCACGGAAAGTCGGAGCAACGCCACTGACATCGACCAAGCGGTGTACGCCGATTTCTTCGAGTTGCGGAATCAGTTCGCGCGCATGGGCACTGTCAGCATTATCGTCGCTCAATGGGACCATCAGGGAGATGTCGAGCTTGCTGAAATCGCGGCCGATCGCGGCACATTCCTGCCTCAGCCCGGCAATCTTTTCAGTAGCGAAATTGAGGGCTGCAGGAACCGAGAAGCAAACCGGGATATAACCGTCGCCCCATCGCGCGACCCATTTGAGCGCGTTCTTATCCAGGCTGCCGATCAAGACTGGGGGGCCGGGCTGCTGGATCGGCTTAGGATAGCATTTCAGCCTTGAGTATTTGACGTATTTGCCGTTGAACGAGGCGATATCGTTGGACCATAACTCGCGCATCGCGGCGATATACTCAGCGGTCTGCGTCCAGCGATGGGGAAAATCGGAGCCCAATACTTCGGCGGCTTCACGGAGCCATCCGGCGCCGACACCGAAGAGGAAACGGCCGTGTGATAGGCGGTCTAGAGTCGCAATACGCTTGGCGGTCGCAATCGGATTGTGCTCGGGGACGAGGAGGACCGAAGTACCGATACGAAGCTTTTTGGTCGTCGCCGCGGCCATCGCGAGGACCACGAACGGTTCCGGGAAATGAGCGTAATGCTCAGGAATCCTACCAGTTGGGCCGATCGGGAAACGCGAGACCGGTTCAGCGGGGAAAAGCATGTGATCGCCGACCCATACGGATTCGAGGCCGAGTTCCTCACACTCGTGAGCAAAGACGCCGGGGTCTGGCGCGGAGTCGTCGACGCGGTCGTAAATCATTGCAATACCGATTTGCATAACGTCCTCCCGAAGGAATGCCAGCGACGGATGTGGCGAGTGTTGAGAGAGCTACGCCGCAATCTTTCAGATATGCGAGCCGTGACGAATCTGCAAGCCAATCGAGTGTCGCGAAGCGGCGCTGTGAGCGGCCGCAAACCTAGGATGGAGGCGAAAGCTCTGCCGGTAACGAATCCACATCACGCTCATAGCAGCTGCGGTCCGAGTAGTGTTCCCAACCCCGGCCATACACATAGCCTTCTTGTGATGTGCTTGCGGCGGGGGATTTTGTATAGAAATTCGAACAGAGACTAAAGGAATGAGGGTTGATCACGTAGTACTCGTAAGGACTCCCAGTGCTAGGGTCCTTCGGGAGATTCGCAATATCGCGCCAGTCCGCGAACACCGGCACCTCGGCAAGACTCTTTGAGACAGAAAACCCTTGCGGCAGTGCGATTTGCCGCGTCGGGGCAGATCGAGAAATGTCCCACCGAGTCTCGCCGGATCTCATTCAGTCTGGGAAGTTTACCCCACCCTGCCCCCACCCGAACGGTTCGGGAGGCATGGGAAGTATCACCAAATCAGAACGCAGCGAGCGTGCCGGGTAATTTTTTTGGCAACCCGCAAAATGGGTGGGTTTCATGAACTCGAATCCCTATGTCGAAGCCCGTCGCGAATGGGACGAACGTTACGCCGATCTCGTTCTCGGCAAACGCAACTGGCAGATCATCGCTAGAGGATTGCTGCTGCTGAGCCTGATCCTCGCCGCTGGAGTTGTTTGGCAGAGCACTCGCAGCCGGTTTATCCCGTATGTGGTCGAGGTCGACAAGCTCGGCTATGGGCTTACCGTTCCCAAAGCTCTCATTCCGAGCACGGATCCGGCGCTCGTTGGCTTTGGCGCTGACGGTCGGAGGGTGTTCGGCACAACAAAGGACACCAGAATCAATCTCAAGCCGCGAACGTAGCGCCGATCGAACCTGAAGCACCGGAGGCCGAGGCCACGCCCAAGCCGATTACTGGGGCGGAACTGCTCGCACAGCAGCCCTCGGAGGTTCGGGCAGCGTACAAGGACCACGATCAGAACGGCCAGTGGGCAACGTACAAGACGCCACGATACGTACTCTATCCCTTCAGCCAAGGGCCCGATCCCGTAGTCGATTGCGAACCGCTACGAACCACCGACCTGCAACTACAAGCGGGAGAAACCATCACCGATGTTGCGATGGGCGACACAGAGCGATGGATGGCAACGCCGGCATCGTCTGGCGATCCGACAAACCCGACGCCTCACCTCGCTGTGAAGCCCCAGGCGGCAGCGATTGTGACGAACCTAACCATCTACACGACCAAGCACATTTATCACCTGCAGCTACGATCGCGCGGCGGCCACGCCATGCAGGAGGTTGAGTTTTACTACCCAGACGATCTTCTGGAGGCGATGCGTAAAGCCGATGAGGCCGCGGCGCAAAGCACGGCAGTTGCGGCAGCAGATCCACCGACGAGTCCGAGCGAGATTAGGCCGATCGCTTCGGTCGATCCGCGTCACCTCAATTTCGATTACGACGTCTCCGGTCCTCAAGTTCCGTGGAAGCCAATCAGGGCCTTCGACGATGGATCCCATGTGTTCATCCAGATGCCCAATGGCATGCGTTCCAGCGACGCGCCCGCGTTGCTGGTCGCGGCGGGTAGCGGAAACCAGATGGTGAACTACCGCGTACGCGGCGAGTACTACGTCGTCGATCGCCTCTTCGGTCAGGCAGTAATGGTTTCGGGAGTCGGCCGACAGCAGGACCGCGTGACGATCCAGTACGCGGGCAACGCGAGTTAGGGGCCATGTCCGAGATCGACAAAACGCCCGCGGTGCAAATACGCTTCATCGAACTGACCTCCCTTCCGTCGGTTTCCCTAGCTCTGCTGTTCGGCCCAGCTGATCTTAGATCCGCAACGAAGGCGGCCCACGACTCAACGGCAGGCTCGCCGCCACAGCAGTGGGGCTCATGGTCGGGCTCGTGATCTTGCTCACGTTGGCTGTGCAGTCATCCGGTCCGGGCGCCCAACTTGCGGGTCGCAATGGAGCCGACGATACTGCGTCGAACAAGAGCGAAGTTCAGGACCTCATCGCTCACGCTGGCGATCCGACGCCTGCCGCATTCCCTGCGCCCCCGGCGGATCCCCCACCAATGGTGATCCCGAGAGAGCAAACCTCGGCGCCGGCGGTTCCTCGCCAACCGAGCAGATACGCGGAGTGGGCGCAGGACAAGTACATGAAGGCCCTGGAGGCGCCGCAGATGGTTTCTGCATTCCACGGTGGCTCGGCGCTCCAGATCCCGAGCGTGGCCCAGACAGGCAATGGAGATGCGAACAACGCGCTCGCCTTAAACGGTTTCCAGTCCTCGAACGACACGTCTTCGTCGGTGAGACTTCATCCGCCGGCATCGCTGTGCACGGTGATGACAGGCAATGTGATTCCTGCGGTTTTGATCAGCGGTATCAATTCCGACTTACCGGGACCAATCGTGGCTCAGGTCAGCCAGAACGTTTACGACAGCGCGGGCGGACGATCTCTGCTGATTCCCCAAGGCAGCAGGCTGATTGGTTCATATCGAAGTGCAGCAGGTTACGGGCAGAGCCGCGTCCAGATTCAATGGCAGCGCCTAATCTTTCCGAACACAGCGAGCATGGACATTCCGCAGATGCCGGGAACCGACGAGGCCGGATACGCGGGCTTCACCGACCAGGTGAACAACCAGTACATGCGCACCTTCGGCACCGCAGCGCTCATGAGTTTGATCAGCGCAGGACAGGCGGTGGGACAGATGGCGGCGTTCGGCGGCGGAATGGGTGGACCGCTCGGTTACTACCAACCAAACCAGTGGGCGATGGCCTCGGAGATGGCGGGCTCGTCCGCAAGTTCGCAATTCGGTTCGGTTGGGCAGCAGGCGATCGAGCAAGGAATGAGCACCGGCCCGACCTTGGAGATCCGACCCGGCTATCAGTTCAACGTCATGGTGACCGAAGACCTCGTCTTTCCGGGTCCATACAAGGGCTGAGTTGTACACAAAATGGACAAGCACTTGTGCACGAAACGTACACAGGTGGTCTCGCAAGGAGAGCGGCAATGGGAGTTCTGAAAGAGAAAAAGGAACGGACGGAAACCGTCACCATCCGCATCGCTTCGTCAGTGAAGGCGGAGATCGATCAATTACGTGAACGCGCCGAAGCAACGGGATTCGATCTGAACGCCACAATGTCCGAATCGTTGACGCGACTGGTGAAGCAGGTCCGGGAAGAACTCGACGGGATCGCAGCGCCCAGCACTAGAGGTAATCGCTCAAGAGCAGCGCATGTGAATGGTCTGACGCGAGCCGGGGGCGAGCTTTCGCCAGCACCAAGCAGCGGCGGAAATGACGGGTAGCGCTAACGGAGATCGGTAAGGACTTAGGAAGCAGATTTATGGGGAGGGGAACGCGCGGTCGTAGAGCAAGATAAAGCGAAGTACCACACCATACGATATGTCGCGCGTTCCCCTCTTATTCCAAGGATTTTCTCAACATGAAGCGCCATTCTGAAAATATCCTTCCGATAGGCGGCGCGAGTGCAATTTCGCCGTCCTGGAATCAGTTTCGGGCACCGCTTCTTGCGGGCATTTCGACAGTTCTCATGGCAGCCGGCATCACGTTCTTGACGCGGTATTTTCGAATTGGCTTGACCCCTTCCAATAGTTCATGCGCCGAGGGTTTCTATCGCCTCGTCGACGCGCCGATAGGGCGTGGCGAGCTCGCTGTAGCATGCGTTCCGGTCAACTCTGAGCAGGAAGGTCTTATGCGCGGATACCTAGCTGACGCGATTGTCCGGGCGGCGGAGAGCCGGTGCTGAAGGTGATCGGTGGCTTGCGCGGCGACAAGGTGGACGTCGAAGCGGGATGGGTTGCCGTCAACGGCAAACGGCTCGCCAACAGCGCGACTCTGACGCGGGACAGCGCTGGTCGCCCGCTCACGCACGTCGTGTGGGGCAAGCGCCGAGTCGGCACGGAAGAGGTCTGGCTATTTGGTTTGAACAACCGGCGAAGTTGGGATTCCCGATACTTCGGTCCGATTCCTTTGCGGGCGATTCGCGGAGTTGCCGAGCCTCTGGTGACCTGGTGACGAGTCATGGCGAGCGGCGCACACAGCACAGAGCAAGGTCTTAGGGTTCATTACCTCACCAATCTCGGCGGCCTCATTGCGCTCGCCGGCTTGGACATGGAGCCACCCGATTTTCTGCTCGGAGCTTTTCTCAGCATCGCGAGAGAGACCGCCGCTCTCGGTCCAGAGCAGCGTGCGGAGATCGCGGCAAAGGGACAGGTGAAGCTCGACGAGCGGGCGACTGGGAAACGCGCGTGGACATCGTGGAATCGGGCGCGGGAACTCCACAGCATCACACTTACGAGTGCGCAAATTCGCCCAGTAATCGTGGCTCTCGGAAGGTCGGCTCCGAAAGAAAGCGAAGCGCTCCCGTCAGCGCTGATACGAACGCTGGAAGAGGTTGAGTGCGATGGCTAGTCGGCCTCGATTGAACAAAAAAGAGGTCGAAATCCGAGTTCGACCGAATCGGCGCGGCGACTAGAGGCGGCCTCTCGCGCCTTGGTGGATGCGTTTGGAAAAGAGACACCTGATCGCCAAGCGCGCAGGGTCGAGGTAAGCGGGGACGTGACATTCGGACGCAAGGCGGGGCTTCTCAACGGCGGAGCGTCGTCAAGGTGATGTACACGCGCAATGGCAAGCCCAGGTCGAACGCGTGGGCCGCGCACGCACGATACCTAACGCGCGAAGGTGCACAGCTCGAGAACGAGAAGGGAATGGGATTCGACGCGGAACAGGATCGCATCGATATGGTCGCGGTGGTCAGAGAGTGGGGAAAGGCCGGCGATGAGCTGATGTGGCGAATCATCGTGTCCCCGGAAGACGCCGATCGCATGGACCTGAAGGACCACATTCGCGACCTCGTCGGAGCAATGGAAAGCGATCTTGGGACGGGCCTCGAATGGGTCGCTATCGATCACAACAATACAGACAACCCGCATGCGCACCTGCTGCTGCGAGGCGTCGATCATAGCGGCAAAGCTCTGCTGATAGATCGGGACTATGTGAGGAACGGCATTCGCGCGCGCAGCCAGGAAATCACGAGCCGCGAGCTAGGACAGCGTCTCGAACCGGAAATGCTCCGCACCCGCGGAGAGACGATCACCAAGGAGCGCTGGACGGAGATCGACCGAGCGCTGCAGCGCCGAATGAACGGAGACCGAGTGGCGGATTATCGCGGCCTCGTTCCGTACAACGACGCGGCGCGAGTGCGCGCCGAGCAGGAAATGCAGCGGCTTCAGTTCCTGGAGGGGCTTGGGCTCGCACGCAAAACCGGCAGCCTAGCTTGGGAACTCTCGCCGGACCACGAGCGAGAATTGCGCGCGCGCCAGCTTGCGATCGATGTCATCAAACGGCAGGCGGAGGCCAACAGAGTTCGCTCTTTGAATGAATTGGCCGACGAGCGCGACGTGATGATTGCGAATTCCGCGACGAGGGGCGGCTACCAAGGACGCTTTGTTGGGTATTTCGAGGACTCGGAGGGCCGTCGCTATGCTGGTCTCCAGCGGGGCTACGCGGTAACCGCGATACCCACCGATCGCAGGGATCTCAGAGCAGACCAGGAATACTTCGCGCGGCCTCGCGGCCAGGAATGGGGGATCACCGAAGGGCGCGATCGCAGTCGCGGGCGCGGTAGGAGCTAAGACGACGGCTGAGCAACGTCCGTATCGATCGCGCGGCGCCGCACTAGGGCTGCTGCGAGTAAAGAAATTCGCCGCGGCGGTTCTGGGAGCGTCGTTTCTTACCGTGAACTTCATGACCACGCAGCACACCGCTTGGCTCATGGGCGATTCGCCGCGACTAGGACCAGCTCTATTTGCGCTCCCATGGACGGGACCAATCTACGCGCCGTGGAAGTGGATGGTATGGGCGTGGCATTGGCGTGGAATCGAGCGGATGCAGCCCCTGTTTGTTCTTAGCATGCGCGAGGTTCTTTATCCGATGGTGCCGCTGACGCTCTTTGCAATTGTAGCGTTGGCTGAGACGCGGAGTGGATGGCTCCAGGTATCAGCAGACCTTCACGGTTCAGCCCGGTGGGCGACCACAAGGGACGTAAAGAAGGCTGCGTTTCTGGAAACGCAGACGTGGATCGGGAGGCGCCTTCGGCGTCTGGCTATGAGGCTGCGCCTGGTCGGTCCACGTCAGAGCAAAGCGGGTATCTTCCTCGCGACTTGGCTGCACTTCGGGCGGATCTGGTTTTTGCGAGATTGCGGACAATCGCACGGGCTTGTTTTTGTGCCGACACGCAGCGGCAAGGGAGCCGGCGTCGTGATCCCGACCCTGCTCACGTGGCCTCACTCTGTGATTGTCCATGACCTAAAGGGCGAGAATTGGGCCATCAGCGCAGGCTGGCGGAAATGGGCAGGTCAGGTATGCATGAAGTTCGATCCTACGGACACGACCGGCTCAAGCGTTAAGTACAATCCGATCGAACAGGTGCGAATCCGCACGGACCACGAAGCGGAAGACGTTCAAAACATTGTCCAAATGATCGTGGACCCGGATGGCAAAGGGCTTCACGACCACTGGGTGAAGACCGGCGCGGCGCTCCTCACCGGAACGATTCTTCACATCCTTTATGCCGAGCCCAATAAGACACTTCGCGGCGTGGCCGGTCTTCTGATCGACCCAGGGGTGAGCATACAGGACAGCATCGAGCGAATGCTGAAAACCGAACACGTCCAGACCGGTGCAATGGGATGGCGCGATTATCGAGGGAACCCGACCCGCACCCATCCAATCGTTGCCGAGAGCATGCGCGAACTTTTGAACAAGAGCGAGAACGAACGGTCCGGTGTGTTTTCCACTGCAATGTCCTTCCTGTCGCTATATCGCGATCCAGTTGTCGCCGCGAATACAGAACGGTCCGAATTTCAAATCAGCGATTTGATGAATCACGATCGGGCTGTCTCGCTCTACCTGGTTGTGCCACTCGCGAGTCGCGACCGCCTGCGTCACCTCATCCGCCTGATCCTCAACCAAATCGTCCGACCCTGACGACGACGATGACCTATCGAAACGGCCGCGCTGTCGCGAACTACAAACATCCGTTGCTCCTCATGCTGGATGAATTTCCCGTCCTCGGGCGGCTTGAAGTTTTCGCCGAAGCGCTTTCCCTGATTGCGGGATACGGGTTGCGTGCCTGTCTCATCGCGCAGGACCTGAGCCAGATTCACGCGGCCTATGGTCATGACGAATCGATCACCAGCAATTGCAATACGCGTGTGGCGTTTACGCCAAATCGCATCGAAACGGCGCGATGGATCTCGGCAATGGCCGGAGAAGCCACTGTGCGTCATTCGCAGCGCACTGTCTCCAGCAGCGGAGCCAGCACATCGGAGCCAGAGATTGCGCGACCCATGATGACTCCTGACGAGGTGATGCGGATGAATGAGAACGATGCGCTCATTTTCACGAGCGGACATCCGGCAATCCGCGCCACGAAGCTCCTCTACTTTAAGCAAACGATGTTCATGGAGCGGGCCACGATTCCGCCACCCCGACAGAGCGATCGGATCGTTCGACTTCCTGCTGATCCGATCGGGCAGGCATCGCCACCGCTGCCAATAACCCCACCATCGGAAAAAATTGACGAGGTCCATTCATCGAATTTGCCCGGAGAGGCAGTACGCGTTGCACGAACCCGAAAGGAGAAAGCACCGGAGCAACGCGTGTTGTTTCCAAGAACCAGCGATTCGGCCAAGAACCGTTCCGGGTCAGGCAAAGACGAACGAACGAGGACGCCAGAGAGGTTGATGTGAAACGCTCGCATCAAGTCGCGTGGTACGTGAATGACGAGGAACTTGCGCAGTTGAAGGCGCAAGTCGCGAAACGCGGAGTGACGCTCTCTCGGTATCTGAAAGAGCGGGCGCTCGGCAATGACCAAACTGACCCCTGTCCCCAGACCGGCACAAGTGACCCGCAGAACGCGACTGACCTGTCCCGGAAATTCGGACCGACCGGAAGTAGAGAAAGCGGCCTGCGTGATCCGGTTTAAGCCGGCCTGGCCGGCAGTTTGTGCACTCAACAGACTCAATTGAGAGGCTCCAATATTTGGC
>Ga0335074_10002355_pt1 | contig 25759 bp, 22 predicted proteins | sample Lox_Sample_23_FD_206715 | JGI IMG/M metagenome (GOLD analysis project Ga0335074, IMG submission 206715) | Soil microbial communities from Loxahatchee National Wildlife Refuge, Florida, United States - Lox_Sample_2.3 | ecosystem: Environmental > Terrestrial > Soil > Wetlands | place: USA... | reverse complement strand
GCCCTCGAGCGTTTCGGCGCTCCGGTCTACGTGCGCAAGCAGATCGTGCACAACACGCACGTCGTCCGCACCCTGGAGAAGCGCGGTGCGATCTTCGTAGAAGAAGCCGACGACATCCCTGAGGGCTGTGTCGTGGTCTTTTCGGCCCATGGGGTGGCACCTCAGGTGCGCGAGGATGCGGCCCGGCGTGGCCTGCGCACGATCGACGCCACCTGCCCGCTCGTCACCAAGGTCCATAACGAGGCCAGGCGCTTCGCCGCCCAGGACTACGACATCCTGCTAATCGGACACGATGGCCATGAGGAGGTTGTCGGCACCACCGGCGAGGCGCCCGGGTACATCCACCTCGTGGACGGCCCAGCGGGCAGCGCCAGCGTTCAGGTACGCGACCCGGTCAAGGTGGCCTGGCTGTCGCAGACGACGCTGTCGGTGGACGAGACCAACGAGACCGTCGCCGCGCTCCGTGAGCGGTTCCCGCAGCTTCTCGACCCGCCGAGCGACGACATCTGCTACGCCACGCAGAACCGGCAGGCGGCGGTCAAGCAGATCGCGGCCCAGGCCGACCTGGTGATCGTGGTCGGCTCGCCGAACTCGTCGAACTCGGTCCGCCTGGTCGAGGTCGCGCTGGACGCAGGCGCCAGCGCCGCCTATCTGGTGGACGACGCTGCCGGGATCGACCCGGCCTGGCTGGACGACGTCGCGACCGTCGGCGTGACCAGCGGCGCCTCGGTGCCCGAGGACCTGGTAACCGGGGTGCTCGACCGGCTGGCGAGCAGCGGGTTCAGCGACGTGGTGGAGGTCGAGGCTGTCGCCGAGCGCATGGCGTTCGCGCTGCCGCACGAACTGCGCCGCGGGTTCGGCGACGTCTAGCCCGCGGGCGCCGCAGCTCCCGCGATAGCCTGCCCGGCCCTAGCCCCTCGTCCCGCCCTGACCCGATGGCCGGAAGTGACCGTCGCCCGGCCGCGCCGTCGATGTGGTGCGGGCCGAGCCCGGCGGGTCGCCGCGCAGGCCGGCCGCCAGGTCGCGGAAGCACTGCGGCAGCCCCCGGGCCATGGCGATCCCCAAGCCGAGTATCACTCCCGCGAACAGCCAGGGCGCGACGCCTGCCAGGACGAGGAAGGTCCCCTCGGTGACCGATTCCACCGACCGGCGCACACCAGAGGCGTGCGTGGTCAGCGCCTCGGTGACGACCAGGGCGACCATGAAGATCAGCGGCGGGGTGGCCACGACGGCCAGCAGCCCGTCACGCCGGGTGTAACGGGCAGCCAGGCCGCAGCCAGCCACGAAACTCAGCCCGGTCAGCACCCCCAGGTGCAGCCACCCGGCGGCCAGCGTGCCCAGGAAGAACAGCCAGAACATCGCGACCACGGCGCCTCGTGGGGTCAGGCGCGTGGTGGAGCCGGGCGACGCAAGCCGGGCCACGGAGCCTGCCGGCTCGCGGCGAGGTGACGGCTGCTCGTCTTCGAGCGGCGGCTGCTCGGCTTGGATCGGCGGCTGCTCGTCCTGGGGCGGCGGCTGCTCCGCTTCCTGCGGCAACCCGCTTCCTCCTCCCCACTGCACGCGCGTCGGCACGTCGGTTCCTCCTCGCCGTTGTCCCGCTGCAGGTCGTTCAGCCGGCCGCTTCAACCGCCCGCGGCCCCGAGACGAGCTTCGGCGGGTCACCGCGCACTGGGCCCGGCCTGGTGACACGTTCCGGACCTGCCTCGGTGATCAGGTCGGGCGCGGACAGCGAGCGGACCGTCTCCTCTACCGGCGCTGGCTGCTCCAGTTCTGCTTCGACGACACCAAGTTGGTTGAGCTTACGAGCGGTCACCAGAACCCGGCCCTCCAGCGAGCCGACCGTCTTGTTGTAGCTGGTGACTGCGCTGGTCAGTGCCCGGCCGAGGCCGTCCACGTGCTTGCCCATCCCCGCGAGCCGGTCATAAAGCTCACGGCCCAGGTCGAAGACGGCGCGAGCGTTCTGCGACAGCGCCTCCTGCTGCCAGGCGTACTGAGCTGTGCGCAGCATGGTGATCAGCGTCGTAGGTGTGGCGATGTGCACCTTGTGCGCGAGCGCGTGCTCAAGCAGCCCGGCGTCGTGCTCGAGTGCCGGCGCCAGGAACGCCTCGCCCGGGATGAACAGCACGACGAACTCGGGCGCCGGGCTCAGGGCCGCCCAGTAGGCCTTGGCCGCCAGCCGGTCCACGTGCTCGCGCAGATGCCGGGCATGGGCGTTAAGGCGGGATTCGCGCACGGCCTCGTCGGTGGCCTCGGCAGCCTCCAGGTAGGCAGCAAGCGAAACCTTGGAGTCCACGACGATGTTCTTCCCGCCAGCCAGCCGGACCACCATGTCCGGGCGCTGCATTCCGTCGTCTGTGGTCACGCCGACCTGCTCGTCGAAGTCGCACCGGGCATTCATGCCGGCCATCTCGGCGACCCGGCGCAGCTGCATCTCACCCCACCGGCCCCGGGCCTCCGGCCTCCTCAGCGCAGTGACCAGAGCCTGGGTCTGGGCGCGCAGCTCGTCCGAACTCTGCCGCGCGATCATCACCTGCTCGGCGATGGCAGCGGCCGATCTGGCCCGGGCCTGGTCGGTCTCGCGGAGCTGGGTCTCGACCCGGGCGAGCGTCTCCCGCAGCGGCTGGACCATGAGCTCGACCGCGGCCTTGCGGTTGTCCAGCTCGCCAGCGGCCTTGACGTTCGCCGCCTCAAGCCGCCCGGCCGCCATCTCCAGGAAACGCTGCGCGCTCTGGTCAAGGGCCTGCCCGGCCACCGCCTGGAAGTGCTCGGTCAGCTTCCCGTCGACCAGCGCGGCCCGGTCCTGCGCCGCGCGAGCCCGTTCCTCGGCCGCGGCGGCCTGGCCACCGAGCCGCCCGCGCGCGTAGAGGTAGCCAATCAGAGCACCGAGCGCGGCACCAATCACGAGCCCGAGCAACAGCGAGATCGCGTTCATAATTCGCAATGCTCGCAGCCGCCGCCGACAGTTCCGTTGTGCGACACGCCCACGCCCTCTGGGCCAGCGCGCTGAGCTGCGGCGAACTCTTGGGGCCGGTTTCGCTGATAACGGGTGACCACTCCCCGCCTGCGAGAGGACGCTTGATGACCGAGGGTCACGGATGAGAGTGATGCAGCGCGATGCCACGGCGGTCGCGAGCGACGCTGAGATCATCGAGCGGTCCTGGCTCGATCCCGAGCAGTTCGCCGTCCTGTTTGACCGTCACGCCCCCGTTATCCACCGGTACGCCGCCCGCCGGATAGGCCGCGACGCAGCTGACGACCTAGTCGCCGAGACCTTTCTGGCCGCGTTCGGCAAGCGGCTGCGCTATGACCGGGAGCATCCCGACGCCCGGCCATGGCTGTACGGGATCGCGACCAAACTGGTCGGCCAGCACCGCCGCGATGAGCACCGGCAGTACCGGATCCTGCAGGCTGCGATCCCCGACCCCGACCTGCCCGGCCACGACGAACAGATAGCGGCCGACCAGACCGCGCGCTCCCTGCGCCACCACCTCGCCACTGCCATCGCCGACCTGCCGGACAACGACCGTGACGTGCTCATCCTCGTCGCCTGGGAGCAGCTCAGCTACGACGAGGCCGCCCGGGCGCTGGTCATCCCGGTCGGGACCGTCCGGTCGCGGCTCAGCCGGGCCCGTTCCCGGATCCGCGCCGCGCTCGCCGCCGACGGCTCGTCCGACACCATCAGGGAGATCCTCAGCAATGAATGACCTCGACCTCGACCTCGTCCAGAAGCTGATCCCGGACGCTCCGCTTCCGCGGGCTGACGAGCTCGCCCAGGCGCGCGACCGTCTCACGGCGGCGATCCGCACGGCCGAAGACACAGAACGTATCGTCAGAGCGCCGGCTACGTCGTCATCCGGAACCCACCCGCGGCGACGCGTGCCGCGCAGGCGGCGGATACCGGTTCCCCGCCCGGATCGCCGCCTCGCGGTCGCCGCTGTGGCCGCCGCAGCCGTGGCGGCCGCCGTCGCGGCCGTGCTCATCGCTGCGCCCGGTCACGGCGGGCAGCGGGCTCGGCCCAGTGCAGCCCCGGCCACCATCAATGTCGCGGCGGCCACCTTCCTGAATCAGGCAGCGACAGCTCTCCAGCGGCAGCTTGCCGCGCCGCCGAGCCCGGGCCAGTTCGTCTACACCGAGAACAATGAGGGCGACGGGCGTGTGGAACGGGCGTGGCTGTCGATGGACGGCAGTCAGCCTGGGCTTGACCTGATCTGGCAAGGGTCCCGGCTGGTGTATGACAAGACGCGGCCGCCGTGCACGGTCGCCCAGGCCGAGCTTTCTGCCCAGACAGACGGGGCGGAAGGCGGATACTGCGCCGTGGGGGGTGGCTACGGACCCGGCTACTTCGCGAACATGCCCACCGACGTCGGCGACCTGTCGGCCTACCTGACCAAGATCGGAGTGGCCCCCACCCCGTCCGAGGCCAGTGGGATGGGATCGGGCTGGCAGGCGAACTCGCTCGGCAAGGAACTGGCGTTCCTGATGCCGTACATTTTCCTGCTACCCGCGCAGCAGGCGGCGCTGTTCCAGCTCATGGCGCAGACTCCCGGGTTCACAATCGTCCGCGGCGTCCGGGACGCGGCCGGGCGGACCGGCGTGGGCATTGCGTGGACATACCTGAACGGTCCCACACAGGTGATCGTCTTCAATCCGGCCACGTACGCGTACATGGGCGTGACGACGACCGGGCCTGACGCCAGCGACGGCGGAGCCACGGCTCTGGTGCGGATGGCATTCGTGAGCAAGGCCGGCCAGCTGCCCTGACCGCCAGCGGCCAGCAGCGCGTGGTGCCGTCCGGGGCCGATGGATCCCGGGCGGCACCACGGCACGGGCGCACCTAGACTCGCGGGGTGAGCCTGTCCATCGGGATCGTGGGGCTGCCGAACGTCGGCAAGTCCACCCTGTTCAACGCGCTGACCCGGGCCGGCGCGCTGGCGTCCAACTACCCGTTCGCGACCATCGAGCCGAATGTCGGCATCGTGGGCATCCCGGACCCGCGGCTGAACGCGCTGGCGCAGCTGTACGACTCGGCCCCGATAGTTCCGGCCACTGTCAGGTTCGTGGACATCGCCGGGCTGGTCAAGGGCGCCTCGCAGGGGCAGGGTCTGGGCAATCAGTTCCTGGCGCACATCCGGGAGACCGACGCGATCTGCCAGGTGATCCGCGTTTTCGATGATCCCGACGTCACCCACGTCGACGGCGACGTGTCGCCGGAACGGGACATCGAGACCGTTGCGACCGAGCTGATCCTGGCCGACATGCAGACGCTGGAGAAGTCCGCGCCGCGGGCCGCCAAGGAGGCCAAGTTCTCCAAGGACCCGGCGAAGCTGCGGGCGGCCGACGCCGCCGCCAAGGCGGAGCAGGTACTGGACGGCGGGACCACGCTGTTCGCCGGGGCCGCTGCGGCCGGGATCGACCTGGCCGACGTGCGCGAGTTCCAGCTGCTGACGGCCAAGCCGTTCCTGTACGCGTTCAACGTCGACGATGCCGAACTCGGCGACAAAGAACTGCGCGACCGCCTGGGCGCCCTGGTGGCCCCGGCGCAGGCGGTGTTCCTGGACGCGAAGACCGAGGCTGAGCTGGCCGAGATGCCCGAGGATGAGGCGGCCGAACTGCTGGCCGGGCTGGGCATGGGGGAGCCGGGGCTGGCCCAGCTTGCCCACGCCGGGTTCGCCGCGCTCGGCCTGCAGACGTTCCTGACCGCCGGGCCGAAGGAGGCCCGGGCCTGGACGATCCCAGCCGGGGCCACCGCACCGGAGGCCGCCGGGGTGATCCACAGCGACTTCCAGAAGGGGTTCATCAAGGCCGAGGTCATCTCGTTCGACGACCTGATCGCCGCCGGTTCGGTCGCAGCGGCCCGCGCCGCTGGCAAGGCCCGGATCGAGGGCAAGGACTACGTGATGCGCGACGGCGACGTCGTCGAGTTCCGCCACAGCTAGCCGTCGTGGGCAATGCCGCTGACGTTAGTCCGGCACGGCTGCCCAGCTCTTGATCACGGGTATTTGCCCGCACAAACCTTGATCATGGCATTCCAGGTGTGTCCGGCGACGATCCGGATACCGGGATCATGCAGAACACGGCCAGGCTTCCGCGATCATGACGCGATCAGCCCGATACCCCGGTAACGCGCCGCTTTTCCAGACACAGAAGGCGCGTGAACCCGGGCCACAGAACAGCCACCACCCCCAAACCAGTTACAGGCAAGCGTCCCGGATTTGCCGGACTATCGAACGTAGATACGATGGCAGGCACCGTTTGTCCCTGCCGCATATTTTGGAGCAGCGATGACGAGACCGGGGACTGCTCAGTGGGCGATGGTGGACGAGGGCTGGGGTCGCGCGGCGGTGGACTTCGCCACGCTCAGCGAGCCGGGTAACTGCCGGGAGTACGTGTATATGCAGCATCGCCTGGCCGTGGATGCCGGGGACCAGCTGCTTGACGTGGCCTGCGGGTCCGGGCTGGCGGTCGAGCTAGCTCGCCTCCGGGGTGCCGTCTGCTCGGGTATCGATGCTTCGGGCAGGCTGGTCGCGGTAGCTCGTGACCGGAACCCGGGATGCGACATCAGGGTCGGCGATATGCATGCTCTGCCGTGGGACCCGGCATCATTCGACGTCGTCACCAGTTTCCGGGGGATCTGGGGCACCACGCCGGACGCGGTCGCCGAAATTCGTCGCGTCCTGCGCCCAGGCGGACGTGTCGGGATAACGGTGTGGGGTCACCTGAAGGTTTCCCCCGGAGCCTGGGCGCTGGCACCATTCCGCCTCGCTGCGGTGGCGAAGGTCGACAATCAGGCGGTGATGGTGTCGCTCGGCCGGCCTGGCGCGGGTGAGCAACTCCTTGAGTCCCACGGATTCACTGATGTTGAGCGCCTGGACGTCCCGTTCGCCTGGGAGTTCGCCGACCCCGAGCTGTATGCGCGGGCGCTGGCCTCGACCGGACCGGCGTACGAGGCCATCCAGAACGTCGGCGAGGCTGAGTTCCGCCGTGCCGCCATGGAACTGGCTCAGGAACAGCTACGGGACGGCTTGCCTTTGCGCGCCGAGATCAAGGTCGTGGGCTACCTGGCCCGCAAACCCGAAGGAGCGTAACTCGCATGACGGGCAGCTTTCTCGGCGAACCCCCACTGTCCCCTCCGGTTCAGGCTATTTTCGACGAGGATCTTGAAGACGTCGGCTACGTGGGCAACGCGACCCGGCTGTGGGCCCATCAGCCCGATACCCTGATCGCCCTGTTCGACTTGATGTCTCAGGCTTTCGAGTCGAGCGGTCTGAGCATCCGCCAGCGCGGGATCCTGGTGACCGCCACCGCCTCGGCCCTGGGCGACTCATACTGCTCGCTAGCGTGGGGCGGAAAGCTGAGCGAAGCGGCCGACCCCGCCGTGGCAGCGGGGGTTCTGGATGGCAGCGATGTCGGGCTGACCGACCAGGAGAAGGCCATGGCAATGTGGGCTCGGAAGGTCGCTACAAACCCGAACGCGACAACACAAGCCGACGTTCAGGCGCTCCGCGATGCCGGGCTTGATGATGGGCAGGTATTCGCCATCACCGCCTTCGTGGCCCTTCGCCTGGCGTTCGCCACAGTCAACGATGCCCTCGGCGCTCAGCCCGACGCGCAACTGGCCCAGTCCTTGCCCTCAGAGGTGCGCACGGCCGTCACTTTCGGCCGCCCTGTAGGTGCTCGGCCACGTAGCGGCGGCACTTCCGCCTGAACAAAAGTGATTGTCCTGGCATTTCGCTTACGGCAGCCAGGCCGGGGCGGGTCCGCCGCTGCTGCGGCGGCGGGCCGGCCGCCGCGGGGGAAGGCGCTGGGTTTACTTGGCCGGGTCAGCGGAGGAGGCCGGGACCGACCGTGAGTCGTCTTGCCAGCTCAGGTCCAGGACCCGGTTGCAGCGCTCGGCTACTTCCGGGTCGTGGGTGGCCAGGATCAGCGAGCCGCCACCGGTCGCCACGGCGAACATCCGGGCGAGGGTGACAGAACGGGCTGCCGGGTCCAGCTCGGCGGTCGGCTCGTCGGCGATGAGCAGCCCCGGTTCCAGCGCCAGCGCGCGGGCCACGGCGGTCCGCTGCTGCTGGCCACCGGAAAGCTCCTCGATGAGCTGGTCGGCGTGCGGTTCCAGGCCGACCTCGGCCAGGGCCGACCGGGCGGCTTGGACCGCGTGGCCGGCCGGGCGGCCGGCGGCGCGCAGCGCGATCTCGATGTTCTCGGCCGCTGTGAGCAGTGAGACCAGGCCATATCCCTGCAGCACGACCGAGACCCCGAGACGTGGCCCGGCGAAATGGGTGAGCAGCTTGCCGTCGATGTAGACCTCGCCGGCGTTCGGCGCCGCCAGCCCGGAGAGGATGGCCAGCAGGCTGGTCTTGCCCGAGCCAGACGGCCCGGTCACGGCCAGGCTCTCGCCTGGTTCCACGGTCACGTCAACACCGTTGAGTATCTGCTGGCCGTCCCGCGCGTATACCAGCCCGCGCGCCTTCAGCATCATCCGCCCCGTTTCAGGTCGGCCCGGCTCAGCTGGATGCCGTCGCCGGCCGGGATCGCCCGGGCCAGCGACCCCGGCGGGAGCAGCTCGAGCAGGTCAGGCGGGAGCTGGATGGTCCCGTCCTTGCCGACCACCAGATAATCCTCGCCCGCGTGACCCTCCGCGCCGACCCGGCCGTCGCGAATGGTCACCGTGCGGCTCATGGCCTTGCCGACGGCCGGATCGTGGGTGACCAGCACGACAGTGGTGCCGGCATCCTCGTTGGCCGCCCGGATCAGGTCGATCACGGCGGCGGCGCTGCGGTGGTCGAGCTGGCTGGTCGGCTCGTCGGCGAGCAGCAGCTTCGGCCCGTTCGCCAGGGCGACGGCCAGCGCGAGCCGCTGCTGCTCGCCCCCTGACAGCCGGCCTGCCTGCCGGTTGGCAACACGGGACAGGCCCACGGCATCCAGCAAGGCTGACGTCCGCCGCCGCTTGGCGCTCCACGACCGGCGGGTAGGAGCCTGAGCAAATTGAACGTTCCCTGCCGCCGTCTCGTACGACAGAAGGTTCCGCGCAGGGTTCTGCATCATGACCCCGACGTCGCGCAGCCGCATGTTCGCGGCCTGCCTCGGGGTCAGCTCGGCCAACCGCCGCCCGCAGACCTCCACCAGGCCCGCGGTGGGCCGCAAGAACCCGGCGAACAGCCACAGCAGCGTCGACTTGCCCGCGCCCGACGGGCCAAGAAGCGCGACCGCCTCACCCTCGGCGACCTCGAGGTCTACACCGCGCAGCGCGGTGACCTCCAGGCCAGCTCCGCCGTACACCTGGACAAGCCCGTCGCACCGGACCATGAGATCGGTCACGCTGGTGCCTCCCGCAACTGCTCCAGCCGGACACCCTGGATGATCGTGGTGCTCAGCACCAGTGACACCACCACTAGCAGCCCAATGGCGATGCCCAGCAGCGCTGCTACCGGGCCGGTCGAGGGCATGTACGACAGCGGCACCGCCGGCGGGTTGGCGAACTCAGGCACGGCCCGCAGTGCCAGCGCCGCCGCGGCCAGGCCGGTCACGATGCCGACGATGGTCCCGAAGCCAAGCACCACGGCAAGCTCGATCCCGACCGCGCGGCGCAGTTTGCGCCGGGCCACCCCCGACGCTTCCAGGGCGGCGTACTCGTACCGGCGCCTGCGGGCGGACAGGTACAGGCCGAGGATCGCGGCGCCAACTGCCAGCAGCGCCGCTGCCCCGGCGTCGGCCAGGAACAGGGAGCTCACCAGGGCCGGTCCCTGCCGGGACAGCTGCGTGTCAGCGGTAGCGGCACTGAGGTCCGACGTCACCTTGATGCCGGCCGCCGTCAGCGCCGGCTCGATCTGGCTCTGCGCGCCCTGCGCCAGCCAGACCTGCTGGTCGTCCTGAATGAGGTCCTGCGACGCGGCCAGCTCGGCGTACTGCCGGTCCACGATGAACCCGTTGGTCGGGGCACCAGGTATGGCCGCGACCGGCGCGACGATCCGCACCGGCAGCTCGTTGCCGTCCAGCCCGACGCCCTGGAACAGCGATCCACGGCCGCCGATCATGCTGCTGGAAGCCAAGGCCGGCATCGGGCTCGGGTAGTTCACCGCGTCCAGCGTCGGTGCTGCGTTCTTTGCCTTGACCGGGTTGCCGGAGTTGAAGGTCCAGCTCAGGCCGGCGGGGGTAGGGGTCACCGTGTCAGGGGGGCTGAACGGGTCGTTAGCTTTCCACTGCCCCGGGGACGTGAACAGGCTCGCCCTTGCCTGAGTCCATGCCGTCGCACCTTGAGCCTGCCAGGCGAGCCCGGTGATCGTCAGGCTGCCAGCTACCGGATTCGCCAGCTGCTGGCTGAGCACGGCCGATTGCAGGTACAAGCTCTGCAGCACGCACGGGCAGCCGGTCAGGCTGGCCGTCAGGGTCGCAGTCCCCTTCGTCGGCAGAGTCCCGATCAGCAGTGGGGTCGCGCCTGTGGTGAGGTTGGCCCATAGCTGCTCACCGGGCAGCGACAGGCTGTCAACGTTGACCGTGACCCGTATCGTGGCCCCGCTGACGGTGACTGGCGCGGGCTCGGGCGGATCCAGGTCATCCATCAGCTGCTGCAGCGATACAGCCGAGAAGCCTTTCTCCCAGAACGCCACATGCGCGAACCGCTGTGGATCGACGGCCAGCGTCACCGTTCCGGAGCTGCCGCTGGAAATGCTGGTGAATTTGTCGACGACCGCGGCTTTCGTCCCGGTGGGGTCGGCCTTGTCGACGACCGCACTCAGGTTCTTGCCGGCTGGCACCGAGACCGTGAGCACCGTCGGCGCCCCGGCCTCGGTGTAGGCGACCGCATGGTCGTTGTCGCGGTTCACCGACCATGCGGTCACGGCGAACGCGGCCAGCGCGAAAGCCGTCGCCAGCACGATCGTGGTCCGGATCCCGCCGGGCCGGCGGGCGATGTGCCGGATCGCGAGATAGCTGCTGGTGCCGCCGTGCTTGCTGGAGCGAGGGAACGCGGCCCGGCAGGCCAGCGGCAGCACGCGGGACGCTACAACGGCCACAGCCAGACCCAGCAGCCCGGGTACCAGCAGGCTCAGCGTGCTGTGCGACGTGGAGCCGATCTCCCCGTTCGCGCCCAGCTCGATCAGGCCGGCTACCGCGCCGGTCAGCAGGATCCCATCGACAACCCAGCCGCGGTCGGCGGTGTGCCGGCCGGCCCGCCGCCACTGCTCGGTGACAGGCCGGCGCAGTGTCCTGCCCGCAGCGACGATCACCGCGATCAGGCCGCCTGCGGTAACGGCGGCAGCGGCAAGCCAGCAGTCAGCTGACAGCGACACTGGGGTGCCTGGGTACAGCAGCAAAGTGGCCAGGGCCGTGGTCGCCGCCAGGCTGACCAGCACGCCGAGCGGCAGCGCGAGCAGCAGCAGCGTGGCCGGCTCGGACAGTGCGAAGGCCAGGGTCCGCAGCCGCCCGCGCCCACGCAGCCTGGCCAGGGCGACCTCCGGCCCGCGGGCGTCGATCGCGTCGGTGACCGCCAGGAACAGCAGCAGCCAGCTGACCGTGAGAAGCTGCGCGGTGATCACCCAGATTGGCACCAGCACGCTCTGCCAGCTCGACTCGATAGCGTTGAACGCACCGGGAATCGAGCTGGCCACCTGCACCTGTGCCAACTGCAACTGCGTGCTGTTGACCAGCGCATTGACTCCGGCGTCTAGGCGGGGCACATCGGCCGGCGTGACGTGGCCAGTGATCATCGGGTAGTCGATCACGCTGCTGCCCTGAGCGGTCACCGGGGCAGCGTTCATCGTCGCCTGCGACACGAACAGCGCGTCCAGCGTGTCGCCGCCGGTCTCCATCGGGAAGTACGTGACGGCGTGGCCGAACCAGTAGTCCTCGTAGAGGTTCTTGACCCGGTAGATCCCGGTCAGCGTCAGCGTGGGCCATCCGGAAACGTCGAGCGTTTGCCCAACGTGAAGGGAGTATCGCTGCGCCAGCGCCTGGCTGGCCATGACCTGGTTGGCCGCCGAGGGACAGGAGCCGCTGATCTGCAGGTGGGCGCACATGTCAGTGCGCCAGTCGACCGGGACCGTGCCCTGCGACAGGCTCCACACGCCGGACCCCTCAAGGTCATACAGGGGCGCGCCGAAGAGGCGCTGTACGTTGGCCGGGCCCATCGCGACCGCGAGCTCACCGCCGACCTGCGCCTGCAAGGTGCTGGTCAGCCCGCTCAGCGCTCCGGTCGTGGTGCCTTCGATGCCGCGGTTGAACACGCCGCCTGAGTGCAGCGAGTCCCGCAGGATCGAGGTCTTCGCCGCCCCGTAGTAGGCCGGCCCGGTGGCCGCGGCTGCGACAGCGACCAGCGCCACAGCGAGGATCAGCACGGTAGAACCGAGCCTGTGCATGAGGCCGCGCAGCGCGGCCGCCAGCCGGCTCACCGGCTCGCCTCCCCGGGCAGCCAGGCCACAGGCAGCCCGGGCCCCGGCACCACGGTCACGGGCCTGGCCCCGATCTTGGTGACCGCCCACGTGTACCGGCCCGGCTGCGTCTCGGCCGAGCACAGGACCGCCGAGCCGTCCGGCGACCAAACGCACCTGCCGCCGCCTGACCTGTCCACGGAACTGGTCTGGAAAGAGGTGCGCGAGAGCTTCCCGCCTGGAGACCAGATGACCAGGTTGCTCCCGGCCTTGATCTGGCCGCCGGGCTCGACGACCGGGCTGAAGTCGACGTAGGCGAGCGCGTTGCCGGACGGCGACCAGGTCGGCTCGCCAATAAAGCCGCCGGTCTGGCTGGGTGCGGTGGCGCCGAGCATCTGGCCCGACCGGCTCAGCACCACGAGGCCGCCAAATGCGCCCTGGACGGCCGGCTGCACCGCGACGAGGATCTTGTCACCCACGGGGTCTGGGAACGGGAGGAGCGCGACGGGATCGTTCTCCACGCCGAGATCGCTGTTGATCGACGCGGCGGTGGCCACGACAACGGGAGGCTGCCCGGCGACGCGCAACTCGATCTCAGAGTCGGGGTTGACCTGGGTCGCCGTGGTCGAGGCTACGGGTGGTGCGGCCACCGACACGAAAGCCCCGGCGGTCTGCGGATCCCCCGCTGCCTCGTCGCCGATACCAAGGGATACCGCGTTGCCCGTCGCGAACGATGCGACCCAGACCGGGTTCTGCACCGAGCTGGCCGGATCCCCGTAGTTCCCCAGCAGGATCGTGTCCTTGTCGTGGTCCGCGAACGGGCCGAACTCCGCCGTCGCGTCGCTGCTGCTGGTCACCTGGGCTTGCGACGGATGCGGGGTCAGCCGCGGACCGCTGCTGATGCTGATCGGCTCGCCGTTGTCGGCCAGCAGATAGCGGTCGTCCGGCGAGGCAATGACAGCCTGTCCCAGGCTGCCCAGCTCACTCAGCGCGGTCACGTGGGTGCCGTCCGGGTCGGCCAGGGCAATGTCCCCGTTTGCCGCCTGGATCACGACCCGCCCATGGTCGAGGGCGGCGGGCACTCTGGCGGACGCAGCCGCAGCCGGACGCGAAGCCGGCGCGAACGGCCAGAACACGATCAGCGCCGCGACGGCCGCTGCCACAGCAAGCACCCCCGCGCCGGCGCATAGGCGCCACCACCACGGGCGGGGCGGTGGCTCGGGATCGAGCACCGGGAATCGCGCCCGGCCCCCATCCTCCTGTTCAGGGGCAGGCACATCGTTACCGTACGCGCCGGTTACCCGCTAACGGCATGAGGACGCAGTGATCGTTACCAAACAGGGACTGCGGGTTGTAATGCGGTAACAACGCCGCGAGCGTGACGTCGGCCGCAAAGCATGGCGAACCTTCACATCCCGTGCGGATTACAGCGCAGCCACCGCTGCCAGCACAGCGAGTACGACAGTGGCCAGCGCAGCTATACCGTGGCCAGCCGGGATGAGCGCGGCGATATGCTCACGCGGTTTTGTGGCCGGCTTCGCTGCTCGTGCCGGATCAGCGGGCACGCTCGCTACCACCTCCTCAACGAGCCGCTGCAGCAGCGCGTCGTCGGTGAGCGCGCGGGCGAGCGTCTCGTCGGTGAGGGCGCCAGTAAACGAGAGCTCAGCCAGGCTGCCCGCGGGCGGCGACGGGGGATCTTCGGCCCGGACGGACGGGAACGGCGTCCACAGGGTCACCGTGGAGATACCCAGCCCGATCACCAGCACCAGCAGGGTCACGGCCACCCAGGCCAAAGCGGTCACCTGGCTCACCAGATAGCTGATCCACAGCAGCAGCCCGCCTGAGGCCAGCCCAAAATGCGAAAACACCAGAACGGGGGCCAGTCCCTCCCCGGCCGCGCGCACCCGGCGCAGGCCTCCACCGCGAATCCAGGTGGTGAGCATGTACCCGCCGCTGCCGGCGTCGAGGAGCCATGTAATCAGCGCCACGAAGCCCAGAGTCCTGGCGGTCGCGTGGCTCGTCACGGTCGGCTGGGCCAGCAGCGCCCGGCCAGCCTGCACCGCTCTCAGAGCGACGGCCATGAATCACTTTAGACTCGCGCCCATGAGAACGCAGCCCCAGGCCGGCGAGCCGGCGGACACAACATTTCCGGCGGCCCGGCGGGTTCCGTCCGACCGCATGTTCCACGGCGACACGTTCATCGACGAATATGCCTGGCTTGGCGATAAGGACAACCCGGAGACGATCGCCTACCTCGAAGCGGAAAACGCCTACACCGAGGCGATGACCGCTGAGCAGGCGGAACTGCGCGACACCATCTTCGGTGAGATCAAGTCCCGGACCCAGGAGACCGACCTCTCGGTGCCCACCCGCAAGGGGCGCTGGTGGTACTACACGCGCACGGTCGAGGGGAAGCAGTACGGGGTGCACTGCCGCCGGGAGGTCCGGCCCGACGACTCCGGCCCGCCGCTCAGCCCGGACGGCTCCCCGCTCGACGGCGAGGAGGTGCTGCTCGACGGCAACGAGCTCGCCGGCGACAGCCAGTTCTTCTCGCTGGGCGCGTTCCAGGTGAGCCCGGACGGCGGGCTGCTGGCCTACTCCACCGACTTCACCGGCGGTGAGCGCTTCACGCTGCGGGTCAAGGACCTGGTCACCGGCCAGACGGCCGCTGATGAGATCCCGGGCACCTTCTACGGGGCTGCCTGGTCCCTCGACGGCTCGGCCCTGTTCTACGTCACCGTCGACGACGCCTGGCGGCCGTACCGGGTCTGGCGGCATATGGTCGGGGCCCCGGCAGCCGACGACGTCATCGTGCACGAGGAGGCCGACGAGAAGTTCCGGGTCGGTGTCGCGCTCACCCGCAGCCAGCGCTACCTGGTGCTGGCTGTGGCCAGCACGATGACCACAGAGGCGTGGCTGCTGGATGCCAGCCGGCCGCAGGACAGCTTCCAGGTAGTCCTGCCGCGCCGGCAGGGTATCGAGTACGAGGTCGAGCACCAGATTGCCGCCGACGGCAGCGACCGCCTGCTTATCCTGCACAACGACCACGCGGAGAACTTCCAGCTCGACTCCGCGCCCCTGTCCGATCCCGCGGACCGCACGCCGGTCGTGGCGCACGCCAGCGACACACGCCTGCTCGGCGTCGATGCGTTCGCCGGCCACCTCGTCGTGTACTTCCGCCAGGCTGGCCTCACCGGGCTGCGCATCATCGGCAGCGACGACACCCAGCGCGACGTCGCGTTTCCTGAGCCCGTCTACACGGTGTCCCCCGGAGCCAACCCCGATTACTCCTCCCGGCTGTTCCGGCTCGGCTACGCCTCGCTGGTGACACCCGACTCGGTCTACGACTGCGACACCGGGACCGGCGGCCTCACGCTGCTCAAGCGCAAGCCAGTGCTCCCGCTGCCGAGCGGCCAGGAATACCGGGCCGAGGACTACGAGCAGCACCGGGAGTGGGCGACCGCCAGCGACGGCACACAGATCCCGATCTCGCTGGTGTGCCGGAAAGGAACGGCCCGCGACGGCAGCTCGCCGTTCCTGCTCTACGGCTACGGCAGCTACGAGATCTCGATCGACCCGAACTTCTCGATCCCGCGGCTTTCGCTCCTCGACCGCGGCTTCGGCTTCGCCATCGCGCACATCCGCGGCGGCGGCGAGATGGGTCGGCCCTGGTATAACGACGGCAAGCTGCTGCACAAGAAGAACACGTTCACCGATTTCGTTGCCTGCGCCGAGCACCTGGTCAGCCAGGGCTGGACCCGGCGGTCACGGCTGATCGCCCGCGGCGGCTCGGCGGGCGGCCTGCTCATGGGGGCGGTGGTCAACATCGCACCGCAGGACTTCGGCGGCATCGTCGCTCAGGTGCCGTTCGTCGACGCGCTGACCACGATCCTGGACCCGTCGCTGCCGCTGACCGTGGGCGAGTGGGAGGAGTGGGGCGACCCGCTGCACGATCCCGCGGTCTACGAGTACATGAAGTCGTACTCGCCGTATGAGAACGTGACCGATCAGGCCTACCCGCCCATCCTGGCGATCACCAGCCTGAACGACACCCGCGTGCTGTACCGGGAGCCAGCGAAATGGATAGCCCGGCTGCAGGCGACCGCCAGGGGAGGGCCGTTCTTGCTGAAGACCGAGATGGTCGCCGGCCACGGTGGCCGCAGCGGACGTTATGACGCATGGCACGAAGAAGCCCTGATCCTGGCCTGGATCGTGACAACCTCAGCGCGGCAGTAGCGCGGCCGCGCTGAGGTCCGACAGGTCATCGCGGGTTTCCAGATCCCGGACGAACGAGAACATCCGCGCGCTCGGCACCGCGCCGAGCCGCGGTGCGACGAGCGAGGTGAACTTCTCCTCCAGGTCATCCCACGGCATTCCGCCAAGCTCCCAGTGGCCGGGGGCTATGCGCTCCGGGCCGCGGTAGGACCGCCCGTCAGCGGTGGATATCTCGACCCAGGTCAGGCGCCGCTGGGCCGCGTCCTGCGCGAGGCTGCCATCGCGGACGATCTCGATCACGCCGCGCAGCCGGCGAACGTCCGGGCGCAGCAGGTTGCGCTGGTCGTGCGCGTCCTCATACCGCAGGCGGCCAAGCGCGATCCCGACGCTGAGCATGTCCTGCAGGCAGATGCTCGGCATCGGCCGGTTGTCGACCACGTCGGCGCTGGACGGCGCCATCCCGACCCGGACCCTGACGATGTCGCCGGCCGCCAGAGCGTGCTCCTTCATGAGGGCGAAGGCGCCGGCCAGGGGTGAGTTGATTGGGTAGCCGGCCGAGTAGTACTTGAACCCGGCATCCATGATCGAGTAACTCTGGCCCAGGCCCGCGGTTATCGCGTCGGCGTCGGTCCGGCTGGTGCGCCATCCGTCGATGAGGCCGTCTTTGGCCTCGAGGATCCCGTCGTGGCCCTCGAAACCATGCGCGGCCAGCAGCGCGCCCGTGATCCCGGCGTAGGCAGCCTGGCCCTGGTTCAGCGCCTTGCTCATGTGGTTGCGCTCGTCATAGAAGGAGGCCGGAACCGCGATGCCGAGTACGGCCAGCGCCAGCGCGTGCTGCAGCGGAAGCTGGCCGAGGCCGAGCAGCCGCCCGGCCGCGCTGGCCACACCGAGGGCATAGAGCGGGCTGCCGTGCACGTGACGCTCCTTGCGGACCGCGTGGCCACCGCCCATGGCCATCAGGACCCGGCAACCCACGTCGAACGACAGCACCACGGCATTGATCAGTTCCCGGCCGCCCAGCCCCAGCGCCTCGCTCATCGCCAGCGCGCCAGCGACCGACGTGCCGGCTGGGTGTCCCTGGCTGATATGGACGCCGTCCAGTTCGTCGGAGTGCGACGACGTGCCGTTGGCCAGCGCCGCGTAACCGGCAGGCGCCCGCATTCCGCCTCCGACCACGACTGACTCAGCCGCGCCGCCGATCGACGCGACGAACGAGCGGACCCGCTGGCCTGGCGGCATCGTGCTGCCCAGGACCATGCAGCCAAGCTCGTCGGCGACGACCCGCTTGGCCCGGTCGACGACCTCGGCCGGGAGCTTGCCGAAATCGGTGGAACGCGCGTACGCCGCAACCTCCTGCGTGATCCTGGAGTTGCGCAGAGCCGGGTCGTCCATCGTGCACCGCCGTCCTGTCTGCCGGTCAGGTGGCCGAGGGGACCAGGGGGAACGTGCCACCTGTGACGAACAGCTCTTGCCCGGTGATGTAGCCGGCCCGGTCCGAGGCCAGGAACACGCACATGTCGGCCACGTCCTCTGGCCGTCCAAGCCGCTTCATCAGGACGGTCGCCGCGGCGGACGCCTCGTTCTCCTGCGCGCCGTACAGGTCGGCGGGGCCGCGGCGGGTCGCGATGCGGCCGGGCACGACGACGTTGGCTGTGACGCCGTACTCAGCTGTCTCGAACGCGATGCCGCGGGTCATGCCGACGACAGCGCTCTTGCTGGCGTGAACCTGGGTGCGCTGCGCGCTGCCCTTGTAGCCATGCAGCCCGCCGAGGTTGATCACCCGGCCCCAGCGCCGCGCCATCATGCCGGGAACGATCTTCTGGGTCAGGAAGAACGGGCCGCGCACGTTGACCGCGAACACCATGTCCCACAGCTGCGGAGTGACCTCGGTCAGCGGCCGGCGCGGCCTGATCGCGGCGTTGTTGACCAGGATGTCGACGGCGCCGAACGCCGCGCTGACCTCCTCGTATGCGGCCGCGACCGACGCCAGGTCGGCCAGGTCGATCCGGAAGCTGCTGGCAGTGCCACCGCCATCGGTGATCAGTCCGACTGTCTGCGCCGCGCCGGCCGCGTCGTCGCCGTAGGCCACCGCCACCCGCGCCCCGGCGGCAGCCAGGCCCTGGGCGATAGCCCGGCCGATGTTGCCTGCCGCCCCCGTCACCAGGGCGGTCCTGCCGGTCAGGTCTGTATCCATGGCTGTATCACTCCCGCGGGGACTCTGGGCAGCACGCCGGCCGGGCAGTCACGCTGCCTGCAGCGCTGGCAGGACGGCCTCGGCGATCAGCTCGACGGCGGTGACCGGGTCCGGCCCGAGTTCGGAGAACATCACCTGTTCGAAGCCTGCTGGCGCCGCGATGTCGCGGACGAACGCCGCCACGCGCTCGGCGCAGTAGCCCGGGTCACCGGCGACGTATGACGCGTCGATCATCGCGTCGCTCACCAGTTCGCTGAAGTCGGCGAACGGTCCGCCGGCCTGGTAGGCCCGGTCCAGCGCATCGAGCTCGGGCGCGGTGATGCCGAGCTGGGCCAGGTCCTCGCCGGTGTAGCCGCGCTTGCGCAGCCCGAGCGTGCGGCGGGCGCAGGACGGATCGTCCCGCACGAACTGGCGGGCCTTGCCGTGGTCGCGCGCCACCGAGATCTTCAGCTCGGTGACGCGGCGGATGGGCGCGGCGCGGCCCGCCCGGGCCGCCGATTCGCCGACAATGTCGAGCTTGGCCTGCAGGCGGCCGAGCGTGGCGTTGAGCATGGTCGTCCAGCCGAAGATCAGCCCGTCCATAAGCTCGCCGGCCAGGGCAAGGCCGCGGGGCCCGTTACCGCCGCCGTACAGCCGGACCGGCCCGGCGGGTGTGGCCGAGACCTGCACCCGGGCGCCAGGTGCGAACCGGAAGTACTCCTGCAGCAGCGGGTATGAGTCGAGCTCGATCTCCTGGCCGTCCAGCAGGCGCCTGAGGCCGTGCGCCGTCTGGCGCATGAAGCCCACCGGCTTCGGCATGCTGACCAGCCGCGAGGTGGTGGGATTGCCGGTCCCCAGGCCGACCGACAGCTCCCGGCCGTCCATGAGCTCGCTGATCGTCAGCAGCGCCCGGGCGGCCTCCACCGGGCTGCGGAAGTACTGGGCCATGATCGCGGTACCGAGCGCCGCCGTGACCGCGGGCGCCAGCGAGCCGAGCAGGACGAAATTGCTCAGGCACTCCAGGTTGTCGGTCACCCATACCTGATCGAAGCCGGCGTCAGAGGCCGCCCTGGCGATGGCCGCCAGGTCGGCCAGCGGCAGGCCCCGGTACGAGGGCAGGTGAAGCTGAACCCCCGCCTCCAGCCGCCGCGCCGATGGCAGCAGCCGGTCGGTCACGGCTGCATGCCGAGCTTGCGGCTGGTCCAGGAGTCCAGCCAGCCAAGGATCAGGTTGAGGATGAAGCCCATCGCGACCAGCACCAGGATCGAGGAGTACACCGCCGCGGCGTCGAGGTTGCTCGACGCCGACGAGAGGATGTGCCCGACGCCGTTGTAGGAGGCGACGAACTCTCCGATGATGACCCCCAGGATCGCGAACGGGCCCGCTGCCTTGATGCCGGCGAAGAAGGGGGCAAGGAGCGACGGGCCGTAGACGTAGCGGAGCAGGTGCCAGTGGTTGGCCCGCATCAGGCGGATGACGGCGACGAGCTCCGGGTTGATCGTCCGCATGCCGACATAGATGTTGTAAAACAAGATCAGCGACACCATCATCGCCGCGATCGTGGCGTCAGTCCACGTGCCGATGCCCAGGATCAGAACGAACACCGGCGCGAGCGCGATCTTCGGGATTCCATTGACGGCCCCGATGAACGGCTCGAGGACGGCGCCGACAGTCTTGAAGTAGCCGAGCACTAGCCCCACGAGCGTGCCGGCGACGACCCCGATCCCGAAGCCCAGCCCAAGTTCCCTGGCGGTCACGCCGATGTTCACCCAGCCCTGGCTGGTACTGATCACGCTCCAGAAGCTGCTCCACACCGCGTGTGGATCGCTGATCGAGTAGACAGGCAGCACCCGTCCGCTGAACAGCTGCCAGAGGCCGAGCAGGACGAATACGGCCACGATCCGGCCAATGATGACGATCAGGCCAGACCGTGACCGCATGGAGACGCGCTGGCGTGGCACCGACCGGGGCCCGGCCCGCCGCGGGAGCGAGACGTTCGACTCCATGTCAGTCGCACTCATGGCGTACTTCCTTTCAATCTGCCGCGGGCCGCGGGACCCGGAGGGGAGGGTCCCGCGGCCCGGCGGGCTAGCAGCCCTTCTGGACGGCTACATAGTCGTTCGTCCAGACCTTGCCCTCGGCTGCGGTAGCAGTGCTGGGCAGAGAGCCAGACGAGATCGAGAAGTCGACGGTCTTGGTCCACAGCGTCGAGCTCATCGAGGCGCACGTGGAGTAGCCGGCCAGCGGAAGGCTGGCCTCGACCTCGGCCGGCGTCGCCGACAGCAGGCTGGCCGACTGCTTGGCCGCCGCCGACCTGTTCCCGAGGACGTACTCCACGGCCGCGTGCACGGCAGCCGCGATCTTCTTGGTCAGGGCCGGGTGGGCATCGGCGTACGCCTTGTTCGCTGCCAGCACGAGATTGGCGTTGCCCGCGTTCCACACCGGCGCGTTAACCGAGCTGATGAGGATCTTGCCTGCGCCCTGAGCCTGGGCCACCTGAGGCACCGGCGGCCCGGCGATGAACGCGTCGATCTGGCCGGACGACAGCAGGCTGGCCATCCCGCCTTCGGAGCTGACCGTGACGGTGTTCACCGACGTCGGGCTGACGCCATAGGCCTTGAGCAGCGTCGCCTCCTGCGTCTTGATGACCGGGCTGGACACGGCCACGTGGCTGCCGGAGAGCGACTGCACCAGCTTGCTGATCCCGCTGTGCGTCGAGAGCTTGTGCGCGGCGATGTAGCTGTTCGAGAAGATCACATCTACCGGCGTCCCGACTGTGTACCCGGAAATCGCGATGATGCCCACGCCCTGGGAGACCGAGGTGATCAGCTGACTCGCGCTGGTCAGCGAGTAGTCGACCGAACCGCTGGTCAGTGCGGCATTGACAACGTTCGCGGTGCCGAGGGAGGTGGCCGTGACCTTCAGGCCGTATTGCTTGAATACGCCGTTCCTCGCCGCGATCTGCACCGCCGCGCTCTGCACGTTGGGCAGCGGGAAGCCGAGCTCGATACTGGTGAGCGAGGTGGCATCGCCGCTGGTGGAGCCGCCGCTGGTAGAGGCGCTGCTGCCGCAGGCCGCCACCGCGGTCAGGGCCAGACAGGCAGCCAGGAGAGTCACGCCGGCCTTTGGGCTATGCCTTAGGACCCGGCACACCGGTCTGCGTACGTACATTGATTTCCCCCTTCTCCGGGAAATGCTAAAAGCTAATTAGTCGTCCGAGTTGAAAAGTGCCCATAGCTGCTTGCCCAGCTGTGAGTAGATGGGCAGCTCCGGAAGGTCGAGAATTTTTCTCGGCCGGTCAATCGGCACCGGCAGCACCCCTTTGATCTTTCCTGGACCGCCGGCCATGACTGCTACCTGGTCCGAAAGCGAGATAGCCTCGGAAAGGTCATGAGTGACGAAGATGACCGTGCGCTGCGCGCCGCGATCGAGATCGAGCAGGTCCTGTTGCAGCTTCATGCGTGTGATCGCGTCCAGCGGGCCGAACGGCTCGTCCATGAGCACCACGCTCGGCTCGCAGATGAGTGCCCTGGCGATAGACGCACGCTTGCGCATGCCGCCGGAGAGCTGACGCGGGAAGTGGCTCTCCCAGCCACTCAGGCCGACTAGGTCAACCCATCGAGCTACCTCCTGTTTTTGCTCGCTCTTGGCTGCTCCACGCAGCTTCAGCGGCAGACCGATATTGGCGCCCACGGTGAGCCAGGGGAGCAGGTTCGGATCCTGGGTTATGTAGGCGACGTCGGTGTTGACGCGGTTGACAACCCGGCCGTCGAAGCGGACCTCTCCCTGAGTCGGCTTCAGCAGGCCAGCGACCAGGTTGAGCAGGGTGGTCTTCCCGCATCCGCTCGGGCCGATGACGCTGAGGAACTTCCCCCGCTCGACGGTGAGGTTGACCGAGTCGATCGTCACGCTCGCATTCCCAGCGAATGCCAGGCTGACGTTCTCGAATACGACGGGGTGGCTCGACGGCGCGGCGGCGCCGTCTGCGCCAAGACCCGCTGTCAGGTGCGATGTCATGCTCATCACCGATCGTCGGTTGATCGTGACCGCTGACTTCATCCGAATACAGCGCCACGAGCGGATTTTGTTGCGCTAGGCAAAGACGCTGCGATTAGAAGGCCAGGCCGGCAAATTGGCGTGCGCGCGCCTGGGAAGACCTGCCGCCCGCCTAGGAGGCCCCTATCGCACCGCGGCAGGCTAACTCGCCATATTGGTTATTGTTCCGCATAGGAACTAGCCTCCTGCCTGTCATTGTTCGCTCACGAACTTGAGTTGCTGGAATGCTGATATCCCCTCGATGCCGCCCTCGGAGCCGAAGCCGCTGTCCTTGTGGCCGCCGAACGGCGTTTCCGGGCCGGATACCTGCCAGTGGTTGACCGCTATCGCACCGCAGTCGAGCTGTGCGGTGAGCCGCCTGATGGCGGCGCCTTCACGCGCGAATATGTAGCCGGCCAGCGCGAACGGCACGCTGTTAGCGCGCCTGATTGCCGCTTCGGCATCGTCAAAGGGCTCGACGATCGTGACCGGGCCGAACGGCTCGACCCGGGCGATCTCGCATTCCTCGGTGACCGACGTCAGCACCGTCGGCGCCCAGAAATAGCCGGGACCGGGCAGGCGGCGGCCGCCCGTGGTGACCTCGGCCCCGTGGGCCACGGCGTCCTCGATCAGGCGCTCGATCGCCTCGACGCGCCGCTGGCTGGCCAGCGGGCCGACATCGGTTCCCTCGGACAGGCCGTTGCCGACCCGCAGCGCGGCGACGTGGGCGGTCAGCGACTCCACGAAGCTGTCGTAGCTCCGCCGGTCGACGAAGAAGCGCGTCGGCGAGGTGCAGATCTGCCCGGCGTTGCGGTACGCCGCCCTGGCGGCGCCGGCCGCGACGGTCTCGGCCGGGACGTCGCCGCAGACGAGCACGGGAGCGTGGCCGCCGAGCTCCATGACGGCATGCTTCATGCTGGCAGCGGCCTGCGCGGCCAGCGCCTTGCCCACTGCGGTGGAGCCGGTGAAGGTGACCGCGCGAATGACCGGTGAGGCGAGCAGCTGGCCGGAGATCTGCGCCGGGTCGCCGAAGACGACGTTCAGCACGCCGGCCGGCAGCCCGGCGTCCAGGAGAGCCCGCGCCAGGCAGAGCGCGGTGCCTGGCGTCTCCTCCGCTGGCTTGATCACTACGGAGCACCCGGCGGCCAGGGCCGAGCTGACCTTGCGCGACGGTGTGATCAGCGGGGCGTTCCACGGGGCGAACGCGGCGACCGGGCCAATCGGCTCGGTGAGGACCTCCTGCCGCCGTCCGGACGGGCCGGGAATGACGCGGCCGTAGGTGCGGCGCCCCTCCTCGGCGTTCCAGTCCAGGATGCCGGCCGCTGTGTCGATTTCGGCCAGCGCTTCCGGAAGCGGCTTGCCCATCTCGCGGGTGATGACCCTGGCCACGTAGTCACTGCGCTCGCGCAGCAGCCGGGCCGCGTCGTGGATGATCACCCCGCGGTCCGCGGCCGGCATTCTCCGCCAGGTAGCGAAACCCCGCTCGCTGGCCGCGAGGGCGTCCTTGACGTCGGCCTCGGTGGCGCACGGGACCGCGCCGAGCCGCTGCTCGGTGGCTGGGTCGATGACCGGGATGCCAGTCGCCGATGTGCGCCATTCGCTGTCGATCAGCAGCCGCAGCTCGGGGTAGTCTGCCGCGGCGGCGGCCGGCCGCTGCGCGCGGTCGGTGATGCTGGCGGGCATCAGGGCTGCACCCCCGCGAGCAGCTGCTCGCGTGCTGCCGCAGCCGCGCCGAGCGTCGGCAGCAGGTACTCACGGAAGCTGGCGTAGTCCTCGCTCATCGGAAAGTGACCAAGGCCGGTCATGATCGTCACCTGGCAGCCGGGAACCCCGGCCGCGACCTCCTGGGTGTCCTGCGGGCTGCAGGAGTAGTCGTACTCACCGGTGAGCAGGAAGACCGGGCACCGGGCGGTGTCCACCGCGGCGAGCCGATCGCGCACATCGCCGTCGACCTTGTAGAAGTGCAGGTCGCCCTTGAACACGCCCGGCCCGCCCTGCATGTAGTGCCAGAGCGTCTCCCACCTGTCCTCGTCGGGAGCCTGCGGGCCGATGAGACCGGAGACGATCCCGGCGCAGGCGAGCCCGCCGTGCACGTCCGGCCGGTTCAGGTAGTCGGTGTCGTAGTACGGCTCGACGTGGCCGCCGGACTGCAGGCCGATGACCCCGCCGACCTTCCCGGGATGGTCTGCGGCCAGGTAGAGGACCAGCCGGCCGCCGATCGAGCATCCCATGACGACGGGCCGGTCAAGCTCCAGCGCATCGATGACCGCGAGGACGGTGTCGGCGTAGCTGGCCGCTGTCAGCTGGTACGTGCCGCGCTGCCAGCCGGCGGGCGGCGAGGACTTGCCGTGGTAGGGCAGGTCGAAAGCGATGACCCGGCAGGTCCGGAGCACGTCGGGGTCGTTGAGGACGCCGCGGAATTGCCTGCTGTCAGCGCCCGCGGTGTGCAGGCACAGCAGCGGCACTCCGCCGGGGTTGCCGGCCTCCTCCACGAAGACCCTGTGGTCCAGGCGGCCAAGGTCGAGATGCAGGTAGCGTGCTGTAACTGGCTCGTATTGCGCGCTCATCAGACCGTCCTCGGCAGCGCCAGCAATGCCTTGAAATAGAGTAGATGGCTCATAAAGGGATAAATATTCCCCTCCAGCCGGAGCTGACCCCGCCGGAGCAGCGCAAACAGGTCGTTATGGCCGGGGCGTGGTGCCGGTTCCCAGAACTGCTCCCACTCCTGCGCCGGCGCCCGGAGCGCGAACGTCCAGACGGGCGTGACCAGCCGGGCCGTGTCGGCGATCTCGGTGACCACACCGTCGACGATCGTGATGATCGCGGCCTGCTCGCCCGCATCGATCAGCATCTTCGTCCTGATCAGCCGGCCCTGTGCGGCAAGCTGCTCGTCGGCCTTGTAGAGGGCCTGCAGCCGGTCAATGAGCGGAGCGCTCATGGCGCAACCTCCTCGGGGAGCGGCGCGTCCGGATCG
>Ga0335074_10002353_pt1 | contig 25768 bp, 18 predicted proteins | sample Lox_Sample_23_FD_206715 | JGI IMG/M metagenome (GOLD analysis project Ga0335074, IMG submission 206715) | Soil microbial communities from Loxahatchee National Wildlife Refuge, Florida, United States - Lox_Sample_2.3 | ecosystem: Environmental > Terrestrial > Soil > Wetlands | place: USA... | reverse complement strand
CAAGGAGTTGCGCTACGGCCGCCGTCTGAAAGGTCCGTACCTCGTCAGCGCCAAGCAGTTCAACGCTGCCGTCCAGGGCGACGGGATCGGCATCCAAACCGAGGATATTGCCGACCTCTTGCGCATACCGGCCAGGGCAGAGAACCACCACATCCTGGCCATCGGCGACACAGGGAGCGGCAAGACCAGTATCATTCGCCAACTCGCTTTCCGCGTCCAGGAACGGGGCGAGTGCGCGGTGCTTTATGACCCCGCCGGGGAGTTCATCCGGCAATTCTACAGCGAGGCGCGCGGAGACATTGTGCTCAATCCGCAAGACGCTCGGATGCCGTATTGGAATCCCGCCGACGAGGTGGACGACGAGCCGGAGGCACTGACTCTGGCCGAGTCGTTTTATCAACCGGATGTGACTCAGAATCAGTTTTTCATCGACAGCCCGCAGAAGATATTTGCCTACCTCATCAGCCAGCGCCCCAAGCCACGGCCCGAGGATCTGGTGCAGTGGATGGCGACGAAACACGCGATCGAGACCAAGCTCCGGGATACGGAATACGCCGTGCTGGTGGACCAGACGGCGGGGCCGCAGCGGGCCGGCGTCCTGAGTTCGCTGAACAAGATTTCCAACACACTGCGGATGCTGCCCACGGTTGCCGACCATCCGGCAGCGGAATGGACCGCCAGGGCGTGGGCGGAAAACCGGAGAGGATGGATCTTTCTTACCTCGAACACGAACACGCGGAAGGCCATCCGGCCATTGCACTGCGTGTGGCTTGACATGCTGGTGATGCACCTGCTCTCGGCCCGCCGGCCCGATCAAAAGCGGGTATGGTTCCTGATCGACGAGCTTGCCACCCTCCAGAAACTGCCGCAGCTACATACCGCGCTGACGGAGAATAGAAAGTGCGAAAACCCAGTCGTATTGGGGTTTCATGGGCGCAGCCAGCTTGAAGCCCGCTACGGCGACGATGCCGAGGCCATGCTTTCGCAGCCCGCCACCAAGATCTTTTTCCGCACCGATGAACCGCGGGCGGCCAAGTGGATCTCCGACAGTATCGGCGAAGTCGAGATCGAGCGGCTGCGCGAGACCCACTATGAGGGCGGCGCGCACGGCAGGAATTTTACGCTCGAAAGAGTGCGCGAGCCTCTGGTCATGCCTTCGGAAATTCAGGGGCTGGTGGACCTGAGCGCCTACCTGAAGCACGGGAATTACTGCGCTCATTTTTCGATTCCGTTCGTGAAGCTTGAAGACAAGTATCCCGACTTTATTCGGCGCAAGCGCGCTCCCGAGGCACCTGAGGCCCCGGCTCCTGCCACGCCGACTGCCGAGGAAACGGAGACTCCCGCCGTGGTCGAGCAATCGACGGGCGAGGATCTCGGGATGCAGGTGGCGTGACCATGTTGACGATCTCCAGTCCGCTCTCAGCGGGCCAGGCGCAGACCTACCATGCCAAAGAGCAGAACTATTGGAGCCAGGAACAAACCGTCGCGGGCGAATGGCAGGGCAGGCTCGCCGAGAAATTCGGCCTCGCCGGAGGCGTGGGAGCCGAGGAGTTTGCCCGGCTCAGCCAGGGGCAGCATCCTTCTACGGGCGAGCAGCTTGTCCAGCATCGCGCCGCCCACCAATATAAGGATGAGCACGGGAAGACCATCACCAGCATGGAACACCGCGCCGGATGGGACGCAACCTTCTCGGCTCCGAAGTCGGTTTCGCTTACTGCTCTTGTCGGCGGCGACCACCGGGTGCGTATGGCACACCGGGAGGCGGTCACGGTTGCACTGCGGGAACTGGAGCATTACACCCATGCCCGCATCGGAGGGAACCACCAGGCAGAACAGACCGGGCTGTTCGTGGCCGCCAAGTTCGAGCACGATACTGCCCGCCCGGTCGATGGCTACGCCGCGCCGCAACTCCACACCCACGCGGTGATCTTCAATATGTCCGAGCGCGGCGATGGGCAGCCGCGAGCCCTTCAGGAGCGCACGCTTTTTCAGTCGCGGCAATTTGCCACCGCGGTCTACCAATCGGAGCTGATGTATCGGCTGACTCGCATTGGCTATGAGCTTCAGCCCGGCCGCAGCGGCGCCCCGGAGATCAGGGGCTACACGCAGGAGTACCTGGACGCATCAAGTCCGCGCAGCCAGCAAATCCGCGAGTACATGGAGAAGATCGGCATCGAGAGCAAGGCCGCCGCGCAGATCGCCGCGCACGCCACGCGGGACAAAAAACAAATCGCTGGGCCGGAAGCGACACTGGCGGCCCATCAGCGGCTCGCCGCCCAGTTCGGCAACCAGCCGCAGCAGGTTGTCGCCGCAGCGCAGGAACGCGCGCAGCAAATGCAACACCACGAAAAGAAGTCGCCGGCCCAGCTTGCGCAAGAGGCTGTGAGCTTCGCGCGCGACCGGCTCTACGAGCGCGAGGCCGTCGTCGATGAGCGGCGTCTCTTCCGCGATGCGCTCCGGCGGGGTATGGGCGAGGTCCCCTATGGCGATGTGCGCCGCGCCATCGCTTCGCGCCTGTCGCAGGGCGAGTTTGTGACTGTTGAGCACGTTCTGCGCGCCTCCGCGCGCCAGATCACCACCGACCGGATGATGGCGATGGAGAAAGAAATTGTCCAGACAATGCGTGCGGGGCAGGGTCAGGCAGAGCCGATTCTGTCTCACTTCACCGCATCGCAGGTCGCCGAATCGCATCCACGCTTCTATCGCGGGCAGCAAACCGCCATCGAACAGGTGCTCACTTCCAGGGACCGAATTCAGGCGATTCAGGGGTATGCGGGTGTGGGCAAGAGCGAGGCGCTCCTTGCCATCCGCGAGGGCGCGAAGTCGGCCGGCTACGCCGTCGAGGGCTTCGCGCCCACCTCGCGGGCGGCCGAACAGCTTCGTGAGGCCGGGATCTCCGCCGGGACCTTGCAGGGATTTCTTGCCCGCGGCGGGATGGAACAGTCGGCCAGCGACCCGTCGAGCAGGCATCTCTACCTGCTCGACGAGTCCTCGCTTGCCTCGACCAGGCAGGTCCGGGATTTTCTCAATAAGATCGGTGCCCAGGACCGCGTTCTTCTCGTGGGCGACATCCGCCAGCACCAGGCGGTCGATGCCGGAAAGCCCTTCGAGCAATTGCAGCAAGCCGGAATGCAGACGGCCCAACTCGACCAGATCGTTCGCCAGAAGGACCCAGCATTGCTGCGTGCTGTCGAATACCTTGCCAGAGCCGATATCGCCGCGGGGATCGAGATGCTGCGCGAGCAGGGGCGCGTTGTCGAGATTCCCGACCGCGCCCAGCGCATCGAGGCTATCGCCAAAGAATTCGCTTGCAATCCGGAGCGGACGCTCGTTGTCTCGCCGGACAATGCTTCCCGGCGCGAGATTAACGAGGCGGCGCACGGCGAGCTGCAGCAACGCGGAGTAATCGCCCGTGACGATCACGCTGTGAAGGTGCTCGTTCCGCGCTCGGAGCTGACCGGCGCCGACCGCGCCTGGGCCGCCCGGTATGAGATCGGCGACGTTCTCCGCTACCATCGCGGCAGCGTGGAGCTTGGCATCCGCGCCGGCAGCTATGGCCAAGTTGTCTCCACGAACCCGAGAGAAAACGAGATCGCGGTCAGGAAGCCGGACGGCTCCGAGATCGCGTACAATCCGGCGCGGCTGCGCGGGATCGATGCCTATTCTGAAGCGGAGAGGCGATTCTCCGTGGGCGACCGCATCCAGTTCACCGCGTCGCAGCAGGAGTTGCACGTTGCCAATCGTGCCCTGGGGACCATCGAGCAGATCGCTCCCGATGGCTCCATGACCGCCAGGATGGACAGCGGTAAGGCCATCTCTTTCGATCCCGCGTTGACGCGCCACTTCGATCACGGGTACGCCGTCACCAGCCACAGCGCGCAGGGTCTCACCGCCGACCGCGTTCTCGTCCACGTGGACCACGCAGCGCACCCCGACCTTGTCAACAGCCGTTTCGCGTATGTCTCGGTGTCGCGCGCCAGCTTCGAGGCGCGAATCTTCACCGACGACGCCACCAAGCTGCCAGCGCGCCTGAGCACGGAAATCGAAAAGAGCGCGGCCCTTGACTTTTCCCAGGCCGTCGGGAAGACGCCCGTCGAACAGTCAGTGCAGACGAGCATTCAGATGGGTTTGTAATCTGTGGCGAAGGCTGGCGCTTCCAGTCGGCATCTCAGACTGGTCTCTGACCAGCTTGCAGCTACGGTTGGTGAAGACGGGCGGGCGACTGATAAAACATGCGCGGTACTACTGGATGGTGTTGGCCGAAGGACATTTGATGCGAACACGGTTCACGGCGATGTTACCTAGGATCGCGCCGCTGCAGCTTCCGGCAAGTTAGCCGACCGACCGCAGCGCAGCGAATCCGAACCACGACGGCCAAAGAAGAATGGACAGTGTCGGCGCAATTGAGGTGGAGGGCTATCAATGAGGCAGGAGAAGCGACGACGGCAGCGAATCGCTCGGCTTTCCCCTTGAAACTACCGGTAGTGTCTCAGCTTGAAGATGGGCGAAAAAACCAAACCCGCCTGAATCGGCGGGTCGGAAAGGGCGGTCTCTAAACTGGCTGCTTCGGTGGGAGTCGAACCCACAACCATCCGCGTGCTTTGGGCCGCCCTTATTGATACAGGCGGATGCTCTACCATTGAGCTACGAAGCAATACATCAGCTCGATTGTACCACGGCTCACTCAGCGAGGCCCGTGATCTCCTCACAGTTCCAGACGTGATCGGACAGCCCCGCCGCCATCGCAGGCGTGATCCGCAGTGTTTTGTGAATCCTGGCGAAATTATAGTGGATGAAGTGAAGCGCAACCGCAGCCGCATGCTTCTCTACCTTCTTTGAGAAGCTATTGGTCAACCGCGTCCACCGGCGCATAGACATACTCATCGTAGGATTCCGGCGCTCCACGAAGCTGGTGGAAACATGTGACGGATCGGGATCGTCAGAAATTACCTTCATGTCAGAGCCGATGCACTTGGCAGGGCTACAACGCTTTTCTGGCTCATCCGATGCGCCATAAATCTTCTGGAGTGTTGCGAAGTCTATGTCCGCCCTAAACGCATTCTGCACGGCTTCCAGGTACGCTCTGTGTGCGTCAGTCGTCAGTTGCACGCGCCCACGGATGCGGTTGGCCAAATCCTGCATAAACTCGTTTGCCCACCATCCGTCGCGCTCCCCGACTAGGTAGCCGATGCACAATTTGGTATCGGCATCGATTGCCGTCCAGGTCCATACATCGCCAAATGCACCCGCTTTCTCTGCGCGACGCGCATTCTCTTGCTTTGCTCCGACAAAGCACCAAATCTCATCGCACCGGACGCGCTTACACCCCACATCCCGCACGGCCCGATTATGGTATGCGTGGGCAGCATCAGCTACGTCCAGAAATAGCTTCGTGACCGTATTGATCGAAACCTCAGCTACCCGACTTGCGGACCGAAGGCTCGCGCCCTCGACAAGCAACTGAATAATTTGTGCCCGCCTCGCAATTGGCAACCTGTTCATAAACAGAGCATAGTGAACTCCAGTCTCTTCGTCAAGCATATAATTCAGTTTGACAAAAATGCCAGATTGCCTGTTGACAGAATTGTATCGATGAGTCTACGCTGGGAGGCGTGAACATTCTTGGGGATGAATATAAGACGCCGGGACAACTGATCCAGGCGCTACTCGACTCTCGCGGTTGGTCGCAGCGCGTTCTCGCTATCGTACTCGGCGTTGATGAGACAGGGCTCAACAAGATCGTCGCCGGGAAACGACCGGTTGATGCGGATTTGGCACTCAAGCTGAGCCAGATTTTCAATGTGGCCGCTGAGGCTATTTTAGAACTCCAAAAAGAGTACGACTTGGCGATGGCCCGGCTTTTGGCTCGGCCTGATCCAAACTTGCCAACGCGCGCAACTCTTTTCGGGGAACTTCCGGTTTCGGAGATGATTAAGCGCGGATGGCTCAAGGGCGTTACCGACGTGCGCCGAATAGACGACGTTGAAGCGGCTCTATGCCGATTCTTCCAGGCCGCGAGCGTGGATGAGATCGAAGTGCTTCCGCACGCCGCGAAGAAGACAGATGTCTTCGGTAATGCGACACCTGCGCAGCTCGCTTGGCTCTATCGCGTGAAGCAAATTGCCGACGACATGCTGGTGGCGAAGTACAGTGAAAAGGCACTCTGCTTGGCGCTCGACAAGCTACGTGCGCTTCTCGTCTCGCCGGATGCGGCTCGCAAGGTTTCAAGGGTCATGACGGAGTGTGGAGTGCGACTAGTGTTTGTGGAGGCGCTGCCATCCACGAAGATTGATGGTGTTTGCTTCTGGCTAGATGACCACTCGCCGGTTATCGGCATGACCCTGCGATTTGATCGGATCGATAATTTTTGGTTCGTTCTTCGCCACGAGATTGAACACGTTATACGTGGACACGGAAAGACAGCGGCGTTCTTGGACACAGATATGGAAATAGACAGAGCAATGCGCGGCGCGACCATTCCAGAGGAAGAACTGCTCGCCGATGCCGCAGCAGCAGATTTCTGCGTGCCGCAGGCATCGCTGCAAAAGTTCATTGCAAAGAAAGCCCCATATTTTGCTGAGCGGGACATTCTTGGATTTTCAAAAACACTTGGGATTCATCCCGGACTGGTGGCCGGACAGTTACAACGCAACACGGGCCGGTACGACTTATTCCGCAATCATCTGGTGAAAATTAGATCAATTGTCACCCCTGGAAGCACGGTGGACGGTTGGGGGGATGTAGCCCCGGTTGGAACGTAAGGAGAATAGTCATGGCAACAGCAGCAGAGAAACGCCAGGCGTTCATACGCTACTACAAGCGTCAGACCGGGGCGTTGGAAGTGAACATGAAAGAAGTCGCGGCGATGGCCAAAAAGATGGGCTGGAAGATGCCCGTCCCGCCCGATCCCCTAGAGATGCTTGCGAAGCAGTTTTCGGAAGCAGCAGGCGAGGAAACTCGCACAGACAAGAAATCCAAGCGTGTCTACAAGGCTAACCTTGCCATCACTGAACGTCGGCAAGGAAGACAGTTGACCCTGTGGATCGACGTGGATGACAATCCGCCGCGTCACAGGATGTTGAAGGGCCTGAACCTGTACAGGGAGCAGATGGTCGGAGAAGCCGTTATTGGAAAGAATACCGCTGACCACTGGAACGGCAACAACCCCACCCAGGAACCGCTTCCGTTCGATACGGACCTCACGGACGATGTGAATTGGCGGCTGAATGCCCCGGTCGAAGAGAACGTCGGGAAAGGGGCCTAGGCTTTCTTCCAGCGCGCCTGAGCGGCCGAACGGGCAATATCCGCCCGCTCGGCTTCGGTCAGGCTCTTTGCTCTCGCTTTGCCGCCTTTGAGACCGCCGCTTCGGCCACGAACCGAAGTGGCTCTCTTTATTTCGGAAACCTCGTCAAGGGCGTCACCCGTCGAAATGTCTACAATCAGTTTGGCAAGTTGATTAGGATCGCGCGGGCGCTTTGCCATGAAGAAAGTATGCGGCCACGCTACGGCGCGGCGCAAGGGCTGTAGATTTCAAACTGAGACACTACCAACCTGCCGTGTTGGTCTTGCAATTTTGTCGCGTTCAGGCCAGTTCTCCGGCGGGAATCCGTAGAAACTAGAGCCGCCCTCAAGGTCAGCCTTGGAACGACAGCTCCAGTTCCACCCCGGTGTAATTAACGTGGGGCACTAGCTGACGATTGGGGCCTTGCTCCAAATCCACCAATCCGTATTGCTGCATGGTTCGGAGTGTGCGGGAAAGGTTCGATGTCGCCCTACCCGATCTTGCCGCCAACTCATGAAGAGACTGGGGCCGCGTCTCTAAAATCAGTTTCAACAGATGGCGATTTTGGTCGGAAAGCACTTGCGACAGGGTGCCGAGGGATTCAAACCAAACCTTGGGTTCGCCTTTTGCCGGAACATACTCTCCCTTGGCGATCGCCAGCGTGCGCTTCTTGTAGGCTTCTCGAGAAGCGATTCCAACTTTCAAAGTATTCATGACGCTGCGCTCCTTTCCTTCAAGATCAACTCGACCTCTGTCCAAAAATCCGTAAGCAGGCTCATTGCATCCTTGTAATCGTAGAAACGCACCCGCTTGCCTTTATGCTTGTGGTCGTACTCGATCCGCGTGCGTGCGCCAGGCCCCGTTCCTTCCGTGATGGAATGAGCGTTATCAAACCCGAGCAGGCGCTTTCCGTCACCACCATGCAAGGTCAATGAGTAGTCGAGACCATGCGGCTTCTCCAGAGTAGCGGGGACCTCTCTCACCTCGAACTTGACCCAAAAATTACCCTCCACCACGAACATCTCGCCGTCAAGCAGCAAGAGGGTGTCGAGGCTATGATCTCGGCCCATCGCACCCAATGTTATCATCTGGTGATAAGACAGTCAAGATTGGCCGCCTCTCCCTCCATGTGTTAGGCTGCCACGTCAATACTGCTGACCCGAAAGGGGATAACGTTGTTTGCGATCACGGCATCATGCGTTGGCGGCTTGACAGAAGGCGAAGATCAGGGGAAGATTGGACAGGAGCCAGGACATGGCCAATGAGCCGAACACTCCGGAGTGGGTTTGTAAGCATAACGAGCGGAAGTCGGAAGAGGCGCAACTGGAGGCAGCTGCGGCAGAGCAGCGCCGTGCGACGGCGGCTACCGTCCAAGCAGGCGGCCCGAACTTCTGGAAGCGACTTGTAGATCGGACGATTGTCAACGTGCGGGCATTGCCGGACCTCAAGGGTGAGGAACTGATTGGCAGCGTCTCACCATCCACGGGGGGCCCCGAGCATAGCTGTCACATCCAGGTAAACAGGTCGTCCGTTCGATACGGTCCCGAGCTGTCCAGGATGAACCTTTGGTACGCACCTGGAGGCAATCAGATTCGGTGCTGGTATCAGGACCAACCTATGCCCAATTTCGTACTCGGGGTTCGCGGGGATGAAGTGCTTGCAGCCGTTGGCGGTGACTACTACACGGCGGAGCAGTTGGCGGACCACATCATTGAGTGGATGGCCGCTCGGGTCAGGATCCGGCGGAGCGCGTAAAGCGCCCCACGTACTAGGATGCCCGCAGCAATATCGCACAGAAAGTAACTACCCTCTTGAAAGGAGGCCACTATGCAGCGTCTACCCGTAATTTGTCCAGACACTAGCGTCCACAACCGAATGATGAAGGATGGCCTCGAATCAGAGGCAATCTTTGCTGCGCTGAAATCCGGCTACCACGTCCGTCTCTTGGGTCTCAGTATTGAGGAACTACTGGCAACGCCCGACACCGCAACGCGGCAGGCATTGATGGCGGCGGCTGGCAGGCTGCAACACGGTCAGAGTGACTGTCTGCATCCGCACAATGAAATTCTCCGGCGTCTCATCGCCACTCACGACCAAGACCCGCAGAGGTTTCGCTGGCAGGCCGTCAACGTGACTTCACGGGATTACTCGGTTGGTGTGAGCAGTCTGGAGTTGCGTGCGGACGATGAACTGTCGGCAGCGACCACATTGCACATGGCTGAGATGCGCAAGCAGTTTAAGTCAGTGTGGGCGACACTCCGTCCGAAGTTGGAAGTGATCTTCCAACGCGACGGACAGCCACGTCCACAGACCTTTGGCGAAGTGATTCCTCACGCCATGACTGACAACGGCGTGTTCTGGGGCATTGCTAAGGGCATGTACGACCATGAAGCAAAGGCTCCAGCGTCGGAAGAGACAATCCGGCATTTTGTTGAGGTGTGTCCACCGTTCCGCTGCATCGTCTATGCCTTTCTGATGGCGTGGTACAACGGCTCAATGAGGGATTGGGACGGCAGAGAGAGTTTCAGCGCAGGCCGCAACGATTTGTATATGTCGGTCTATCTGCCTTACGGTGACGTGTTTCTGTCGGCAGAGGAAAAAGGAGAGCAAGCGAAGTGTCTCGCGGAAATTGCCCGGCTGGCGGAAGTGGATAAGGAAGTCCGCTCCTACGATGATTTTTGCGCCGGACTGCTTCTGCCACTCAACTGTTGACAGCATCGCTAGAGGTGACCCAGGTGCCTCGCTTTTGGCCACCTGGGAGGCCACGGAGCCACCGCAGGCGGATAGATAATCAACCATCATGTGGATGATAATCATCCACATGATGGTTGATTATCGAGATACACCTTCCGTGCCGGGCTGAGCCTCTGGCTATGCCATCCCCACGCCAGCCGCGAATTTTCTAGAGGGTCTCTGGAAGATCTCTATCGATGCTGAATATGAGTGACGCGGGTTTTCCCGCGCCCGCTGGCACAGCAGTTCGAGGCCCTGGGTCAGCAAAACAGCGGCTCTTGAAATAGATCAATCGATTTCCATCAGCCAGAGGCTCGAAATGGACCATCACTTGACTGCAATTTGCAGGCTGAGTTTTGGAAAATAGATAAGTTATTTATTGTCAATTGCTTAGCAGAGGCACTCTTCGTGTCGCCATTATCCTAGTCCCCGCGCTCTATCAATGTCGCTTATCATGATATGCAACGTGGATTCACTGATTTTGAAGCTCTTACGCAAGCGGCCTCACCGTCAGAGCAACGGTGTTGAGGCCCAAATGCGTTATCTTGCTGCGGTTTGGGTCACAAATGAGTCTAACGGCCTACCATGCCCGGTATTTTGCTCACGAGCTGACCAAACGGTCCAGTTCGGCATCGATTGACAGTCTGACTTCAGCCTTGGCAGACGCCCAAGTCGATCTCAATCCACATCAAGTGGAAGCCGCGCTCTTCGCCTTCCGATCCCCGCTCTCCCGCGGAGCCATCCTCGCCGACGAAGTCGGTCTCGGCAAAACAATCGAGGCCGGCATTCTCCTTTCACAGCGTTGGGCCGAGCGGCGACGCCACTTGCTTGTCATCTGCCCTGCAAACCTGCGAAAGCAGTGGGGGCAGGAGCTCGCCGACAAATTCTTCTTACCGTATGCCATTCTCGAAACCAAAACTTTCAATGAGGAAATCAAACGCGGGAACCTGAATCCGTGCGACCAACCAAAAATCATCCTCTGCTCATTCCAGTTCGCCAGAACAAAGGACGCCTATATTCGGCAAACGCATTGGGATCTCGTAGTAATCGACGAAGCACACCGACTCCGCAATGTGTACAAAGCAAGTAACAAAATTGCGAATGCAATCAAAGCGGCAATTGCTGAGCGCCCAAAGATGCTGCTTACAGCGACACCACTTCAGAATTCTCTTCTTGAGCTGTACGGTCTCGTCAGCATCATCGACGAATTTACTTTTGGGGATCTGAAAAGTTTCCGCAGCCAATTCTCGCGGATGAACACGCGGGACGATTATCGAGCACTACGACAGCGAATCCGCCCAATCTGTCAACGAACTCTGCGCAGGCAGGTTCTTCCCTACATTAGCTATACCAACCGTCACGCTTTGGTACAGGAGTTCATTCCCAACGATGATGAGCAGCGGCTTTATGTCTTAGTATCCGAATACCTGCAATCACCGCGCTTATACGCTCTCCCCGCCAGCCAGCGTCAATTGATGACGCTCATCCTTCGCAAATTGCTGGCCTCTTCGACCTACGCAATCTCGGATACCTTATTAGGGCTTGCAAACAAGCTCGAAGCTGCGGAAAAGGCCCAGGCGGCTCTCGATTCGCCCCCAGACAATTTAGGAGAGAACTTTGAGTCCCTCCCAGAAATCGAAGACGAATGGCTGGAAGACGAACCGGATCAAGATGGGAGCCAGGCTAACGCAACGCGGCAACTCTCGCCGGAGCAACGTGAGGAACTTCGAGTTGAAAAAGAAAAACTCCGTGAATTCCACGAGTTGGCAAGGAGCATCCAGAAGAATTCTAAGGGTGAAGTGTTGCTCACCGCTCTTCGAAATGGCTTCGACGCTGCAAACCGGGCGCGCGCCGAACATCAAAACGGCGCGTTGCAACAAAAGGCGATCATTTTTACAGAGTCGCGCCGCACGCAGGAGTACCTTCTTCGACTTCTCGAGTCTTCAGAGTTCGCAGGCAAAATAGTCCTCTTCAATGGGACAAACAGCGACTCGAAGAGCGCAGAAATCTATCGAGATTGGCAACAGCGCCACAAAGGAACAGACCGCGTCACCGGCTCGCCTACGGCTGACAAGCGCGCGGCTCTCGTCGAGTATTTCCGCGACGAAGCGAGCATCATGATCGCAACCGAAGCCGCAGCCGAGGGCATCAATCTTCAGTTTTGCAATTTGGTCGTCAACTATGACATGCCGTGGAATCCGCAGCGCATCGAACAGCGGATCGGCCGCTGCCATCGCTACGGCCAGAAATACGACGTGGTTGTCGTGAATTTCCTCAATCGAGCCAATGCCGCCGATGTTCGCATCTACCAAATCCTCGACCAAAAGTTCCGCCTCTTCGATGGCGTATTCGGTGCCTCTGATGAGGTACTAGGCACCATACAATCGGGCGTGGATTTCGAGAAGCGCATCGTCGGCATCTACCAGCAGTGTCGGACGCCAGAACAAATCTCTTTCGAGTTCGACAAGCTACAGCAGGAATTGGAGTCCGAAGTGTCCGAGGCGCGATCTCTCGCCCAGGAGCAACTACTCAACAATTTCGACCAAGAAGTAATCGAAAAGGTACGAATCGAGGCAGGCGACTCGCGCAATCGATTTGAGGAACTGCTCTGGAAAGCGACCCTGTTTTATCTTCAACCTTATGCCCGTTTCGATGGCGCGGGACACAGCTTCTTACTCGAACGCAATCCATTTCCGGATGAACCGATTCATGCCGGTCCGTACCGGATGGGCCGCAATGTGGAAGACGCCAACACCTATCGTGTCGGCCACCAATTAGCTCAACGTGTGCTGGGGAAATGTCTCACGCTCGACACCGGCGCCGTCGAAATTCACTTCAACCTCGCCAAAAGCGGTAAGAAGTTGTCCATTCTTGACCCGCACATCGGCCAGGCAGGTTGGCTCGTATGCTCCAAGTTTTCCGTCGAGTCATTTGAGGCAGAGGATCACATCCTGTTCGCTGGTGTCCGTGACGATGGTCGAAATCTCGACGCTACAGCCTGCAGACGGCTCTTCGATCTTCCCGCTGAGGTCGGTCAGCCCGTATTACCTGTGCCAGTGCCCGCGCTCGACGTTCAACTGCGGGAAGAGCAGCATCGCATTCTGGAGGAGGTAGGACTGCGCAATACACGCTGGCTTGACCAAGAAGTAGCCAAACTCGACCGTTGGAGCGAGGACTTGAAACTCGGTCTGGAACAGGAGATCAAAGACCTCGACCAAGAAATTCGAGACACAAAGCGGGCTTCCGCCGCAACCTCGACGCTGGCCGACAAACTCGAACACCAACGTACACTCAAGACTCTCCTAGCGGCCCGCAACCAGAAGCGTAAAGACCTGTTTGTCGCCCAGGATGAAGTTGAAGCACGCCGGGATACCTTGATCGCCGACATTGAAGCCCGCATGACTAAGGACCAGAAGGAAGAGATGCTATTTCGCATTCGCTGGAGTCTGACATGACCACGATGGTTGAACCGACAATTACCTGCCCGAAATGCAAAGCGGAGATTCCCCTCACCGAATCGCTCGCCGCCCCCCTGCTTGAGGCAACTCGCAAACAATACGAGAGGAAACTCTCCCAAAAGGACAGAGAAATCGAGCAGCGTGAAGAAACATTGCGCGAGAAGGAGCGAAAGGTCGCGGACGCGAAGCGCAAGCTCGACCAGCAGGTTGCCGACCAGGTTGCGGAGCAATTGAGGACCGAGCGGACACGCATTGTTGCGGAAGAAGCAAAGAAGGCCAAACTGGCGAGTGCATCCGAGATTGAAGCTAAGGACCGCGAAGTAGAAGGACTCAAGGAGGTTCTCGCAGCAAACAACCAAAAATTGGCCGAGGCGCAAAAGGCTCAGGCGGAACTTCTCAAGAAACAGCGCGAATTGGATGACGCAAAGCGTGAGCTGGATCTGACCGTCGAGAAACGGGTTCAGGAGAATCTCAATGAAGTGCGCACGCAGGCCAAACGCGAAGCGGAGGAGGCGGAGCGGCTCAAGGTATCTGAAAGAGATCAGAAGATTGCTTCCATGCAGCGAACGATTGAAGAATTACAAAGAAAGGCCGAGCAAGGTTCACAGCAGCTACAGGGTGAAGTGCAGGAGCTTGAGCTGGAGAGCCTGCTCCGCGTCAAGTTCCCATACGACACCATTGAGCCAGTTCCCAAGGGAGAATTCGGTGGAGACACTCTTCAGCGGGTTGTGAGCCAAGCGGGAGTAATGGCCGGAACCGTTCTTTGGGAGTGCAAACGCACAAAAAATTGGAGCAACAGCTGGCTCGCCAAGCTGCGCGAAGATCAGCGAGCGGCGAAGGCCGAAATCTCCGTTCTTGTTTCCCAGGCGCTCCCGGAGGGAGTGGAAACTTTCGATGTGATCGAAGGAGTATGGGTCGCGCAACCGCGCGTCATCGTTCCAGTCGCAACCGTGCTCCGCAACACGCTCCTCGAAGTCAGCACCGCCCGACTCATCAATGAGGGACAACAAACCAAGGCCGAGATGGTCTACCAGTACCTCACGGGACCACGATTCCGCCAGCGTGTTGAAGCTATCGTCGAGGCATTTTCCTCTATGCAGGACGACCTCGACAAAGAACGGAAAACCATCATGAAACAGTGGGCGAAGCGTTCGGAACAGATTGAGCGCGTCATGAGCGCCACGGTCGGAATGTACGGTGATTTACAGGGCATCGCCGGCAAATCGATACAGGAGATCGAGGGACTGGAACTGATGGCATTGGAAGACGGAAATTCAACAGTGGCAAGTTCACAGGAAGGCTAACGTATATGGCAACCGATTCCAGTGGTCCCCAACCGGAAAAAGCAGACCGTCAACTCTTGAAGATTCGCGAGATGCGGGACATTCTCGAATTTGATTTCGAGACCGAACCCGATGGGGAGGCGATTCTTAAACCTCTCAAAACTGCACCGGGCTTTGAGAAACCGAGCTATCGCCCCTCTGACCTTCGGAAAGACATCGAACCGTGGCTAACTGCACTTTTCCAGAGCGAGCATCTGTCGCTTCTTTCCGGCGCTGGCCTTACGACCGCGGTTCATTATCACGTGACAGGACAAGCACCGGATGGATTCTCAAACCGAACGTATGCAGCCTTTGACGAACAAATCCAAGCCGAGGCAAAGCGATCCGCCGAGGAGATGGGACGAGGAGAACCCAATCCCGAAGATCAACTGCGGAGTGCCCTAAGAATCGCGGACGGTCTGCAAATCCTGGTTAGCGGGAATGCCGACTCGGCCGAATGGAAATCTCTTGCAACACAACTGGCAGCACTTCAGGCGGATATCAAAACGGCTCTTGAAGCTCTCATCGCCGGAATCCTGAGTGCAGAGCGCGGCGTAATCAGCCACAGGGAAAAGCGGGAAGAAGCTCTATTACTTCTTGTGTCATTCCTTATGAGCTTTGCCAGTAGAACTGGAACCAGAGACCGCCTTCACATCTTCACTACCAACTATGATCGCCTGATCGAATTCGGCGCGGAAGTAGCTGGCATTCGTCTTATAGATCGTTTTGTTGGTTCGTTGAGTCCGCTCTTCCGAGCTTCGCGTCTGGACATAGATCTCCACTACAATCCTCCAGGCATTCGCGGCGAACCCCGCTATCTGGAGGGCGTTGCACGGTTCACGAAATTGCATGGCTCATTGGACTGGATTGACGAGGACCGCCAAGTACGTCGGATTGCCCTTCCCTTCGGCGCCAAGGAACACAAGCCGTACCTCCCAGATGATGCTCAGAATGTCCTCATCTATCCCAACGACGCGAAAGATCGTGAGACGACAGACTACCCATACGTCGAACTCCACCGCGATTTTGCTGCCGCTGTGTGCCGCCCCAACTCAGTCTTGGTGACCTACGGATACAGCTTTGGCGACGATCATATCAATCGTGTAATCCGCGACATGCTCACCATTCCATCGACTCATCTCGTGATCCTCAGCCACGGCAATACGAGTAGCCGCTTGACGAAGTTCTATCACGATTCAAAGCGGACTTCTCAAATAACGCTGCTCATTGGCAGTCACTTTGGGAATCTGGCAAATCTGGTGGACTACTATCTTCCGAAGCCAGCCATTGATCGCGCGTCAATTCGGATGGCCGAACTTCTTCGCGCCCGAGGAGTGACGGACAAGACGAAAGATGACTCCTCCAAGTTTCCGCCAGTAGTACCGGGCGAGACTGCAAATACGACTGAGAATGAGGAGTTATGAGTCTTTCTCCAATCGAAGAAGCACAAGGACGCCGAATCGGCACGGTCGAATTCATTTCGCCGAACGAGATCAAGGTGGCGCTCGATCTCGATGCGCCGGACAACACCGCCATCAACACCGGCAATCCGCGATCATTTCCGCGCATCAACAACTATCTGCTTATTCCAGGTGAAGACGGTTTTGTCGTCGGCCAGGTTGAGTGGCTCGCCGTTGAGCGGTCCCCATTCCCGAAACGAAAGGGCCTGCAGGACTTTGGGCTTGTTGATCTTCCGTTTCCTGCGCGCAAGCTCTCTCTCAATCCCGTTGGAACGCTTCTCCAAAGCGGTCCTGAATCAGACAGGCCCAGCAAGGCGCCATCGTTTTCCCTTAAACGCGGCGTCTATGCCTTTCCTACAGTCGGAGATCCAGTATTGCTTCCGACCGATGAGCAATTGCGCAACATCATTGAGTCAGGCCAAAACCGGCGCGTGCTGATTGGCCGCGCACCGCTGGCCGGTAATGCGGAAGTGAAAATCGATCCTGATCGTCTATTCGGGAGACATCTAGCCGTCCTTGGAAATACCGGAAGCGGCAAATCCTGCACGGTGGCTGGCCTGATTCAGTGGAGCCTGGAAGAAGCAGAGAATGCGACAAGTCAAGAGGTAAATGCCCGCTTCATCGTTCTTGACCCAAACGGTGAATATACGAATGCCTTCAGCAACGCCAAGCTTTTCAAAAGCGATGGCCCAGCACAGCAACTGAAAGTGCCGTTGTGGTTTTGGAATAGTGAAGAATGGTGTTCCTTTGTTCAAGCCAGTGGCAAATCGCAACGTCCGCTGCTACGCAGAGCATTGCGAGAGATTCGTTCCGGTATTGATCCACTCGCCGAAGCCACCAGCGACGATACACGCAAGCAGGAGTTACGGCGCTATCTCTCCTCACAACTTATCAGCATTCGGAAGGACCGTCGCTCAAATTCGATTAAGAAAGAAGAAACGAAGTTTGGCTTTAGGCTTAAGGCCATCAAGGACGATCTGAGCATAAAGAAGGACGAGATTACGGAGCTAACTCGAGATGTCGAAGCAATTATCAGTCAACTTGATGCAGCCCTCAATGCCACTGTCAATGATTACAAAGGAAACACATATTATCGCGCCTTCACTGAACAACAGATCATTGCGATCGAAAATGCTTGCAGTGATGCGCTGAAGAAACTTGGCGGAATCGTGTACCAAGAAGGTCCTGGAGAGAACACTCCGCTTCCGTTTGACGGAGCCGCCTTTGCTGACCATCTGGAGGTGCTCGCAGATCAGGAAAACGTCTCACAATTCATCGACACCCTCATCATCCGCATCCGAACGATGCTTGCTGATCCCCAGATGAGAACTATCGTCGGCGAGACCAAAGACCTGACCCTGGAACAGTGGCTAAAGGACTACATCGGCGATGCAAACACGACACGGAGTGCTACTGTTGTTGACCTTTCATTGATCCCGTCAGAGATCATCCATATCGTAACCGCCGTAATCGCTCGGATGATTTTTGAGGCTCTACAACGGTATCGGCTCTCCCACCCGGAAGGGAAGACCCTGCCCACCGTACTTGTCATGGAAGAAGCGCACACCTTCATTCGCCGCTATCGAGAGGATGCAGACGAACCCTCGTCGTCTGCTACGTGTTGCCGAGTGTTTGAACGGATCGCGCGGGAAGGCCGCAAATTCGGTCTAGGTTTGGTCCTTTCGTCTCAGCGCCCATCAGAACTGTCACAAACGGTCTTGTCGCAGTGCAATAGCTTTCTTCTCCATCGAATCAGCAACGACAAGGATCAAGAGGCGGTCAGCAAGCTCTTACCAGACAATCTCCGGGGGATTCTTCGTGAATTGCCTGTCCTACCGACCCGTTATGCGTTTCTACTCGGATGGGCATCTGAGTTGCCAATTCTCACTCACATTCGAGAGTTGCCAAAACTTCAGCAGCCTAAATCCGACGATCCAGACTTTTGGGCGGTCTGGACAGGCAAGGACGACAAAGGTCAAGTTGTCGAGCGAAAGATCGACTGGAAGGCGCTTGCTGAAAGATGGCAGAGCGTTGAGAGTCCAACTACTCCAGAGTCTACGGACGAGACCAGTTCATCGCCGGCGGAATACGAAATTTCAGATGACGACATCCCATTCTGAGAGAGCCATGCACAATAAGAAGCAAAAACTTGAACTGACATGGATTGGCAAGGAGAACCGGCCGCGGCTTGAGCCGCGCATCTTGCTGGAAGACCCGGAGAAGAGCTACCACGCCAAGCAGCGGGTCAGCGACAAGGACATCTTCGACAACCGGCTCATCTTTGGCGACAACCTGCTCGCGCTCAAGGCACTGGAGCAGGAATTTGCCGGCAAGGTGAAGTGCATTGTCATTGATCCTCCCTACAACACTGGATCTGCATTTATGCACTATGACGACGGAGTCGAACACTCGATCTGGCTGTCCTTAATGCGTGATCGGCTTGAGATTCTGCGTCGGCTGCTCACAGAAGATGGCAGCATCTGGATAAGCATTGATGACAATGAAGCTGCATACATTAAGGTTCTACTGGACGAGGTTTTTGGCCGTTCGAATTTCCTAACTACTTTCGTCTGGAAGAAGGCATATGGCGGGGGCTCCAAGTCAAGATGGTTCGTCGGGATGCATGAGTATATCCACTGCTTTGTAAAGAACCGTGAGGCTTTTCCGGATATGTTCCTGCCGTCGGACCCAAAGGCTGAAGATCGCTATTACAAACTACGTGACAGCAAGTTTGAATCGCGCGGTCCGTTCCGTGTTAAGCCCTTGGAAGCTACGAAAAGCATGGATAGACGCGAGAACCTGGTCTACCCAATTCCTGCCCCTGACGGCGTTGAAGTGTGGCCCAAAAGGCAATGGTGGTGGTCTAAAGAAAGGGCATACGAGGCACTGAGTAGCGACGATCTGTATTTCACGAAGGCCAAGAACGGTTCCTGGTCGATTCAGTACAAGCAATATCTCAGAGACGAGTCTGGAAGTGAACGATTAAGAAAGCCAACTTCCATCCTTGATGGTCCATACACCCAGGACGGAACAAAGGAGAGCATTGCTCTATTTGGTAATGAGCACAAATTTGCATTCCCTAAGCCGGAGGGATTGATCAACACCGTCATAGAAGCGTGCACCAAAGCCGGTGATCTTATTCTCGACTCCTTCGCCGGTTCCGGCACGACCGGCGCAGTTGCCCACAAGATGGGCCGTCGCTGGATCATGGTTGAGTTGGGCGAACATTGCCACACGCACATCATCCCACGATTGAAGAAAGTCATTGACGGCGAAGATCAAGGAGGAATCACAAAGCAAGCAAATTGGAAAGGCGGCGGCGGCTTTCGTTACTATCGCCTTGCCCCTACGCTTCTCGAAAAAGATGCCTTCGACAACCTCGTCATCAGCAAGCAGTACAACGCGGCTATGCTGGCAGAGGCGATGTGCAAGCTGATGGGATTTCAATATGCTCCCGGCGACCTCTACTGGCAGCAAGGGCACTCCACAGAGACCGACTTCATCTATGTGACCACGCAGACGCTAACCCGCGACCATCTGGCCTCATTGAGCGAAGAGGTTGGCAAGAAGCGTTCCTTGCTGATTTGCTGCGCGGCATTTCGTGGCAAGGCAGATGCCTTCCCGAATCTGACGCTCAAGAAAATTCCGCTGGCCGTCCTGCAAAAGTGCGAATGGGGCCATGACGATTACAGCTTGAACGTCGCAAATCTTCCCCAGGCGCCCGAACCACATCCTGCTCATTTTCGAGAAGACACACCGCTCGAACCCAAACATGCACGCAAACGGCGAGCGCGAACAGAAACGATGCCGGGCCTCTTTGACGGAGGTGCGGAATGAGCGTGAATGCAAAGCAGCAACTATGGGCCATCGCCAACCGTTTGAGCTTGCGTCCACCGCAGCGCGAGTCGTTGGAAATCCTGGATAAAGTCTGCGAATTGCTCCCGTTGACCAAGGACACCGATGCAGCCCAGGCATTGAAATCGATCCAGAGCGTGTTTCCATCCGTTGCCGACTTTGAACGGGACTTCGCATCGCTGTGCTTCGCCCTCGCAACGGGTGTTGGTAAAACCCGCCTAATGGGCGCGTTTATTGCTTACCTCAACCAGGCATGGGGCATACGCCACTTCTTCGTGCTGGCTCCGAATCTGACCATCTATTCAAAGCTGATTGACGACTTCACGCCGGGCAAACCAAAGTATGTGTTCCAAGGGCTCTCCGACTTTGCCATCCAGCCACCAGAGATCATCACTGGGGACAACTACGAGAGCGGGCGTGGAATTCGCTCCGCCGATCTTTTCGGTGAAACCGGCGTCCATATCAATATCTTCAACATCTCGAAAATCAACGCCGAAGTGCGGGGCGACAAGGAACCGCGGATCAAGCGGCTGCAGGAGTACATCGGCGAGAGCTATTTCGAGTACCTCTCGAAGCTCGATGACTTGGTGCTTCTCATGGACGAGAGCCACCGCTACCGGGGAAAAGCCGGGTTGCGGGTGCTCAACGAATTGAAGCCGATCCTGGGACTGGAACTGACCGCGACCCCGCAGACGGAGGCAGGCAGTCGGACCGAAGACTTCAAAAACGTCATCTATAGCTATCCCCTTTCATCGGCCTTGCACGATGGTTTTGTAAAAGAGCCGGCCGTGGCCACCCGCGAAAACTTCCGCGTAGAAAACTACGACGAAGGCGGCTTGGAAACCATCAAGCTGCAGGACGGTATTCGCATCCACGAACACACGAAGGTGCAACTCGACATCTACGCCAGGGAGACAGGGCGGACTCTCGTGAAGCCCTTCATGCTCGTTGTGGCTAAGGACACGAGCCATGCCGCCGATTTGCTGAAAAAGATTGAAGCCGATGATTTCTTCGAGGGCCGTTATAAGGGGCGCGTCATCACCGTTCACTCGAATCAGAGCGGAGAAGAAAGAGATGAGACTGTGCAGCAATTGCTCAGCGTCGAAGATCCGGCCAATCCGACCGAGATTGTGATTCACGTGAACATGCTGAAAGAGGGTTGGGACGTAACCAATCTGTACACCATCGTTCCACTTCGGGCCGCAAACTCGAAAACGCTTGTCGAGCAGTCGATTGGGCGCGGCCTTCGCTTGCCTTATGGAAAACGAACAGGTGTGCCCGACGTGGACCGGCTCACTATCGTCTCGCACGACCGATTCCAGGAAATCGTGGACCATGCGAACGATCCGAATTCGATCATTCGGACTGGTATTGTCATCGGCCGTGACATCCCCGACGAACCGACAACGGCGGTAACCATCGCGCCGACCATTCTTTCGGCCCTGGGCATTATGCCACAGCCGATTCCGCCGAGTGACGGGCACACTTCGCCGGTGGTTCAAGCTCCGCTGTTCCGTTCCGAGCCGGAGAAGAAGGTCGCCGAAGCGACGCTCCAGGTGATCCACCGAGAATTCGAGCGGCTTCGCCGCTCTGCGGATTTGAAGGCGCCCGATGTCCAGCAGAAGATCGTCGCCAAAGTAATGGAAGAAATCGAGCCTGCCCAGGCCGAACTGACAGGCATCGTCGAGCATGTGGATGTGCCGGCAATTGTCAGCGCGACGACGAGCCTTTACGTCGAAAACACGATTGACATCCCGCTCATCACAGTTGTCCCTACAGGCGAAGTCACGGTTGGCTTCCAAGATTTCGACCTAGATTGTGGCAGCATCCACTATCCGCCAGTGGCGAAGGATCTATTGATACAGAGGCTCACAGACAATCTGAGATTTCGCATCGTCAGCGGAGACGGCGTTGTTCAGGAACCACATCTGGAAAACTACATCGTGCGCGGCCTGATCGACAAGGACGACATCAGCTACGACGACCACGCGATCCTTCTCTACAAACTGGCGGGCCAGCTTGTGCGCCATCTTCACTCCTACCTGTCGAACGAAGACGATGTACGAAACGTTCTGCAGTACCACCAAAGCGAACTTGTTCGTCTAGTCCACACGCAAATGAATCAACACTACGTCGAAAAAGCGACGGAGTACGAAGTTACCGTTGCACGGGGCTTCCAACGGCTTTCCTCCAGCAGCTCGGAAGTCGAATTGGGATCGAACGCGCGACACTTTCGGCAACCGATAGAAGACAAGCTGTATATCCGCAGCATCGTGTTCGGCGGATTCTCCAAATGTCTTTATCCCGCAGTGAAGTTTGACTCCGATCCAGAACGCCGCTTCGCAACAATTCTTGAGGACGATAAAGATGTAGTGAAATGGTTGAGGCCGCCCAAGGATTTGCTCAAGATTCAATATGCTGAAGAAGACAACTACAACCCAGACTTCATTGTCGAGGCGGCGCACGGGCGCTATCTGTGCGAGGTCAAGCGAGCAAGTGATATTGATGACTCCGCGGTTCAAAGCAAAGCCGCAGCCGCAATTCAGTGGTGCACTCGGGCGTCGGAGGTAAGCGATCGACCTTGGAGATACGCGCTCTTGCCCCATGACGTGATTGAAATCAGCCGAACCTTTATGAGTCTTATGCAACAGTACCAGCAACCAGCATAGCCGCGCTCTTTGCAAACGACCGTTAGGCGGCCTTGCTTGCTACTCATCCTCTTCAAGCTCATCCCCGCTACGTTTCCAATACTGGAAGTATTTTTTTGCGTCCCCCCAGCGACCGCGCTGAAGGTTGAGCTTCGGTTCCGAAATTCCGATTGACACAGCTTCCAGTATGTTCAATGCTGCTTCGACGGTTTGTGAAACCGCAGCCGTGTCCTCAGAAAGCCTATTAGCCTTGGTCACCCATTGAGTACCAAACCAAGAGAACCGATTCCAGCGCTCAGACAAATGATCATTGCGGTGCTGCTTTAGACGTTTGAATAGACGGTCATTTCCCGCTCCGGTTTGACCGACGTATACCAATTCATAGTCCGCATAAAGAGCATAAATCCCGCGCTGCTGCCGGAAGTCCACGGGTTTGGCCTTCCTGCTTCGAGTCGCTGCTCCCAAGAGCGTACCGGAGTTACCAACACCGGGCTTACCCCAGTCAACCCGATCAATCGTCCAGTGTAATCCGTAACTCCGAATCATTCGGACTCCTGCAACAATCGGTTATTTGTTTTCAGATAATACCAGCCCGAGCTGGCGTACATGTAGCCCTGCAGTAGTTGCAACCGCCGATCTTGCCGGGCGTTTTCCGCTCCCCATCCATGCGGGGTCTGTCCCTGCCCCGCAACGCCCGGTCCTCATATGCATAGGAGCGTACAGCAATAAGGAAGTGAACCGAATTTCTTTCTCGTCTGAGCGCCCCCGCTTCAGGCAACGGTCTGGCAGAGGCGGGAAGAACCCGTCAAGGGTCTCCGCATTCGCTTCGATGAACGCCAAAGTACAGCGCCCTTGACTGAACCTTCCCTCCTCCGCCCGTTGCAAGAGCCATGAAGCGGGAGCACTCAACGAAAAAAATTGGTTTTGGGTGCTCTTCCGTTTCGGACGCCAATTCGCCCCGCAGCGGGCAACTGAGGAGCATCAATATGTCACTTCCCATCGCAGCAGCGACAGCAGCCAACGCCAGCAGTGGCGCAACCACCAGCCGCAAGGCCGCGCCGCACAGGAAAAATGCGGCGCAGCAGAGCCGCAGCGATTCGCCTTATCAGCAGCGGACCACACAGCGCGATAACCCCACTCAACTGCTCATCAAGCAGGCGGTGGATTACCTCATCCAGCAGCTTGAGGCGGGAAAGAGCGAAACCTTGACTGCCTACCTGAACGCGATGGCCCGTTTCCACTCGTACAGCTTCGGGAACATTTTGCAGATCGCCAGGCAGCGCCCGACGGCCACCCGCGTGGCGGGCATTCGCTCATGGAACGAGATGGGCCGGTTTGTGAAGAAGGGCGAGAAAGGCATCCAGATTCTCGCCCCAATGGTCGGCTACCGGCGCAACCGGAAAGATACAGCCGCCGAGCCGGGACCGGAAACCAAACCTCAGCCCGTGCTGATCGGCTTCCGCGCAGTCTACGTGTTCGATGTGGCGCAGACCGAAGGCGCGGACCTGCCCGAATTTGAGCAGAGCATCACCGGCGAAGTGGGCGAGCACCGCGACCGGCTGATCGATTTCCTCGCACAACAGAACATCGCGCTCGAATTCAACGAGAAGATCGCCCCGGCCCTTGGCGTCAGCTACGGCGGAAAGATCGCCCTGCTCCCTGGTCAGTCGAAGGCCGAGGAATTCGTCAGCTTGGTTCACGAGACGGCGCACGAGCTTCTGCACAAGGCCGAGCGCCGCACCATGACCACGCAGACCGTGCGGGAGACCGAAGCCGAGGCCGTGGCTTTCATCGTGGGCCAAGCCGTTGGCTTGGAGATGGGTAACGCTTCGAGCGACTACATCCAGATGTACGCGGGCAACGCGGCGCTTCTGGCCGAAAGCCTTGAAGTCATCCAGCGCACCGCCTCCACCATCCTCCGGGCCATCCGCCCGGAGGAAGCCACCCCGACGAACGAGGCCGTTGCGGAGGTGGCGTAATGCAAACCATCGCCCGCATTCTCATGGAAGCCGGTGAGCTTGAACCCGGCTTCCATCTTCACATCGACAATCCGCCGTGGATGCCACTCGACATTGAAGAGATCGGCATCAGCGGCCCCAACGGTTTGCCCACTGTCTCCGTTGCGCACTACGGCCAGCAGAACGGCGACCCGATGCGCGACCCGGAGATGCTTTTCGAGGTACGCCGGGAAGGGAACGAGATCGCGCTCGATCCCTACTACTGGCGCAACGACTACCTCGGCATCGAGCAGTATTCAAGCTACCGCGACGACGAACAGAAACTCATTACGCTTCCCGGCCTTGCGCGGCGGCACGAGCAGTTCGCGCACACATGGGACCGGAACCTGCGCCAGCAGGGTTTCTACGAAGCCTTTGTGCGTAGCCGGAGCCAGTAAGCCCGCCATTCATGGGCGGGCGCTCGCCGGGTCCGCCCACGCAATCACGCTCGACAACCTCAATAGGAGAATCCCATGACGACCACAGTTGAAATGCAGTCCGAGTATCGCAGCCTGCCGATTCTCAACCTCACCGAATCCGCAGCGAACCCGCGCCGCACGTTTGACGAAACGGCGCTTAACGAACTGGCCGAGTCCATCCGAACCCAGGGCGTACTGTCGCCGCTCTTGGTTCGGGCCAAGGGCCACAGCTACGAGATTGTAGCCGGGGCGCGGCGCTACCGCGCGGCGCAACTGGCCGGACTCGATACCGTTCCCGTGCGCATCGTGGAACTGACCGACGCGCAAGCCCTCGAAACCAGCATCGTTGAAAATCTGCAACGGCGCGATGTTCACCCGCTGGACGAAGCGACCGGCTATGTCTCGCTCTTGCACCTTAATTACACCGTCGAGCAGATCGCGGCCAAGTGCGGCAAATCGCCCGCATACGTCGCGGCCCGCGCCCGCCTCGCACAACTTGCCCCGGCAGTGACCGAAGCCTTCGCCAAGGACGACATTGGCGTGGGCCACGCGCTCTTGCTGGCAAAACTTCAGCCTGAGCAACAGGAGGAAGCA
>Ga0335074_10002352_pt1 | contig 25771 bp, 22 predicted proteins | sample Lox_Sample_23_FD_206715 | JGI IMG/M metagenome (GOLD analysis project Ga0335074, IMG submission 206715) | Soil microbial communities from Loxahatchee National Wildlife Refuge, Florida, United States - Lox_Sample_2.3 | ecosystem: Environmental > Terrestrial > Soil > Wetlands | place: USA... | reverse complement strand
TGGCGCCCCGGCGGTTGAGGGAGGAGAGGGTGCTGCGTTCGCCGGCGAGGTATGAGGCCGGCGAACCTCTCCCGGCCCGGCGCTCTCCTGGGCGCCGGCGGGGGAAGATCGACTTAAGGTTAGCTGATGAGCCCCTGAGCTTCCGAGACGAGCTTCTCGACGCGGGAGCTGACGACGCCCGACTGCTTCTCGAAGTCCCGGCGAACCTGACGCACCTCGCGCTCGAGGCGGCGGCGGTTCTGCTTCACCGTCCGCTCGACGCGAGTCCGGCGCTGACGGAGCTCACGCTCGAACTTCGTGCGCTGGCGGCGTACCTGGCGCTCGAAGCGGTTGCGGGCGCTGGCGCCACGGCGCTCGTAGCGCTTCAGCTCGCGCTCGATGCTGGCGCGCGTGCGGTATTTGGTGACGATGCCCCGGACCGTCGAGACGAGGTCGTCGCGGACGAGGAGGCTGGCGCCGACGGGCACGAGCACGGCGCGCTCGGCCAGGTAGGTGACCTGCCCGACCGTCGTCTTCGACTGCGTCGAGGTGGTCGGCGAGGCCGTCGGGGCCGTCTTACGAGCGGTCGACGTCGTCTTGCGCGTAGCCGTCGACTTACGAGCCGAGGCGCTGCGCCGGGTCCCGGTGGCGGTGGTCGTTTTGCTGGTGGTTGTTGCCATAAGTCTTAAAGCTCCACTCCCGTAGGAATCACGATATCAGGTCACGGCCGATGTCTGGACAATCATCGAACACATGTTTGTAAACCACGATGGCGGCGGGGTTACACGCCGGCGAGACCGCGTTGGCGCGCGGGCGCCGTCCGGGCCAGCCAGGCCGGCGGATCCTCGATCTCGCTGAGCGAGGGGAGCGCCTCGGGACCGGAGAAGAGATATGCGAACACTTCCGTCCCCTCCGCGCGGACGATCGCGTCGCAGAAGGCCTTGCCCCGTTCGTACTGGCGCATCTTCAGCTCGAGACCGAGCAGCCGCGCGACGAGTCTGGACAGCCGTGACTGCGTGCGGCGGCGAGCGTCCAGTGCGCCTCGCAGACGCGGGAGCGAGGGCAGCAGGTCCGGGGCGACCGCGTCCATCACATGCTCGGCATGTCCCTCGATCACGGCCATCACCGCCTGGACGCGGTCGACGGTGTCCCGCTCCGACTCGTTCATCACGATCCCGATCAGATCGCCGCTGCGCAGGGCGCTGCCGATCCGACTCAGCTCATCACGGGAGGGCAGGTGGATACGCCGGGGGGTGTCCATCCGCACCTCGGCGCTGCGCAGCAGCTCGCGCACCAAACCGGAGAGATGTCCGTGGAGCCACGGCACGCCGCCGAACTGAACGGCGTGCGTCACCTCGTGGAGCGCCACCCAGGTCATGAACTCCTTCTCGTCGGCCTCGAAGTTGGACACCGCCTGTCCCAGGTTGGGCAGCACGAACAGCAATCTCGGGGGTTCGTCCGCCTTCTCGTCCAACAGGACGAGCTCGTACTGCCCCAGTACCCGCTGGGCCAGGTAGCCGATGACCAGCCCTACCTCGCCGGAGATCACGAAGCCCATGGCGATCTGGACGGCTGGTCCGAGCGGCCCGAGCCCCTTGCCGGCCCGCTCCAGGACCGGGTCAAGCAGGGCCCGCGTGGCGCTGATGTTGCTGGCCACCCACTCGCGGCGGCCGATCCCCTCCGACTGCGGGAGGGGACGCGAGGGATGCAGGCCGGTGTAAGCGGTCACGCGCTTCTCCGCTTCGGCCGCCAGCTCGTGCAGGTCGACATCGGGTGCCCGCGCGTCACCGGTCCCCGCGACGTAGGCGGCGATGCGCTCGGCGATGATCCAGTCGATCACGAATCCGATTGTGCCGGTCGGGCGCTAACGCCCCGGCTCGGGGGCGGTGGCCTCGTCCAAGCGAGCGCCCCGAACCGTCGCGGGCGGGGGCGACCGGCGGGGTGCGACTACCCCTCGCAACACGCCGATGCCATAGCCGCCATGGACGGTGAGGGTCAACGCCAGGGCGCGCGGCAGCGCGCTCGGCATCCGGAGGGTCAACGCGATCCACAGCGAACCGGCCAGGGCCAGTAGGCCGTAGAGCCCCAACGGCACGAGGAGCAACCCCGTATAAGTCGCGCCGCTGACGGCGAGGACGATTACGAGGAGCGCGTAGAGGAGCAGGGCGCTGGGGATCAGGTAGGCGAGCCGAATCGTGCCGGGGTGGCGCACCAGGAGCTGGCCCCGGCCACGGCCGTACTTGAACATCTGGCTGGCAAACTCTCGCCAGCTGCTTCGGCGGCGGTGGAAGACCCGCAGGCTCGGCTCGTAGCGCATCAGCTCGCCCTTCGCCCGCAGCTGCGACAGGAGCGCATTCTCCTCGGCGCAGATCAGGTCGTCGCGGAACGGCAGCATCACCTCGCGCCGCACGGCCAGGTTGCACAGCGTGAACCAGCGTTCGTCCGCGGGTCCCGGGTGGCGCGCGCCGTAGCGACGGGAGACCGGACCGGATCCGACGAGCGAACCGAGTACGGCCCCCTGGATGAGCTGGAATGCCGAGCTCTGCGGAGGGGTGTCGTTCGGACCCCCGAACACCGACGCCCGGGGGTAGCGCGAAGCGAGCTCAGCCAGCCGCGCGAGCAGATCAGGCGAGACGGTGACGTCGTCGTCGAGGAACAGGAGGAGGTCGCCTTCGGCCTGCGCGATCAGCGCGTTGCGGGCCGAGCCCGGGTGGCCGGCATCGCTCTTGCAGATCTTCGCGTGCGGGAAACGCCGCGCCACCACGGAGAGCTCCGCCTCTCCGTGCCTGCCCCCGATGATGAGCTCGTGGGGCGGGGCGTCGATCTGGGCGAGCAGGCTGTCTAGGCAGTCCGACAGGGTCTGCGACCCGTGGCCGGCGAGGATGCAGATGCTGATCCGGGGAGGGCTCATCCGCCCGCTCCCCCGGTCTGGTGCGCCAGCTCCGAGAGATCCTGTTCGGCGTCGTGTTGCCCCGGATCGATGTGCACCACGTTGAGCAGGGCCGCCTTCATCCCCGCCAGGTTGTGGTCCTCGTAGTAGTAACGGGCGGCTTTCAGCGCGACCGACACGTAGTCGGCTTGGTCCAGGTATGTGTTCGGCCACACCTGCCAGTCGGGGTTGGTCAGGTCGGCCGCCCGTTCGGCGGCGACCACCGTGCGCTCCAGCGTGGCCGGTGCAGGCAACACCTCCTTCGAACCCGGCACGACCTGCGAGACCAGTCCCACAGTTCGGAACCCTACGACCCCTTGCATGTACTCCGTTGCCTGCTCATCGATGTAGACCGGCCGAGTCTCGCCAACCGAGTGGATCACGTGTGCGAGATCCTGGATGGTGTTGCCCAGTTCCGGCGGTAGAGGCTGCCCCAGCTGCCTGCCGATCTCCTGACGGTACCACGCATACCGCAGCCCGCCCACGGCGACGACGACCACGTCGCGCCGTTGGTGGTAGACGATCTGACGGTACTCGAGCGGGAAGTTCAGGTCGGAGCCCCATACGAACAGCACGGCCCGGTGAGGCAGCTCGGAGAAGACGGTCTCGGCGTAGCGGTCGGCGAACGCGTTGTCGCTGCGGTGGGCGACCGGCCAGCCGACGACGACCAGCGGTACGAGTGCCGCCACCGCCACGGCGGCGATCGCGGCGGGCGGGAGAACTCCCCGGACGATGCTGCCCACCTGCCCGGTACCGGCCCGTTTGCTCAGTGCTCGCACGCGGGCGAACAGATCAGTGGCACCGATCGCGATCCAGCAGGCCAGCACGAAAAAGCAGCCGAGGATGAAGCCCTCCTCGACCAGGTCGACGTCGTAGGAGGAGGTGGCGGGGGCGACAGTCACCGCGGTGCCGACCAGGTTCACGGCGAAGGCGATGAGCAGCGGGATCGATGCACGCCGCCGACGCCAGGTGAGCGACGCGATCGCGCCCCAGACGGCGAGCAGGAAGCCCGCGAGCCCCAGCTCTCGCCGGAAGATCTGTATGTAGTGCTGGACGCCGGAGATCGCGCGGCTGGCTTCGATCGCTCCGGCCGCGGTCACCGCCCCAGCGCCGGCCGGCACCGTCGTACCTGCGCCGCCCGAGGACGGGGTGCTCTGACTGGTCGCCGGGGTCGATACTGGCGCCTGGACCGAGCTACCACTCCCGCTGGGGGTAGAGAAGTCGCTGCGGTCGACGAGCTGGATGAGCGCCGACGGGGTCGTCGCGTCACCCCAGTTGAGCAGAGGGTTCTCGCTGGCTCTGACCATCACGAAGCCATAGATGCCGGCCAGCAGGACCACTCCGGTCAGCGTGGCCAGGCCGAGAGATGGCACTGTCAGCTGCCGCCAGGAGCGGACCAGGACGTAGAGGACGAGCGGGGTGAGCATGATCGTCAGCGGCCAGGAGGAGCCAAAGCCGAATGCGAGCGCCGCGGCGACGCCCACCAGCCGCCACGTGTTGGGTCGCGCCTGCCACATCAGCAGCAGGTAGAGCGCGACCAGGAAGGTCAGGCCGGAGAACTGGTCATGCTTGGTGAAGCCCGCGTAGTACCAGTAGCCGGCGCTCGCGGCCAGGCAAAGGCCTCCCAGCGCGGCGCCCGGGCGGCTGGCGCCCATCCGACGCGCGATGAGGTTGACCAGCGTGACCGACAGTGACGCGCACACCAGGCTGAACAAGCCGACTCGGAGCGTGAAGGCCAAGAAGGGGATGAGGAGCGTGAACAGCCGGGCTACCAGAATGTAGGACGGGTAGCCGGGGGCATGCAGGATGCCGAGCGAGGCCACGCCCGCCGCGCCTTCCGAGCCGTCGCTCAACGGCGGGTGAGAGCTGAGGATGGTGGCGAACAGGATCGCGCTGAGCACCCCCGTGCCGATGGCGCAGACAACGTCGAGCCGTTCCACATCGGCGAGTTCGATGCTCCCACGGGCTGACCACGCGGCTCCCCAGCCCGACGACTCGGGCGCCCACCTGGGCGACCACGCGAGCGCTCGTTGCCAGAAGCTCCTCCAGCGGGCGGCGAGCTCACCGGACGGACGCCGGCGCGTGCGTCTGGGGCGGCGGGGGGCGCCCGGCGTCGTCGCGCCCGGTCGTGCCCGCTTGACCGTGTGTGCCTTGGCCGGCGCCTCGGGAGCCCGAGCCGCGGCTTGGCGGGCCGGATGACCGCTGCGACGCCCGGACTTGGAGCGGCGTCCGCTCACCGCGGCCAGGCCAGGGCTTCGGAGTCCTCAGCCGTGCCCGCGCCGGAGTCCTCGGCCGTGACCGCGCCCGCGGCGTCGGCCGTGACCGCGCCGGCGCCGTCAGCCCAGCCCGGAACCGGATGCAGTCCAGAGCCGTCGAGCCGCAGGGCCTGATCACACAGCCGCGCCAGCTCCTGGTGATCGTGTCCAGCGGCGATGACGATGCCCCCGCTGCGTTGAAGGTCGCGAGCGAACTGCTCCACGTGCCTGCGGTACTCGCCGTCGATCGCCTCGTGAATTTCGTCGAGCAGGAGGATGTCGGGACGGCTGTACTGGATCACGGCGAACCCCAGCCGAGCCCGCATCCCCTGTGAGTAGGTCGACACCGGACGATCGAAGGCCGTGCTCAGACCGGCGAGCTCGTTGATCTGGTCCAGCGCCTCTCGGGTCCATCGCCGCGGGAGGCCGGCCAGCACGCCGAGCAGGAGTGCGTTCTCGCGACCAGTGAGGCGCGGCATCGCCCCTGCGTTGATGGCCAGCAGCGAACCGATCCGCCCGCAAGTTTGCACCTGGCCCTCGTCTGGCTCGAGCACGCCGGCGATCGTTCGCAGCAGCGTCGTCTTGCCCGCGCCGTTGGGTCCGATCAGAGCGACAGCGGTGCCTGCCTCGATCGCACCGGAGATGTGACGCAGACCCCAGACCGCGGTGCAGTGCCGGCGGATGCGGCTCAGGGCCGGCGTCGTCGGTCGTTTCTGGCGGTCGATGTCGAAGCGGACTCCGAGCTCGGAGATGACGACGCCCGGCCTCATTCGAGCAGCTTCGCAAAATGGCGCTGCTCGCGGTTGTAGATCGGGACGAACAGCAGCAGCAGGGCGATGATCCAGCCGGCGGGCACGAGCAGCTCCCACAGCGGAGGGGCAGACCGGTAGAGGACCGCGTGGCGCAGCAGCTCGAACAGCGAGGTCAGCGGATTGACCTTCACCCACGTCTGCGTGCGTCCGTGGATGGTGCTGAGAGTCACAAATCCCGGGGCCAGGTAGTACGCGGCTCGGACCGCGCTCATCATCAAGCCCCTCATGTCAGGAGCCCACACACCGATCAGGGTGACCGGATAGGCCACGGTGATGCCGAGGAGCAAAGTCAGCACTAGACCCACTGGCAGCCACAGGATCTGCGCCGACGGGGCGACTCGGTAGACCGCGATCATCAGGGCCAGCAGCGTTAGGCTGCCAGCGAATCCGCACGCTTCCGTCAGCGCGGTTGAGAAGGGGAGCAGGACCCTCCGGAAGCGCATGTTGCCCAGAATCGCGCCTCGCTGGCGGACGGCATCGAGGCTGCTCTGCACCGTCATCGTGATCATCTGGAACGGAATCACCGAGCACGCGAGGCTCAGCCCGGCCGCGTAGGGCCGGCGGTAGAAGATGAACGTGTCCATCAGCAGGTACACGCCGACCAGGGCAAACGGGTCGATCAGCCACTTGACCAGCTGCCAGCGCCCGCGCCCGTAGCGCGACCGAAGATCGGACGAGGTGAGGACGAGTAGTTGTTCGAACCAGGCGCCCAGCCGCGCCGTGCGCTCCCTCTCATCCCCCAGGACCACCGAGGAGCTCGACATACGAGCGGACGATGATAAGCGGTGAGCGCCGTCAGGACATTGGGGTCACAGTGGTCCCGTTAGCATCGAACCGGGTGCCCCGGAACCCCTCGCTATCGGTGATCATCCCTGCCTACAGGGCACAGGCCACCCTTCCCCGGGTCCTCCAGGCCCTCCTGGCGCAGCTCACCCCCGACGTCGAGGTGATCGTCGTCGACAGCTCCGGCGTCGAGCAGGCGTCGCAGCTCCAGGCGAGCCACGACTGGGTCACGGTGATCGGGCTCGCGCAGCGAACATTGCCGGGTTGCGCTCGCAACCTCGGCGCCGATCGCGCCAACGGTTCGCAGCTCGTATTCCTCGACGCCGACGCCGTGCCCACTGCGGATTGGCTGGCCCGGTTGCGCAGCGCTGCCGTCGACGGAGCGGTTGCGGTTGCGGGGGCGGTGACCAACGGCACCCCGGGCAACGCGGTGGGAACGGCCTCCTACCTGCTGGAGTTCTCCGAGTTCATGCCCCACCGCCAGGGCGTGCCCGTCCACGGCGCCTCCTGCAACCTCCTGGTGCAGCGGTCGGCGTTCGTGCAGTCGGGTGGGTTCTGCGAGGACCTTTGGCCCGGCGAGGACACCGTCCTGACCGTCCCTTGGGCCCAGCGCGGGCATCTGGCCTTCTCGGCCGGTGCGGGCGTGCGCCACCTCAACCGCACGCGTCTGCTGGAGCTGATCCGCCACCAATTCCGCCTCGGTCGGTCGTTCGCCGTGGTGTGCGACCAGGTCGAGTTCCCCTACCGGCGGTTCAGTCATTGGCCGTTGCTGCTGTTCGCACCGATCCTCCGGGCGGGTGCGCTGGCCGGTCGGCTCCGCGGGCGGGGTGGGCGGCCGCGCAACGCGGTCCGCGTCGCTGCGCTCGTGACGTTGGGCCTCGTCGCCTGGACGATCGGTGTGGCTCACGAGCGCTCCCTCGGGAAGCTGACCGCAACCCGCCGCAGCGGCAGCCGAAGTGCACTCTCCTGAGTCACGACACGAGAGTCTCCCAAGTGGCGTTGGCCCTCTCGGAGTCGGCGTTGGCCTGTGCCCAGGCCCGAGCTTGCGCTCCGCGCTCGCGGCGGCTGGACTCGTCCAGATCGGCGATCGTCCGTAACCCGTGCGTCCAGGCCGGCTCCTCGTTGGCAACCAGCAGGACGCCGGCCGGATGCCGGGCCGCCAGCCCAGGAGTCGCCGAGACGACTCCGGGAAGCCCGCAGGCCATCGCCTCCACCAACGCGTTTGGCATGCTCTCGTTCCGGGTGGGGAGGACGAACACATCCGCGAGGCGGAGAACCGGTAGGACGTCGTCCTGCCATCCGAAGAACCGGATGCTGCGATCTGTGCCGGCCATCCGCTTCAGCTCCGGAAGGTCCGGTCCGGCTCCGGTCAGCCGGAGTTCCCAGCCGTCCAGGCCCGCCGCGCGCCGCGCCTGGATCAACAGGTCCAGGCGCTTGTTGCGCAGATCGAATCTCCCGGTGTACGCCGCGATTCCTCTCGGTGTCCCTTCGCTGCGCAGGGTTGCGCGCGAATCCCTCGATGGCTGAAAGCGGCGCAGGTCGACGGCGGCCCCCACCACCCTGATCCGGTCGGAGCTCACCCCCAGCTTCAGCAGCTCTGCCGCCGCCTCCTCGGTCTGCGGCACGAACCAGCGGGCACCGCGCAGGAGGCGCAGGACCAGTCGTCCCGCCGCAGCCGCGCGCACCCGTTCAGCGTTACCGAGCGGCCCGACGCTCCAGGTGGTCACGACGAACCGTCTGCGCCCTCGCGCGGCCAGCGCCGCCAGGGAGCCCTCCGGTTGGAGTCCGGCGGCAATGGCGACCGACCAGCCTCGGCGTACGATCCAAGCCCCGACCAATCCGGTCAGCAACGAGAATGCCGTATTGACGGCAGCGGCCCAGGGGCGGTGGTCGCGTCCCCAATCGAGCAACGACGGCACCACGACCACAGCCACGCCATCCTCACGGGTCTCGTAGCGGGGAAACGTGCAGGCCGACCAGGTCAACACCGTGACCGGACGGTGCTGCGCCAGGTGGGTCGCCAGCCGAGACAGACGCCCCTGCAGGCCGCCCCGGTCCTGGAAGGAACCGACGACGATGAGCACGCCGGGAGGCCTCGCTGGGTTGCTCAAATCGGGATGCGCGCGAGCTCGCCGAGCGTCTCCGCGCTACGGGCCGCGACCACCGGCGACCGCGGCTCGGTGTCCAGGGGAGCGCTCAGGGGGGCGTTGCAACGCGGGAAGCTGACCAGGCCACCGGCCTCTCGGACGATCAACTGCCCGGCCGCCGCATCGACGCCCCGGCAGTTGCGCAGAGAGACCAGGCCGTCCAGCCGCGCGGCCGCGACCTGGCACAGCGAGGCGGCGATCGTGCCGAGCGCCCGCAGCCGGTAGGCGCTGGCGATCAGTCCGTCGATCGAGGCCTGCACCCACCGCGGGTCGGCCGATTCGATCCCGAGCACCTCCAGACGGCCGTCCCGCCCCCGCCGCTCGCCAGCGGACGGGTCGATGGGCGTGCCGTCCAGCCAGGCGCCCTCCCCCCGCCGCGCCCACCACTCTTCGCTGGGGCCGAAGTCGTAGACGTAGGCGAACTCGACGTCAGCCATGGTCGCGCCGCTTGCCACCGCCACCGAGAGCGCGTGGTGGGGGAGCCCGCGCTTGGCGTTGAGCGACCCGTCGATCGGGTCGATGATCACGCGCACGTCCGAGCTGCCGTAGTCGATCACGCCCCGTTCCTCCGAGATCGCGCAGAACTCATAGCCCGCCTCGTGCAGCGCGGTCAGCTCGTTCAGGACCAGCGTCTCGGCCGAGGCGTCGATGACCAGCGTCCGGTCCCCTCCGCTTCCCCGGGTCCCGGTCTCCTGCGCCCGCTCGGCCGTGCTGGGAGCGCCCGCCAGCATCGTGCGCAGGCCCTCGGTCGCGCGCCGGCACGCCTCGAGCCAATCCGCTTCGATCGCCGCACGGGAGCCGTCCATCGCGGACCTATGCTGTCAGACGTGCCCGCCCCCGACATGACCGCTCAGGACCGCAGGGAGCTGGTCACGCATACCGGCGGTTCCCTGCTCGTGACCGGTCCGGCCGGCGCCGGCAAGTCGACGATCCTGACCGAGCGGTTCCTGTGGCTCGTCGAGCAGGGGACGATGCCCGACCGGATCGTGCTGCTGGCGCCCACGGCCGCCCGCGCGCAGGCGTCCCGGGCCCGGATCGAGGAGGCCCTGCTCGAGGGCTACAGCGAGCTGATCGTCTGCACCGCGGCGCAGCTCGCCGCCCTGATCCTGCGCCGCGCCGGCAACCGCCCGGAGCTGCTCGATGCCGTGCTCGGGCCGGGCGATCGCCTGGCCATGCTCGCCGAGCGGATCGACGAGCTGCCCCTGCACCACCACGATTTCGGAGGCAACGCCGGAGCGCTGCTCGGAGGCTTCATCCGCCGCATCGACCGGCTCAAGGCAGAGCTGATCGGCGTCGAGGACTACGCCAGCTGGGCGGCTGGGCTCGAGGACGGCCTGCCGGAGCGGGAGTTCAGCGAGATCTACCGGGCCCACCAGCGCATGCTGCGCGAAGCCGGCGCCTGCGACGAGGGCGACCTGATCCGGATGGCGCTGCGCCTCGTGGCCGAGCGCCCGGCCATCCGCCAGCCCTTTGAGCACGTGCTGATCGACGACGCGCAGGAGCTCGACCTGGCCCCGGCCACGCTGGCCCGGGTCCTCGCGGGCGGGCGGCTGACGGTGGCCGGCGACCCGCTGGGTGCGCTACGGCGCTTCCGCGCCGCCGGGGCCGCCCGGCTGGCGTCCTTCGAGACCGAGGGGACTCGCAACGTGCGCGTGACCGGCTCCTACCGGTCCCCGCCCGGAGTCATGCGCACCGCCTGGGCCCTGGCCCTCCAGACCGCGCCCGCCGCCGCGGACGACGAGCCACAAGAGCCCGCGGCACCCCAGGCCGCGGGCGAAATCTACTTCTGGCGCTGTGCCGGAGAGCGCGCGCAGGCTCAGGCGGTGGCGGCCGAGATCGAGCGCCTGATCTCGCGCGAGAACGTGGAGGCCGGGCAGGTCGCCGTGCTCGTGCCCGAGATCGCGCGGGAGGGACAGGCGGTGTCGGTGGCCCTGGAGGAGCGTGCTGTTCCCCACGGGCTGATCGGCGAGGTCGCCTTCTTCCAGCGGGCGGAGATCCGCGACCTGCTCGCCTGGCTGCGGCTCCTGGCCGATCCCACCGACGCTGCGGCCGTCGTGCGCGCCCTGGCTCGGCCGCCGGTCGAGCTGCGGTCGGTCGACATCGCCCGGTGCACCCAGATCGCCCGCCGGCGCAAGCTCGACATGGTCGCCGCCCTGGCCGCCGCGACCGAGTCGCCACAGGTCCCGCCCGAAGCGCGCGAGCGGATCCGGATGTTCCTCAAGCTCTACCGCGCGGGGGCCGCCCAGATCGACACGGTGCGCCCCGACCTGTACGTGCACCGGTTGATCGACCGGCTCGGCTTGCGTCGCCAGCAGCTGTTCGCCGCCCAGGCCGACGTCGTCGAGCGGCTCCGGGCGCTGGCCCGCTTCGGCGAGCTGGCCTCCGCCTACGTCGCTCGCCTGCCGCAGGCCACTCCCCGGGAGTTCGCCCGCTCCATCGCCGCCGTCGCCGACTACGGGCTTGGTGAGCACGAGGAGCCCGAGCTGCACGGAGCCAGCGCCGTGCAGGTGCTGAGCCTGGAGGCGGCCGGCGGGCTCGAGGTCGACCACGTGTTCGTCCTCGGCCTGCACGCCGGGCTGGCTGCGGCGCGGCCCGAGCCGATCCCGGACGCGCTCCTGCGCGAGCCGCTGCCCGCCGACGACGACGTGACCGCCGCCGCGGCACTGCGCCAGCGCCTCTACGTGGCCGTCAGCCGGGCCCGCGTGCGCGCCGTCCTCACGTACCCAGGCACAGGCGATCGGGGCGCCTCGGTGGCCCCGGCTGCCATCGTCGAGGCCGCGCGCGAGGCGGTCGGGGCGCCGTGGGAGGACAAGGACGAGGAGCTGTTCGGGCCCGCCGAGACACTGCACTCCACTTACCGGCTCCTGCGCGACGAGCTGCTGGAGGGGACCATGCGCGCCGGCGGCCGGCTCGGGGAGCTGCGCTTCGACACAGACCTCGATGTCTCGCATGCGGTCGTCCGCTACCTCGAGCTGCTCAAGGTCGCGGCGCTGATCGCTCGGCTGGACGGGGACGAAGGCCAAGGCGTGGCCGAGGCGCTGCGCGACGTCAACGCTCGCATCAACCAGGCGGTGACCTCCGAGCAGCGGGAGATCTTCGCCTCCTCGCCGCTGGACGACTACCTGCTCGACGCCGAACGGGACGCCCGCCGGCGGGCCCAGGTGATCGCCGCCCGCGACGAGCCGTCGCTGGAGCGGTTCCTGCCCATGCGGGGCGAGGGCGTGATGCTGTCGGCTACCGACATCGATACCTACCGCGCCTGCCCGCTCCGATACAAGTTCGCGCGGGTGTTCCGGATTCCGCAGGAGCCGACGCTGCACCAGCGGTTCGGGATCGTCGTTCACCAGGTGCTCGAGCGCTACCACGCCGGCTCGGATGATGGAACCGTGGGCGGGTCCTTATCCAATCTGCTGGGGCTGCTCGACGCCGGCTGGCGGCGGGGCGGCTTCGGGGAATCCGACGAGGAGCGCCAGTTGCGCGGCAAGGCGGCCGCCGCCCTGGCCAGCTACCACGCGCGCGCCCAGTCCGAGGAGTCCCAGCCGATCTGGTTCGAGCGGCAGTTCACCTTCAAGCTCGGGCCGCACCTGCTCCGCGGCCGGGTCGACCGGGTCGACCGGCTGCCCAGCGGCGAGTACGAGCTGATCGATTACAAGACGGGCCGGCCGAAGACGCCCGACCAGCTGCTCGACGACGTGCAGCTCTCGCTCTACGCCATCGGCGCGCGCGAGGCGTGGAGTCTCGAGGGCTCACGTCAGGCCTACTACTACCTGCTGGACGACGAGAAGGTCTCCGTACCCGGCGACGAGCTCGAGCGGGCCGACTGGATCCGCGGGGTGGCGGTGGAGGTGGCCGAGGGCATCCGCGCGCAGGAGTTTGAGCCGACGCCGTCGGTGGCGGCCTGCTCGATGTGCGACTACCGGCTGTTGTGCCCCGCCGCTGAGCTGTGATCGGTCTGCGGTGGTGGCGGCTTGCGGGCTCGCCACCACCGGGCCTCAGCTCGGCGCTCGGCCCGTCGGACCCTCGCCTCCGCGCTGGCGCAGGAACCGCTGCAGATCGCGGGCGATCGAGTCGCCCGAGGGGAGCTCGGTCAGGGCATCGGTGTCGTCGCTGCCCATCGCCTGCTCGAGCCGCTCGACGAACGCCGCCACGTCGGGGTCGCTCTGCACGGCGGCGTTGACCTGCCGGTCGTACTCGGCCGACGCCTTCTCCAGCTCCATCGCATCGACGGCGACGCCGACGAGACCCTCGAGCTTGCGCACGAGGGCGAGGGCGGCCTTCGGGTTCGGCGCGGCGGCGATGTAGTGGGGCACCGCCGCCCACAGGCTGGCCGACGGGAGCCCGGCCGTCTGGCAGGTGCCGTGCAGGACGCCGACGATGCCGGTGGGGCCTTCGTAGGTGGAGTGAGTCAGTCCCAGTCGCTGGACGAGGACGGGATCCGAGGCGTGAGCGGTGACCGATACCGGGCGGGTGTGGGGGACGTCAGCCAGTAGCGCTCCCAGGGTCACCACCAGCTGCACGCCGATCGCTTCGGCCAGCTCGATGATCAGCGAGGTGAACGTCCGCCAGCGAAACGACGGCTCGCTGCCGCTGAGCAGGATCAGGTCGCGCGGCGCGCGCGGGATGCGCACCTCGAACAGCTCGACGAACGGCCACTCGATCGAGCGCGCCTGGCCGTCGACCAGCTTGATCCGCGGCCGGGTGGCCTGGAAGTCGTAGAACTCCTCGGGATCGATGGTCGCGAACTGGCGGGCGCCGAGCGATTCGCCGACGAAGTTGACCGCCGCCGAGGCGGCGTCGGCGGCGTCGTTCCAGCCCTTGAACGCGCAGACCAGGGCCGGGGCGCGCAAGCCGTCCGGCCGGTAACTCCATTGCAGGGGGTTCATTCTGCGGATGGGCCTTTCGGCTGCATCCGGTTCACCGTACATCATGGACGGGTGGCCCCCGAGCAGACGATCAGCACCCTGCGGGCGGGCGACGAGGTGCGTGGCGTGTTCGCCTGCGTGCGCAAGGATCGCCTGAGCACGCGCACCGGCTCCCCGTATCTGGCCCTCGAGCTCCGGGATCGGACCGGGAGCGTCCCGGCGCGCGCGTTCCGGGATGCCGACACGCTCAGCGGCCGCTTCGAGCGCGGTGATCTCGTCCAGGTTGTGGGGCGGGTCGAGCGCTTCCGGGAGGACCTCGTCGTGGAGGTCGTGGACGTGGCGCGGGTGGCGCCGGGCGACGAGGGCGCCGACCCGGCTGCTTTCCTGCCCACGGCCTACCGCGATCTCGAGGAGCTCGACGGGTTCCTCGAGCACCTGGCCCGCGAGGTCTTCGACCCCGGCTACCGGCGCCTGCTCGACGGGTTGCTCGGGGACGACGCGTTCCGGTCCGACCTGCGCCGCGCGCCGTGCACGCGTGGGGGCCACCACGCCTACCTGGGCGGACTGCTCGAGCACACGGTCGCGGTGACGACCCTGGCCCGCGAACTGTGCGACCTGCACCGGCGGCTGAACAGCGACCTGCTGCTGAGCGCGGCGATCGTCCACGACATCGGGCGCATCCGCGAGTTCTCGCTGGGAGCGGAGATCGGGTTGAGCGAGGAGGGGCGGCTGCTCGGGCACGTCGCCCTGGGCCAGCAGATGCTGGACGAGCGCTTTGCCGCCGTCTCGCTCGACGACGAGCGGCGGCTGGCGCTGCTGCACTGCGTCCTAACCCACCACGGGGCGCCGAGCGGTCGCTTCGGCTCGCCGGAGGCGGCCGCTCTGTATCGCGTGAACGCCCTCGACGCGTCGGTCAAGGCCGTCCTCGAGGGCGGCTCGGAGTAAGGGCCTGCATCGGCGCTCGGCGCGGGTCACCCTCATCTACAGTGCCGCGCGATGGACGTGCTCGCCACCTACCGCCGGCTCGAGCGCCTCCCGTTCGGCCGGCGGGCGTTCTCGCTCGCCTATCAGTTCGCCGCCCCCTACTTCCTGACCATCCCCGCCCAGCTGGAGGACGTCGAGCCTGGGCTGGCCCGCGCGAAGATGCGCCAGACGCCGTGGGTGCGCAACCATCTCGGCACGGTCCACGCCATCGCCCTGTGCAACCTGGCCGAGTACACGATGGGCGCTTTGGCCGAGGCGACGATCCCCAAGACGCACCGCTGGGTGCCCAAGGGGATGAGCGTCGAATACCGGGCCAAGGCCTGCGGCACGATGCACGCCACCGCCGCACTGCAACTGCCCGACCCGGTCGGCGACCGGACCGAGCTGCCGGTGGAGGTCACGGTGTGCGACGAGGGTGGCCTGGAGGTGTTCACGGCCACGATCCGGATCTGGGTAACCGAGAGACGATGACCGCGATCGACGACCTGGTGCGCGCCGCGCGCGAGCGCGCCGTTCCCGCTGCCGGGCCGCTCGGCGCTCAGCCCTCGCGGCGGGCGGCGGTCGTGACCTGCATGGACTGCCGGATCGACCCGGCGGCGGTACTCGGGTTGGAGCCCGGCGAGGCCCACGTGCTGCGCAACGCCGGCGGGGTGGTCACCGACGACGTGATCCGCTCGCTGGCCATCTCCCAGCGCAAGCTCGGAACGCGAGAGGTCATGCTCATCCACCACACCGGTTGCGGCATGCAGACGCTGAGCGAGGACGGGTTCCGCGCCGAGCTGCTCGCCGACACCGGGATCGAGCCTCCGTTCGCGGCGGAGTCGTTCACCGACCTCGACGAGGACGTCCGCCAGTCGATCCGCCGCGTGCGCCACTCGCCGTTCCTGCCCCACCGCGACCAGGTTCGCGGCTTCGTGCTCGACGTCGACACCCGCCAGCTTCGCGAGATCGCCGCAGACTAGGCGAGCGATCCGCGATTGGGATGATCACCCGAAATATTGCCGCAGTCGTCCCAACCTGATCCGCCGACTATTGGTCTGCAACCACCCCGACCGTCGCCTCGGCGGGCGTGTCCGGTTGGAGCTCCTGGGCCAGGCGCGTGAGCAGCTTGGCCAGGTCGTCGTGCTGTTCCGGGGACCAGCCCTCACACAGCCTCGCCAGACTGGCTCGCCGCTCGGCCACGAGCTTGTCCGCCGCCTCCCGGCCGTCCGTCGTCAAAGTCAGGCGGCCGACGTCGTCGCCGAGGACCATGTGGCGTTCGAGCAGCTCGTCCCTGGCCCGGTCTGCTGTCTCGATGGAGACGTCGTAGGCGGCAGCCAGCTCCTCCAGGTTCGCGTCTGGCTCGAGCGAGAGCCGGGCGAGCAGCCAGGCGCCGGGTGCGGAGAGGTCGACTCCCGCCCGGGCGGCGATCCCCTCGACGAGCCGGCGGCGACCTTCGCGGCCGACCAGGACGCTGAGCGCCCGCGCCATCTCGCTCATCGAATCGACGGGTTTGGGTACGGCGAAGGTCTCGCCGATCCCGGTGCTGGCGGTCACGCTCTCCCGCAGGGGACGTTGCTGGAGCAGCCAGCTGAGCAGGAAGGCGACGGCGGCGACGCAGGCGGCGACGACGAACACCCGGTCGAGCGCGGTCGTGAAGGAGGCGATGTAGAGCTTGTGCACAGGCGCCGGAAGCTTTTTCAGGCTGGCCGGATTCCCGATCGCGCCTGACAGCTTCGCGACTTCGTTGGCGGGGAGCTTCGACGCCGCTCCCTTGGCGGCCAGCTGTGCCTTGAGCCGGCTCGAGAAGATCGAGCCGAGGATCGCCGTGCCGACCGAGCCTCCGATCGAGCGAAACAGCGTGGCGCCGGAGGTGGCCACGCCGAGGTCCTTGTAGTCCACGGCGTTCTGCACCACCAGCACGAGCACCTGCATGACCATGCCGAGGCCGAGCCCGAGCACGAACATGTACGCCGAGGAGAGCAGCCGGCTCGTGCTCGCATCCATGCGCGAGAGCAGCCCGAGCCCGACCACCATCACCAGCGTGCCGGCGATCGGGAAGGGCCTGTAGCGGCCGGTGCGGCTGATGATCTGCCCGGAGGAGATCGAGGTGATCAGCAGGCCGGCCATCAGCGGCAGGATCTGCAGCCCGGAGCCCGTCGGGCTCGACCCGTTCACCACCTGAAGGAACAGCGGCAGGTAGGTGACCGAACCGAACAGGGCGAAGCCGACGACCAGGCTGAGCGCGCTGGTCACGCTGAAGACCCGGTTGGCGAACAGGCGGGGCGGCAGCACCGGCTCGGGCGCGCGGCGCTCAGCGACCATGAACGCCGCGACGAGGGCGATCGAGACGAGCGCGAGGATGACGATCGGCGTCGACAGCCACTTGTAGTCGACCCCTCCGAGCGTGCAGACGAGGACGATCCCGACGAGCGCGGCGGCGAGAAGCGTCGCGCCGAGATAGTCCACCTGGTGGTGGGTCTTCTCGCTGCGTTCTGGCAGGGTCGCGGCCAAAACCAGGAACGCGGCGATGCCGACCGGGACGTTGACGTAGAAGATCCAGCGCCAGGTCAGGTCCTCGGTGAGGAAGCCGCCGAGTAGCGGGCCGATCACACTGGCCAGACCGAAGACGGCGCCGAACACGCCCTGGTAGCGCCCGCGATCCCGCGGCGGCACCACGTCGCCCACCGCGGCCATCGTCGAGACCATCAGCCCGCCGCCGCCGAGACCCTGCAGCGCCCGGAACGCGATCAGCTCGGTCAGGCTCTCAGACACGCCGCACAGGGCCGACCCGGCCAGGAACATGACGAGCGCGACCTGGAGGACGATCTTGCGGCCGTAGAGGTCGCCGAGCTTGCCGTAAACCGGGGTCACCGCGGTCGACGCAAGGAGGTACGCCGTGACCACCCAGGAGATGTGGGACAGCCCGCCCAGGTCCCCGACGATCGTGGGCAGCGCGGTGGACACGATCGTCTGGTCGAGCGCGGCCATCAGCATCACCAGCATCAGGCCGGTGAACACGACCGCGAGCCGCGGCCGCGGGGGACTCATCGCGCGCACACCTCGCGGCGCGCGACCGCCGCCGCGAGGAGGATCTCGTCGGCGAGCCGCTCCGGATGCTCGGCGGGCAGGACGTGGTGCCCGCCCTCGATCTCGACCAGTCGCGCCCTCGGAATCTGGCGGGCCAGCGTCCGACCGGCGGCCGCCGGGAGGATCGTGTCGGCCGTCCCGATGACGATCGTCGTGGGGGCCGTGATCTCGTGCAGGCGCGCCTCCAGATCCGGCAGGTCGCGCAGGAGTGCGCGCTGCTCGATGAAGAACGAGTCCCACACCGCCCGGGTGCGCAGGCGGCCTGCCGCACCGCGCAGATAGTCGTCCGGGAACGAGAACGCTTCCTGGAGGCGGCGGCGCACCCATCCGGAACCGAGCATCCATCCGGCGCCGGCGAGCAGGGCGGCGCTGGCGGCGTAGCCCGCCACCGGCGCCGCCAGCAGGCGGTCGACCAGCGCCAGCGAGGCCGTGTTGGCGGCCGGTGAAACGAGCACCAGGGCCGCAACCCGCTCCGGGAAGTCGAGCGCCATGCGAGCCGCCACGCCTCCCCCGAAGCTCAGCCCGACCACGGTGGCTCGCTCGACATCGTGGGAGTGCAGGACGGCGGCGGCCGCTCGCGCGCTGACGGCGAGACCACCGGCCGGCGTGCGTCCGTCCCACCCGGGTCGGTCGAACGCGATCGTCTCCGCGCGCGGGCCGATCGCGCTGACCACCGCGTTCCAGTCACGGGCGCTGCCCGGCTGCCCGTGAAGGAAGAGCACGGGGTCCTCTCCGGCGGCTCGATCCGTTCCGGCTCGCCGCGTCACGAGGCGGCATACTAGGGAGAACCTTGACGTCAGCGCTCCTCCACGATGCGCTCGCGCCGCTCCGCTCGAACCCCACGGGTTCCGCCGTCCTGCTTGACATCGACGGGACGCTCTCGCCGATCGTCGAGCACGCGGCAGACGCCAGCGTGCCCGAGGCGACACGCAAGTTGCTGGTCGCCGTCTCCCGGCGATTTGCCCTGGTCGCGTGCATCAGCGGGCGTCGCGCCTCCGAAGCTCGAGCGATGGTCTCGATCGGGACGATCACCTACATCGGCGCGCACGGCGCTGAGCTCCTGGAGGCCGGGTGGACCGAGCCTGTGCTCGACCCGAACGTGCGGGAGTGGGTGGCCCGCATCGACGAGTTCCGGCGCGCGGCGGACACCCCGGAACTGCGCCGCAGCCGGGTGAGGATCGAGGACAAGGGACCGATCGTCGCCTTTCACTGGCGCGGCGCGGGCGACGAGCAGGCGGCGCGCGCCGCCGTCGACGAGCTCGCCACCAAGGGCGAGGCGGCCGGCTTCGAGATCCACTGGGGCCGGAAGGTGATGGAGGTGCGTCCGCCGGTGCATATCGACAAGGGCGCCGGAGTGGCCGCGCTCCTCAAGCGCGCCGAGGTGAGCGCCGCCCTCTACGTCGGCGACGACGTCACCGACCTCGATGCCTTCCACGCGTTGCGGCGGCTCAAGGAGACAGGGGCCCTCCAGGACGCGGTCTGCGTCGGCGTCCGTTCGGAGGACGGGCCGCCCGAGATCGAGGCCGAGGCGGACCTCGTCGTCGACGGCACCCACGGCGTGCAGGAGCTGCTCGCGGCGCTCGCCGGCGATTGAGCCCGGCGTCGTCATGCGCTTCTCCGAGTTCCTGCACACCACCGTCTTGCTCAGCGCTGCGGCGGCAACGGTCCTGGCGCTCGTCACGCTCGCGGGGGCCAACGGGACCGGAAACAGCCTGGTGCTGCCCGTCGGCGCCGCTTGGTGGGTGCTGGCCGCCCTGGTCGGCATCTGGCTCGGCCGGCGGGCTCAGACCTCGGGTCCGATCGCGACCCTGCTGGCGAGCGCGCGCAGCCAGACGAGCCTTCCCGAGGTGCACCCGGGCCGGATCGTCCTCAACCGCCTCTGGCCGCTGCTGATCTGCACGATCGGCGCCGGAGCCCTGGCCTTCGTACTCCCGCAGGCGCCCGCCGTCGCCGCCGGCTTCGCGATCATCTGGTCGCTGGCCTGGCGCCGCCAGTCCTCGGCCGTGACCGCCATCGAGGAGCGGGACGGCACCCGTTTCTACGTCGAACACACGTCGCCCTTCCGCCCGATCCGGCTCGTGCGCACGCCGGGGTTCCGCTCCAACCTGATGCAGATGAACGGCGCCACGCGGCCGCCGGTGCGCCGCGGGGTTCGATGAGCATCGACGTCCTCGTCGTCGGTGTCGACTCCACTCGCGGATGGACGGAGGCGGCCGCCGAGCTCGCCGCCAGCGTTCGCCGGGCGGGCGCCAGCGCCGAGGTCGCGAGCACGGGCCCGGTGCCGAAGGTACGCACGTTCGCGCTCACCGACTTCACGGAGGCGCGGATGGCACGGCGTGCCGCGCAGCGCGGCATCGCGCAGCACGACCCCCGAGCGATGATTTTCATGTCCATCACCGCTGCCCTGCTGTGGCCGCGTCCGGGCGCGATCTCGCTGGACTCGATCGCCGCCGAGAACCGTCCCGGGCGCCACGGCGTCTGGCAGCGGTCCGTCGAGCGCCGCCGGCTCGCCCAGGCGCCCCTGCTGTTGGTGTGGAGCGACCACACGCTGGATCCCCTGAGGACGGCCCACGCCCCGGCATCGCTGGTGCCGTTTCCGGTCGACGCCGGTCCCGGGGGCGATCAGGTCCGGGACATCGACGTCCTCACATACGCGGGAGACCCGGAGAAGCGCCGCCTCGGGCACATGCTGGCGGCATGGGAACGCGTCCGGCGGCCCGGGGAGACGCTGGTCGTCGCGGGCTTCGATGGGCTCGGCTTCGAGGGGCTCGGCTCCGACGGTGGGGCGGGGCCCGAGGGGGTCCGCAGCACCGGACGGGTCACGCGCCAGGAGTTCCGCCTTCTCCTGAGCCGGGCGCGCGTGTTCGCGGCCGCCCCCCGGCGCGAGGACTACGGGATCGCCGCGCTCGAGGCGCTCGCCGCGGGCTGCCAGCTGGTCACCACCCCGGCGCCCGGTCCGTACCCGGCGCGCGACATCGCCTCGGAGGTCGATCCTCGTCTGGTCAGCGAGGACATCGGCCCGGCCCTGCGCATCGCCCTCGACGATCCGATCGACGATTACGCCGACCGCGCCGCCGAGCGGCTCAGGCCGTTCGCCACCGAATCGGTCGACCGAGCCGTGGCTGAGACCGTCCTCCCGCGTCTCTTGCCAGCATGGAGCTCCACACCCGCCCTGCGCGCATGACCACTTTCGCCTACATCCCGAGCCCCGCTGCCAACGGTTTTCACATCGGGCCGCTCTTCTTCCACGCCTACGGGATCATGTACGTGTTGGCCGTGGCGGCGGCGATCTTCGTCGCGCGGCGGCGCTGGGGGAAGGCCGGCGGGGACCCGGACCTCGTCTACGACGTGGCCAAGTGGGGCTTTCCGGCCGGCCTCGTCGGAGGCCGGATCTACTTCCTGATCACGACGCCGAGCCAGATCCCCGACCACTGGTGGGGGCCGTTCGCGATCTGGGACGGCGGCCTGGGCATCTGGGGGGGAATCGCCGGCGGGGTCGCCGGCGGGCTGTGGGTGCTCAACCGGCGTCTGCCCAGGGACCAGATCGTCCGCTTCATGGATGCCGGCACCCCGGGGCTGCTCGTGGCTCAGTCGATCGGGCGCATCGGCAACTACTTCAACCAGGAGCTGTTCGGCAAGCCGAGCACGCTGCCCTGGGCCCTCAAGATCGCCCCTCAGTTCCGCCCGCCCGGGTACGCGCAGTTCGCCACCTTCCAGCCCACCTTCCTCTACGAGATCATCTGGAATCTCAGTCTGGCCAGCTTCCTGGTCTGGCTCGGGCATCACCGCAAGATCAAGCCGCCGGGCTTGTTCGCCCTCTATATCGCCGGCTACTCGGGCTTTCGGATCTTCGAGGAGACGCTGCGCATCGACTACTCAGTGCACATCCTGGGGATGCGCCTGAACTTCTGGGTCGCGCTCATCGGCACCCTGGCCGGCTTGACCTGGTTCGTCGTCATCCAGCGGCGCCGGCGCGCTTCAGCAGAGGCGCCAGCTCCGCCCACGGCCGGCAGTTCGCGACCTGCTCACGCGACAACCAAGCCCGCCGCGCCGTCGCGATCCCATAGCGCGCGACCGCAAAGCCGCCCACGCGGTGGGCGTCGCAGTTGATCACCAGGGGTACTGCGGCCGCGGCCGCCGCCCGCGCGTGGACGTCGTTCAGATCTCGGCGGTCCGGGCTGGCGTTGATCTCGAACATCGTTCCCGTCCGCGCCGCCGCCTCCAGCACCGCTTCGAAGTCGAACTGGTAACCGGGGCGCCGCTCGATCTTGCGCCCGGTCAGATGACCGATGCAGTCGATCCATGGATGCTCGATCGCGCGCACGATCCGCGCGGTCATCTCCGCCGCCGGCATCCGGAAGGAGGTGTGCACGCTGGCGATCACCCAATCGAGCTGGGCGAGCAGCTCGTCGGGGTAGTCGGGGCTGCCGTCGGGGAGGATGTTCACCTCCGAGCCGACGAGCAGCTGGATCCCCTCGACTTCGGTTGCTCGTACGCGTTCGATCTGGGCCAGCAGCTGCTCGTCGGTGACCTCGGCGCCGAACCCCATGCTGGCCGAGTGGTCGGTGATGCACAGGTATTCGTAGCCGGCGTCCCGCGCGGCGCCCGCCATCTGCTCGATCGTGGCCGTGCCGTCCGAGGCGGTCGTGTGGCAGTGCAGGTCGCCGCGCAGGTCGCCGAGCTCGATCAGCTTCGGCAGCGTCCCGGTCAGGGCGGCTTCCAGCTCGCCCCGGTTCTCGCGTAGCTCCGGCTCGATGTAGTCCATCCCGAGCAGGCGGTAGACCTCGGCCTCCGTGGAGCACCGATGGGTGATCCCGGTGGCGTCGTCGAGCAGGCCGTACTCCGAGATGTGCAGCCCCTTGCGCACGGCGTAGTCGCGCAGGGCCATGTTGTGCTCCTTGGATCCGGTCAGGTGCTGGAGGAGGTTGCCGAACTGGTCGGGCTCGACGATCCGCAGGTCCACGCGTATATCGCTGTGCGTGCGCAGCCGGACCGCGTTCTCACCCGGCGTAGCCGCTGCCTCGATCACCGGCAGGGTGGTTGCCGCTTGGGCCAGGGCGGCCGGGTCGCTGGCCGTCGCGATGATGTCGAGATCCTTGACGCTGTCGGTCATCCGCCTCGCCGACCCGGCCAGCTCGACCTGGTCGGCAGCGGGGTCGGCCCGCAGCATGTCGACGAGCCGCTCGCCCACCTCGAGCGCCCGGCTCAGCACGATACGCCGCGTGGGGCCGTCAAGCTCGTAGGTGGCGAGGGCGGCCAGCAGCGCCTCCTCGGCCTTGGGGCCGAAGCCTTTGAGATTGCGGATCCGGTGGGACTCGGCTGCGGCCTTGAGCGCTTCCAGCGAGTCGATCTGGAGCTCGTCGTACAGGCGCCGCGCCCGCTTCGGACCCAGCCCCGGCAGGTGGGTCATGGCCACCAGGCCGGGCGGGAACTTCGCGCGCAGCTTGACCAGGGCCGGGATCTCGCCCGTCTGCGCCAGCGCCACCACCTTCTCCTGAATCGTGGCGCCGATGCCGGGCAGTTCTGTTGCCTTGCCGGCGCGAGCGAGCGCTGCGACCCCCACCGAGGCGTCGCGAACCGCCTTGGCCGCGTTGCGATAGGCGACGACGCGATGGATGATCGCGCCGTCGAGCTCGTAGAGGTCGCCCAGCTCGTCGAGGGCCTTGGCGATCTCGCTGTTGCTCGGGTCTGACATCGTCGTGATCCCTTAGCCTAGTTGCGCCGACCCAGGGCTATACTTTCTGAAGCACAACCAATCAGCGAGGATCAAACATGGCTGGCACCGTTTCCGAAGTGACCGATAACAACTTTCAGGCCGAGGTACTCGAGTCCGACGTTCCGGTGCTCGTCGACTTCTGGGCTCCGTGGTGCGGTCCCTGCCGGTTGGTGGCCCCGATCGTCGACGAGATCGCCGAGGAGCACGGCGAGGACCTGAAGGTCGTCAAGCTCAACACCGACGAGAACCAGCAGACCTCGATCGACTACAACGTCCTCTCGATCCCGACCCTGATCGTCTTCCGTCACGGCCAAGAGGCCAAGCGCATCACCGGCGCGCTGCCGAAGAAGCGCCTCGAGGCCGAGATCGCACCCGCGCTGGCACAAACAGCCTCCTAGAGCGTGTCGCCAGCGGGGCTCCCGCAGCTCCGGCCCGCTAGGGCAGCGAGGTGTCGAGGCCCTTCTGTGTGGCGATCCAGGCGCGCGGGTCGTATTCGAGCGTGCAGTACTCGTAAGCGAACGGGATCTGCTCGCTGTCGCTGCTGATCTCGAGGCAGAGTCGCGGGCTGACGCCGGTTGAGTGCAGGTAGCCGGGCCCGCAGTCGCCGCCCGGCTTGCAGGAGGAGATCTCATAGATGTCGACGTGCATTGGCTGGGGCCGGATCGCGAACGGCGAGCCGTTGTAGAACTTCGCGAGCGTTTGGGAGTCGCTGTACAGCACGCCGGTGGCGGCGTTCCGCCCGCCGGTGAACGAGCCGTAGATACCCATCTGCTCAATGAACTGGCGGTTGGGCGCGGCGGGCACCTCGAGCGCGAACGGGTCCTCGTCCAGACCGAGCGGCGAGAGCGCGAGCGCGTTGATCAGGAACAGTGCGAACTTCTGCTCCTCCTTGTACTCGCTGATCGTCTTGTAGAACTCTGCAAACCCGAAGATCAGCGGGCCCGCCTGCTCGGTCTGCGCCTCGACCTCCTCGGCGTACTCGCTGTCGAAAAGCGCCTTGGCGGCCTTCGCGGCGAGCTTGTCGAACGCCTTCTCACCGCTCTCGTGCAGCGCTTCGAAGGCAATCGGGTTCTCGTAAAAGTTGACCAGCTCCCCGACCACCTCCTTTTCGAGATCTCCGCTGTGCCGATAGATCAGGTATGGCTCCACGCGCACGTCGGTCTCCCAGTCGCCCTGACGGACACCAATGGGGCAGCTTCGTGCGCAGGACTCCCTTGCCGAGACGCTCAGTGTGGTCGACTCAGGCTGCGTCTCCCCCGGCGCCCAGTAAGTGAATCCGACCTGTCCGTTCTTGTCGGTCGTCAGGTTCGAGAGGTCGCTGCTGCAGCCGCGATCGTCGCACAGGAACTGGTCCCCGCCGAGGGGCGTGCCCCCGCTGACTCCGGTGACCGTCGAGGACGGGCGCGACGGTGTAGAGGACGCGATCGAGGCAAGCGACGCGCCCACGTCCGCTCCGGCCACCGGCTTGTGTGTGGCCGGGTTCTTGACGGTGATCACCACGTTCGCACAGCCGGACAGGCACTCCTCTCCGGTCGCGCCGGGAACCCGGTAGAGCGGATCGGCGGAGGGCACGTAGAACGTCACCGGCCCCTCCGACTTGTACGTGCGGACTCCGAATCCGGACCGGACTTCGGCGGCCTTCCCTTCGGCGTTGACGTAGAAGTGCTCGCCGCCGTTCTGGATCACCTGGCCCGTGATGTCCAGCGGACATCCCTGACCTGCACCGGACGACGGCGGCGGCTGGACGCTTGCCGGGCGAATCTGCCCCGGCGCATCAAGGGCGATATCAACCGCCGAGCCTCCGCCGGACGGCGGCACCTCGCAGAACCCAACTGTCCGATCCTGGTCGAGATCGATCTGGCAGGCGTCCCCGGACGGCGTGCAGTCATCGCTCGCGTCGGGCCCGAACGTGACGGTTCCGTCCTTCGTCTTGAGCGGATCGACCGACGCGAGCACGCTCCCGGGCGCGAGCTTCTCGCTGAACTCGCCACTCCCGTTCGTGATCGCCGACGCTGACTTCGTCGTTCCCTGCTCGGTGTTCTGGAACCGCACCGTCGAACCCGGCACGCCATTGCCATGCGTATCCGACACCAGCCCGTCGACCGTGTACTGGGCGGTGAAGTTCTCGGCATCACTCTGGGTAGGAAGGTCGGTCTGGCTGGAGGTCGCCCAGGTGATGCTGGCGCAAGTGCCCGTCCCCGCCGTGCCGCCGTCGCACTCCGTCGGGGTGAACTC
>Ga0335074_10002351_pt1 | contig 25777 bp, 25 predicted proteins | sample Lox_Sample_23_FD_206715 | JGI IMG/M metagenome (GOLD analysis project Ga0335074, IMG submission 206715) | Soil microbial communities from Loxahatchee National Wildlife Refuge, Florida, United States - Lox_Sample_2.3 | ecosystem: Environmental > Terrestrial > Soil > Wetlands | place: USA... | reverse complement strand
CACGACATCGTTCATCGAAGCGGCGTTTCGAAGGCTGGAGAGCGGGTCGCTGTGGATGTGGCCGAGATTGAGGCTCTATGTGAACAGATCATCCGATTCGCTAATGAGGTCAATGAGAAGTTGGCAAGTCGAGAGAGCCCATCCTGACTCGCTAATGTATTTTATCGAGTTAGAAGTCAACCATAAGCTAAGCATGAGAACGGTAGCGAATTTGCCGCCTGCGTTCGCACGAGCAGACAAGACTCGCGCCCAGCAGTGAGCACTCTGGGTTGCCTAGATATCCCCACCGTTCAAGGCGTTAGTTGGGAAGGAATTTGAGCTGCCTCCCTCCTATTAGTCCACAGGGCTCTGAGTCTTCTGTTTCTTCCGGTCGCCGTATTACCTGACCCTTCCGCTTCCCGCATTCAATCGCTTTGCCTCCTTCCACAGGGCGGTACGCGACCGGATGTAATCACTGTAGTCCTGGCTCGTCTTCAGTTCCGGCATGGTGTGATGGGCGCCACCTCTTTCGTCGGGAACCGGCAGCTGCGACACCAGATCGGCATGAACCTGCTGCAGATGCGAGGGTACGGTCGTATCGAGCTTCACTTCTGCAGCGGTGGCGGCAACGGGAACAGTCACGTCAGCCAGTGGATCGTCGGATCGCGCAGCCGAGAGGGTCAGCACAGCACTTACGTCCTGCGCCGCGGCGTCGCGCGCGGTAAGGCTCGCCAGCCCCCAGCGGTTCTCAACGGTTTTCAGGATCGACGTGTGATCGAGCGGCATCGTCCTCGGGGCGACCCGGAACACCGTTCCCTTCGCAATCAGTGGCGAAACCAGCACCGTCGGAACCCGCGGGCCGAAACGTGTGAAGTCAAAACCGTAGTCGCCTACGGAGTCATCCGGCCTCGTTGCTCCGAGCGGCGGCGGAACATGATCGTAGCAGCCGCCGTGTTCGTCGTACGTAATGATCAACAGCGTCTGGTTCCAACTCGGACCGTTACGCAGCGCATAGTACACATCATGGATGAGTTGCTCGCCAAGCGCCACGTTGTAATTCGGATGCTGGCTGTTTCCCGCGGAACTCCAACTTGGCTCAAGGAAGACATAGGACGTCAAGGTGCCATTTGCGGCTGCGGATTGAAAGTCAGCGAATAGGCCAAAGTGGCTGTCGTCGGCATCGAGCGTATCCGGAAATGTCTGCCGCGTGAGCGGCGGCTCGCTGTAGCCGTAAACCGACCAACTTACGCCAGCCTTCGAAAGCGCTCCGAAGATCGTCGGGCAGGTGTACGACTCCGACTTGTCCTTCAGATGACCCTGCGAGGTTGCCGCGCAGACGAACGCTCGATTGGGCAACGTCTCGGTCGGCACAGAACAGAACCATTGGTCGCAGACCGCGAAGCCTGCCGCCAGGCCCGAAAGTACGGGAAGGGTTGACGGGGTGAATACTTTCATGATGTCGCCCGCCGTCGTACCAGGCAAGATCGACCACTTCTCCTTGGCCTCCCACCCCAGCGTGTAAGAATAGTCCGTTACGAATCCTTGATTTTTCGCGTTGGCCGGGGAAGGAGAGGTCGTGGTACCGAACAGCTGCGAGTTAGTGGCCAGAAACCCTTCCCCAGGATCCGCACCGGGCATATAGTACGCGTTCTCGACGTTCGATTGAATCTGCTGCACCGAAACCGCAATCCCGCTCCCGTTGGGGTTGCTCTCCGTTCCCCTCAGCCCGTCGAAGGCCTCTCCCGTTGGAGATACGTTTCCGTTCGCGGCATAGAGGAGGCCCAGCATATGATCGAAGGAACGGTTCTCCAGCATTAGAACAACGATATGGTCAATCGACAGCAACGCGTTCGTATCCATGCCCGACACCTCCTCATGGATCTGGAGCTGCATAACAGAGGGATGGTCGTCCATTTAGGGCGACCATCTCAGGGGCCTTGCTTATCGGTACAACTTCCCCCTAGCCACCGCGAGTCGGTCCAAGGCGGCCAAGCGTCTCGCGGAGTAATCGAGCATCTCCTTCTCGTTCGCCGTCGTCACTTCCCGGCTCGCCTGGTTGACTTTCCTCGTCGGCTCCAGGCTGTCTATCCATTCACGCAAGCTCTTGCTGCTGTCCGCTTGGCCAATATCCTGGATATAGGGTGGCTCCGATTCATCCACCCACATAAGTTGCTGCCACACATCCTTCTCCGCGTTTACCCAGGAAATGTACCCGCCAGGAAGGATCTGCCGCGGCCCCTTCACCGCCCCGGTAAAGCTGTAACGCGTCCCCGGCGTCACCACGGGATCGTAAAATCGAGGTGTAATGAAGTCCGACACCGCGATTCCATTGACCGTGTAGGCGTAGTTGTTATCCTCGCAAGGGTCGCAGGCTTCCACGAGATAACCAAATTGCCCGGTTCCATCCTGAATTTTGTCGTTCACGATTTCAATTGCCACCGACGACTGCATCCGGTTCCCGTATGGATCCACGAGCATTTCCAGAATCTCGTGGCTAGCGTCTATCGTCCAGGTCGGATCGCTCCGCTTCGTAATCACCTTCGAATATGGCTGCTTGTGTTTATCGGAGTGGAAGCCGCCCTCGTTTGGCGGCAAGGTCTTCACCAGCTGCACTGGCCACACCCCGGCAGGCACCTTCTCCGGATCCGCCAAATAAATCACCGTCGCTGTGACCGGCCAGAACTGCGGCAGATCCCGCGTCACTTGCAGGTTCAGCGCATTCGCCGCCGCTTGCACCAGATTGACATCGATCTCCTTCGTAGTGTCCACCAGACCTACCTGAATCACGGTCATTGAGTCATTCCTCCGCTGGATCGAACTGCGGTTGTATTCGTGAAGCTAATTCTGAGGAAGTTGCGCCAGAACCGTCTGAAATTTCGCCGCGATTGCGCCGAAGCCATCTTTACCGGGAAATAGCGGATCGCCGCCGGTCGGATGAAGCTCGTTTGCCCAAAAGTCTTTGTAATCGGCAGCGGTGGAAAGGGTGCCGCGCAGGTCAACATAACGCACGTTTCCGAATCCCGGTTCCTGCAACAGGCTCTGCAGCATTGTGTTGAAGCGGTCAATCAGGGCAGCCGCCATCTTGGTCGTCACCCCGAGTTCCGAGAACCGTTTCTCATCGAAGCCAGGCTTCAGCCACGGCCCCGGTAGCGGACCCCAGCCTCCGAGGAATCCCCGACCATCTGGGACCGGATAATCGTAGCCGTGGATGAGGATGGGGAAGGTTTTCTGAAGAGCCTGCTGACAGATCTGGTTGACCGTGCTGAACATCATCCGATACGCTCCGGCAATCCGTGTGTCGATCACTCCCGCCACCACCTGTTCATTCCACCCGGCAATTGGCGTGTTGTACTCGTTGATAAGCATCCCGAACTCATCGCCCGCGATATCGTCGCCGCCCCCGGAGATGAGAATCGCCTTCGGCGCGGCACCCAGCCCGATAACCTTGTCGAGCAACCGGGCGAACTGATCCAACTGCCCGACATCCGAAATCATGGCCTCAATAGGGTCGCCCTTATGAGCGCTAGATTCGACGTTGTAGCCAAAGTTGTCATCCAGCTTCGTCAGCACATCGTGGATCGGGTAGTCGAACCATGAGTCGCCAATCGCAATTAGATACCCCGCCGTTTGCGCGCTCGTCGTCACCACGGCGGCCTGGGTTAGCTCCGCCGTCGCTTCCATTGCTCCTTCGGTGAATTGAGCGCGTGTGATCCGTGTCTCCACTGCAATCGGCCGCGGATGCTTCGCGAGTGCGGCAGCACGGCTAGCCCGAGCCGCGGCCCGACGCGCCAGAATCTGCTCCGCGTGCTGCTCGGCTACCTGCTGAACGATAGATGGATCATGATTCCCTGGTGTCGGCGGCATGAGTTCCCCTTAGACACTCCCCTGCGCAATATGGCGTTTGCGGGGTAGTCATTCCAACACGCAGACTAGGATCGAAATACCAAGTGCCGGTGTTTCCCGGGAAAAGGGTGCAAGGAACCGCAATGCTTAGACTGAAATGGGGGATGCCCAAGACCGTATAACGGACTTATTGAATTTGTCAATCGTTGCCGCTAGAAAAGTCGCCCACAGGCGTAGGATCTGCCTCGCACGAACGTCGATGATTTGCGTAATGGCAAACTTTGTTTGCATAGCCGAAGGCCCAAAAGACAGGCCTGCCAGGTTCCGGGCGGCGACGGCATCGCGGGCGCTGACACCGTGGTATCCAGATGGCGTGCCAATGTACGTCGTCTGGATACCTCTTTGCATCCCGCTGCGCCAAGCTTGCCGCCAGACCGCGGTTTCACCTGCTGCCAGGCTCGTCTGCCGTGTGGCGGCCTTGCGCTAAACTTTCTGCATGCAGACAAACCAGATCATTGCAGAGATCGACTCCGAAATTCAGCGCCTTGAGCGGGCGAAGGCTCTTCTTACCGGCAATTCTTTTCATGGTGCGGGCGGCCGACCCGCCGCGTCTTCCGCAGCCCCGAAGAAGCGGCATCTGTCCACAGAAGCCCGGGCCCGTATTGCCGCGGCTCAGAAGGCGCGCTGGGCCAGGGTCAAGAAAGCTGTCAAATAGCGCCCGGAAGAGGCCAGCACAAGGCCGGTCGAAGAAAGATGCCGCATGAACGCGCTCAGATGTCCGGAGTGCTCCGCCGAAGACGAGCTTCGGCGTTCCCATCTTCGCTGGTGGGACATTCCCCTTCGGCTCGTGGGGATGCACCCCCATCGGCTGCATGCGCAGGGATGCGCAGGTGCTGTGCGATTTCGACGTGACGAATTCCGGCTCGGCGCAGGCGAACTCCAGGAGCATCTATTTCGACCTGCGCATGGTGAGCACAAGCGGCAGGGTCTTCCCGCGCACCGACGCGTTCTTTGTGGATGGGGACGGCACCCCTTTCACGGACTCGCTGATCACCGCCGGCAATAGGGTGCGTTTGGTCATGGTGTTCGAAGGCATACCGGACAGCTATTCCATCGTCACTCTTGCCCACGGCAATGACGTCGTTCAGGGGGTCCCGATCGCCGCACAGCAGCCGGCCCCGGGCGCCGCGACCTCTCGGGCCGATAATCCCGGCCGGCAATAGGGGCGCCACGGAGAGGCCCCCGTGCTTCCAGTCTTCGTGAACCATCCGTGATCGCCTGCGCCTAACCCCCGCGACTTCATCCGCCGGGATGTCCGACGGATCGCCAGGCCGACAACGGCTTCCCTCCGCCGATTGAAAGGCGAAGTTCCGCGGCGAACGCTCCCCTTCCCTCTGCCCATCAGATCCCACCTCCTTCCGGTCCGGCCCCGAACCTGATGCCTCGACCGTGGCCGGGCGCGGCGCGCCGTCAACGGCGCTGCCCGCTCCATTCGGAGCCTCGCTCCTCCCGTGTTGGCCGTTCCTCTTGCGGTGACTGCGCGCCTTGTCGCGCCCAGCCTTCCTGTTCTCGGCGGTTCGGAATGAACCGGACCGAAAAAAGGAGGACAGGATCATGAGCAACGGGAGACAGGACGTTTATCCGGTTCAATTTAGAAACATAGCACCACTGAGATAGACTCCTGTGGCAATGATGCCACCAACGGTGCCGAGCGCTCTCAGTGGATGCTCATCAATTGGCAACACGTGCCTTGCGATGGCAATGACGGCAGGAGACCGTGCCAGAATTCTCAAGATAAGACCAGCTCCGATATAGATCCAGATCCATACCGAGGAACCGAATACTGCGACCCAAGATGTAATGAGTACGGCGAAATCTCCGAAGAACCCTGTAGGAATTTGGGGCTGTCTGGGAATGAAGACATGATACAGTTCCGGAGCTGGCGTAACGAAGAGAGCTATTACAATCCCCGATTTCAGCAGCAGATCGGTGAGCAGAGGCACAATCCAGAGGCTCGGCCGCTTGCCTAACCAATCGACGAGGTATCTCGTCTGCCACAAAGCTAGGAAGTCAGGCAGGAGATTGATAATAAATGCTGTGGTAATCACTGCTAGCCGCCCTTGCCAATCGGGAGGATAAGCGTTCCAGAGTTCGGTGAGGCTCACGCAACATAGCGTTGCGAGAACGGACGCGCATGCCGAACGGCGCGACCACTGACGTTTTCCGAACAAAGTGGTGAAGAGTGCAGAAAAAGTACCCGGCCAGGTCCCCTCAGAGATAGCGGGGTCGAAACGAAGTATCCACGATCTAACCGTCTGGATTACGGAGTCGCTGACGTGATTCTCCATCCAATCGAACACTTTTTGAACCGACAAAAATACTCCCGTTGCACCCGCAAGAGTGAGATATCGCGGAGGAACGTCGGGCAGAATCATGGCTTTTCGTGTGTCACGGGAATCGGCAAATCAACGCCTAAATCCTGCAGATGATCTGCCGAGACTTCGGGATAGTGCGGAAGTCCGGCTCGTTGCCCGCCAGCAACACGACGAGGCCCGCCTGTTTCCTAATCGATTTCTTTGCGCCGGGTTGTGCGGTCATGGGATTCTCCGGACGTCAATTCGTAGTAGGTGGCGTTTCCATTAAGGATGATTATGCTACTCTTCCCATCATTTGTCCGTTAGCCAACCCTTTCCTCCGACAGGAGCGGAGTGGCTCCAAGTGTCCGCAGCTGGCAGTGGCCTTTACTTGAACAGCCATTTGAAAGCGATCGTGACCATTCCGGCAATCTCACCCACTGTGGCTGCGCCGAGCCATTTCACAAAGTTAGCGTCCAGCTCAAGCTTTTTCATTCCCCACAGGATAATGATTGAAAACGTGCACATGGTAGCCATCACGAATAAGTCCGTCATGACAATCACGACGAAGATCTTAGGATCGTTAATGCGGTTAGATCCGATGAAAAGCCAGGAAAAGGCACACAACGCCGCAAATGTTGCGATAATGAGGGACACGGGCACCCAGGTCTTCATTGTCTCCACCGCCAAGCGAGATTAACTCCGAACCCATTGAAGGCCCGCACGGACGAGCGGCCTGGAATATGACTCAGCTCGAAAGACAGTTCGCAGAAAGCGTGCGCCATTCCTTCGGAACGCACGAAGCGTAACACCGGACCGGGCAACAGCGCAAACCTTACCTTCTGTGCGGCAGTCATGGCCATGCTGGTGGCTTGCAGCGCCTGAACCGTGTCCAATACGCCGGACCGCAGGAAATGCTGGCGCGTGCTTTCGCCCAGCATCTTTGCAATCTCTTTCGGGTGAAGGCGGGCCTCAGTTTCACATGGCAGATCGGCGATTCGTGACTCCAACTCGTGAATGTAGCCAAGCATTTTCTTTGCGCCTCATCCGAAAACTGCTGGTGAACCTCAAACAACTCCTGAAAGCGTTCGCGTTGATAGGCAATTTCCGGCCATTTGCCTGAATTCCGAAAGCGTTCTCTGATGCCGTGAAGCGAGGACACTGTGTCCAAGAAGCTGATCTCGGCCACCGAACTGGCGGAGTTCGTCTATTGCGCGAAGGCCTGGGAGCTCAAGTACGTCCGGGGAGCGGAATCGTCGGCCGAGGCGCAGCAGCTCCAGGTCGAGGGCAACGCGTGGCACGCCGCACAGGGCCGGCAACTTGCACGAAGCGACAGTTTCCGATGGGCCGCTTTCATTGCCCTGGCGCTCGCGGTCATCCTCAATGTCTTCGTCTGGATGGGGTGGGCGCGATGAACATTCAGGTGATGGCCGCAACACTGGTTGTCCTTGCCCTCGTCCTATGCCTGCTGGCAGCGATCGAGGAAGAGAACCAGACTCCCCGCCGGCGAGGTGTTTTACCAGGACATTCCCGGACAACCGTTCTTCGGCAAGCCATTGCGCTCCGTCGCTTTGGGTATTTCCGGCAAACCAGACTGCTTGGTACGAGCCGCGGATGGCGTTCTGCCCGTCGAGTTGAAAAATTCCAGCAGGCCACCGGCCCCGGGGCGGAGTTTACGCCAATCACATGATCCAGGCTCTCGCCTATTGCGCTCTTGTCGAAGACCAGATGAAAGTTCGCGTGCCATATGCGCTCGTCATTTATGCCGGACAACAGGTCCGAAAAGTCGAGTTCACGGAGGAACGGCGTCAGTGGCTTCTCCAAACGATCCGCGAAGTGGAACTTGCGCGTGCGCGAATGACGGCGAACAGAAACCACGATCACTGCGGCCGATGCGCCGGTTGCGGAGTTCGGTCCCAGTGCGATCAGGCGCTCCTCTGAGACCGTCTCGGGTTCTCGAGGTATTCTCGCCGCTCGAAGGCCTCGGCCTCGCGCTTGGCTTCGCGGGAAGGGATAAGGTCAGCGTGCTTGGGAGCCAGAATGAACTCCTGGAGAAAACGGACTCTGGCGGGAGACTTGCGCCGCGAGATAAGCAGTTCCGGGTGGCCCGTACAGAATTCTTCCAGAGCATCGAGTTCGATCAGGTATAGGACGTTGCCCTTCCTCGACTCATGTTCGAATCGCCTCGCCTTGAGCAGTCCTTTCTCGATCCATTCCCGAACCCGGCAGTATTTCACCCCCAGATGATCTGAAACCTGACGCAGGCTCATCGTATGCTTGCCCATGTTTGTATGTTCCTGTCGGTAGAGGAAGTTGTAGAGGCTCTTCGTGTTGCAGTGGAACCTTTGCGCCGCGGCGTGGACGCCATGGTCGGCAACGTATTCGATCAATTTTTCGAACTTCTCAGGATCGAATTTGTGCCTGGTTGCAGAGCCAGGCCGCTTGATGCCGTGCCTGGTCATGAACCTCCAACATGCGCCCTTGGTTTTCCCGGTCAGAGCAACAAGCTCTTCGCAAATTGCAACGGAGTGTTTATTTTGGCGCACGATCTCGAATGCTTCTGGTGGATATCGCTGCCACAACCGGCGTTTCGCACCGGGATCGATAGGGGAAGAAGACGGCATACCTCACCTCGTGTCCTGACGCACTCAGGGATCTGTATAGAGAACTTTTGGGTTTCGATCGTACGTTCCTGGGTTGTCGCTGCGGCAGACCCGGCTGCCGGTCCCGCGACTCCGCGCGTGCACCATCCGCCCGATTCTCCCTGAGGTTCCCGGCTCGACCCGGGCGGGTGGTTCTCTCATTCTCCGGGAGAGCGCCGTATTCGGATGACTTTTCTGGAGGATGGTCGGGTTTGCGGACATATCGGCGCGGGAGCGGGCCGATCATCGCCTCATATCAGCTCCAGCCATCTGTGTCAGGCAAATCCGGCGGATGTCGGGTCCATTCCGGCAAGCTGAAAGAACGAGCAAAACTGCCTTCAACGAGCCTGGCTACACGCTGCGTATCAGCCACGCAGGCGTCACGGGCGAGCAACGAGTCCCGGCCGTTTCTCCCTCGACTCTGCAATCCGCATATTGATAGCTGTGACTCGGCCAATGACCTCGGCCTGCGCCGGATGCCGAAGCTCGCGTACCCGGCATCCGGACTGAGGATACGGAATCAGTACAAGGCTGCTACCTTTCTCTTCACACCAGGAACAGGCATATTCGTCGCGAAGCTCGACGAAATAAATTGGGCGCTCGAAGACATTATCCCATCGGCCGCTTTCAATCCTGCGCTGCAAGGGGTCGATCTCAACGAAGGTGCCAGGACGGATCAGAGGGTAGAGGGTGAAATCTCTTGTGCCGATGTATCCGTACACGGACACGCCGGCTGAACTCTGCGGAAAGAGGCTGGACTCAGGTCGTCCCAGTCCGGCAAACATGCGGGAAACCAGATCAGTCCTCTCTGTCTGGACAGAATCGAAGGCAGACGGACCGGCAGTCTCCCGCACGGGGGGAGCGCCGACAAATTCCGTATTGGGAAGCGGCTGGCGCACCTGTTCGCGGCCAATATCGCTGATCTGGATACCGAAGAATGCCAGTACCTGGTCGAACCGTTGCTGGTAGATCGTACTGAGGGTGTAGATCTTGTAGATACCCGGGGTCAGTTCCCCTCTCTCTATCTGCGAAAGCCACGCGTGCGATATGTAATATTCCTGGTTCTGTTTGCTGTCCGCCAAGGCGCGGCTCATCCGTTCGACATCGCGGGTTGAAAGACCCAGCCGTTCGCGGACGGCGCGCAGGCGCCGTCCGGCTTCCGGGTTGGGGGAGGAGGCAGGCATCGACAGGTACTGAACCGCAATTTCTCGGGCCTTTGCTTTAAGTGAATCATCCTCCGGAACTGACCGACTTCATGATTACCAAAGTTCTAACCGGCAACTTTGAAGTCGTATCACAGTGGTTATCTATCCGACCAGAGGCCCTCTTCGCTAAAACGACATACTAGCGCGCTTCAAGGCAATCTGTGCTCCCGGCTGCCACGCACGTCAGCCGCCTCATTTATTCCGCTCCCGGGGAGCGCTGCCAGTTCAATAATGCCATCTCCCGCGAGTCTCGGGAACGCCGTTAAAGGTCTCCTGAAGGGCAACGGGCCAGCGCGGGATACGTGACAGGATGGTGGAGACGATACGGTGGGAGGCAGGAGAAAGAACCGCGGCTCGCGTCCGGGCCGTGCTAGCATCTCGCGGCCTCAGCCTCCATCAGGTCGCCACCGCCTCGGCGCGCCTTTACGGGGTGAATTCCCCTTTCCACATCCCGCACACGCTCTACCATGCTCTGGCCCGTTCGGAGGTTTTCGGCCCAAGCCTGGCCCAGACCTGCGCACTGAGCCGCATTACCGGGTACAGGCTCGAAGACTGGATAGCGGTGCTGGGGGTCGACCTCGGGCGGGTCGCGGGGCTCGAGGTGACGTTACCCCTGAAACGCACGCGACTGCTCGAGCCGCCGAACAGCCGGTCCGCTTTACTCCCGCGCAGTCCGTCAGGGTGGAAAGGAATGCCCCCCGCGCACACTGTCTTCCCGCTGGGCCAGCTTCTTCAATGGTCGAACCATGTGCCCAAGGAGGTGGCCGAGCACCGGTTCCTGTTCGCGAGGATCGGTTCGGAGGATGCCTTCGCCTGGCCCGAGTTGCTTCCGGGCAGCATCGTTCGCGTGACTCCGCAACCGCGGGCAGCCATAGCCCCGGATCGCGGCATTCCGCCACTGCGCGTCATCGAGCACGAACGAGGGCTCTGGTGTGGCCGATTTCACATTTCCGATGACGGAACGATTCATGCTGCCGCCGCGGAACTGGCTTACGCACCGAGCACGTTCCGGGTTCCCCTGGAGGCGCGTATCGTCGGCGTGGTCGATCTCGAGATCCGCTGGCTGCATCGGTTCGATAGGCCGACCGTACCCAGGGCGTTCTCCCGGTATGAGGCTCCGAAGCCTCTCAATGGGTCCGCCGCGAGTTTCAGCACCCTAGTGCGTCAGGCGAGGGCGAGAGCCGGCCTGACTCTCGAGGAGGCTTCTCTGCTCTCGAAGGAGATCGCGAAAGAGCTCGATCGTGCGCAGTACGCGATCGCCCAGAGCACGTTGTCCGAATACGAAGCGCAAGATGCCCCTCCCCGCCATCTCGAAAAAGTGGTCACGCTGTGTGCGATCTATGGGATCAGTCTCATGGACCTCGTGGCCGCTTCGGAGAGCGCGCAGGTCGATCCGGGCCGGCTGTCGATGCCGTCGCATTTGCTTTCAGGTCTGCCGGCTGACGAGGAACCCCAGGAGAAGCAAAACTCGTCCGCGACGCAGTCCGGGACAGCATCGTCTCTGCCCGAGGACCTGGGTGAGCTGCCTTGGTTTCTGGCCGGTTCGCTCGAGCGCATCTCGGGGATACCGCACCTGTCGCTTCGCGATTTCTACGGCCTTTCGGGAGACCAGCCGTTTCTGCCCGCGCACACCGGGGGAAGCCTGCTCGCCCTGGTGGATCGCCGCAAAAAGAAGCCTCGCCGTCAGCCCGGTCAGCCGCTGTGGCAGCAGCCCGCCTGGATTCTGATTGACCGTGACGGCAAGCACCGATGCGCGTGTTGCAGTCTCGAGGGCGACAATCTTGTGCTCTATCCGGAATCGGACCGAACGCGATCACCTGAAGTGCTGCTCCGCGGGCGCGACGCGGAAGTTGTAGGGCAGATCGTGGCTGTGATGCGCCGCGTTCCATCACGCTCACTGCCGCAGGCATTAGACTGTCCGCCCGCTGCGATCTCAGGCAATGTCGAGTGAAGTTAGTATCCTCCACCGCATTGTTGTTTCTCCGAATATCGCGGTTGATCACTGGTGGAAAAGGATAATCCACGGCAAAGTAGGCGGAGTATGTCGGGAACTTATTCCCCGTGGGTGACCCGATGCTCCGACTCTCTGACAGCGTGCGCAGTACACACTCGGCCGACGGTGCCGTGGTTCTCGATGTGAATCGCGGACGGATGTTCCGCTTCAACCAAACTGCATCCCGCATCCTGCAGCTGCTGCGCTTGGGGGCAGAGAGGCCCGAAATCGTCCAGATGCTTGTCGAGGAGTTCTCAGCCGATCCCGAGACCGCTGAATCCGACACAAACGCCTTTGTTATGGCGCTCCAACAGAACGCGCTCCTTCAACCGCAGGCGCAGAGATGAGGGAGGGTTCGATGTTCCTGTTGGTCTGCAGGGCGTACCTGCTGTTTACCCGGACGGAAGAGCATCTCATTCACAGAAACTTCCCGACTCTCTACGAATGGGTGCGGCGGATTCCGATCAGCGGGAAGCCGGCTCGCGAGGGTGCGGCCGAAGCCATCTGCCGTGCCGTCGATCTCGCCGCAGTCTGGTATTGCAAAGAGGTTCTCTGCCTGCAGCGATCGGCAACGCTGGCCTGTCTGCTGCGCGAGTATGGCTTCCCGGCTGAACTGGTAATCGGAGCACAACTGCTGCCATTCAAGGCGCACGCATGGGTTGAGGTCGATGGCCACGTTGTCGGCGACAAACCTTATATGCGCGAAATCTATGCGGTCCTGGACCGCTGCCGAGAATAGAGGACGAGCCCAATGAGCGCACAGTTTGGCATATGGAATCGGGACGGGTCACAATTGGGTCCCAAACAGAATCCCATGACTGCCCTCGGAATGCTTCACACCTATGGTCCCGATGGCGAGGGCTCACATTCCGATGTCGGCCTCGCTTTTGGATATGCTGGATTTCACACGACTCGTGAAGCGCGTCTGGATCACCAGCCGTTCGTCCTTCCCGGAAGCCTGGTTGTCACATGGGATGGCCGACTGGACAATCTCGCCGAACTCGTCCACGACCTCGACGTCGACGCTGCGCAAACAGGGGGTGAGGTATCGATCATAGCAGCCGCATACCTGCGGTGGGGGGCGGAATGCTTCGCAAGATTCCACGGCGACTGGGCTGCTGTCATCTGGGATGCCAAAGCACGTCTGTTGCTTCTGGGCAAGGACTTCCTGGGCACCCGTCCGCTCTACTATTGGCTGACCAGAGAGCAGGTGATGTGGAGCACGGTGATCGACTCTTTAGTAGCCACTGCGAGTCACCCTCTGACCCTCAACGAAGAATGCCTGGTCGGCTGGCTTACTTCTCTGCCTGCGGCTCATCTCACTCCATACGCGGAGATCGCCGCAGTCCCACCCGCTTCGTATGTCGTTCTGACTGGCAGCAACCATCACACCGTCAGGTACTGGGAATTCGATCACTCTCTCAGGATTCGCTATCGGCGGGACGACGAATATGAGGAGCATTTTCGCGAGTCGTTTGCCCGGTCTGTGCAACGACGCCTGCGTTCGGATCGTCCCATCCTTGCCCATCTCAGTGGTGGTATGGATTCTTCTGCAATCGTCTGTATGGCCGATCGCCTGACCGCCGATGGGCTGGCGGGGCCGGCACGAGTCGAGACGCTTTCTTATTTCACCGACGATGAACCGAACTGGAATGAACGGCCTTGGTTCGAAAAGGTAGAACAACATCGCGGAAAAACCGGTCTCCATATCGATGTCAGCCTTCGGAGAGCAAACAGCCCGAAGTGCGCTGCGGGACCCGCTCCTCTCCAGCCCGGGGCGATGCGGTCGCCCGCCCCGCGCGAACTGGCGGCGTGGGTTGACCGTACCGGGTGCCGGGTACTGCTTTCGGGATTTGGCGGGGACGAGGTAACCGGAGGCGTCCCCACTCCTGTTCCCGAACTCCAGAATCTGCTGGCTCGGGTAAGACTCATTGCGTTTGCGCGCCAGCTTCATCTTTGGGCCCTGTGGCAGAAACGTCCCTGGACACAACTGCTGGGAGAAACCCTGCAGGACTTTCTCGCCACCCGCCGTCCCGAGGCCGCCCCGATCTGGTTGCGCGAGGAAGTCCTGCGCCGAACAGCGGCGGCGCGGCACGAAAGGCAGAAAAGGCTGAAATTCTTCGGACCGCAGCCGAGTTTCTGTGCCAACCTTCAGGCGCTCGATCAAATACAAAGAATGCTCTCGTGCTCCGTGGTCCCAGTCGCGCCGCTGCTCGAAAGACGCTACCCGTTTCTTGACCGCGATCTGCTTATTTATCTGTTTGCGATTCCAAGAGACCAGATGGTGCGGCCCGGACAGCGCAGGTCCCTGATGCGTCGAGCACTCAGGGGCATCGTCCCGGACGAGATCCTCGATCGCAGGCGGAAGGCATACGTCAACCGTCTGCCGATCATCGCCATCGAGCGGCGCTGGACGCAGTATGTCAGCAAAAACACGGAAACGTGGCTTAGCCGGCTTGGATACATAGACGACCGAAAACTGTGCGCGAGCCTTGAGGAGGTCTGCCGCCGGCGGCAGTCTCCGGCCATGAGCCTGCTCCGAGCCACAGGCATCGAAGACTGGCTCGATGCGCTCAGCAAGTCCGGAATCCTGTCGGTCGACGCCAACAGCCTGGGCCGGTTCAGTTTCCCCACGGGCGGCAGCAGTGCAGTCGAGATCGCCGAGGCTTGTCATGGCGACGACTGAGCCAATCGGCGCGCCGGAAGCCGAGATCCTCTGCTGCGTGCTGGTCATAACCCGCGAAGCTCAGCGGGAAGTCCTGCTCCTCGAGAAGGAAACGCAGTATTGCTTGCCCTCGATTCAGATTCCGCGCAAGGAGAGACGGGCCACCCACATCAACGAAGCCGTTCGCCGCCTTTGGGGGATTGAAGGTGTTTGTCTTTTCGCGGCAGCGGCCGCCCCCGGATCCGACTCGTCAGGCGCGAAGCGGTGTTATGTGCTCGAAGCGCGCAGCTTCGATTGCGCGTGCCACAAGGACGCATTTTGGATGTGCATACGTGATCTCCGCCCCGAGCGCCGACTGCGTGTGGAAGACGCTGACACTCTGATGTCCGCTCTGGCCGAAGCCGAAGCCTTTCAGGCTGGCGAGAATGTGCCGAATTTTGTCCGATCTGGCTGGTTCGAGGAGGTGACAGCGTGGGTTCAGCAGCAGGTATCGCACTACGGCTGGCTGCTGAGCGAACGATGGACCCAATACACGATGGGTCCTGACTTCTCATTAATCCGCTTCGAGACAACCGGCCCAGCGGTATGGTTCAAGGCGGCCAATAGGCGCGAATTTGCCATTTCCCTCGCACTCGCGGAAATGGAAAGCGCATATCTGCCACGCCAACTGGCTGAAAGCTCTTCCTGGCGCGGCTGGCTGATGGCTGACGCCGTCGGCCTCCGTCTCGACGAATGCGACAGTTTGCGGGCATGGACAACGGCCGCCTCTTCGCTGTCAGCGCTTCAGATCGAGTCCGTTGGCAACATCGAAGCGTTGATTGCGGCAGGGTGTCACGATTGCCGGACACCGGAACTCGAAAGAATGATCGACCCATTTATCGCCGCCGTTGCTGAACTGATGACGGCGCAGACGCATTCCCCGCCGCGGATTCTGACAGACTCGGATCTCGCAACCGTCGCAGCCCATCTGCGCGAAGGCTGCGCGCTTCTTGGAGCGCTTCCGATTCCTTCCTGCCTGGGGCACGGAGATCTCAATGCCGGAAACATAATTGTCGAAGGGCAGAAAGCAGTCTTTCTCGACTGGGCGTCGGCGATGGTCGGCCACCCGTTCTTCTCCGGCGAATATCTGCTGGCGCTCTTCTGTCGCCTTCATCCCGACCGCTCCGTCTGGACGGACGCCATCCGCGCCGCATATCTCTTCCCCTGGCGCCGATTTTGCCCAGCCGGGGCTATCGAGCAGTCATTCGCATGGATGCCGCTCGTCGCGCCGTTCGCATGGGCTCTGCGTCTCTGGACTGCAGAATCCCGGAGTGGCGGTACAGACGTTTACACGGCGAGATTGCTGCGATCGGTCTCCCGTCGGATATACGACGAAACGATCCTTCTCCCGCGAAAGGTTTCGGTGTCCAATTTCGAAGAAAGGAGGTGAATACCATGACGTACAGCAAGCCGGAGCTGATCCAGCTGGGCAGCGCGACCGATGCCATTCAGTCGATCCTGTCCAAGGATGAGGTCCCGTCCGACCACAGCCAGGGAGAACCTTTCCTGACGTCTTCGTCCGCTTACGTGGCGGATGAATAGCGGAGCCAGACCGGGATTCTCCGCGGCGCCAGAGAGTCCCGGGTCCTTCGTCTCCGCACGAAGTGAGGACGGATTAGTAGCCGGGCGACGAAGACCTTGCATGGTCCTCCGCCTCCTGAAGGCTGCGCAGATGACGCCAGCGCACATACTGCGCCTTCTTAGCGGGATCGGGGTCTTCCTCGCCGAGCAGCCAGAAACGCATCCAGTCGATTGTACTGCCCTGCGACGCCATACGCTGGGCAGGATTGGTCAGGGGATGTGTTCCCTCCTTCAGCAATAGCAAATCGACGGGCTTGTTCTGGTGCCACAGCGAAGAGTACGGTTCCCATTCGGCGGGGATATCAGCCTGCCCTACGCCGACCACCAGCAGGGGTGTGGTTACTTTGTCCAGGTTGAATCCTGGAGATCGCGCCAGCCAGGTCTTCAGTCCCTTCCCGAAAGGCGGCGCTCCGATCACCGCATCCATGTTAGGAGCATAGAGAGGATCGGACAGCATGTACTGCATGTAACTCATGTCCATCCCCGAGGTAATCGATGCGGCCGCAAAGTGGGTTTTGCCGATGGTAATTGCCTCCAGAACGTAGAAGCAGGTGCGACTAAATCCGACAATACCGACATGCAGTGGATCGATCAGACCCTCCGCCGCTAACTGCCGGACGGCGGAGTCATAGGCCACGACCTGGCATGGTCCTTCCTCCGGTGTGTGATGCACGGGACAGCCGCGTACCTGCAGCACCACCATGCCGGCGGCGGCAAGCTCACGCGCAGCGAAGGCGGTGTTATAGATCCCGCTGGGGACAAACTGGTCCTCATAAAAGCCGTGGGTCTGAATCACCAGGGGATAGCGCCGTCCAGCAACATAGCCGGGCGGCTTATAGAGCCCTCCCGTCTCCTCCCGTCCATCAGCGTCTTTCCACCGATAAACGGAAGCTTCCCCGAGGTCGATATCCCGCATCGACGGGTTGGGATCCCAAAGCATGCGAGAGTGTTTCGTGACGCCGTCAGTTGCAACCAGCACAGGTGGGTCATTGAGTCCCTGACGGACCGATATCCGTATTTCTCTTGCAGAACTCACCTCGACGGAGCCGGCGGATTGCCAGACGCCGGAAGGCAACCGGACATAAAGGGCCCGCGCTCCAGGGATGTCATACTGTATTGCTACACGATCATGACCGGATCCAAGGAAGCGGATGCCCTCCTGGATGTGGTAGCCAGCCTCGTGTTGTCCGCTGGGCAGGTTCGCCTTCACGGGCTCGACGCACTCCGCGTGGTTCGCTCCAAGCCGGATCACCACAGCGCAGGGGCGAGCCGGAACGCTTGCCCGCGCCTGCCCCGCGCGATCAAGGAAGGTGTTGGTCATCGCGAAGGCCTTGCCGTCAGAGGACCAGGCGGTGTGCGGCAGTCCCATCCAGTCTGCCTCAAATCCGAGCGGACCGAGCGGCAGGGCCTGGACCCTGCCCGTCCGAAGATCGATGAGAGCATAGCGGGCGACATCGAACCAGCCGTCGAGGGCATCGGGATCCTGGCTGCCTCCCTCGATATGCTGCGGGTCCGAGGGGAAGGGCGGTGGATAAAGCGTCGTCCATGCGTCAGGGACGGAGGGAACGATGAGCGCAGAAAGCAGAGTATGGCCATCGGGGGAGAGGGCCAGCGCCATCTGTCCGCTCCAGTGAATCGGGAGGGTACGGCCCGATGCATCCCGAATTCTCCTGCGCGTCCCATCCATCACGGCCCAGAGGTCGCTCCGATCATGCCACTGTACCGCGGTTGCGGGGGAGAGCAGGCTGGTCAGACTGCGACCGGTGCCCACCACACTGACCGCCTGCTCATCCGCGCGAACTCGCTCCCGGATGACCGGCGAGAGCGCGGTGTAGACGTAATCGCGCACGTCGCGGATATCGAAGCTGGTCACGCTCTGCCCGGCGAGGCTCAGCGGGTGAATGGTGCGGGTGCGGAGATCGGCTAAAAACAGCCCGATGACTCCGGACGGTGAAGCTGCGAGGAAGCCAAACCCGCTCGAATCCGGAAGCCAGTGCAGGGTGGTAATCACCGGTCCCTGGGGACAGCTGGAACGGCTGAACTGCCAGACCGGCGCCGGGGCGCTCGCTCCCGGGTCGGCTGCAAGGAATCCTTTGACGTCTGCGGTGCGGTAGACGCGGAGCGAGGACTCCGGCCGATTGATGTCCAGCCTTCCCCGCTCCGTGTGAACGACAAAATAACGGTTGTCCGGAGAGAAGCTGATCGCCTCAGCCTTCCCGAGGAAGGGATCGCCGAAGTACGTCAGCCCGATGTCGTCGGCAAGCGTGAATCGGCGCTTAACGGCTCCGCGAGCCAGGACGGCCCCTGTAAGCAGGAGGACGAGACATGACGTGCGCAGCGGTCCCATGAGCGATGGCATAGATCACCTGGCAGTGCCCGTTCAGAGCAGGCTGGATGGAATGGGGGCTAGAAATCGAGTCTGAGCGAGAGTTGAAGGGAGCGAGGGCCGCCCTCCTGGAAGATCGGATTGAGTCCGCCGAGCCCTGAGTTCAGCATCTCCTGGGAGACCAGGAAGGAAGGGCCGAATTCAACATAGGCGGACGGATTAGTGAAGTTTGGGTGGTTCAGAGAGTTAAACGCGTCGGCGCGAAACTGGAGCGCGACGCGTTCGGTGAGCTGGAATTTTCGCTGCGCAGAGAGATCGAGCTGCGTCAGTCCGAAACCGGGAATATCATTGCGGCCTTCGGTGCCCTGGCGGGGAGTCGTGGGCGCGATCAGTGCCCTCGCGTTCAGACTTTTGCCGCCACCGGCTCGGGGATCCGGAATCCAGAGCGGGAGATCCGGAACGCGGTCGGGCCGGGCAAGGGCGTAACCGCTGGGGTCGGGAGATTCCAGATACACGAGCCCATTAAAGGGGAATCCGGTGCGGACTACGGCGACGCCGGATAATCTCCAGTTGCGAGTCGTCCGGGTGAGAAGTCCGGCATCTCGCAATCCGGGAATGGCCCAGGTTATGGCTCCGGAAAAACTCGACCGCACGTCGGTGTTTGAGGATGCATAGTCGGCGGCGCCGGAGATGACGTTGCCGGAAAATCCTGCGACTACATCGTTCGAGGCGTTATCGAGAGAATGCGACCAGGTGTAGTTCAGAAGCGCCTGCAGAGGACCAGTCACTTGCCGGCGGTACTGCAGCTCGAGGGCGTTGTAGTTCGACCAGGCAAAATTACCGTTCAGCAGGAAATCGCTTAAAAAATCCGGATTGGGCTGGTACTGTGCCTGCTGCCGGAGCAGAGAGGCGCCGTGCTGCCCGACGTAGGTGGCCGTCACCACCTGGCTGTTGGCGATGGATTTTTCGACGGCCAGGTTCCACTCCCAGGAGCGCGGCAGCGCGAGCGTCGGGGCAAAGGCCTCAACCACCGGATAGGGCGGCGCGAGCGACAGGGCAGGAAGATCCTGGTTTGGGCTCGCGACCGGGACGGCCACGCTTGGCTTCACCAGCGTGGCGGAGCCGGGAAAGAACGATCCGACGTCGGCCACACTGCCCACGCCGAGATCATAGAAGAGCCCTATACCGGCACGCAGGACCATCGTGCTCTTTTTTCCCGGCTGCCATGCGGCTCCCAATCGCGGGGCAAGGTTGGCCCAGGTTGTGGCCCACAGCGGGGTTCCCGCCGGGGCCAGGGCGATCTCCGCCGGATCGTCGACATGGGTCCACGAAGCCAACCGGGTCTGGGCACGCGCGCCTGGAGCCGGCGCCAGTTCCCAGCGCAGACCGTAGGTCATGTTCAGGCCTGGACGGACTCTCCAGGTATCCTGCGCGTAAGCAGAGAACGATTGCGAGAGGAGATCGGTGGGCTGGCGGGTCGAGGTAAAGAGCTCGGCCGACTGGCTCGACTCGAGGTCAAGCACGCTGTCGGCAATCACGACCACGCTGTGGGCGTACGGCTGTTTGTCGAGATAAATCCCGCGGTAGTTGCCGCCGAACCTGAACTGGTGGGCGCGCCACCCAAGCGTCAGATCGTCCACAAAATTTATCTGGCGCGTGCTGTTTCTGCCCAACGGACCAAAGTCGTAGTAGTTGGTATCGAAGGTTTCAAAGGCCGCGTCGTCGTCGGTCGCGGGAAGGTTGCCGAGAAAAAGGCTCGCGGCCGGAGGCTTGGCGCCAGCGAAGGAATCGAGGGTATCGATGAGGTTCGAGGACTGCGAAGAGTAATTTCCGCGCAGAGTATTCGCAACTCGGGTATTGAGCGCCATATTCACGCCGAGGGTCAGCGTCCGGGTGTTGACGGGGGCGGTTTCAAGCTCGCTCAGACCGTAGACGCGGGACACGGTGCGCGAGGGAGCGTAATTGTAACGGCCGAAGAGCGAATACCGCGCGTTCAGAGTGTGGTCGAGCCGCACGGAAGCGGCATCGAGGCTGGCGGCGTTTGAGTAGCTGCCGGTGAATTGCCCGGTGCAGGTCGATGGTGACAGGGACCCGTTGGGCGTTGGAAAGGCTGTGAGGAACGGAGCCACCGCAGGAGGAGGAACGCAGCTGCCGGCCAGATAGGGCACCGGCGTGACCCCTGTCCGGGGCAGCCGCAGCCGTGCGCCCTCGTAGGAGAAAAAGAAAAAGCTGCGGTTCCGCCACAAAGGTCCGCCCAGATAACCGCCAAAATCGTTGTGCCGCTCGGGAGCACGCGGCTGGCCGGCCTGGTTGGCAAACCAGTCGTTGGCATCCATCACGTTATTGCGAAAATATTCGTAGACGCCGCCGTGAAAGTCATTGGTGCCGGAGCGAGTGGTCATCATGACCTGACCTCCAGGAGCCGTTCCGAATTCCGGAGCAAACGAAGAAGTCTCGATGCGAAACTCCTGGAGGGCCTCGACAGAGACCAGGCTGCTCGTTCCGCCCAGCGCGCTGAACGCCTGATCGGATCCGGTGCCGGATTCTCCGGAATAAAGGCCTTCCGTGGCAACCCCAAAGTTCGCCGAAACGCCGTCCACGGTAAAGCTGTTCGCGTCAGTGCGCTGGCCGCTGATGCTGAACTGCCCCGGAGCCGGACTCGCCGCCCCGGAGGCAACCGGCGCGATCACCACGCCAGGAGTGAGTTGCAACAGGGTATTGAAGCTGCGTCCATTCAGAGGAAGGTTCCCGACCATCTCCCGATCGATGACGGTGCTCACCGTGGCCGATTCGGTCTGGAGCAGCGAAGCGCCGCCCTCTACCGTGATCGTTTCCGAGGTCGCCCCCACAGGCAGAGTGAAGTTGACGGCGAGAGCATCCTCGGTTCGCAGGACGATGTCGGGCTTGATCAGCGTTTTGAAGCCAAGCCTGGAAACCTGAAGGCGGTAGGGGCCGGGAGGCAGATTTGGAACCTCATAGATACCGTTGTTGTTGGTTGCACCAGGATAGCGAACGCCCGTGGCGTTGTTGACGACCTCAATGTCCGCGCCTGAGATAGGCCTTCCGTTGGGATCGACCACGAGGCCGCTGATCACTGCGCTGGTCGACTGGGCAACGGCGGCGCACAAAGCAAGAAGGGAAAGCAGCACCAGGCACAGGGATTGTCTCAGTCTCACTCGAGGCTCCTGGGGATTAAGGGAATGAATCTCGGTTCACCCTGTCTACGCAGGACCCGGCATTTCTTTATCACAAGATTCGGAGATTCCCGATGCGATGCAGTACCACTTCAGGGAAAGTGGTCGGGATACCAGACACCGCGCCGTTCGGGACACCCCGAATGCTGGGCCGCTCAGGGACCTGCAAGCCCTTATTCAGTCATGAGCCGAGGAAAGTAACGGAATCCCGATCTCGGGGCACCGAAGATCCACCGTGGAGCAGGGGAAGTTGGCCCGGCAGCCAAATGCGCTTACGGATGGTTCGGCTCGATATGGAGATAAGCGTAGAGCAGAGGTTTGCCGCTCGGATGACTGCTGCCCCCGTGGGGCTCGACCGTGACAAAGACAGCATCGATGCCGGAGAGAACTTTCGGATTCTCGGCTTTGAGGACCCAGCACTTCCTGGCCGCGCTGTCCTGATAGAAGATGCCGAGACTGACGGCATCAGATCGGTCGGGGCCGCGGCTGCCCCATGCCTGAAACGTGCTCGAATCCCGGATGCCAGGCTGCTGGTCGAGGTCATAGGCATAGAAGATCAGCGACCTGTCCTTCGTGTAGAAGACGCGCCCGAATGGCTTCTGGGTCTGGCCGTTTCTGGCCACGTCGTAGACCTCGGCAATGTACAAGTTGCGCGAGCCCATCAGATCGCGGATGTCCCGATCGTGGTCGAGCAGCGCCTGGGCGCGGGCGAGATCCTGATCGCGCTCCGCCACACTCTCGTTCAGCTCGTCGATCTGCTGGCGCAGCGCGCCTACCTCCAAACTGTCCTTCGAGCTCTCGGCTGAAGCATCCCCCAGCCTTTGTTGAGCCTGATCGAGAGTTGCCTGGGCCGTGGCTAACCGGCGCGCAAGATCGTCGCGGGCCTGTTCGAGGCTGGCCTGCTTAGCGGCGGAACTGCTGAGGTCGTTCTGAGACTGCCGGTTCTGCCATTCGAGATCATCGATTTCCGTGCTCTGTTTTTTGATTCGGGCATCGAGAGCAGCCAGCCGAGCTTTGCCGTCCCGCACCGCTGATTCGGCGCGCGCCAGATCGGCGCTGGCTTCTGCCGGCGAGGAACTCCGCGACGGTACCGGAGTTTTCGCCGACATCTGCGCCGTCTGCACGCCATGATCGAGCCCTATGCGGTAGACGGTGAATCCTAGGGCGACGACCAGGAGCAGCGCGGCAACCGCCTGCAGCCACAGGTGCCTCCACATAGTATCCACACCGGGAACGGTGTTTTCTGACGCCACCAGCCCATCGAAGGAAGAGACAGGCGCGGTTTCCGAGGCGTCAGCTCGATCTGCCTTGTCTTCATTCTCAAGGTGGGCGAGCAGCCGAGCTTCGGCTTCTTCAAGCGACCACTCCGGATCGGAGTCGAAACCCTCTTCACGGGTCCGGTCAAGAGAGGCGGCGGGGACTCCGGCGGCGATCAGAGCCTTATATTGCCCCAGCGCCTCGCGGCACCCGGTGCAGCCGGCAAGATGTCGATCGAGACGCTCTCTTTCCTCTGCGCTCAGGGCATCGGTCGTTGCAAGGGCGCAGAGCTCCAGGAACACGTCATGGGATTCGCCGAACGGCAACGGCCGCGCTCCTCCGCTGGAGCCATTTTCCATCATCTCGTTCATCTCTTGTGCAGTTGTGCCGGGAAGATTTCGCGGCGCATCTTCTCCAAGGCACGATAATAGTGATTCCGGACGTTTCCCGGTGTCTGGCCGAGGAGGGTGGCTATTTCCCCGACCGTGTGTCCCTCGAAAAAATAAAGGCGAATGACCCGGCGCTGGTCCTCGGAAAGCGACTCGTCGATTCTGCGCAGCGTTTCCCGGCCCAGCGATCCCTCCATCGAATCTTCGTAGAACCTCAGCAACCCCTGGCCCGCGTCCGACTCCAGCAGATCCTCCTCCAGTTCAACGCTGGCATAGAAGTGGCGCGCCGCGAGATAGCGGCGACGGTCGATCGCGCGGTGCCAGGTGACCTGGACCAGCCAGGAACGGACGGAGCCCAAGGCTGGGTCAAAGAGAGAGGCTTTTCGGAATACGAAGAGAAATACGTCCTGAACCAGATCATCCGCCTCCGATGGATCGCACAGGATGCGACGAGCCACCGTCCGCACCATAGGCGCATAGCGACGGAAGAGCGTGCCCAGCGCTTCCTTATCCCCTGCACGAACCTGTTTCAACTGCTCTTCGTCGGCAGTGAGCCGATCAGCAACAGGCGTTTCCCGCGCATCGTGTGAAGAACCAGAAAGCCTCTCCGGCGAGTTGCTTGCACAGTCGCACACGTCCCCTCTTCTGGTCATTGCGTGCGGGAAGTAGGCAGTTTCGGAACCCATATTGCTTCTTTCAGAGCCCTCGATCCAGGTACCTAGAGGGAATAATCCGTAGTGCTGCTCGGTGTTATTGCTGCGTCCGAATGGACACACTTCATGTGTGCCGACCTTGCGGAAACAGTTCGGGAAAAAACTACGCTCGATCCGCAAAAATCGGGGGATGACTCAAGAGCAATTCTCCGAGCTCCTAGATATTTCGATTGATTTCTTAAGCCTTATAGAGAGGGGACTGAATGCTCCTTCCTTTGAATCGATCGAAGCCTTCTCGATTACGCTCGGGATACCTGTACGCGATTTCTTTGATTTTTCGCCTGATCTGAAGCCGCAGGCGCAGAAAACCCCCAATTTACAGAGATCATAACCCGTAATGACACTCGGTGTCCTCAGACTCTCAACATCTCCACACTTTTTCCCGTGGAGATCGTTCAGCCCAATTTTGGAATCCGCGTCAAGAGGCTTCGTTTAGATAAGAAATTGAGCCAACTGCAGCTTGCAGATCGGATTGGGCTTTCGGAGGATCAGGTCGGCAATATCGAACGGGGGAAGAGCTGGGTCGGAGAACAAACCTTGGCACTTCTCGGGAGTTCGTTAGATGTGCCTCAATCGTCTCTTTTTGATTACACCGGAAATGATGAATTCATTAAAAACGGCGGTCTCAAGGCGCGCGCGCCACGCGAGCGCCCCACGCTGATCGTCCGGCGGAGACGGAACGTTCTTATCCAGACGCCGAAAAAGAAAGCGTAGTGTTTCCAGACCGTTGAGGCGAGGTGTCGTTCAAACTGCTCATTTGAGTCCTCGACAAGTCCGTCTCCTTCTAAACGGTGGCACAATGGTCAATGCCTGACCGTTTACTGCTCGAAGCGTCAGTCATGAGTAGACGTCATGGACTCTTCGCTCCCGGATCGCGGTGCTGCTTCTACTCCGTTCGCCCGAGGTCGCGCGTGGAAGGCAGCTTCTCTCGCCGCAGTCTGCTCGGCTCTGATCTGCGCCGTGATCCTCCTGCTTTCACCTCGCTCGGAGCCCCGGATCAGCCTGCTCGGGACCTCCCTGGCCGCGCTCGCAATCATCTTGGTTCTGCTCGCGAGATCCATCTATGTGACGCAATCCGCAGTCCGCTCTGCAGGCGGTATTCTTGGCCGACGGACACGCGAACTCAAAGCCGTATTCGAGGGCGCTCTCGACTCAATCGTGGTTCTCGATGAAATGTGGATTTGCCGCCATGCCAATCCTGCGGCACTGCAACTCCTTGGGGTGAGGCCGGAACAGCTGCTTGGTCAGCCGATTGCTTCGTTCTTCGCCATCCCAACGCAAACCCCGATCGGCAAGGCACTGGCGGTCCGAAGCCACGATCACGGGCAAACGGAAATGTTTCGATCGACCGGAGCAGCCCTGACGGTTGAGTATGCGCTCTCAAGGAACTTCCTGCCTGGCCGACATCTCGTCATTTTCCGCGATATCACGGAACGCCGGCGGGCAGAGGAAGAGAGAAACCGAAGCCTCGAAATGGCACGATCGGCATTGCGAGAGGCGCACGCACTCCGGAGCGCGACTCTCGCGCTCGCAAGGGAACTCCGTCTTAATCCGGTCCTCGACACCTTGCTCCACACACTGCACACCCTCGTCCCTT
>Ga0335074_10002350_pt1 | contig 25779 bp, 25 predicted proteins | sample Lox_Sample_23_FD_206715 | JGI IMG/M metagenome (GOLD analysis project Ga0335074, IMG submission 206715) | Soil microbial communities from Loxahatchee National Wildlife Refuge, Florida, United States - Lox_Sample_2.3 | ecosystem: Environmental > Terrestrial > Soil > Wetlands | place: USA... | reverse complement strand
GGTCACCACCACGCGGACCTGCGTGCCGAGGGCGCGCCAGTCGGCGGCCGCCTCGCGGCGGGCGTCATCCGCACGGGGTGAGCCCGCGCCGGGTTGGGCGGGGTGCATCACGAGCCGCCGGAGGTGGCCTGGCTGCTGCCGGAGCTCGATATCGGGGTGGAACCCGAGCTGAAGCCACTCGAGCCGGACGAGTTCGACGAAGACGAACCCGACGAGGAAGAACCCGAGGAAGTGGAGCCCGAGGAACTCGAGGAGCCGGAGGAGTTCGAGGAGGTGGACGATCCGGAGCTGGTCGAGGAGGTGCCCGAAGACGACGAGGCGGCCTTGTGCGTGGAACCCGGCAGGGTCAGGGCCACGACGCCGGTCACGGCCACGCTGGCCAGGGTGACCGTGGTGGTCGTCGAGCGGACCTTGGCCCGGCCCTGTTCCCTGGCGGCCACGGCCCGGCGGACGCCGTCTGGGTTTGCTCTGCTCATGAGTCCCATTCTGCGTTCGGGGTTTTGGCGCTCCCTGGACGAAGCTTCTGGGTTCGCTATGAGGCGAGCGCCCCGTTCCCTCGCCCTCTCGTGCAGGCTATGCACGCAACATGAAGGACGGCTTAAGGGGCTCGTGGAGGTTAGGGTCGAGTGCATGGCAGACCCGCGTGAGCTCCTGCTGGCCGAGCGGGCCGAGGCATTGGCGCAGGTGGCCGCCCTGGAGCGGGAGTTCGCCGGGATCGCCGAGGCCGCCGGCTCGGCCGGGACCGATGACGAGCACGATCCCGAGGGCGCCACGCTCGCGTTCGAGCGGCAGCACGCGGCCGCGCTCCTCCAGGCGGCGCGGGAGCGGGTCGCCGCGATCGACGCGGCGCTGGGCCGGCTGCGCGACGGGAGCTACGGGGTGTGCGCGCGCTGCGGCCACCCGATCGGCGCCGGCCGGCTGGCCGCCCGCCCGGCGGCGCTGACCTGCATCCGCTGCGCCGCGCGCGGCTGAAGGCATTGCGCCGCGCGCGGCGGAAGGAATCGTGGCACTACTCGGCGCGCAGCGCAGTACGAGTGGCTAAGAACACCGTGCCACGGGCGGCTGAAGGCTACTCCGGGGCGCAGACCAGGCTAGTCCACCGCCACGGACCGTACCGCTGTGACAAATTAGGGTTAGAGAGGTCATCGGGTTACGTCTTCTGGAAGATCTGTGCTCAACGGACGAAAGGGCGTCGAATACAGCGCCTAAATTTCCGTCCAGCACCGATCTTCCGTGATCTTTTTGGTTTTGCGAGTGGGACCGGTCGGCTAGCCTCGGCGCCCAGCCTCGCGACCCGGGCTGATCTCCCGTGAAGGGAGCAGAGCTGCCACCATAGGCGCATGACCGAATCTGCCTCACCGACGGCCGCGTTCCGGGCCGCGCGCGACCTGCTCCTGCGGTACCGGGAGGACTACGAGGGGGCGCGGCGCGAGTTCACCTGGCCCGAGCTCGGCGAGTTCAACTGGGCGCTGGACTGGTTCGACGTGATCGCGGCCGAGCACCCGGACCGGACGGCCCTGCGGGTCGTGGCCGAGGGCGAGGACACCGCGCTCACCTACGCGGAGCTGGCCGCCAGGTCGGCGCAGGTGGCCAACTGGCTGCGCGGCCTGGGCGTGCGGCGGGGTGACCGGGTGCTGCTGATGCTCGGCAACGTGGCGCCGCTGTGGGAGATCGTCCTGGCCGTCATGAAGCTCGGGGCGGTCATGATCCCGTCGTCGACGCTGCTGCGGCCGGCCGACCTCGCCGACCGGATCCCGCGGGGCAACGTCAGGCACGTGATCACCGAGGCGGCCCTGACCGGGAAGTTCGCGGGCGTGCCGGGGGACTGGACGCGGGTCGCGGTCGGCCCGGGCGAGCCGGACGGTTCCGGGTGGCACGCGTACGCGGACTCCTACTCCGCGCCGGCCTCGTTCACGCCGGACGGGGTCACGCGGGCCGGGGATTTGCTGCTGCTCTACTTCACCTCGGGCACCACCGCGCAGCCGAAGCTGGTCGCGCATACCCAGGCCAGCTACCCCGTGGGACACCTGTCCACGATGTACTGGATCGGCATCCAGCCCGGCGACGTGCACCTGAACCTGTCCTCCCCCGGGTGGGCCAAGCACGCCTGGAGCAACGTGTACGCGCCGTGGAACGCGGGGGCGACCATCCTGGTCCTGAACTACCCGAGGTTCTCGGCGCAGGGCCTGCTCAGCGCGCTCGGGGACGGCCGCGTCGGCACGTTCTGCGCCCCGCCGACCGTCTGGCGGATGCTCATCCAGGCCGACCTGGGCACGGCGGACACCTCAGCGCTGCACGAGTGCGTGGCGGCGGGTGAGCCGCTGAACCCCGAGGTCATCGAGCAGGTCCGCAGGGCCTGGGGCATCACGATCCGCGATGGGTTCGGGCAGACCGAGACCACCGCGCAGGTCGGCAACACACCGGGGCAGCCGGTGCGGCCCGGCTCGATGGGCAGGCCGCTGCCCGGCTACCACGTGGTGCTGGTCGACCCGGTCAGCGGGGAGCCGTCCAGGGACGGCGAGATCTGCCTGGACCTGAGCCAGCGCCCACTCGGCCTGATGACCGGGTACCTGGACGACCCGGCGCTGAACGAGGCGGCCATGCGCGGCGGGTACTACCACACCGGCGACGTCGCGACCTGTGACGACGACGGGTACATCACGTACGTCGGCCGTACCGACGATGTCTTCAAGGCGTCCGATTACCGCATCTCGCCGTTCGAGCTCGAGAGCGTCCTGATCGAGCACGAGGCGGTCGCCGAGGCCGCCGTGGTGCCGTCGCCCGACCCCGTCCGGCTCGCGGTGCCCAAGGCGTACATCCTGCTCACCGCGGCCAGCGAGCCGTCGCCCGAGCTGGCCAGGTCGATCATGGCGTTCTGCCGGGACCGGGTCGCGCCCTACAAGCGGATCCGCCGGGTCGAGTTCGCCGACCTGCCGAAAACCATCTCGGGCAAGATCCGCCGGGTCGAGCTGCGCGGCCTGGAGACCTCGGGCCGGGAGTCCATCCGCGGCGTCACCGAGTTCTGGGAAGAAGACTTCAGCTGGTGAACCCGCTGCAGCAGCTGGGCATCCGGTGACCCCGCGTCCAGGTCCCGTGGCCGCGCCGGCCGGCCGCGTCGTCCACCATCTGGAGAACGTGATGGGGACGGTCGTGGTCATCGACGTCTACGCCGTGCGCGCGGATGACGCCGCCGGTGCGGCGGAACGGCCGGGCGGGGAACTCAGCGGGGAGCTCAGCGGGCAGCTGGCCGAGGCGGTCGCCATCTTGCACCGCGCCGATGCGACCTTCAGCACCTGGCGGCCCGACAGCCCGGTCAGCCGGCTGCGCCGGGGAGAGATCACCAGCGCGGCGGTCCCCGCCGAGGTCACCGAGGTCCTCGAGGGCTGCGCGGCCGCCCGCGACCTGTCCGGAGGCTGGTTCGACCCGTGGGCCGTGCCCGGCGGGTTTGACCCGTCCGGGTTCGTCAAGGGCTGGGCAGCGCAGAACGCGCTCGCCGCGTTCCGCGGCGACGGCATCGCCGGCGTCCTGGTCAACGCCGCCGGGGACATCGCCAGTACCGGCGGCCCGGGAGACGGCCGGCCCTTCCGGATCGGGATCACCGACCCCCGCTCGCCGCGCCGCCTGGCCGAGATCGTGGAGCTGGCCGGGGCCATCGCGACCTCGGGAACCTACGAGCGGGGCGAGCACCTCATCGATCCTCATTCGGGGCGGCCGGGCGCACGCGCCGCCTCGGCCAGCGTGACCGGGCCTGACCTCGGCCTCGCCGACGCGCTGGCCACCGCGGTGGCGGTGGCCGGCGAGCCCGCCCTGGCGCTGATCGAGCGGCTCGATGGCTACGAGGCGCTCATCATCAACGCCGACGGCGGCAGGCGGCGGACGACGCGGTTTCCGGTCGTCTCGGCCGCCCGTGCGCGGTTACCGCCGAACGGACCGGGCCGCGCGTCCCGTTGTAGCTGCCCGCAGCACGGCCGAGCCGCCACGCTGAGCCGGGCCGGTAACTTTGTCCCATGATCACCCGGCGCTGGTGCTGGGGAACAGCGGCAAGCAGGCCGGTGGCTGCGAGCGCATCCTCCGCGCCGGCCGTTCCTGTTCATACCGGGACATCCGGGATTCTGCAGCGCTGACCCGCTGTGCTGCCCAGCGGTGACGAGGGAGGAGAGCCATGGCGGACGACAGTGCGCAACGACCGGAGGACGTGCGGTTCCTTTCGGGCCTGATCCTGGTGTCCGAGCAGCCAGAACGGCTGGCGGACTTCTACCGCGACGTGCTCGGGCTACCGCTCGCCGAAGAACAGCACGGCGATACCGCTCCGCACTGGGCATGCGAACTCGGCGACGTTCACTTCGCCATCCACCCCGTGGCCGACTACGAGGGCGAGGCGACCGCCACCGGCGCAGTCAAGCTGGCCTTCATGATCTTCGACCTGGCCAGGCTCGTGTGCTGGCTGCAGGCACGCGGCATCCCCCTCTGCTACCCGCCGACCGAATTCGGAACCGAATCCCGCATCACGGCGATCCGCGACCCAGACGGAAACCTCATCGAACTCACCGAACTCGGCCCGGCCTGGCTCGACCACCTCACGGAACATCGCACAGCAGGGGGTGATCTCCTTCAGGTGTGGCAAAGCCGCCTGAACGGGTGAGGGAGCACGGGCCGACCCGGCTGAGCATCGCTAGCCCGGGCAGGGCACCCGCGAGCAGGCTGGCAGCGATCAGCCACGGCCGGATGGTTTCATCCGGTCACCGGGGTGTATGGCCTGGCGGTGCGGCTGGGGGCGCCGCCAGGATACGGTCATCAGCGCCCCGCCCAGCGGTGAGTCACCGATATGCCAGCGCCCGCCGGTCGAGCGCACGATCGAATCGCCGATGGCGAGCCCGAGTCCCGCGCCCGGGCCGCGCTCGTTGGCCCGGTGGAACCGGTCGAAGAGCCGCGCGCGGTCCGCCCCGGGGATGCCGGGCCCGCTGTCTTCCACGGTCAGGCTCACCCATGCCTGCTCTCCTGCGAAGGCCCCCGACCAGCCAGATTTACCCGCTTAACATGAAGGAATCGTGACGTGGCGGGGCTACGGGACGGCGCGGGAGTGCGCAACAGGACGAGCCTGAGCAGGGAGATCGTGACGCGGCCCGAGCCGGAGGCTTACCAGCGGCCCCACGGGAGCAGCGCGGTGACCGCGACCGCGGCGAACAGCAGGGTCAGGTAGGCGATGGACAGGTGGAACAGCCGCATCGGAGCCGGGGAGGCGCTGTCCGCGGCCACCCTGGCGTCCAGCCGGTGCGCCTCGACCAGGAACCAGGCGCCCAGGGCCGCGGCCAGGACGCCGTAGATCCAGCCGGCCCACGGGACCAGGGCCAGCGTGGCCGCGACCATCGCGTACGAGTACCACAGGATCTTCCTGGCGACCACGGCGGGCGTGGCCACCACCGGGAGCATGGGTACGTTCGCCGCCGCGTAGTCCTTGCGGAACTTCATGGCCAGAGCCCAGAAATGCGGCGGCGTCCACAGGAAGATGACGGCGAACAGCACGACGGCGGGCAGGGCGACCGTGCCGGTCACCGCGGCCCACCCGACGAGCACGGGGAAGCAGCCCGCCGCGCCGCCGATCACGATGTTGGCCGGGCTGCGTCGCTTGAGCAGCAGCGTGTACACGAAGATGTAGAACAGGATCGCCGCGTCGGCCAGCGACGCCGCCAGCCAGTTCGCCATGAGGCCCAGCAGCAGCGTGGCCCCGGCGCCCAGGAGGATCCCCCAGGCCAGCGCCTCCGATGGCTTGATCGTGCCCTGCCCGTTGACCACCAGGGGGCGGCGCGAGGTCCGCTTCATCACCGCGTCGATGTCGCGGTCGATGTAGCAGTTGATCGTGTTGGCGCTGCCCGCGGCCAGCGTGCCGCCGACCAGCGTGACCAGGACCAGCCGGATCGGCGGCAGGCCGTGCTGGGCGAGCAGCATGGCCGGGACCGTGGTGACCAGCAGCAGTTCAATGATGCGCGGCTTGGTCAGCGCGACCAGCCCGCGGGCTATCGTGCCTGCCGGCCGGCGGCCACCGGGAGGGGCCCCGCGCTGGTCGAGCTGGGGAAGGGCTGCGGCAGAGGTCACTCCACGTCCTCGGTCCCGGCCGCCTCGCCTGCGGCCGCCTCGCCTGCGGGGGTCTCGGCGGAGGCGGTCTCGGCGGAGGGGGCCAAGGTCGTCCCGGCGGCCTCAGCGGCGGCGGGCGGGGCCGGTGCCTCGCGGTCTGCGGTGGGCTTCCCGGGCAGGGAGGTGTAGGACACCGGACGCTCCTGGCCCGGCGCACGGTGCCCGGGGACGGTCTCCGGCTTGGTGTACACGACATACAGCGCGATCACCACGACGGTGAACAAGATCATAGGGAACGCGAAGGTCAGTATCGACCCGCCGAAGGTCCACGCGCCTCCGGCGGAATCCGCGATCACGTGCACTCCAGGTCCCCTTTCCCTCGTCGCCTCAGCACGCTACTACAGAGCGTAGAACAGGAACCAGAACAGCAGCGCCATCAGGGCCAGGTAGTTCCAGACGGTCGAAAAGGCGCTCAGCGAGGCCTGGAACCGCTGCACGGCGTAGGTCTCAGTGTACGTGGGGGGTTGCTCCACGAACGAGATGGCCGGGATGAACCGGGACCTGGCCAGCAGGATCTCCAGCCAGACCAGCACGGCCAGCTGGACGGTGAGGAAGACCGGGTAGAAGCCGCTGAACACGCTGGCGAAACCCGAGCTGCCCGGCGCGAACGGGAGGTCCGTGAGCTGGTAGATCTGGAACGCGACCGCCGCCAGCCCGAGGCCCAGGGCGACCAGCCCGCAGATCTGCCACGTGATCTTGTGCCCGGCCTTGATCCGCTGCAGCCCGAAGTAGTGCACGCCGGCGCTGACGGTCGCCAGCAGCATGATCGTGGTCCCGATCCACAGGGACGGGCGGACGAAGCCGGATCCCTCCCACCTGCCCGACGAGTTGAGCGAACGCAGGTAGAAGTAGGCGAAGATGAAGCAGCCGAACAGGAACATCAGCCCGCCGATGGCCAGCCGCGATCCGGTCCAGGCCCCGTTGATCGCGGCCTCGTGGTAATAGCCCTCATCCTCGGCCGCAACCGCGGCTTCCTGCGACGACGGTGCCGCCATATCGGCCATGGCCTAACCCTCCAATCCGCCGCTCACCGGCGCGTAGGCGCTGCCGATGACGCCAGGCGGCGGGTTCAGTTCGGCCACCGGGAGCGCGCCCTTGACGCCGTAGTCATAAGAACTGGACAGGATCACCGGGACCCGCGTGAAGTTCTCCGGCGGCGGCGGCGACGACAGCTGCCATTCCAGGCTGCGCGCCCGCCACGGATTGCCAACCTCGGGTTCCCGCCAGAACAGCATGGACATGACGAAGTTGATCAGGAAAATGAGCATCGAGCCGCCCAGCAGGAATGCGGAGATGGACACCCAGTCGTTGAGCGTCTCGAGGCTGCGCGCGTACTCGAACACCCGGCGCGGCATGCCCATCATGCCGAGCGCGAACAACGGCATGAAGGTCGAGTTGAAGAAGATGAACATGGTCCAGAAGTGGATCTTGCCCAGCGTCTCGTTCAGCTTGATCCCGAACATCTTCGGCAGCCAGTAGTAGATGCCACCGAAGAACGCGAAGATCAGCCCGCCCATGATCGTGTAGTGAAAGTGCGCCATGACGAAGAACGAGCCGTGCTCGGTCACGTCCGCGGGCACGTCCGACAGGAACACACCGCTGATGCCGCCGAGCAGGAAGTTGAAGTAAAACGCCAGCGCGAACAGCATCGGGATGGAGAACCTGATCCTCGCCTTCCAGAACGTCCCCATGCCGACCAGGTAGATGAACCCGGTCGGGATCGAGATCAGCTCGGTGGTGAGCATGAACAGCGGCCGCATGTCCGGGTCGATGCCGCTGTCGAACAGGTGGTGCTGCCAGACGAAGAAGGACAGGATTCCCACCCCGAGCATGCCGGCCGCGGCGACCTTATAGCCGAACAGCGGCTTGCGGCAGAACACCGCGACGATCTCGGAGACGACGCCGAAGCCGGGCAGGGCCAGGATGTAGACCTCGGGATGGCCGAAGAACCAGAACAGGTCCTCGTACAGGAAGCTGCTGCCGCCGAGCTGGTTGGTGAAGAACGCGGTCTGGAAGGTCCGGTCGCTCAGCGCCATGTAGAACCCCCCGACCAGCACCGGCGCCGCCAGCACCTGCAGGAACGACACCGTGAACATCGACCAGACGAACATCGGCAACCTGCTCCACCGCATGCCCGGCGCCCGGTAGGTGATGATCGTCACGATCATGTTGAAGCCGGCCAGGGTCATCGAGATGGCCATCAGGCCGAACGCGAAGAAGTAGGCGTCCTCCCCCTGCGTCGCCTGGGTGGCCAGCGGCTCGTAGCCGGTCCAGCCGGTGGGGAACCCGCCCATCAGCACGGCGGAGAGCAGGATGACATAGGCGGCCGGGGTGAGCCAGAAGCCAACCGCCTCGAGCCGCGGGAACGCGACCCGCTTCGAGCCGATCAGCAGCGGGCCGAAGTACTGCCCGAACGGCCCGAGGATGACCGAGGACATCAGCATCATCATCATCGTGCCGTGCTCACCGACCACCATCAGGTACTGCTCCGGGCCGATGAGGTGGTAGGTCGGCGACAGCAGCTCGCTCCTGATCGCCATGGCGAACAGGCCGCCGGTGAGGAAGTAGGCGATCATACCGTACAGGTACTGGATGCCCACGACCTTGTGGTCGAGCGTGAACCTGAAGTACTTGCCCAGGCCCGGTTCCCCCAGGCCGAGCAGCCTGGGCTCCTCGGGTAGCGGCCGACCCAGCATCAGGCCGAACAGGTCGTTGAACACGCCCAGGCCGGCCAGCCAGCCGATCACGCCGAAGGCGTAGCCGAGCACGAGCGCCACGTCGTTGGTGTCGGCAAGCGAACTGCGGGCGTAGTCGCCGCCGAGGAAGTCGCCGAGCCAGTGGCCGAGGAAGTAGCCGATCACGGCCCCGATCAGGCCGGTGTGCACTCCCGGGCGGAGCCACCACGGCCGCCCGGCCCCGGCGACCTCCGGACCGCGGCCGACGGGCTCCGCTCGCTCCGGCTGTGTCTCGATGGCCATCCCGTCACCCCTTCACCCACGTCGTGGCGGACCTCACCTGCGCCGCAGCCCGCGGCGGGAAGCACATCATGGCGTCACCGGGTTTCCGGGTCCGTAGTAGTAGCCAGCGGCGCCGGTGATGCCGTCCACGTTGACGATCTGCTTGCCGAGCTGGGCAACCACCGTGGGGTCATAGGTCAGCGCGTACGGCGGCAAGGCAGACAGCACCCCGTCCGCCTGTTCCTTCGCCCGCACGCCGCTCGCCCAGGACTCGAAGGCGGACGGCGAGACCACCTGGCCGGAGTTGTACATGGCGCCGTGCCAGATGCCGCACAGCTCGTTGCAGCGGACCTCGAAGCCGCCCGTGGCCTTCGCGGTGGTGTAGGCCACGTTGTCCGCGTCCGGGTTGGCGTCGGCCTTTATGCCGAGCTTGTAGGCCCAGAAGCTGTGGATCACGTCCAGCGAGGTCACGTGGAACTCGATCGGGGTGTTCACCGGCAGGTAAAGCTCGCTGCTCTCGAAGCCGCCGAACTGCGGGTACCGGTACGTCCAGACCCACTGCTGGCCGATCACCTGGACCTGGAGTATGTCGTTGCTGCCCGGTGACCAGGTCGAGCTCTGCGTTCCGGCCAGCGTCCAGATCGGCGACGGACCCTCCCCGCCCCCGGCGCCGGCCGGGACGATGAGCTCGTAGGTGCCGAACCCGAACAGCCACAACACGATCGCCGAGGTGCCGATGATCCACGCCAGCTGGACCTTGACGTGGCCGTGAATCGGCGCGCCATCGCTGTCGTCCCCCGGCCTCGCCCGCCAGACCACCAGCGCGTAGGTGAAGTAGAGCAGGACGAAGATGACGACGGGCGCGCCGCTGATCGCCAGCACCGCGATGTCGAACTGCTGGCCCGCGGCGGCGACAGACATGCGGCCCGGCGGCATGTGCGGGTACCAGACGAACCATATGACGAGGTCGGCGGCCAGCGCGAGCCAGAACCACATCAGGAACAGGCGCAGGCCGTGCCGTGGTTCGGCCGGCGCGTTCCCGCCGGCGGACGCCGTGATGTCTGCCGAGCTCATGACGCCACCACGTACATGAAGCCCATCATGTATCCCAGGGTCTGCATGGGACCGCCGTTGCCGTCGAGGAACCCGCCGCCGCATGGGATCAGGCACTGCCAGCGGTAGCTGCCCGTCTGGCCGGGAGACATGAAGCTGAACGTCTCCACCGCATAGGGGTTACCCTGCGGGGTACAGGGCGAGGAACTGCATAGGTAGTTCGCCGAGAGCTGCGCGTTGGGCGAGGCGACCGGCACGAACAGGCCGAGATCCGGGATCGCGAACGTGTGCCCGACGTTGCAGTTCGACCAGGAGTTGATATCCGACGTCGTGTCGTTGGTCACGTACTCCTTGCCGTGCTGGTCGAACTGGGAGACGGTCACGGTGCCGCCGATCGTGCCCTGTATCTGGCTCCAGTAGTTGTTCCGCAGCGGCGTGCAGCCGTCGTAGCCGTAGATGGTCATGTTGACCTTCGTGTTGGCCGGGACGGTGAACAGCGTCGTGTGCAGCCACTGCTTGCTCACCGGGTCCTGGACGAAGTAGCTCACCCAGTCCGGCCTGGTGGCGCTGTTGTTCTGTGGGTCCTCTTGGAGCACCACGTTCACCTGGCCATCGGACGCCGTGTAATGAACGGTCGGAAGCTGGGTGGTCGCGGAACCTATGTAGTAGTAGCCGATGAACACCCCCAGCCCGACCACGATGAGGAAGGCCACGATCAAAGCCGCCGCCCGGGCTGGCACGGACACCGGATCACCACCTCGCTTCGGCTAAGCGCAAGGTCGAAGCCGGCCGTACGGCACAACTTCACTGCGCAGACCGGTACCTCTTGGGGTCGATCATCGTGTCGCCCGGCATCGGAGGCAACATCTAATGGTTCGGATGACGAAATTGTCATGTCGCGCAGGCGGCTTGCGAGCCTCTTCTGTCCCCCTGACCAGGGAGGATGACCGAACTGCAGCTGCGGGCCACCGGTCAGCCCGCCGGCCCACAATCGTTTGTGGCCAGCCGTGTTCGCCGTCGCCAGGCGCAGCGTCCTGGACGCCGGGTATCCGCGCCCGGCCCGGGGACCTTATGATGGCGGCGGGCCGGCCGCCCGCCAGCACGACAGCGCGTGGCCTGCCGGTTCCAGGAGGAGCCGATGACGGCAGGACCCACCGGCGGCATACCCACGCGACGCTCGGGATGGCCGGTACTGCGCACCCCCCGGTGGATGCTCGCGGCCGGTGTGGTGCTGGTGGCCGGGCTGACGCTGGCGGCGCTTCCGCATCACCCGTCCACCTCCCAGCGCGTAACCGACCTGCGGGGAGCGATGCAGACGATGAACGCCGACATCGAGTCGTGCGCTGGCGGCGTCAGCGAGTCGCTCACCGCGCTGCAGGAGATTCAGTCCGGGGCCAGCCACGACACCAAGACCGCGGTCAGCATCGCCACCACCGGAGCGGCGAACTGCTCCCCGGCCAACAGCATGCCCATGGACGACCTCGTGCAGTACCAGCCACCGGAGTCGCTGGCCTCCTTCCACCTAGACCAGACCGTGAACGATCTCGTCACCTGGGGGTTCCCGGACGCCCAGCGCGTGCAGACGGACGTCGCCACCCTGCTGACCGCCCGCACGCCGTCGGCGGTCAGCGCGGCGACCGCTCAGCTGCATCGTGACCAGCGCGTTCTCGACGCCGAGCGCGCCACCATCGACGCCATGATCAACGTGGCCAGCAAGTCGCTGTCCGCTGGCGTGGCGCCGCCCGCCCTGCCCGGCTGAGCCGCTCACCGGGCCGAGGCGCGGCGGCGGCCGCGCGCGGGGCGTTCCCACCCCCTGACCGCGGGGACCGGCACGTCACCGGGGGGTTCCCCGGCCGGTTCTGAGCCCTCTTTCAGCCAGGTGAGCACGGCGGTGAACACGACGGGGAGGAAAGAGACCGCGGCCGCCAGCCACAGCACGAAGGCGGTGATCTCCTGGTCGTCGACCGGCAGCAGGCGGCTGCCCCCGCGGTCGTAGGCGTGCACCACGGAATGGCTCGCGAACCCCAGGACGTAGGCCATCACCCAGAGGGACCACATGGCCAGCGCCGCGACGCAGGCGCGCTGGGGACGCGGCAGGCGCGGCGCCCGCGGCGGCGAGTGAACCAGTTCCAGCCAGAGCCCGATGCCCGCGGCCCACAGCGTCGCGGCTTCCGGCACGACAAGGACGGGATAACGGGCCAGCCCGTCGAGAACCGGTGGCAGCCGCCAGACCAGGCAGATCACCACCCAGGTGATCAGGTAGCCCAGGGCGGCGGCGAACGACGGCCGGCGCCGAGCCTCCGCCAGCCCCACGAGGGGGTCTTCGCCGCGGCCAGCGCCGCGCGTGAATAGGCGCGACGGCGCTCCGAGCACGCCGAGCGCCGGGGCGGCCAGGGCGAATACGCTGAATTGGGCCGCCTCGACGAACAGGTACCGGCGCGCGAGCACCTCCAGTGGCGGCAGCAGGCTGGCGGCCACGAGCGCGGCCGCCGCCACCGCGAGCCAGCGCCGCGGGCGGTTGGGCGCCGCTGCCAGGTGACCGTTCTGTTCCGCATCCACGAGACGAAACCTAGCGCGGTGCTGCGCCCGGAGGCCAGGGCCACCAATTGCAATCGTTTGTGACACAGGCCGGTAACAGATGCGGCAGGACCGTTACCGGTACTTGACCAGCAACTGACCCGAGTAGAAACATCGGGACCAGGGCACCAACGGTAAGTGAGGACTGGGGGGGACCCGGTTCCACGACGGCCTGGGCTGGCAGCGGGCGTGGAGCCGCACCACGCGGGAGCGGCAGACGACCATAAGCGGCGAAGAGGCGATGACTTCGCAGGAAGCGGTTCAGGCCACAGTTACCCACCCAGCGGATGCGGTTGCCGCGAGGATTCTCGTCGCTGACGACGAGCCAGGGATCCGGTCTTTCATCGGCCGGGCGCTGGGCGCGGCCGGCTACACGGCCGACTTCGCCGCCACCGGGGCGGAGGCGCTGCAGCGGGCGCGCAGCGGCCACTACGACCTCGTCATCCTGGACCTGGTCATGCCGGACATCGCTGGCCAGCTGATCCTCGAACGCCTGCTGGCCGCGCGGCCGGATCAGGCGGTCCTCGTGCTGTCCTGCCTGGCGGACGTCGCCGCCAAGGTGGACTGCCTGGAGCGCGGGGCCCAGGACTACCTGACCAAGCCGTTCTCGCTGGCTGAGCTGCTGGCCCGGGTCAGGGTCAGGCTGCGCGGCTGGCCCGCGGACCTGGCCCACGACCGGGCCGGGGAGGTCATCAGGACCGGGGACCTCACCCTGGACGTCGGGCGCCTGGTCGCCGACATCGGCACCGGCCCGGTCCCGCTGACCAGGCTCGAGTTCCTGCTGCTCCGCGAGCTGGCGGAGCATCCGGGCCAGTCCGTCACGAAGGGGCAGCTGCTGGCCACGGTTTGGGGGTACGACTTCGACCCCGGCTCGAACGTGGTCGACGTGTGCGTGCGGCGCCTGCGGTCCAAGCTCGGCTTCGGCCTGATCAAGACGGTGCGCGGTGAGGGCTATCAGCTCGCCGGGCACTGACGCGGACGCCTCCGACCCCGTTGGCCCTCTTTCCGGGTTCGGCAGGTTCGCGATCAGGCTCACCTGGCCCTTCAGTCCCGGGTTGCTCGACGCCACGTGGGCGGTCTTCTCCGTGATCAACCTGGTCGCGATCCTCGCGTTCCCCGGCTGGGAGACGATCCCGTTCCACGTCATCTGGATCAGCTTCACGCTGCTGTACGGATTCCGCACCTGGGCGGCAACGCCCACGCTGTGGGTGCTCGGCGTGGTCATGCTGGTGACCGCCGCCGCGATCGGCTTTGACGTGGAACGCGGGCTCACCGAAGGCGCCGAGCTGACCGAGGTCCCGCTGATGGCGGCCATGTTCGGCGCGATGGTCTGGCACGCGCGGCGCAAGCTGGCCGCCGAGCAGGACTCACACCTGATCGGCGAGGAGAACGCCCGGCTGCTCGCCACCCAGCGCCGGTTCCTCCAGGACGCCTCGCACCAGCTCCGCACGCCGATCACGATCGCCCTGGGCCACGCCGAGCTGCTCGCCGGCGGCCTGACCAGCCGTCAGGAGGGGCACGACATCCAGGTGGTGCTCGGCGAGCTGAACCGGCTGCGGCGGATCGCCGAGCGGCTCCTGGTCATCGCCGCCGCCGAGGGCCCGGAGTTCCTGCACCTCGAGCCCGTCGCGCTGGACAGCTTCACCATGGAGATCCTGCGCCGGTGGCGGCCGGCCGCGAACCGCAGCTGGCAGGTCGGCCGGCTCGACAAGACGACCGTCCAGGCGGACCGGGAGCGGCTCGGCCTGGCCGTCGACGCGCTGCTCGAGAACGCGGTGCGGCATACCGGCGATGGTGACGTGATCAAGCTGTCGGTCGTGGCCGGCCGGGCCGGCGGGCCGGCGGGCATGATCGTCGCGGACGCCGGCCAGGGCATCGCGGCCGAGCTCCTCTCGCACGTCTTCGACAGGTTCCGCAGCGGCGACAGCGGGCATCCCCGCGGGACCGGCCTGGGGCTGGCCCTGGTCCGCGCCGTGGCCCGGGCCCACGGCGGCGACGTCCTGGTCCGCAGCCGCCCGAACCAGGGCAGCGAGTTCGAGCTGCTGCTGCCCGCGCCTGCCCCGCCGTTCGCGCTGTCGCCGGCCGCGCCCGCGGGCGGACAGGCCGCGGATGACACACTGGCACGCAAGCCATGACGCGAGGGCGGTGAGGGCGGGGTGAATCCGGGCGTGGGCCGACAGACCTGGGCGGGCGCGATCGGCGAGGTGTGGCAGTCGGCAGTCAGGCACAAGCTCGCCGCAGCCTTCGCGGCGCTGTGCGTGGCGGGCTCGCTGGCCGGCATCGCCCTGGCCAGCTCGGGGTCGGCGCGGCCGGCCGGGCCGGCCGCCGATCCGCCCGCGCCCTCGTTCAGCTTCCCCGTCCTCGGCCACTCCGCGCAGCGGATCTCGCTCGCCGGCTACGCGGGCCGGCCGCTCATCGTGAACTTCTTCGCGTCCTGGTGCGAGCCGTGCCAGCAGGAAACCCCGCTGCTGGCCCGGTTCTACCGCGGCGAGCACGGCAAGGTCGCGCTGGTCGGCCTGGATGAGAACGACAGCCTCAGCCGCGCGCTGTCCTTCACCCGCGCCAAGGGCGTCACCTACCCGGTGGGCTGGGACCCCGAGGTCACGGCCGCCTCGGCCTACGGGGTCAGCGCGCTGCCGCAGACCTTCTTCCTGAACGCCAGGCACCGCATCGTCGATCGCGTCTTCGGGGCGGTCACGCTCGCAGACCTGAACAAGGGCATCGCGCTCGCGACGGGGGATCCGGCCGGTTGAACCCCGGGCCACAGGGGACTCCGTATCTACCGATCCGGCGCGACGGCCACCTCAGGACCGCCGTCATGCCGGTGAACTTACAACACGGCGAACTGCTCGCCCGCCAACGGCCAGCCGCTGGCGGCCCTGGGGCCCCGACCCGACGTGGCCGGCCCCGACCTGGCTAGCAGGGCCTAGGCGTCCTTCTGCCTGGACTTGCTGGCCATGCCGACGACCCCGGTCAGGCCGAAGGTCAGGCCACCGTGCCACAGGCCGCTCACCACGCCCTGCAGGACGCCGCCGCCGGTGACCACGCCCAGCACGAGCGCGATCGCGGCAACCGCCAGCGCGGGTAGGACGGCGAAGCGCCACGGGTTGCTCCTGGCCCAGCGGATCGCCCGGCTGGGCCGGGCCCGCCACAGCGCACCGGCCGCGGCCACCACGAAGAACGCCACCGCGCCCATGGCCAGCGAGCCGCTCAGCGCGTGCACGCCCAGGCCGCCCCCGATGACGTGCAGGCCCAGGTCGCCGGCGGCGACGACGCCCCCCGTCAGGAGCGCGCCCTTCCACGGCGCGCCCGACAGGGCCGCGCCGGAAATCGACATCTCCTCACGCCGGGAGAGATCCTGATCGTTCTGAGTTGGCGCGGACATCTGAATCACTGCCCTTCGAGCACCGCGCGATTATCACGTCATATCGCGTCTTTAAGGCAGCGTACCACGCGTTCGCGCGTGCGCCAGCCGCGGCGCGCGGGCGGCGCGGTTCACAGCGGACTCATCGCGTCCGCACAGGACCGGAGCAACGGCCGACCGGGGTTCTGTATGACTGGTTCTGTATGACTACGGTGCTTGCCTGGGGGCAGGAGTGGTCTGGACGTACCCTGGTCTGGTCGAGGGCGAGGACGATGCAGGAGAACGAGAGCGCCGGCGGGGGCGGCTGGGAGCAGCCGGATCCGCCGTACCCGCCCCTGCCCCCGCCGCCGCTCCCCCCGAGGCGGAACGGGCGCACGCTCCGCTACATCATCGCCGCCGTGCTCGCCGCGGGCCTCGGCGCGGGGCTGACCGCCGCCCTCGACACCCAGGACGCGAGCTCCTCCCCGCGCTCCCCCGGCATCGCCGCCAGCGACATCCCCGAGCCGCACGACAACGCGGCCGGCAGCGGGTCGTCCGCTGCGCCGCTGAACCAGGCGGCGGTCGAGGCCAAGGTCAACCCGGGCCTGGTCGACATCGACGCCACGCTCAGGTACCAGGATGAATCGGCCGAGGGGACCGGGATGATCCTGTCGCCGACCGGCCTGGTCCTGACCAACAACCACGTGATCGACGGGGCCACCACCGTGGTCGTGACGCTGGTCGGGTCGCGCGCGGTGTACCAGGCCCGGGTGGTCGGGTACGACCAGGCCGACGACGTCGCGCTGCTCCAGCTCAGCGGCGCCCCGAGGCTGACCCCGGTCACATTCGGTAACTCCGCCCAGGTCACCCTGGGCACCCCCGTGCTCGCGCTCGGGAACGCCGGAGGGCGGGGCGGCGTCACGCCGGCCCAGGGCGCCATCGACGGGCTGGACCGCTCCATCCAGGCCAGCGACCAGGGATCGGACACCACCGAGGACCTGAACCACATGCTGCAGACCAACGCCGGGATCCAGCAGGGCGATTCTGGCGGCGCCCTGGTGAACAACGCGGGCCAGGTCATCGGCATGATCACCGCCGCGAACACCGGCTCGGGACGCATCGCCGGCACGATCGGCTTCGCCATCCCGATCGACACCGCGCTGGCCATCGCCAGGCAGATCGCCGCGGACCGGGCCACCTCGACGGTGTACATCGGCACGCCCGGCTTTCTCGGCGTCATCGTCGCTCAGAGCAACAGCCCCGATCCGCGCCAGCAGGCCCTCGACGAACAGCGGTTGGCGCGGGGCGGCCGCGGGAGCCGCGGCCGCCCGGGCGGTAACGGCGCGGCCTGCCTGGCCGCCGGCCAGCCAGCCGGCGTGCCGGCCAGCATCGCGCCGGTCAGCACCGGCACGCTCATCCTCGGCACGGTGTGCGGGACGGCCGTGGCCGGCGACGGCCTGGCGGCGGGCGACGTCATCACCTCGGTCGACGGCCACGCCGTCACCACGCCCGACTCGCTGAGCAACATCGCGGCCAGGTACCACCCGGGGACGGTCGTCTCGGTCACCTGGACAGGTGCCAACGGCACCCGGCACACGACATCGGTCACGCTCGGCCGCGGCCCCGCCCGGTAGGCGTCCCGCCGGGGAGCGGCCCGGGCCGGGCGCCCGGTCAGGCACTGAGCCAGGACCGCAGCCGCGCTTCGCACGCGGCGATCGCGGCGATCTCCACGTACTCATCCGGCGTGTGCGCGATCTCCGAGACGCCCGGGCCGTAGTTCACCGCCGGGACGCCGAGCGCGGCGAACCTGGCCACGTCGGTCCAGCCGAGCTTGGCGCGCGGGGTGCCGCCGACCGCCGCCACGAAGGCCGCCGCGGCGGGCTCGGCCAGGCCCGGCCGCGCGCCCTCGGCGACGTCGAGCACCGCCACCGGCCACGCCGCGAACAGCGAGCGCACGAAATTCTCCGCCTGCGCGGCGTCCCGGTCCGGCGCGAACCGGTAGTTGACGGTCACCACGCACTCGTCGGGCACCACGTTCCCCGCCACGCCGCCCCGGATCCCGACGGCGTTCAGGCCCTCGTGGTAGCGCAGCCCCTCGACCTCAGGCTCCCTGGCCGCGTACCGGCGCAGCACGGCGAGGATGTCGCCGGCCTCGTGGATGGCGTTGCGCCCCATCCAGGAACGCGCCGTGTGCGCCCGCCGGCCCGCGGCCGTGATCTCGGCGCGCAGCGTGCCCTGGCACCCCGCCTCGATCTCGCCCGAGCTCGGTTCCATCAGGACGGCGAAGTCGCCGGCCAGCAGATCCGGGCGCGTGCGGCTCAGCCTGCCCAGCCCGTTGCGCTCGGCCGCGACCTCCTCGCAGTCGTAGAACACGTAGGTGACGTCCCGGCCGGGCGCGGTGAGCGAGGCGGCGAGCCGGAGCTGGACCGCCACCCCGGACTTCATGTCGGTCGTCCCGCAGCCGTACAGCCGTGCGCCTTCGACGTGCGAGGGGAGGTTGCCCGCCAGCGGCACCGTATCGAGGTGCCCGGCCAGGATCACCCGTTCCGCCCGCCCCAGCGTGGTCCGCGCCACGATCACGTTGCCGTCCCGGTGCACGTCCAGGTGCGGCAGCGGGCGCAGCGCGCGCTCGATGGCGTCCGCGAGCGGCCCCTCCTCGCCGCTGACCGAGGGGATGTCCGCGATCTGCGCGGTCAGCGCCGCGCCCTCCATGTCGAGGTCCAGATCGAGGTCGAGGTCCGGGTAATGGTCAGAGTCCACCCCGTCAGGATAGGGATGCCGCCGGGGGCATCACCTGGGGTGCCCGGGTGGGCAGCGCCCGGGCCGCGGCGCGCAGCGCGGTGACGATCACCGCGACCGAGGGCCTGCGCACGCTGGCCGTGCGGGTCACGGCGTAGATGTCCCTGGCCAGGTCCAGGCCGTGCGGCAGGTCACGCACCGCCACCCGGCGCTCCCCCGCCGCGATGACCAGCCTCGGCAGGATGGCGATGCCGATCCCGCGCGCCACCAGGCTCACGATGGTGGACATGCCCTCGAACTCCGACAGCACCGGGGGCACCACCCCCACCGCGGCGAGCAGCCGGTCCACGGCCTGCCTGGACGGCTCGCTGGCGGGCGCGGCCAGCCACGGCTCGTGCCGCAGCGCCCGCAGGTCGACGGGCTGGCCGGGGTCGGCGGCCCGGTGGGCGCGGGGGACGACCAGGACCAGCTGGTCGCGGACCAGGGGGAAGCAGGTCAGGATGGAGCCCGCCTCGATGTCGTCGGCCAGCCGGCCCGTCCAGTCGTCCACGATCGCCACGTCCACCCCGCCGGACCGGACCTGCCGAAGGCCCTCACGGGCCGGGGTCTGGCGCAGCACGAGCGTCAGCCCCGCGTGCGCGCGCAGGCTGCGCGCGAGCGCGGGCGCGAACGCAACCGCCGCGGAAGGGAAGGCCGTGGCGACCACCCGCCCGGCCGGCTCGCCGGCCCGGGCGGACAGGTCGGTCTCGGCCTCCTCGACCATGGCCAGGATCCGCTCGGCGTGTTCGGCCAGGCGACGGCCCGCGTCGGTGAGTTCGGCCCGGCGGGCGGACCGGTCGAGCAGCGCGGTGCCCGCCTCGCGCTCGAGGGCGGCGAGCTGCTGCGATACGGCGGACGGCGTGTAGCCCAGGACGGCGGCCGTCCTGGCGATCGTCCCGCGGGCGGCGAACTCCTTGAGCAGGCGGAGCCTGTGCAGGTCGAGCATAAGAGAAGCTTAGTCTCTGCTATAGATATCAGCGCTTGCGCTTATGGTCCGCGGTCCGGGAAACTGAAGCAGGTGTTCAGGATGGTTGCGGTAACCGTGAGGTAGCCGCTCACGTTCCTGATTCACCCTTCGTCCGCTTATCCCGCAGCTAGGAGTGCCGCTCCCGTGGCCCTCACGATTGCGCCTGGGCACATCGAGCCATCCCCGGTTACCTCCTCCGACACCGCGCGCCCCGGCCGTTCCTGCCTGGATTCCCCGCGCGTGGCCTTTTCCGCGACCCTCGCCGCCAACGAGATGATGGACGCCAGGCGCCGTCGCGGCGAGCCGGTGCTGCCGATGGGGTTCGGCGAGGCGGGCCTCCCGGTCCACCCGCTGCTGCGCGAGGCGCTGGCCGACGCCGCCGGATGCAACTCGTACGGCCCGGTGGTCGGTCACCGCGCGCTGCGCGAGGCGGCCGCCGGGTACTGGGCCAGGCGCGGCCTGCCCACCGACGCGGACCTGGTCGTGGCCGGCCCGGGCAGCAAGGCGCTGCTGTTCGGGCTGGTCAGTGCCATCGGCGGCGACGTCGCGGTGACCCGGCCCAGCTGGGTCAGCTACGCCGCGCAGGCGGCCCTGGCCGGGCACGCGGCGCACTTCGTGCCCGGTGACGGCGGCGTGCCCGACGCCGGCGAACTGTCCCGCGCCGTGTCGGCGGCGCGCGCGGCGGGCCGCCGGGTCCGCTCGGTCATCGTCACGCTGCCCGACAACCCCACCGGGACGATGGCGCCGCCCGCCGCCGTGCGGGACCTGTGCTCGGTCGCGGACCGCCACGACCTGGTCATCATCTCCGACGAGATCTACCGGGACCTGGTCCACGACGGCCAGGCCGAGTTCGCCAGCCCCGCGTCGCTGGCCCCCGAGCGGACGGTGGTGACCACCGGGCTGAGCAAGAACCTGGCCCTGGGCGGCTGGCGCCTGGGGGTGGCCAGGATGCCGGACGGCTGGCTCGGCCCCGAGCTCGCCGGACGGCTGGCCGGGGTGGGCAGCGAGATCTGGTCCGCGCCCGCCGGGCCCGTCCAGCAGGCGGCCGCGGTCGCGTTCGGCGAACCGCCCGCGCTCGCAGAGCGGGTCGCGCTCAGCCGCCGGCTGCACGCCCGCGTCGCCCAGGAGGTCGCGCTCCGTTTCGCCAAGGGCGGCGCGTCCGTGCCCGCGCCGCAGGCGGCGTTCTACGTGTACCCGGACTTCACGCCGCTCGCGGGCGTCCTGCTCGAGCGGCACGGCGTCACCAGCGACGACGGCCTCGCCGCCCTGCTCCTAGCGCGGTACGGGGTCTGCGTGCTGCCCGGGAGCGCGTTCGGCGAGGAGGACTGGCGACTGCGGCTGCGCGCGGCGACCTCGCTGCTCTACGGCGAGACCGAGGCCCAGCGCACCGCCGCGCTGAACGCGGCCGACCCGTGCTCCCTGCCGTGGATCGCCGCGTCGCTTGACCGGCTGGACGAGGTGCTGGCCGACCTGGCTGGGCGCGGGGGTGGTGCCACCGCTCGTTCGGGATAACGGGTTTGATTGTCGTTTATGAGCTACTCCGAGCCGCCGGTGCCCTCGTTCCTGTTCGACCTGGACGGGACGCTGATCGACAGCGTGTACCAGCACGTCATCGCCTGGCGCACGGCGCTGTCCCAGATCGGGATCGACCTGTCGGTCTGGCGGATCCACCGGCGGATCGGGATGAGCGGCGGGCTGTTCGTGTCCGCGCTGCTGCGGGAGACGGGGCGGTCGCTGTCCCAGGCGGACATCGACCTGCTCCAGCAGGCGCACGCGGCGCAGTACCGGGCGCAGGCGGACTCCGTCACCCCGCTGCCCGGGGCGCGCGACCTGCTCGGCCTGCTGACCGCGGCGGGCGTGCCGTGGGCCATCGCGACCAGCGGGTACGCGGCGACCGCGCGGCCCGCGCTGGCGCTGCTCGGGCTGCCCGAGGACACCCCGATGGTGACCCGCGACATGGTGCGGCACGCCAAGCCCGACCCCGACCTGTTCCTGGCGGCGGCCGGCCTGCTCGGGGTGGACCCGAGGTACGCGATGGTGGTCGGGGACAGCGTCTGGGACCTGCTCGCGGCGCGGCGCGCCGGGGCGCTCGGGGTGGGGCTGCTGTCGGGCGGGTACGGGCGGGAGGAACTCGAGCGCGCCGGGGCGTACCGCGTCTACGCCGACCCGGCCGAGATGCTCGCGCGCCTCGACGAGCTCGGCGTCAGGACCGGGTGAAGCTGGCGTTCGCGGCACGTCTCTGGGGTCCCGCAGGCCCCTCTGGCACCCCTACACACTGTGACGGAGATCTCATCATGGCGTGTTCACGAGGTTTTCGCCCGCAGGTCGCATGGATCTTGCTAGCGATGGCACCTGCACGCGCGAGTGGGGATTAAATGGATGGGTAAGCGGTCGGGGCGCCGCGACAATGACGGCGCCCTGGTGTCACTCGGGAGGCGGATCGCCGTGCCTACCGTGCGTCGGATCATCGTTGGCGTGCATGGGTCGCTCGGAAGCCTGCAGGCGCTGCGCTACGCGGCGGCCGAGGCCAGGCAGCGGGACGTGCCACTCCTGCCGGTCATCGCGTGGGTCCCGCCGGGCGGCGACCTCGCGGAGCGCCGGCACTCCTCGCCGTACCTGCGCAAGCTCTGGCGGGAGGCCGCCCGGGAGCGGCTCAACGCGGCGTTCGACGACGGCCTCGGCGGGATGCCCGCCGACCTGCAGGTCGAGCCGCACGTGGAACGCGGCGAGACCGGTGCCGTGCTGGTCGACGTGGCGAACCATCCGGAAGACCTGCTCGTCATCGGGACCGGCCGCCGACGCTCCCTACGCCGGCTATTCCGCAGTTCGGTGGCGCGTTACTGCCTGGCGCACGCGAAGTGCCCGGTGCTCGCCGTCCCGCCCTCGGCGCTGATGGACGAGATGAGCCGCGGCCTGCACGCCTGGCACGTCCGCAGGCACGCGCTCATCCCGGACACCCCGCAGATCTAGCCGCCGCGGTAGCCGCCGCCGCATGGGTTCCGTTAGGAACCCGATGGCGGGCGCATGGGTATCGCAAGGGCGCTACCAATGGGTCGGTCCCAGACCGTTAACTAGGGATGTACGTCCGGGCTCAGGCATGCCCGGGATCGCTTTGACCAGCGGCTCGTCACTAGGAGTCACCGTGTGGGACCTGTTCTACGTCGGCCTGACGATCGTCGTCTTCGCCGTGCTTCTCCTCATCCTGAAGGGGATCGAGTCCTTTGAGCGCTGAGAACTGGATCGGCCTGATCGGTGGCATCGCGCTGACGATCTACCTGTTCGTGGCCCTCGTCCTCCCTGAGAGATTCTGATGAACGACACCCTCGCGGGCTGGCTGCAGTTCCTGTTCCTGTTCGCGGCCCTGGCGGCGTGCTACGTGCCGCTGGGCAACTGGATCGCACGCATCTTCACCGACAAGAATCACTGGCGGGTCGAGCGCGGCATCTACAAGCTGACCGGGATCGACCCGGACGCGGACATGCGCTGGAGCGTGTACGTGCGCTCCATCCTGGCGTTCTCGCTGGTCAGCGTGCTGTTCGTGTACCTGATCGAGCGGACCCAGCACTGGCTGTTCTGGGCGATCGGGATGGCGAACGTCACGCCGGACACCGCGTGGAACACCGCGGTCTCGTTCACCACGAACACCAACTGGCAGAACTACGCCGGCGAAGCCACCATGGGCTACCTGACCCAGATCGCCGGGCTCATGGTGCAGCAGTTCATGTCGGCCGCGGTCGGCCTGGCCGTCGCGATCGCGATGATCCGCGGGTTTACCCGGTCCCGGACCGACCGGCTGGGCAACTTCTGGGTGGACGTGACCCGCGGGGTGATCCGGCTGCTGATCCCGCTGGCGGTCATCGGCTGCCTGGTCCTGGTGGCCGGCGGAGCGATCGAGAACTTCGCCAACTACCACGCGATCACCACGCTGTCCGGCGCCCACCAGACGATTGTGGGCGGCCCGGTGGCCTCGCAGGAATCCATCAAGGACCTGGGCAACAACGGGGGCGGCTGGTTCAACGTCAACGCGGCCCACCCGTTCGAGAACCCCAACCCGTTCACGAACATCTTCATCATCTTCATGCTGCTGCTGATCCCGTTCTCCACGCCGCGGGCGTTCGGCAAGATGGTCGGCGACAACCGGCAGGGCTACGCGCTGGTCGCGGCCATGGTGATCATCTGGGCGTGCGCGGTCGGCGGGGTTACGTTCTTCGAGTCCCACCTGGGCACCGCCGGAGTCGGGCCGCAGCTCGCGCACGGCGCGTACGAGGGCGTGGAGACCAGGTTCGGCCCCCACGGCTGCTCGCTGTTCGCCGTGTCGACCACGGTGACGTCGACCGGATCGGTGGATTGCTTCCATGATTCGCTGACGCCGTTCGGCGGCGGCATCGCGCTGATGGATATCGCGCTGGGCGAGATCGCGCCGGGCGGGATCGGAGCCGGCATGTACGGCATCCTGGTCCTGGCCATGGTCACGGTGTTCGTGGCCGGGCTGATGGTCGGCCGGACGCCGGAGTACATCGGCAAGAAGATCCGGCCCACCGAGATGAAGTACGCGGCGCTGTACTTCCTGACCCTGCCGGTGGTCATCCTGACCATGGCGGCGATCGCGATCGGCACGCACTGGGGCCAGAGCGGAATCCTCAATCCCGGGCCGCACGGGCTGACCGAGATCGTGTACGCCTACGCCTCCCAGGCCAACAACAACGGGTCGGCCTTCGCGGGCCTGGGCACGGGGGCCACCTTCTTCCAGATCACCGGCGGCATCACGATGCTGCTCGGCCGGTTCGCGCCGGAAATCTTCGCCCTGGGCCTGGCCGGGTCGCTGGCCAGACAGGCGCCCACGCCGGCCACCGCCGGGACGCTGGACACCAGGACGCCGCTGTTCGTCGGCATGCTGGTCGGCGTCATCCTCATTCTCGTCGGCCTGACCTACTTCCCCGCGCTCGCGCTGGGCCCGTTCGCAGAAGGACTCCACTGAGATGTCTGTGACAACTGAGAGCCCGGGTACTCCCGCGCCGGCCGCCCGCCAGGAGGCCCGGGTTGAGCACCGGGTCGGCGGCGGCCTGCTCGACCCGAAGATGCTGTGGAAGGCGACCCCGGACGCGTTCAAGAAGCTGGACCCCCGGGTCCAGATCAAGAACCCGGTCATGTTCGTGGTCGAGGTCGGCGCCCTGCTCTGCATGTACACGGCGATCAAGTCGCCGTCGGCGTTCAACTGGACGATCGTGGTCTGGCTGTGGCTGACCGTGGTGTTCGCCAACCTGGCCGAGGCGGTGGCCGAGGGCCGCGGCAAGGCCCAGGCGGACACGCTGCGCCGGGCCAAGCGCGAGACGATGGCGCGGCGCCTGCTCGGCTGGAAGCCCGGGGCCGACCCGTCCTCGCTGCGCGAGGAGTCCGTGCCAGGAACGGGCCTGACCCTCGGCGACTACGTGGTGGTCGAGGCCGGGCAGGTCATCCCTGGTGACGGGGACGTGGTCGAGGGCGTGGCGTCGGTGGACGAGTCGGCCATCACCGGCGAGTCGGCGCCGGTCATCCGCGAGTCCGGCGGCGACAGGTCCGCGGTGACCGGCGGCACCACCGTGCTGTCCGACCGGATCGTGGTCAAGATCACCTCCAAGCCGGGCGAGACGTTCATCGACCGGATGATCGCCCTGGTGGAGGGGGCCAAGCGGCAGAAGACGCCGAACGAGATCGCGCTGAACATCCTGCTCGCCGCGCTGACCATCATCTTCATGCTCGCGGTGATCTCGCTGCAGCCGATGGCGTTCTACTCCAGGGCGCCGCAGACCCTGGTCATCCTGGTCGCCCTGCTGGTGGCGCTGATCCCCACCACGATCGGCGCGCTGCTGTCCGCGATCGGCATCGCCGGGATGGACCGGCTGGTGCAGCGCAACGTGCTGGCCATGTCCGGCCGGGCGGTCGAGGCGGCTGGCGATGTGAACACGCTGCTGCTGGACAAGACCGGCACGATC
>Ga0335074_10002349_pt1 | contig 25790 bp, 12 predicted proteins | sample Lox_Sample_23_FD_206715 | JGI IMG/M metagenome (GOLD analysis project Ga0335074, IMG submission 206715) | Soil microbial communities from Loxahatchee National Wildlife Refuge, Florida, United States - Lox_Sample_2.3 | ecosystem: Environmental > Terrestrial > Soil > Wetlands | place: USA... | reverse complement strand
AGCAAACTCGAATCGGCCTTCCACAAAGCCGACCATTCCATACGTAACATCATTCAACTGCTCGAAGCTGCCTGAATTTGTTGAAGTATTTCTGTTTACGAATAAAACGGTAAGAATCTATACCTTAATGAACCGAGTTTCGCAGCTATTCAGGCTAAGCGCGAGTCGGCTGCAGCTATCACCAACCGATTTCTAAATCCGTGATTGGTGCAGTTTTCGGTGTTTGGGTCACATTCGCACTTTAGCAATGTCAAGACGCTCATGTGAGCTCGATTTTCTTCTCGGAGACCGCAGAGGGATGCATCACGGATTCGATTTGTTGTGCACATCCGTAGTCCCTTGAGGAACTGCTGTCTCGGGAGTATGTACCTCTTGACCCTGGCTGGCTTGCCGTGCGGCATGAAGTGGCAGATCGTCAAAGCTGCGCTTTAGATTTTCTCTTTGCGCCTTCAGTTTCAGGAATTCTTCCATCTCACGCTTTGACGCATCGAGATCGCCGGACTTACGGCTTGCTTCGCTCAAGTGATAGTAGGCGGTCACATTCGTGGGGTCCAATTGGACGGCGCGGCTCAGATAATTGCGGGCCTCCCGGCTGGAATCCGAAGCCAACAGGACCATGCCATAGCCTTCATTTGCATCGGGGTCGTTAGGTTGAAGTTGAAGAGCGCGTTGATAATGCCGGGCAGCGCCTCTGAGATTCGGACGTTGCATTTCAATATCGCCCAGCCTGCATTCGGCCTTCTCGTCCAATGGATTGTCAGCCAGCGCCAGCGCGTACTCATTCTCAGCCTCCGCTCTCTCGCCCGCGTTGCGAGAGATGCTCAAGACTTCACCCAGCGCAAAGTGCACGCCGGATAGATGCGGATCGCGCTCTATGGCCAGTCGATACGCGGCGACCGCTCCCTGAATGTTTCCTATCTCCGCCATTCGATCACCGCGCAACTGATACATCCGTGCCGAATCGGGGCCCAGCTGGGCCATTGCCACGAATGCGTTGTCTGCAAGAAGAGAGTAAACCTGATGCGCTGCATAGAGCACGTCGATATTCGTTGGATCGAGGCGTTTTAACTCCTCGACTACGCCGGCGGCGCGATTCAATTCGCCGGCTCCAAAAAGAATGCTGAAAAGTTGTTTGCCGACAGCCATTCGAAGCGAGGGCTCATTTACATGCTGAAACGCATCTTCCAAATGCGCAGTGGCATCTGCATTGTCCGCGGTCTTTGCTTCGGAAAGTCCGCAAAGAGCCACAATGTTCCAGAGATCCGGTTTGAGGCGAAGAGCAGTTCGGAACTCGATAGCCGCTGGAGCGAACTTACCCTGAAGATAGTTTGCCAGGCCCAGATTAGAATGCGCGCTAATGTTATCAGGATCCAGAGCGAGTATCTTCTGATACTCCGCGGCTGCCTGTTCCAGTCTCTGGTTGTGAAGATCGGACTCCGCCTGCTGTGCGAGGCGAATAATCTCGGGGTTGGTACTCGCCGTACTTTGACAGAATGAACGATCAGCAGTCACCAGCAACAAACCAGCAAACACGATGCCGATAGCATTCAATGAAAACATGCGCGCAAAGCGACTACGTTGGGGTCGTCGCAATTCTAAGCGGCGATATCGCGGCGCATAAGCGCAGCGCATAACGCATTCGGATGGATGCCGCAGACGAGATGCTGTTACGTCCTTCAACGCTGCAATGACTTCGACACAACCCTCCGCAGTGCACATAGTGCCTCTCCGTCGCCTGTGAGAATACCAGATTCAGGAGTGATGCAGACTGCGGTTCATTGTTGTTCGGGTACAACCTCAAGCGCGGTGAGATTAGCGTAATCCTGGTTCGGAACAAATGAGAGAACCAGCTTGCCCTGGTGGTTGGGTCTTAACCCGTGAAATGTCTTCGTCAAGGCCTTGAGGCTACCGCCTGTCTCCTTGTAGATGTCGAGATCGTGCAGTAAATAAGTGCCGTTGCAATAGACGTCGAAGACTCGCCTTCCCACCCAGGGGCCGTTTGTGTCGCTATTTTCGGGGGCGCCGAACCACTCTTCAGCAAAATACAGGGTAAGTGTATACGTAGCGTCAGAGGCGACGGGAATGGCATAACTGAAGTTTCCAAAGCGCTCCGACTGATAGAGCTCAGGTTCGGTGGTGCCTATCGCCTGATCTCTGTGCGCACGCCGACGGCCATTTTGGACAAACTGATCTGGCACCCACAGCCAACCCTCCCGATCCTCAACAGCTGAATCGCCTGCGACCCAGCGGATGGGCAACATGGTCTTGCCCTCGGTACGCGTCAACTGGATGGCGTTAACGAATGCAACGCCCTTCAGTACATAATGGTTTCGAAATCGTAGATGCAGCTTGCCATCTGAGGCTGGAGAAATCCCTGCGAAGACCCGAACATCGGCCGTGTTACTCCCTCCGGCGTCGGAAAGCGGGTCAAAGTTAGTCAGAATCGGCGCGCCATTTGCTATGACATCAAACATGCGGCTCGATTCTCCACCACCTTCGGTGTTATCGTCGCCGTAGAAAGTCTCTGCGAAGTAAAGTTCCAGCTCATAGTTTCCTGGCTTGAGCGGAATGTCGTAACCAAAATCCTGACCTTGCCGAGCAGAGAGAAACAGTTGCGTATCGGTTGTTCTGAAGATTCGCCGATAAGGAACGGGCCATTCTTCGCCGCCATTGAAGTAGCGATCTGCAGACCAGACATTTCCTAAATGATCCGTGAAACTCTTTGCGGAAGAGCCAGCCATGATCAATACATCGGGATTGAGCGCTCCAGTGCTCGACGTTGGCGCCGGCGAAAAAGTCGTAGGAGCAACTCGTCCTTTGTCGTGGTTGTGAAAATAATACAGGGCTATTCCGGTGATCATGGCGGCCAGCAGCAATGCCGAAATCGGGACGGCGAACTTGCCGACTTGAGCCGGCCGCGCTGGCGAGGAGGCAGGCGGTGCGACTGATTGCGGAGTTGATCCTGCAACACCACTCTCAGGTGCGGCTCTATCCTCGGCGGCCGGAATGAACTGGGGCAAATAGTTGCCCTGCGGCAGGACCAGGTGAAGCAGGTGGCCCGCCCCCTCGCCGGCGTAGTACTCATGCAGACGTTTCCTTACCCGATGGGCTTCTACGCGAACGATCGAGTCCTGCTGTGGGTCGAAGTTTGGTCGCCGGCCCAGGGCCTCGACTGCGACTTCGTATTCGGTCACATGGTCGATTCCAGCAAAAAATTTGTCGCAAACGTACTTGAGGAATCGGCTGGAATTGGTGTGGCTGGCAAATAGGCTGGAGGACATTACCGCTTCGTACTCAGCCAACTCCGCGGCTCTTTCAATTACCAGCATGCCACAACCTCAGGCACCCACTCTAACACCGCAAAATGCCAGCGGCAACCGCTTTCCAATTGGAGTTGTAACGTATCCGCTCAGAATTGTAACGTGACGATGCTCCCGATAACCCCAAGCGTTTCAATTTGATCTCAAAATTCGGTTACAGGAGCGGCCATGTACTCCAATTAACAAGGATTGTGCTGGACACAGTCCGAAAGTGCGATGCATCCTAGCCCGCGAAACCAAATAGTCATCATTGAGAACGTTTACCGATTAGGTCTTCAGGAGGCTGGAAATGAATCGAAAGCTATTTGGCAAGTTGCAAACCTCTTCAAAAGCACACGACGACTCCCGCGCTGGCTTCGTGAAATTGCAACTCCCTCTATTCACTTCATATCCCGTGACCCGGATTCGAGTTCCGGTAAGGTGTCTCCGTCAGATTGCCGCATTGGTGTGCCTGATCCTGCTTGGTTCAGTTTCTACGGCGGCCTTTGCGCAGGTAGACATCTCAGCAACGCTGACCGGTCAAGTCACAGACCAGAATGGCGCGGTAATTCCCAACGCCGTGGTTCACGTGGTCAACGTGGATACAGGCGTGCAGGCCAACACAACGAGTAATGGCATCGGAACCTACCAGTTCGTTTCACTGGCTGCGGGCACCTACACGGTTTCTTGCGCGGTCAAAGGGTTTAAAAGCTTCGCCGCGATACAGGTTGTATTGCACGCAGGAGGCACAACAAGTCTTCCGGTCACCCTCCAGGTGGGTGCGACAAACGAGACGGTCACGGTGTCAGGGTCGTCAGCGATGGTTGACACGCAGACCGCAGACAATCTGATTACGATCGACCCCGACCTGATTGACGCCATCCCGGTAGAGGGGCGCGATCCGCGCGAGTCGATGGAGATTCTGATGCCCGGCGCAACAGCCGCCGGCACGGGCTCAAGCTTTTTCATTCCTGTCACCTCATTCAACGGTGTAACCCAATTGACCAACAACTATGACGTCGACGGCGGCGCAATGAACGATTACATGCATGGGTCGGCAGCATCGAATTTTCCGCAGTCGGAAAACATATCGGAATTCAGCGTGGAATCGGCACTCCCCGACGCTTCTGTCGGGCAGGGCGCGGGAGGACAGATCGAGGCGACCATGAAGAATGGCACCAATCAATTCCACGGGCAGTTTTGGAGCTATCTGCAAAATGGGGCGTGGAACGCGAATCCCTGGTCGAACAACTTCCAGGGCATTCCGCGGCAACCGTTTCATCAGGAATGGTACGGCGGCAATGTCGGTGGCCCGGTATGGATTCCAAAGCTTTACAACGGCAAAGAAAGAACATTCTTCTTCTTTTCGTACGAACGGACCAGCACGTCGAAGAACTCAACTACCAGTGGGCAGACGATTACGGAGGCCGAGCGGGGCGGCGATTTTAGCAACTCCCCTGACGGAGTCCCGATGATCAATGGGGTCGCGATGCCTACAATTCCAACATCCGACTTCGGTCCTCTTGGTCAGCTCATCAACTCAACGGCCGGAAAAGCCATCCTGCCTGTGGCCACCAGCGGAACCGATACATTCACATGGAATCCGAGCGATGTATCGCTGATTCAGACCTGGAATATCAGGATCGATGAGAATTTCAGCGACAAGCATCGCCTCTTCGGCAGCCTCTTCTGGTACAACGATAATCCTACCTTCCAGGACATGTATGACGAGTTCAGCGAAGAGTCCTGGGCAACCCAATACCCCAACCCCGATGCAACGTGGGGCGAGCCTGTGCAGACCAAGGACTGGGCAATCAACGACACTTACACAATCAGTCCCTCAATGCTGAACAATTTCATCCTGGGTATTACGCAATCGGATATTAAAGTTACCAATACCTGGAGTTCAAGCAACCAACTTTTCGATTCGTCGAACACAGGGATCGGTTCTGTCGGCGATACGCTGGCTCCAAGCGTGGAGCAGATCACCACCCCGCGCAACATGGGCGTCGACATTTGGAATGGCTACATCAACCCTGCGGTGCTGCACACCTGGAACATCACCGACAACTTCACGTTTACCAAAGGACGCCATACCATCAAGGCAGGAGTGCTGCTTCGCAACTTCCACGAAATCTTTCAGCAAACCTACGATTCCGGAGGCACTGTGAGTTTCGCGGATTATGAAAGCATCTATGGGGGCACGGGCAACGGAATCGCGGACATGATGCTAAACGGGGGCCCCTTATCGAATAATGGTGCGCCTGCCGGGAATTTTGGAGGGACTTTTTATCAGAACAGTACCCAGAATCTGGATGTCAACTATCCAGCCCGCGAGGCATACATTCAAGACACCATAAAAATCAAGCCGCGGCTTACAGTCATGCTTGGAGCAAGACTCCAGCCGTATTTGGGAGTGCGGCCCACCAACAATGCTTTCGTAACCTTTGTTCCCGGTCAAGCGTCTACGGTCTTTCCAACAGCTCCTACAGGATTGGTGACGATTGGAGACCAGGGTATTCCGAAAAACCTTACCGGCGATCATTACAATGTCGGCCCGCATGCATCGTTCGCGTGGGACATGTTTGGAAACCACAAGGCGGCCCTTAAGGGTGGTTATGGGCTATACACGAATTATGAGGTTCTGCTCGGGTTCAATGGCTATACCACCACCGCGCCCTATGGTGTTGACTATTATCCCTCCCCGGGACCGGATCTGAGCCTTGCGAATCCGTATCAACAGTATGGGAGCAATCCATTTCCTTACACGCCTCCTACCGCAGGTTCACCCGCTGACGCCACTCTCGTTTTTCCGAACCCGCTTAGCACGGTGGCGATCCATCCGGGTTACAACTCAGGCCAGATTCACAAGGTCAACCTGGCATTCGAGATCGAGCCGATTAATACCTATGTCTTTACGGTCGCCTGGGTTGCAACCCGGGGAACTCATCTATATGAGTCGCATAACTTGAACTGGCCCGTTTTTGTTCCGGGCGGGAGCACCAACGACACCGCAAACGTGTATTCGCGACAGCCCTATTATCCGTCGGGCTTCAACGAAATCAACGAGTTCTTCTCCGATTACAACTCGATGTATAACTCACTCCAGATTGACGTTCGCAAGAGAGTATCTCATGGCCTCACTTTGATGGGGAGTTACACCTTCAGCAGCACCTCGGCTCAACAGGGCTGCCGTTATCTGGCTCTGTGTTCAATTGATTACTACAGTCCCGGCACGGTCCATCAGATGACCGCCGCTTTCAGCTATCAGATTCCGGCCTTCTTCAAGGGGAATCAGTGGGCCGATAGATTATTTGATGGTTGGGGGATCGGCGGCACGGGAACGGCGAGCACGGGAAGTTACGGCGCTGTTGGCGATTACAACTGCGATCAATATAACTTCCAGTCCGCAAGCTGTTATGCAAACTTCACGGGCGGAAACCCGCTCCTGTCGAATCGAAAAAGTGTCTCGATGTCCGGAGGAAGCGAGCTTGGTGTCACCTGGCTGGATCCGAGCAAATTTATCAGGGCTGGCAATGCTCTCGAAAGTGGGGTCTCCACGCCGCTTCCTGGAGTGGGGCAGAGACTGTTCCTGGGGAACGCGACCTACGGTGTATGGAAGGGGCCCGCGTCCGGTATTCAGGACTTCAATGCCAGCCTCAACAAAGACTTCAAAATCGCAGAGAACTACAAGCTCAGCTTCCACGCAGAGGCTTTCAACGCTCTCAACCACACCGTGCTCAATTCGCCTGGGTACAACAATACAGTCGGGCCAAACACTGAGGGGTTCGGAATCATCAGCACGGCGAATGCTCCGAGAAACATTCAATTGTCATTCCACTTTATCTTCTGAGTCAGGCCAGTGTAATGGGCAGTTCCGTCGCCGTGAGGTTAAGCTTTCAGCGTGGCCTCACGGCGTATAAACCCTACAGCCCGCGATTTACTGGTGAGCCTCTAGTGGCGGGGTTGACGCGACCGAGTCATGTCCAAACCCCACCCTCTAATCAAACAGTTCTAATTCAAAGGTGCCTCAATGAAAAGGGTGACGAGAAGGCAGTTGATAAGGGTGTTAGCAACGGCAGGCGTTGGATCTTCCATTTTGCGTCCTTCTCAATTGATTGGTTTGGAAAGTTACGGCGGTTGGGTAAAGTTTTCCGGAAACCCGGTGCTTGGCGGTCAGTATGGAACCTGTTTCGATATCAGCGTTCTCGTTGAATCAGGCAAGTACCGGATGTGGGTTTCCTGGCGGCCGAAGCAGAGTGTCGCAATCACTGAAAGTGATGACGGAATTCACTGGAGCGCACCACAGATCGTCCTGTCTCCGGCTCCCGAAACCGGGTGGGAAGACGACATCAATCGCCCGGTGGTGGTGCATCGTGACGATGGGTATCACATGTGGTACACCGGCCAGGCAAAAGGTCACTCAAAGATTGGATACGCCAAAAGCGCAGATGGAATTCATTGGGTCAGGCAATCAGCTAATCCCGTACTCGATTCGACCCTTCCATGGGAGGGCGTTGCGGTAATGTGTCCTGACGTGCTTTGGGACAAGGATGAGAAAAAGTGGAAAATGTGGTATTCGGCAGGAACGCAATACGAGCCGAATGCGATTGGATATGCAACGAGCGCGGACGGCCTGGCGTGGGATAAGTATCCTTCCAATCCTGTTCTCAAGCCCGATCCAATTAACAATTGGGAAAGCAATCGGGTGGCAGCGTGCCAAGTGATTCGCTGGAAGGGGTGGTACTACATTTTTTATATTGGATTTCGCGACATTGACCATGCCCAGATTGGCATGGCGCGCTCAAAGAACGGTATTACAGAGTGGGTTAAGAATGCCGACAATCCAATCGTCCGACCTACACCGGGTGGCTGGGACGCGGATGCTTGTTACAAACCGTTTGCTCTCTACTCCCATGGCCGCTGGATGCTTTGGTACAACGGACGGCGCGAGCATCTGGAACAGATTGGGCTGGTGACCCGGTCCGGCGAAAGCTTGGGATTCGTGACAAAATGAATACTCGTGGCGGACCATGGAATAAACTGCGGATGCGGGCGATCATCACCTTGATGTTGCTGGCGCAACCCACATGGGCGCTGCATGCACAGCAGGCTTTTTCCTTTTCGTTACTTCAGCCGGAAAGGTTTCGGCACTACTTTACAGGGTTCGAGCGCGACGAAAAAGAGATGTTGGGCGAGGCGCCGCCCGTGCCGTGGGATTGGTTTGCTCAGAACATTCCGCTGCTTGACGTGCCCGACAAGGAACTCGAAGAGATTTATTACTTTCGGTGGTACGCCTTTCAGAAACACATTGTGCATACGCCGGATGGATTCCTAATCAGCGAGTTTCTCGACAACGTTCCATGGGCGGGCAAGTTTAATACGATCGATGCTGCGGCTGGGCACCAGTTGCGAGAGGCTCGCTGGCTGCGGAACCCAGTCTACGCCGAAGACTACGCGAAGTTCTGGTTCGGTCCGGACGGCGAACCGCGTCGTTATAGCTTCTGGGCAGCAAACTCCATCTACCAGGTTTATCTCTCGACCGGAAACAAGCAGTTGGCCGTCGGCCTGCTGCCTGCGCTTGAAAAGAACTATCAGGCGTGGGAGGCGACCCATCAGGACGCGAACGGCCTGTTCTGGCAAATTGACGATCGCGACGGCATGGAATTCACAATTGGCGGGAGCGGCTACCGCCCCACGATCAACAGTTACATGTACGGTGATGCCGAAGCGATTTCAAACATAGCGGAGATGGCCGGCCAGTCCCAGACTTCAGCCGAATACCAGACCAAGGCCGAACATTTGCGCAAACTGATCGACTCCCGGCTGTGGAATCCGCATGACGAATTCTATGAGACGGTACCTCGTCATGCTACAAGCGGATGGTCAGATGTGCGGGAGTTAGTCGGCTATATTCCCTGGTACTTCGATATCCCATCGCCAAACTACGACGTGGCCTGGAAATTCCTCTTCGACCCGAACGGTTTTGCCGGACGATATGGGCCCACCACTGCCGAGCGCCGTAGTCCGAGATTTCGCTACGCCGTTCAACACGAATGTCTATGGAACGGTCCATCCTGGCCATTCGCCACCACCCAGACACTTGTCGCCATGGCCAACTTACTGAATGGGGCAGAGCAGTCGCAGGTAAGTTCGCACGACTACTATCGTCTTCTTTCCACTTATGCGCACTCACAGCATATTCAATCGCCCGATGGCAGATCGATCCCCTGGATTGATGAAGATCTGGATGCAGATACGGGCGAGTGGATCGCACGCACGATTCTCGAAGAGAAGAAACAGCCGCCGCCCAATCGCGGCCGGTACTATAACCACTCTGGATTTGCTGACCTGGTCATCACGGGGTTGATTGGACTTCGGCCATCGAGCGGGAATGAAGTCATCATTCACCCGCTCGTGCCACCTGGCAAGTGGAATTACTTTGCCCTGGATGGCCTTCCATATCATGGACGCCTGTTGACTATTCTGTACGACCATGACGGAAGCCGATATCATCGTGGCGCCGGACTGCAGGTCTTATGCGACGGGCGCGTCGTTGCGCACTCCACAACGCTGCAACCGCTTCACTTTTTGCTCTCAAGCGACACGGGATTGCAAGAAACCGGCGCTTCTCTCAGACCGAAATCGAGCCTGAAGGTCTCTCATTAGGAATATCGGTTTCAGATACTCCATTGCGGGAACGGAACCCCAAACGAACGCAATTCAAAGCCGGAGGAGCCGGATGCGACACATCTTTCGGAAAGCTTTCAAGTACAAAACGTGCTTTGCAATTACATTGAGCATGCTTCTTTCGTTAGCGTCTGTTTCGTGCATGACGGCCGGGCTTATCGCACAAGCGACATCTGCAAAAAAGGGAATTGGCGAATATGGTCAACCCCACGCGGCAAATACCCTGTTGGACTCGCGGGTCGCGTGGTATTACGATTGGCAACCAACCTCTGACGTTCCCAATCCGCCGGCAGACATTCAGTTCATCCCGATGATCTGGGGCGAAAGGAACCTGAATGCTGCCGACGAAGCCGCTGCCAAGAATTCCGGATCGGGGATATTGCTCACATTTAATGAGCCAGACAATGCCGGTCAATCCAATATGACGGTGGCCCAGGCCTTGGCTGCGTGGCCGCAACTTGAAGCGCTCAATATGACCCTCGGCTCTCCTGCTGTCAGTGATGATGCTACCAATCCGAATGGATGGCTGGCCCAGTTTATGGCTGGCGCAAAGGCTGCGGGGTATCGCGTGGACTTCATCTGCATCCATTCTTATCAGTCGAACTTTGATCCTCAAATCGCGACTCAGAATCTACTCAAGTATCTCGATACCGTGCATAAGATGTACAAACTGCCAATTTGGGTTACCGAGTACGCGATGGGCTATTGGCCATCTTCGCAGGGAGTCACCCCGCCATACCCGATCCAGGCTACTTTCGCCGCTGTCTCGGGGCCGGCCTTGGAAAAGCTGCAATATGTGCAGAGGTACGCGTGGTACTCCGATACGCCGAATCAACCATCATGGTCGGCGTACAACACTGACGGTACAGAGACCGCCGTTGGCGCTGCCTGGAGAAAGGTTCCTAAGTAAAGTGAAGCCTGCTCCGACGCAGAACTGCGCAGGTTGATTATGGGCTGTCAGCTCTTTCCAAAGAATTCGTTCGCGGAAAGCTCACAAAGGATGTTCTCCAAATGAGAAATCGATTTTTCGTTAGCTGCTTCCTGTTGTGCGCTTCAGTGCTAATCACCACAAGAGCTGTGGGGCAAAATGCGGTTGGGGCGGCGTCTAGCAACCAAGGCCGGATAGGCCTTAACTTCATTCGTCCGGATGTGAGCGGGCCGGGTAATTACGACTTCAAGACCAACGGGGTTTGGCTGGCTGGGCAACTGGGAGATATGGGTGTGCGGTGGACGCGACTGGCCTTCTCCTGGGTACTGATTCAACCGACCAAAGATGAATTCGACTGGAGTGCATACGATCGAATCGTAGACGCTTGCGAAGCGAGGCATATTCAAATACTCGCCACGCTCGGCGGTCATTTCGATAAGCCACCGGTTCCAGCATGGGCAGGAAAGACGCTGGCCGAAGTGGTGACCAATCACCCGGAGTATCTTGAGAAGTTCGTGCGGGCGTGGGTCAGCCGCTACAAGGACAGGATTCATTACTGGGAGATTCTAAACGAACCATCGGGGCAGCATTTTGATTTAACTCTTCACGCGTATGTTGAAGGAATTCTGAAGCCGAGTTACCGCATCATCAAGTCAGAAGATCCGAAAGCTAAAGTGTTGCCGTGCGCCTACAACGAGCTTCCCGGCGGTAAATCGGATGCAGTTGGACCGCGCGGTCGTGAAGCTTTCTGGGATCTTGCGCGCGGCTACTATGACATTGGCAACCTGCATGAGTATGCCGATTGGAATATCTTTCGAACCCAGCCGGTCGCAACTGAGGAGGAAAAAACGCTGCGCGAGTACAGGGCCATGATGGAGAAACACGGCGAGGGAACAAAACCATTTTGGGTGACGGAGATTGGCTGGTGGGGAACAGGGAGCTTGAGCAACAAGTATGAAGTGTACCGGCAGGATCCCGAGACCGGCGTGACCTTTCAAGCGGACTATTCCGGTAAAGAGATTTTGGAAAACCCGGTCGTGCTTCGCGAAGATGCGTTGCGTGCGCAATGGATGAAGGACCTGATCCCGAGAGTGTGGTTGATTCCTGGGTGCCAGAAGATATTCTTCTGGTCCGCAATGGACGAGTTTGAAGGTGGATTCAACGCCAAGACTGAATATGGCGAGAATGCCCCAAGAAGCGATTTGTGGGGCTTTATTGCTGGCGACAGGACGTGGCGTAAGAGTGCCGTCACATTGCAGGAAATATTGAAACAATGAATGGCGGACTGCCGTTGGGATTTTGCACGAGCGGCGGTGAGCCTGAATGGCATGTCCAAGCGTCGGTCAGAGCCGACCATTTAACCATCTCAGTGGAGTATTTGCTCGATCGGGAAACATTTGTCCGACGCAAAACTCCGTTTCCTAAAGTGTAGGTTTGGGAACGGCCGGATTGATGAGATCCGATCGTTTGTTGTGTAGATTGTAGAGGCGATTTTCGGAGGACCTTTTGAAACGGCGCTCGCGATCCATTGTCGCTGAGTGAGTTGGCGATTTGGCATCAACCGAGGTATCTGCGCACGGATGGTGCAAATAGTTGCCAATCTGATCCTTCCGACATGGGCCGGCGGGTGAACAGGAGACGGGCTACAACGAATCGATTCGGCCATTTGCGGGCTATTGACCGGCAGCACATTTCCTTGCGACCAGGTTGAATCCTCTTGCAGTGGACTCTTGGCGGAGAATTTCGAGGCGGGCGCGCCCCAATGCCGGATTGGACAAGTGAAACTCAAGATTGGCTAACTCGAAACGAGCTCTAAACGCGGTATTGATAAAGGACTTGGAGGCTGCATCGCGCACAATGTTGCTGAGCTGTTTCTCTGCATCTGCAATACCCTGCTTCCCGGAAGCGGCATCCAGCAGCGATGCCGTGATGCCAATGGACCACTGCAGTTCCTGCTCATGAACATTGTTTGAAAGCTGCCGGACGGTCTTGAAGGCTTCGCGGGCTTCTGCGACCTTCTGCTCCAACAGAAGTGCGTTGGCGAGGGCGAGATGGATCTCGATCTGATCGGTTGGGTAATTGAGTTTAGGGAAAGCGGCGACTGCAGCGCGTGCGACACTCACCGCTTCGGCAGCTTTACCCTGATCGAGAAGAATGGACGCGAGTTCCGCATCCAGTTCAAGGGATCTGGACGTATCTCCCAGCTGCTCGAATGATGCTTTAGCTTCCTTTACCGCATCGATTGCGGAGTTCAGATCTCCCTCAACCCAAAACACCTGACTGACTGCCGCAAAGGCATCGGCTCCGCGGCTACGATCGCCACTCTGGCGGCAGATTTCCAGCGAGTCCTGATAGTTGGCCATGGCCGGCTTCAGCTGTCCAGTCCCCAGGTATACATCCCCCAATCCCAGTTCAGCCAGCGCAACGCCGTCCTGTTCGTCAATGCGGCGATAGGTGGCAGCCGCTTCCTGAAACCGTTGCAGCGCCCGGACCGCATCACCCAGACCAAGCTCGATGCTGCCGAGGTTGTTATTGATGGCCGCGATGCCAGGCTGATACTCAATGCGCTGGTCGATTGCAAGCGCCTCTTCGTAACCTTCTCTGGCGGTCTGATCATCGCCCTGGCTTTGCCGGATGGTGGCAAGATAATTGGTCGCTGACGCCAGTCCCTGTTGATCCTGAGTCGTGGCAAAAAGCTGCTTGGCGGTCTGGACAAGGCCAATCACGCGCGTCGCGTTTTGCAGGGGGTCAAGGCTTCTAGCCTCTTCGAGGAGAGCACTGGCTTCAAAGGACGCTGCACCTGCAGCATGGGCTTTTTCGGCAGCCCGCGAAGCCGAGACGGCAGCGCGATCCGTTTGGCCAAGTGATCGAGTGGCCCGGGCTTCCTGCCAGTCGATGCGCGGATCATCCCGCAACGGAGCAGGCAGCTGACGCAAATTGGCGATGGTGCGCAGGGCATCCTGCCACTTGCCTCCGATGACCTGTGCGTTCGCGAGCGAAAGTCCATAGTCGAGATTATCGGGGAAGAAATTGAACAGCGCGCTGTAAGTACGAATGGCGTTCTCCCAGTCGCGCGAAGCCTCCTGAAATCGGGCCTCGATCAATAATCGGTCGGCGCGAGAAAGATGAGAAGAGAGTTCGAAGGCGCGCCGTGCTTCAGCCTCCGCATTTCGGTCGTATCCGAGTTGTTCCCATGCGTCCGCCAGGGCGGCGTGCGGCATGGGCTCGTTGGGGACCAAAGCGACGGCTTTTTCGAGAAGATTACGGGCGCCGGGAAAATCCGATGCCCGCAATTTCTCAACGCCTTCGGAGTAGACCCGGGCTGCTTCTGGATCCGACGGCAAAGCAGCCGCTACCTCATTGGCCTGATCATGAGTCACTTCCGGAACCGCGAGCCTCGTGCGCAAGGCCTGGCCAGCCTGAGACACCAGATCGAAGAGATGGGACTCACTGCCGCTTTCGGAGATTGCGGTCAGTGTCTCGCCGGTTCGCGTATCCTGCAGGCGCAGATCCAGTCGCACGATACCCTCCGACCGGCTACCCAGCTTTGCATAGGAGCCCGACAAAATCAGGTCCGCACCCAGTTGCTGGCCAATGCGAGTCAGTTCGGTAACTGTGGGAAAATCGGACCTGGGCAGGGCCAGCTCCGACTCTTTTTCTGCCACCGCATCCGGCAAAACCGTCCTTAGCTGTTCACCGGCAGCCAACTCCGTGCTTAACCAATCAGAGAATGCCGTTGAGAGCCAGGCGTCTTCCGGATGGCCGGAGAGGTTCCTGAATCCCAGAACGGCGATCGAGCGCCGGGGAGCGACCGAAGTCTGGGCGGGGGTAGCCCGCGGCGAGTCCGATGTACGGTTTCGGTGCAGTCCGGCAAGAATTACCAGTGTGGCTACCACGACTGCTAAGACAACCAACGAAGTGCGCAAAGCAAAAGGGCGTTTTGGCAGCGCAGTAGTTTTCGGGGTGAGTATTGCCGGAGCGACGGCACGGACAGCCTCCGGTGGATAAGAGTCGAGTTCGGCCAACCCCGGTACCGGCTCGGCCGATCCATTCGCAATCTGATCATTCACCGGACCAATAAACCGATATCCGACCTTCGGAAGGGTCTTGATGTAGCGGGGGTTACGCGAACTATCGCCAAGCGCTTCGCGGATCTCGCTGATGCATTGCCCCAGGCTGTCGTCGGTGACAGCCGCCCCGCGCCACACATTGCGGATCAGCTCTTCGCGGCCGACCGCCCGGTCGTGCTGCTGGATAAGATAGAGCAGAACCTCAAATGCCTGTTTGCGAAGGTGCCTTTCAGACCCATCTTTGAACAGCCGGCATTGTGACGCACTAATCTCAATGTTTTCAATGTGATAGTCGTCGGTCGCCGGCTGCATCATGGTACCAGAAGCGGAATTTCTGAATAATTTCTGATTTCGTTCGGTACGCGAACCCGATTCCACGCGCTTAATCGGTTCAATTCGAAGCTGGGTCCAGGGGGACGAGGCGATTTTACTCACTCCGCAGCACCCAAGGCAACAAATCGCGGCGTGCCGCGACATGACCGAGTGTCTGGCTGCGCCCCCAGGGCAATGGCTCTGAGCAACGTCAATTTCTGACGGCGGACGACGGTCGAGATGAACCTGTGGCTGGCAGCAAACGGCGCAGGTGGCGGAGGCGGATCATGACAATGAGAACGTCGAGTAACCAGCTTCTGCGGGGGCTGTTACTCTTCCTTGCAATTGTGCTGGCTGCATCTGCCGCATCGGCACAGGTGCTAGGCCTCGCCACTTTGCGCGGCACGGTCTTTGACCAGACCGGCGCCGTGGTGCCATCCGTAACAATTAAAGTAATGGACCAAGCCACGGGTGTGCTGGTTCGCGCCCTGACCAGCAGCAGCGATGGCGCCTATGAGATTCCGGATCTCAAACCTGGCACATACAAAGTGCAAGCCTCCCTTAGAGGCTTCGCGACCGTCGTATTCAGTGATGTGGTGCTCGACTCCGGGCACATTGAGCGCCTGGATGTGAAGCTCACTCCCGCGACCGTCAACGAGACGATAAATGTAGTTGCCGGCGCTCCGGTGATTGAGACCCAAAGTGGAACTATTACTGATGAATTCACGAGCAAACAAGTAGTGAATGCGCCGCTCGTGGAGTATTATCCCGAACCGTTTGCGATGTTTCAGACGCTGCCGGGAGTTCAAACATATAGCTGGAACCTCGAGGTCAATGGCATGCTTTTCGACCAGGTAGGCCAGGAGTTCGACGGCGTTTCCAGCGATAGCTATGGGGAGCAGAGGAACAACATGTACTTCTATCAGGAGGCGAGCATCACGCTAGTGGATGCGCCAGCTAGCAGCGCGCGCCCGGTCTCCTACAACCTGACCTCGAAGCGCGGCACGAACGCCTTTCACGGGTCAGCGCACTACCAGCGTATGGACGAGGCGTTTTTCGCGCAAGCACCCCCCCAGACTGCTCCTCCACTGACTCCGCTGCAAAAGCCGCACGGCATGGAACACGACGGCCAGGCCGAAGTGGGGGGGCCGATATGGAAAGACAAGACTTTCTTCTACACCTCCTATTACTTGACACGAACTCCGGCAAGCACCTACGAGGCGGCCGTAGTCCCCTCGGCGGCCATGATGCAAGGGAATTTTGGTGAGCTCTGTCCGGTGGGATTCAATTCCAGCGGCATGTGCAACAGCCAGGCGCTCCCGAACCACCAGCTCTACAACCCATTTAACGGGCAGCCATTCGCAAACAACGTCATTCCCCAAAACATGCTGAGCTCGGTTTCTCTTGGCCTGCAGGGGTTCTATCCAACCCTCGCGCAAGGCGTTGGTTACACCGGTTCAAACAATTATTTGTGGCTGCACCCCTATACTACGGGTGGCAATTTTTCCGACTACTACAGCGGGAATTGGCTCTTCCTTCGCCTCGATCAAAACCTGACCTCGAAAAACTCGGTGTTCTTTACCGGACAGCTGCGGAACACTCCCTACGACTGGCCGGGCGGCGTACCCTCCCTTCCCCAGACCCATATCAGAGATGAAGGGATGCTTACCCTGCAAGACATTCATACGTTCTCGCCCCGGCTGGTCAATCATTTCGCCGCCGGCATATCGCACGACCTCCAGGTTTATGGGAAGCCGGGCAATGGCCTTAACCTGCCCCACGGTGAGACTCTGATCCAGAAGATTGGGCTCCAGGGAGTGGACCCCAGCGGATACAACGGAGTGGGAATGCCCAGCATCGGTTTCAGCGGGCAAAGCGCTCCCACCGGTTTGAGCGAACTTGGCTATACCCAGGACAACGCGACCGACTGGTCATTGTCGGACGACGTGACCTGGACCAAGGGCCGGCATGTATTGTCGTTCGGCGAGACGTTGCAGCACTTCGCGAATGGGAAGGACGCCGACTCCGGAGGCACGCCGGATTACGGCAGTTTTAGTTTCGACGGCCGATACACGACGGGCTGGCAGTACAACAGTTCCAGTTCTCAATGGTCCGCTCTCTCCAACTCCGGCTTTAGCTATGCCGATTTCTTACTGGGTTTGCCAGAGTATTCAGAGAGGTCGTCCCCGATGCTCAACCGCACGCTGAGCACCAAGGTATTCGGAGTCTATGCCGCCGATACCTTCAAGGTCACGCCGAAACTCACTCTGGATTATGGCCTTCGGTGGGACTATGAGGGACTCAACAACTACGCCGATGGCCTGATGTACAACTTCAACCCGGCTTTGAACGAAATCATTGTTCCCGCCGTTCACCTCAGTCAGGTAACCCCCAATTATTTATCCGGGCTCGCTTGTCCACCAGGAGCAGCGCCAACCTGCGCGTCCCCGACAATCGTTTCGGGAGATGAGCGCCCAACTCCCGATCTGGGCAATTGGGGACCGCGCATCGGCGTGGCGTATAGTTTGCCGGGGAAGGCGGTTATTCGCGGTGGATACGGACTCTATTGGCAGCGCTACACCCGCTCCTACACCGGAACGCAAATCGGCTACTATGACGGTCCTTTCTGGCCTCTATCGCAGAATTATTACGCCCCGACCTTCATGCCGCCGCAAGTTCCTGGTTCCACCCCGCCACCATTGCAGTTTCCAGATCCCTACGCGACCTCGACTTTGGCGGGACCGTCGCTTGCCAGCGAGGGTTTAGCCGACCTGGGAACACACTGGCATCAGGGCTCGATTCACAACTTTAATGTAACGCTGGAAAAGGAGATAAAAAAAGCGATAGGCTTACGCGCCTCCTACGTCGGGTCGCGCTCAGAAAATCAAATCTATTTCTTAAATACCGATCAGAAACCAGCGAATATGACTCCCTATGTGAATGCCAATGGCGTGCCCCTCGTGCCGTTCCCCAATCTCAGCTACGTTTGGCAGGCCCTGAATGGAGGCAAGGCGCACTACGATGCCTTCGAGTTTGAGGCCAAACGCCGGCAAGGCTCCATCACTTTCGACGCTTCGTATACGCTCGCTTCCGACATCAGCAATATAGGGAACGTCGATGGCGCAAACGTCGCGCAATACCTGAGCCGCTGGGCGGCCAATGGCGGTGATACGCGAAATCGCGTCGTACTGACTGCCATGTGGCATCTTCCCTTCGGTACGGGGCAGCATTTTCTTTCCGATGCCCGGGGATTCGTCAATCAGGTAGTCGGGGGATGGACGGTGCAACCGATGACCTATTTGGCCTCAGGATGGTTGTTTGGCCCGTATTTTTGCGGCAACCTGGATTACCCAAACACCAACACGTATTGCGGTCTGCCGGACGTAATTCCAGGCACCAATGGCAATCTTTCCCGCGGCAAGCGCAGTTATTCCCGCTGGTTCAACACGCCTGTTGTCAACTGTGCCGATCCGAATGGCTGTGGGCTCGGTAGCCCGGATAGTACGCCTTATGTCTACTCCCAGACTGGCGCCTTCATGATTCCCGGATGCCCGGTAACCGATCCTCTATGTCTCAATTCCGCACAGGCAGCCGTGGGCCGATACGGGAACGCGGGCGTAAACAGCATGCACGGGGATCCTCTGGATGTGACGCACTTGGGCGTTGCGAAAAATTTCCCCATTCGCGAGCAGATGGCTCTGAGATACTCGCTTCTGATTTCCGACCTCTTTAACCATCCCCATTACTACAATCCGGACGGCACGATAACCGACCTCTTCAATAATGGCAGCGGAGGACCATGCGTCGGTGTCCTCAACAACTATAACTGCGACAGCTCCGAAGGTGTTTTTGAGGGCAACCATGCCGGCTTTCGCACCATGGAGATGAAAGTGCAATTTGACTTCTAGTCAACCTTTGCGTAGGGATGGCGGCAGTTGCGCGCGTCATCTCCGCTCCCAGGAGTGAGCAGCAGTCTTCACTCGATCAGAACATACGGTCTTTCGCCGCCCAGTCCCTCATCGGCGAATTCCAGCTGTTCAGAACCTGATGCCATTGACGGTACGGCCGCTTTTTGAATGGAAGCTCCACGTGGAGCATTCGGGCCAAATAGAACACAGGCTACTACGGAATCCCACATAATGATGACGAAATGGACGCGACGGGGAATTCTCAAAGCAGGACTTGCCGCTTCGGCCAGCGCAGCCTCACCGGTTAGCGGGTGGTGCTGGGCGGCCGGACCATCTGCATCTGCGCAGGTTTCATCGCCTGGGCAGAAGGCGGATCCGGTCGAAACGGGCAATGACCGAAATTTGTCCTGTCGCGAAAGGATTTCTCTGGACCCGGGATGGCGCTTTCATTTTGGGCATGCTGCTGACGCCGCAAAGGATTTCGGTTATGGTGCCGTGGCTCGCGAACAAACCTTCGCGAAGAGCGGCGATTTCCCGGACGTTTGCCAGCTCGATTTCAAGGACGCTGATTGGCGCACCGTCGATCTTCCCCATGATTGGGCGGTGGAACTTCCAGTCAGGAATGCTCCTGAGCTTCCTGACCATGGCGGCAGGCCGCTGGGTCGGGAATATCCCGAGACCAGCATTGGCTGGTATCGCCGAGTATTCGATCTCGAGGAAGCCGATCGCGGGAAGCGCATCGCGGTTGAATTTGACGGAGTATTCCGCGATGCGATGGTCATCTTTAATGGCTTCTACCTAGGAAGGAACTTCAGCGGATATGCGCCTCTATCCTTTGATCTGACAGACGTGGCCAACTTTGCAGGCAGGAACGTCCTCGTGGTGCGAGTGGACGCTACGCTCGGGGAGGGTTGGTACTACGAGGGAGCAGGCATCTACCGGCATGTGTGGCTGGCAAAGACCGCCCCGGTGCACCTGGTCCCGGACGGGAACTTCGTCAGATCCAAGTTGCAGCGTGGCCGCGCCTCCCTCATCCTTGCCGCTGAGGTTCAAAATGACGGCGAGTCAGAGAGCAGCTGCAAGATAGAGTGGGAGGTCATCGATCCGAGCGGACGGGCAGTCGGCGCCACCGTGACGAAGCCACAGACACTTGCTGCGGGAGAAAGAGCCACGTTCGAATGTCAGCTTGCCGTCGACAAGCCGCAACTCTGGTCGCTCGAGGAGCCGAACTTGTATCGCCTCATCACCACCGTGGCTACTGCACACGGAATCATCGATTGCACCGAAACAATGTTCGGTATTCGCTCCGTTCGATTTGATCCCGATCGCGGCTTCTTCCTCAATGACAGGCCGGTCAAGATCAAGGGAACCTGCAATCATCAGGATCATGCGGGTGTCGGCACGGCTCTGCCCGATCGCCTGCAATACTACCGGATCGAGCGACTGAAAGAAATGGGATCCAACGCCTACCGAACCGCACACAATCCACCCGCTCCCGAACTTCTGGATGCCTGCGATCGGCTGGGCATGCTAGTTCTGGATGAGACGCGCATGATGTCTTCGGCTCCAGAGGGACTAAGCCAGCTGGAACGTATGATTCGCCGCGACCGAAATCATCCCAGCGTCGTAATGTGGTCCCTGGGCAATGAAGAATGGACGGTGCAGGGAGACGACCGCGGTCGCCGCATCGTCGAGTCCATGAAAAGGTTGGCCCACCGGCTAGATCCGTCCCGGCCCGTGACTGTCGCAATGGATAGCGACTACTCCAGCGGACAAGGTGTACCGAGGGCGGTGGATGTTCAAGGGTTCAATTATCAGCGTGAAAACCTGGACGCGTTTCACCGCGCATTTCCCGCTTTGCCAACAATTGGAACAGAAACGGCTGGCACCTACTCAACCCGGGGGACCTACAGCAACGATGCCGTCAGAGGATACGTGAGCGCTTACGATGTGAATTGCCCGGATTACGGCGCTACCGCGGAGAAATGGTGGAGCTTCTTCGCTGAACGTGAATTCCTGGCTGGCGGTTTTGTCTGGACCGGTTTCGATTACCGCGGTGAGCCCAGCCCGTATGGCTGGCCCTGTGTCAGTTCGCATTTCGGCGCCATGGACTCCTGTGGGTTCCCCAAAGACAACTACTTTTATTACCAGGCCTGGTGGGGAACAAAGCCAGTGCTGCATTTGCTGCCCCACTGGAACTGGGAAGGTCAGGAGGGCAAGCTCATTCCGGTGTGGTGTCACACCAACCTCGACAGTGTGGAACTCTTCCTGAACGGAAAGAGCCTTGGAGTCCAGCGCGTTCGGAGACATTCCCATCTTGAGTGGAAAGTAGAATATGGCCCCGGCGCGCTTGAGGCGCACGGCTTCAAAGACGGTGAGCTCGTTCTCCGCACGCGACGGGAAACTGCGGGCGCACCCGCGGCCGTCCTGGCCATTGCCGATCGCGACCAGCTCGCCGCCGATGCACAAGACGTTTCTGTCGTATCGGTCCAAATTGTTGACCCGACCGGACGGGTTGTGCCCACCGCAGACAACCAGGTGCAATTTCAGGTCACAGGCCCCGGCCGCCTGATTGGGATTGGTAATGGCGACCCGAGCTGTCATGAGCCCGACAAACCCGCTTCATTTACCGCCGGGACAAGGAGCGTGTTCAATGGGCTTTGCATGGCATTAGTACAATCTCTCCCGAGCCCAGGTCCCATTCACCTGTCCGTCATGTCGGACGGACTGAGAACGGGTACGGTGACGATAAAGGCGATTTGAAGGAGACCTCCGGGATTTCGGCGCGAATGTGGTTCAGCGATTGGCGCACATCGGCGAAAAGTCAGGGATGAACGGCGACAGATTGAAATAGAATTCGCGCGCAACCAACAAAGGCTCGGATGGAGGCCAATTTCTCTATGCGGCATCCGGCGAAATATTCGATAGTACTGACGGTATTGCTCGCGGGCGTTAGTTTGGCGCGGGCACAGGCGATGCCGCGCGAAAAGTTCTCGATGGATTTTGGTTGGAGATTTCATCTGGGCGACGAGTGGGGCACCGGCGAGGTGCCGATAAATCTTGGTGTCAGCACCGGTCCGGCGGGGCCGGATTTCGATGATAGCTCGTGGCCCACCGTCAATCTCCCCCACGACTGGGCGGTTGCTCTTCCGTTCGATCGGAATGCGCCTGGCGACCACGGGTATAAGCCCATTGGACCCGGCTTTCCGCAAAACGACGTCGGCTGGTATCGTCGTACGTTCACCCTGTCGGCTGATGACGAGGGTAAGCGCATATGGATCGAGTTCGGCGGTGTTTATCGTGACAGCTTGGTTTACGTGAATAATTGCCTGGTCGGTCGTCAGCCCAGGGGATACAGCTCGTTCCGCTACGACATCACAGACTTAGTCAATTACGGCGGCAAAAACATAATTGCCGTACGCGTGGATGCCTCGAACTTCGAAGGGTGGTTCTATGAAGGCGCCGGCATCTATCGACACGTCTGGCTGGTGAAAACGGGGCCCGTGGCGGTGGTTCCAGACGGTGTCTTTGTCTACAGTCGATTCAAGAACAACGTTCCGCAGGGCCTCGCTGAAATCAACATCGAAACCAGAGTGGCGAGTTATAAGGCCAACTCATCCGATGTCGTCGTGGATTACGCAATCCTTGACCCTGGTGGCAGGACCGTCGGCACCAGCCATACTGACGCCACGATTGCGCCCTCGTGCAAGAGGGACCTCAAACAGGAAATCCAAGTAACTTCGCCGCTCCTGTGGTCTCCCGAAACGCCGCGCCTCTACAAGCTGGTGACCACCGTTCGCTCCTCCGGCAGAATCATGGACCGTGTAGAGACCGCGTTCGGCATTCGCACGTTTGTATTCGATTCCAACAGAGGGTTCCTCCTCAATGGCGAGCCCTATGTTATCAAGGGCACAGCCGATCACCAGGATCACGCTGGCGTAGGCACTGCATTGCCGGATGCACTACAGTATTTTCGCGTCCGCGCTCTCAAGCAGATGGGCTCCAATGCCATGCGGACCGCACACGGCGAGCCAACCGAGGAATTGCTCGAGGCCTGCGATCGCTTAGGCATGCTGGTGCTGGATGAGAGCCGCACGTTTGCCAGCGACGCGCAGGATCTTCAATTACTCAAGAACCAAGTTCGTCGCGATCGCAATCATGCCAGCGTCTTCCTCTGGTCGATCGGCAACGAAGAACCCCTGCAAACCACGCCCATCGCGGCGCGCGTGGCGCGTACCATGCAGACGCTGATTCATAAGCTTGATCCAAGTCGCTCGGTGACCTACGCCGCCAGCGTGGGTGACGAATTCACCGGCGCAAACAGTGTCACCGATGTACGCGGCTGGAATTACCACGTTGGCCCGTCCATGGACGCCTACCATGCTGCACACCCGGAACAGCCGAATATTGGATCGGAGACTGCCAGCACAATCACCACCCGCGGAATCTACCTGATGGACAAAGAGCGTGGCTATCAGAGCGCCTACGACGACCGCGAAAATGCTCGCGAGGGAGTTGACACCGCCGAATCATGGTGGACATATTTTGCTGCCCGCCCGTGGCTTTCCGGCGGGTTCGCCTGGACGGGCTTTGACTATCGCGGGGAAAACGGCTGGCCTGATATCAATGCGAACTACGGCATCATGGACAATGCCGGCTTCCCGAAGGACAACTACTACTATTACCAATCGTGGTGGAGCGACAAGAAAGTATTACACCTACTTCCCCATTGGAACTGGAGCGGCAGGGAAGGGCAAAACATTGACGTCCGATGCTTCAGCAATTGGGACGAGGTTGAGCTCCTGCTGAACGGCCGGAGCCTGGGCACAAAAAAGATGCCCAGGAACTCGCACCTTCAGTGGACGGTGCCCTATGCGCCCGGTACGCTCGAGGCCCGCGGTTATCAGGACGGAAAGCTCATGGCCGAAGAAAAGGTGCAGACCACCGGAGCTCCCGCGGCGATCAGACTCACGCCCGACCGCACGACGATCAATCCTGACGGCGAAGACCTTTCCATCGTCACCGTGGCCGTCACCGATGCACAAGGCTGCGTGTTTCCTGTTGCCGACAATCAGGTCAGCTTTGAGATTAGCGGTCCCGGAAAGATCATCGGCGTCGGGAACGGCGATCCCAGTTCTCATGAGCCCGACGTTTACCTGAATTATTCCCCGGATCGGTATATCGCTATGAACGATTGGCGACTAAGGGTGGTTTCGGATCCGAAAGACCGCCCGGAAGTGAGTGAAGAGGTTTCCGACGCAGATTGGGACCGCGCCGATGTGAATGCTAATTCCGGGCCGTTGCGCGAAAACACCTCGGCGGTGTTTCGCGCACATGTCACCCTGTCGGCTGACGATCTCTCCACGTCAGCCCTCGTGCTTCGCTTCGGAAAGATTGACGACGATGGATGGGTCTATGTAAACGGTCAGTCGGTGGGCGAGTCGCACGATTGGCGCACCTCTCCGGCATTTAATATTCGGAAACTCGTTCACGAGGGCGAAAACTCGATTGCCGTGGTAGTCCACAATAGAGAAGGCGACGGCGGGCTCAACGACGGTGTGAGCCTGATTATTCCGAGCAGCCCCGTCAATCCCAATTGGAAACGCAGCGTCTTCAATGGCCTCGCTCAGGTGATCGTCCAGGCTGGAACCGAGCCGGGCGAAATCCGGCTAAGCGCACACGCCGACGGCCTCGCCGCCAACACAGCCGTCATTCAGGTCAAGGGACACGGCCCCGGCCCCCAAGCGTCGCCCTAGTCTCTCGCGATGTCAACAGTTGACTTCAGCCCTTAGCACGCTTCCAACCTCAGGCGGGTCGATTTGATACTGGGCGATTCAGGTTCCCCCGCTGAGTCTTCGAGTATGCAAGGATCCGGAGGATTTTCCGCCTTTTGTGTCCGCCTCGCACCACGTTCCTGTGCCCGTGACGCGGATGCCAGCCGTAGGCAGAGACTGCGTCGAAAACTTCGACATCCGGCCCGCAGCATACGTGCTCACCCCGTCCCGCAGCCAGCTCCTCGATGCTGCATCGTTGGGTAATCTGGCAGGTCGAATGACCCGCCGACTGGCAGTCCCGCGAGCTTTTTTAGCCAATGGCTGCCAGTTCCCACCAAAGCTCTTGCACCTCCGCAACACCACATGCCGCGCCGCGTAGCACAGGAGGTTGCCACAGCTCACGTCCACCGTGGTGCCGACCTGTCTCTCGCCAAAATTTGATACGCGAACGAAAACAACCCGCGTTTTACGGTTAGGACCAGGATGGGATCCTTGGACGAGAGCTCTGCGGGTAAGAATCAGGAGCGTGCCCGGCAAATTCTGTACCATCAGCAATGAGAGGCAACTCGGCATCGTAGGATTTCAGTGATTCCCGAAAGATCCGAGCCGATGTATTCGAATTTGTAGCTGCCATCCGATATGACGCCGCAATGAAGGAGAGCCGCGAACTGCGCCTTTTGTTGTAAGCGTCAGACCAACGCATGCCGTGTTATCTGTGGATGATTTGCGGCCCAGGCGGCAGGGGTACGGTCGGCGAATCGCTGAAGGGGCGCGTTGGCAAGCCCGGGCAAGATGTCAGCGAGGTAATC
>Ga0335074_10002348_pt1 | contig 25794 bp, 26 predicted proteins | sample Lox_Sample_23_FD_206715 | JGI IMG/M metagenome (GOLD analysis project Ga0335074, IMG submission 206715) | Soil microbial communities from Loxahatchee National Wildlife Refuge, Florida, United States - Lox_Sample_2.3 | ecosystem: Environmental > Terrestrial > Soil > Wetlands | place: USA... | reverse complement strand
ATCAAGTCGGTCAGCCATCGCTCTTTCGGATTTCGCAGCGCCAAAAACTTCATCGCTGCTATCTATCACTGCTGCGCGCGTTTGCCGCTCCCCGTCGAACGCTAATTACACTTTTGGGACAGGAGCCCAATTATGCATCGCCTGGCGAAATGCAATCGCGCCCGTTTCTTCCACAGACCAGCCAGTGGGGGTTCTCATCGAGTCGGAGCCTCGTGCATATTGTACTCGTCTCGTTATCCAGATAATGATCTACTCGCGGTCCACGCTCGCCGTGACGCCTGAGCCGTGCACGGCTCCAACGAGGGGAGTGTCGTTTTTCGAATAACGTGCGCCATATCTCGGTTCCCTGGGGCGGATTACGCGCCACTCGTACAAAGCTCGAATTTTGGGCGACGCGAGCCGGAAGTCCAGTTCTGGCAAATTACTCGCCATAAACGCGCCTACATCCGTCAACGACCGCTCCGGGCGGACGGTCGGCGGCTCGGACATTGGCGAGAGTGCGTTCACAAACGCTTGAATTCGCCTGTAAATGTGCGCGGTAAAAATGCTGCCCCGGTCAGCACCAGAAGCTGCTTCTGCAGGTCCGGCGCATACCAGGGTATGACCGCATTGACACGAGGTAATTCATGTAACAGAACCCAATCGACGGGCTGCACTCAGACCGTTACAGAACCATCCCACCGTTGACCAGTTTCAGCTCGTGGTGTCCTTCCGTCCATCAAAACGGCTGTCGCGCTTCACTCCCGACTACAGCGACCAGCTCGATCTGTTCTCGCAAGCCGCCGACGACGTCGCCACCCCTTCTTCGCTGGCAGGGGCACGCAAACCAAGCCGGCCGAGCATATTCGGTTTCGCGCAGCTCAACCTCGATTTCCTATCGCCGGGTTCCGCAGCCGATAGCGGTATCTTCGAAGAGCCTGCCGACGCGCCGCCTGCGTTGTCCGGCGGTCCGGGTGCCCCGTCTGCCGCAGTCCAAAAGTCCGAGATCGTTGAGGCAGGGACGCCTGAATCGGTCCTGGATTCCGACAAGGTTGTATTTGAGATCCAACCCGACCTGAAGCCCTCGCGCGACTTCCGGATTAAAAAAACCCACCGCATTGGACGCGGCGGCTTGCACGAGAAAGCGCGGGACAACATCGCCGCCATACGGCTTCTTAAGCAGCTCGAAGCCGAAGACCGCGAGGCAACGGAAGACGAAAAAGCCGTCCTCGCCCGCTACGTCGGTTGGGGCGCGCTCGCGAACGCCATTTTCAGCCCCTATCCGTCGATCGAATGGCGCAACGCCGCGGAAGAGGTTCGTAAAATCCTCACTGAGGACGAATATTCCTCGGCGCGGTCCTCGACGCCGAACGCGCATTTCACATCGGTGCTCGTCATCAGCGCCATCTGGGACGCTTTGGAGCATCTTGGTGTTGCGGATGGCGTTCGCGTCCTGGAGCCTGCCATGGGCGTCGGTCATTTCTTCGGCCTCATGCCTGAGTCCTTGCGTGGCGCCGCGAGAACCGGCGTCGAACTCGACACGATCACCGCCCGTATCGCCCGGAAGCTTTATCCCGATTCGACGATCTTCGCGGAAGCGTTCGAGGAAACGTCTCTCCCCGACAATTACTTCGATGTGATCGTGGGGAACGTCCCTTTCGGCGATTATCCGGTGCACGACCCAGCGATGCCGCATTATTTGACGCGCGCTATTCACGATTATTTCTTCGCCAAATCCCTGGAGAAGCTCCGACTGGGCGGCGTCATGGCCCTCATCACCAGCCGCTACACCATGGACAAGCAGAACGACCGCATCCGCCGGCACCTCGCAGAACGCGCGGATCTGCTCGGGGCGATCCGGCTTCCGAATACGGCTTTCAAGGAGAACGCCGGAACCGAGGTCATAACCGACATCATCTTTCTGCGAAAACGAACACCGGGCGGCAGGGAAGAAGGTGAAGCGTGGCTGGGCCTTGGAACGATCGAAAGTCCCGACGGTCGGATTGCCGTGAACGAATACTACGTTCGCCATCCCGAAATGATGCTCGGAACAATGCGCCTTGTTGGCAGCATGTACCGGGACGCCGAACCGACTTTGGCCGGCGAGCTGACGGCGGAAGGGCTTTCCCGCGCCATCGAGCTGCTTCCCCGGAACGTTTATGTCCCCAGAGATCAGGAGCGCGGCCCGCCTGCCCCGGCGCCGGATTACGCCGGTGTCAGCGGCGTGAAGGACGGAGCGTATGCTCTGCGCGACGGCACGATTGTCGTGCGGAAGGGCGACCGGCTCGATCCGGTTTCGCTGCCGCCCGTAGCCACGGCCCGGTTGCGAGGCATGCTGGCCGTCCGCGACGCTGTGCGGCTTGTGTTCAAGACCCAGCTCGACGACTCGCCCGAAGAACGGATTATTGAGGCGCGCCGGCTCCTTAATCAGATTTACGACGCCTTTGTTTGGCGCTTTGGCCCTCTCTCCGCCCGCGAAAATCTCCGCGCCTTCGCCGGCGATCCCGATCAGCCCCTCCTCCTCTCGCTCGAAAATTACGACGCCGAAAACGGCCGCGCGTCCAAGATGCCGATATTCGAGCGGCGAACGCTGGAGCGGCGCAAACCCGCCCAGCACGTCGAGAGCGCCGCAGAGGCGCTCGCGATTTCACTCAACGAGACCGGCGGCATCGATTGGCCCAGGATGGAAAAACTCACAGGCCGCATGCAATTTCACCTGCGGCGGGAGCTGGAGGGTCTCGTTTACCACAACCCCGAGGGCGGCTGGGAAACCGCCGACCGCTATCTGAGCGGCAATGTCCGCGCCAAGCTCAAAACCGCCGAAGCCGCCGCTTCCCTTGATCCCTCCTACCGCCCGAACGTCGAAGCGCTCAAGCAGGTGCAGCCCGCCGACCTGCTGCCCGGCGACATCAGCGCGCGGCTCGGCGCCTCCTGGATTCCGGCGAGCGATGTGCGGGATTTCGTGGCGGAACTGCTCGATCTGCCGGCGTCGTCGGTCACCGTCCATCATGCGGGGTTGATCGCGAGCTGGACCCTTGCGCTCGACTGGCGCGGCAGGGAATGCGTGGCGAACACGACGACCTGGGGCACGCCGCGGGCGCTTGCCTCCGATCTCATTGACGATGCCCTCAACAGCCGCACGCCCACCATCTACGATCAGATCGACCGCGATACGCGGGTCATCAATCAGCAGGAGACGCTCGCCGCGCGCGAGGCGCAGCAGAAGATCAAGGAGCGCTTTAGCGCCTGGATCTGGGAAGACAGCGATCGCGCCCGGCGCCTGGCGCGCCTCTATAACGACCGCTTCAACAATATCCGCCTCCGCAGTTACGACGGATCGCATCTGACGCTGCCCGGCATGAACCGGTCCCTTCTCCGCCGGAACGATCTCGACCGGCATCAGAAGGACGCCGTTTGGCGCATTCTCCAGAACCCGAATACGCTGATCGCCCATGCCGTCGGCGCCGGGAAGACCGCCGTGATGACCGCGGCGGCCATGGAGCTGAAGCGCCTCGGCCTCGCCACGAAGCCCATGATCGTCGTGCCTAATCACCTGGTCGATCAATGGGGCGCGGCGTTCCTCGCGCTCTATCCGCACGCCGAGATCTTCGTCGCAGGCAAGGATGCTTTCGCCACCGGCAGCAGGGAAAAGGCAATGGGCCGTATTGCGGCAGGCAATTACGACGCTGTGATCGTCTCGCATAAATCCTTCGAACTCTTGCCGGTATCGGACGCCACCTTCGAGCGGTTTATCGCCAAACAGATCGATCAACTGGAGGACGCGATCCGGGAAGCGCAGGCGCAAAAGGGAGACGACCGCCGCATCGTGAAGGATCTCGAAAAGGCAAAGAAACGTTTGACGGCGCGACTCAAGGAACGCGCCGACCGCGAACGTAAGGATGACGCGGTCACATTCGAGCAGTTGGGCGTGGACCGGATATTCGTGGATGAATCGGATCTTTACAAGAATCTCGGCTTCGCCTCCAAAATGACGCGGATCGCCGGGCTCCCCAACAGCGAGAGTAATCGCGCCCTCGATATGTACATGAAGACGCGCTACCTCGCGGAGAAAGGCGGCGGGATCGTCTTCGCCACCGGAACGCCGATCTCGAACACCATGGCCGAAATGTACACGCTCATGCGTTATCTCGCGCCCGGGCTGCTTGAGGCGGCCGGCATCGAGCATTTCGACGCCTGGGCCGCGAATTTCGGGGAAGCCGTCACCGCGCTCGAGCTCGCCCCGGACGGCTCCGGCTATCGCATGCACACGCGCTTCGCGAAATTCATCAACCTGCCGGAGTTGCTGTCGATGTTCCGTAGCTTTGCGGACGTGCAGACCGCCGATATGCTGCACCTGCCCCGGCCGGCAATCGACGGCGGACGCCCCTATATCCATGCCGTGCCCGCTTCGGAGGAATTGAAAGCGTATGTAAGGACGCTCGTCGATCGCGCGCAAAAGCTCCGCGTCTCGAAAATCGATCCTGCCCTGGACAATATGCTGAAGATCACCGGCGACGGACGCAAGGCGGCGCTCGATATGCGCCTCGTCGATCGCTCCGCCCAGCCGCGCGAGACCAAGATCAGCCGCGCAGCCGAATTGATCCACGAGGCCTGGGAAAAGGGAAGGGACCGGCGGCTGACCCAACTCGTCTTCTGCGACCTTTCGACGCCCGGTTCCGGACGGTTCAATGTTTATGACGATCTGCGCGACAGGCTTATTGTTAAAGGGATTCCCCAGAAAGAAATCGCCTATATTCACGACGCCGGGACGGATGCGCAGAAGAAGACGCTCTTCGACGCCGTTAATGCCGGACGCGTGCGTATTCTTCTCGGCTCGACCGAGAAAATGGGCGCGGGCACGAATATCCAGAAGCGCCTCGTCGCCCTTCATCATCTCGACGCGCCCTGGCGTCCCCGCGATATCGAGCAGCGCGAAGGCCGAATATTGCGCCAGGGCAACGACAATCCGATCGTCCGGATTTACCGCTACGTCACCGAAGGCAGCTTCGATGCCTATATGTGGCAGTGCCTCGAAACCAAGGCCCGCTTCATCAACCAGGTCATGAACGGCAGCGTCACCGTTCGCGAGGCCGAAGATCTCGAAGGCGGCGCGCTCACTTACGCCGAAGTGAAGGCGATCGCCTCGGGAAATCCCGCGGTCATGGAGAAAGTCAAGGTCGATACCGAAATCCGCCGCCTGGATCAATTGCGCGCCTCGCACATCAACCAGCAGCACAATATCCGCTGGCAGATCAGAACCCTGCCCGAGCAGATCGCGCAGGCCCGGAAATTGCTGACGGCCCTGCATGCCGATATCGCCCTCAGGGACGCCTCGGACGGCGAATTCTCGATGAAGGTCGGCGCGCGGGTTTTTTCCGGCAAGGGAGCCCGAGAGGATGCGGGGGCCGCGCTGAACGAGCTGGCCCTGTCGTGGCGCGACGACCGGGCCCTCGCTATACGTGGCGGCTTCCGCGGATTCGAGATCCTCAGCCGCGGCCAGGACCCGGTTCCGGAATTGTTCATTCGTGGTAAGCAGATTTATAAGGCTAATCTCAATCCCGACAACCCGCTCGGCACGGTTGCGAGCATCGAGCAGGTGCTGCGCAATCTCGAGCGCCACGCGGAGGGTCAGGAGCGTGAAATCTCGCGTCAGGAGAAGGCCCTTGCCGATTACCGGGGGCAGCTCGACCGGCCCTTCGAGCACGAAGCCCGGTTGCGCGAGCTCCTCTTACGGCAGGCGCAGCTCAATGAATGGCTCGATCTCGACAAACACGAATCCCAGATCGCGCCGGATGCGGATCAGCCGCAAGGGCTTTCCGTTCCGTCTCACCCAACCTCCGCGGGGAGCGCGCCGGCCAGATTCGAGCGAGCTGATCCCTAAATGGCGTCGCGCCTTGCAACCTCGGTTTCGCCCTACAAGGAAACATCGTGCATACAACCGTAACCTGCGCGACACCGACCGCCCGTGTCACTACACTTGCAATTCTGGTCCGATCGAGCAAAGCTTCGGCTCACATCCCATCCCTCTTCAGAGGAGACGATCATGCCCCAGTCCAGCCAACGCAGTCCTCAGCCCACGACGAATGCCGCCAACTCCGGAACGCAAGGACCGGTCGAAAAGTTCCGCGACGGCCCGGTCCATGTCAGCATCTGGGAGAACGACGGAACAAAAGGCGCGTTTCGCGCCGCGTCCTTCGAGCTTCGCTTCAAAGACGGCGAGGACCAGTGGCAGACGGGCAAGAGCTACACCTCGAACGCGCTTCTGCATCTCGAAAGCGCCGCCAGGGAAGCGCGCAGCCGGATTGAAAGATGGCAGGAGTCCAACATCCCGAGGGCCGCGCCCCGCCGTTAGCCAGATTTTTCCTGCGGGCGGAGTTTCCGCCAACGCGGCGGAGCCGCGTTCAAGCCGCGATAGGCAAGCCTCGCGCGTCGAACTTTATTTGTGTGTCGGCATAGTTCGCCGGATCAGGAATCCGATCCGTCACTTGCGCCCATGTGAGACACGGGACACCCGCAAACCGGCCACAAGCGAGCGCCGCGCGCACCGCCGACCGGATTGGCGCTTCGTCGCCCGGTTCGTAACCAAAGCGTCCGCCATGGCCTCCAACGACACGATGAGGACACACGGCAGGAAGGCCAAAAAATCCATATTGCATCAGCTTCATCGAGGTATCTTGCCAATACGGCGCAACACCTTCCGGTTCTTAGGGGGCGACACCCGCGTCCGCATGCCTGATAAAAGCAATCGTTTGACGGAAGGGCATTTCGTCATAGAGGCGCAAATTCGGCGCCTCCAGGCCAATCGCCTTCACGCCGCCGCCGATAATGTGGAAAGTCACGTCCGACAATTCTTTGGCGGCGAGCCCCTTAAATCGTCCCTTCCGCATCGGGTTTCAAAACTCCCCACCATATCAACTTCCCGGATGCCAACGGAAACCGCAAGAACCGCAACCGCAAGAACCGCAAGAAGCGCCGGCCGACGAGCTTCGCGCGTGCGGCGGAAGTCACCAACGAATCAGCTCCACGACTTTTCCCCAGCTGCCAGCACACGGGCAACAGGTCTCGGCTCACGATTAGGTGACTGAGAGTCTTTGCTTGTGAGGGTCGTGCGCTCAAGTAAAGGCAGCTCCCGCAGAGCAGCGAGGAGCGCATCATCGACCTCGTCAACTGTAAGGTGAAGAATGTGCGCACAGGTCCCGCAAGGCATTCGCAGAAGAATTCGTAATATATAACAGTCGCGGGAAACGGGCTGAAGTTGGAAAAGCCGCCAAAGCTCCAGAGGAAGAAATAGGTCGCCCCGTTTCGACTGGCATCGACAAGTCGTGCGCAACTCGATCGCGGATCGCACCATTTCAACAAAAAGGGATTCGTCAACTATGTCATCTGAGTCGCAGGCCTCGATGGCATTGATCACCGCCTCCTCCGCACATTCGATGGAGCCGGTGAGTAAAAATGCGGAACAGAACATTTCGTCGAGGGTTTTCGATAGTTCAATTTCGGCTTTCATCACGGAAGCTCCTGACTCCCTGTTAGAGAGTGTCGGGTTTCAAATTGTCGAACACGGCCGCAGCAACAACTCGTGGAGTTGGGAACGTGGCGCCGAACATCGGCGCCTTGCTTTTGGATTGCTCTTCGGTGACCTCGTCCTGTATGACGTCCCAATGTTCTACGAGAATGCCCTCTTGCAGGCGCAGAATGTCGGCCGCAATCCAGTTGAACGGCGCGCCGAAGCCGGAAAAGCGGCCATGTACAATAACGAAATCCTCTTGTGCGACGATCGTTCCTGCCTCGTATCTCAAGCTGGGGGGCATCGACTCGATCAGCGTGAACAGGCCCTCCCGACCCGGCTCAATATGAGCACTGTGCTGGATATATCGAGGCGACCAATAGCGTTTTGCCGCTACATAGTCCCGCTTGTTGAACAATGTGTCGAAAGCTTCCAGGACGATCGCCTTGTTCTGCTCGGGCGTAGTTTTTGACATAATCCCCAATGTTTCAAGGTTTTTCAGCGTGCGTGATTGAGGCAAGAGAACCGGAATCATCCGCCCTTCAGCGTGTTGTGCGATGGCGGTGCTGGTTCTCACGTGCAGCCCTTTGCCAGCTGATTGGCCGCAGCCATCGTGTTCGGTCCGAGCTTGGGGTATTCCTTATTCGTACCGTATTTCACCAGTTTGGAATAGCGGATCGCGAACATGTAGGAAGGCCGGCTGAGGAACGCTGCGAGGCCTTGCGGCCCGTCGGCTTCCGCGATCGCTTTCGCCATGACGTAGCCAATGTTATACAGAACGGCGTGACCAAGAAACCCAACCTCGTAAACATCGTCATAGGGAACGGAAACGGGGGCACTCAACCCTAAAACAGACAGTTCGAGCAGGGCTGCGCTGTTATGTATGTGACCCAAACCATCCGCGATATCGGCCGACATCCTGGCCGCCAACGCAGAATGAGATTGCGGCAACACTGAAATGTCTTGAACGTACATGGCTGTGCCTTCCTCGTAGAGATCCGCGAACAACCGCACTGTGTTTGCGCACGTTTGTTGTTCATGAGTCTGTGGGAGCGCCGGCGCCTCGTAGGAAGCCCGGCGCGCGGAAGCAAAGGCGCCCTGCACCGCGTGATACGCCTCATGCGTTGCGACCGATTTGGCTAAGATGAAGTCGTCGATGAATCCGATATTCAAATAAACGTCCGTCTCACCAAATGCGTAGCCAGCGCCGTCGCCGCCCGCCACAACGTAACACTGCACGAGCAACTTCAATCCGGGGGGTGCGAACAGGGCAATGCGCTTCTCGATGGATGCTTGGAACGCCTGAGGGTTTCCTTCGATCCTCTTGGTGAGTTCGAGCAGTTGTTGCGCTTTCTGCTTCAGCCTGTCGAAGTAGAAGGCAGTCTCAATTGAATCCGTCACCTTTTGGCCGTGAGCGGTGGTGAAAAGAGCATCGGCGAAACTCTCGGTGCTGACTGGAATGTTGAACTCGTTCAGCTTACGAATGACACCCTTGTCTCCGGGCAGCCGCGCAATTCGCAAGGCTTCTTCATGACTCAGCGAGGTGTCCTGCAGGGCTACGAGTACCGCTCTCGCCGCATCCGCGTTCACCGTGACGGCCATGGCAGACGCTTTGCAAAAACCCGCGAGCACATAGACCAACGCGATTATTCTGGAACTTTGACGCAACATGATTCACCAATTCACAATTCTGCCGGAAGCGCTGGCTGATGCGCCGGCTGGTTCAGGCATTCATTCCGCCATCAACCGTCAGATTCGCGCCGGTAATGTAGGAGGACTCCGGACCGGCGACAAAGGCCACCAAAGCAGCTACCTCCTCCACATGCCCATACCGGTCGAGCCCTGTGGCGGCCTTTTGTGGGACCGCCCAATCGCCCGATGCGGGATTCAAGTCAGTGTCGATCGGACCCGGCTGGATGTTGTTAACCGTGATACCCCGGCTCCCGATTTCTCTGGATAATCCCTGAGAAAACATCTTTACGGCCCCCTTCGTGGCCGAATACGCTACCAGGCCGGGAACCAGGATACGTTCGCCCGCGGCTGAGCCGATCATAATGATGCGGCCTCCGCTCTGCATGTGTTTAAGCGCTGCCTGGGTCGCGGCGAGTGTGCCACGAATGTTGATGTCGATCACACGATCCATGTCTTCAAGCGTAGTCTCCTCGAACGTTTTCGGAATTGCCGTGCCGGCGTTGTTCACAAGCACGTCGAGTCGACCCAAGGTAGCGACAGTCTTTTCGACGGCGTCCTCGACCGCTTCGGCATCGCGAGAATCCGCCTGGATCGCAATCGCCTTCCCGCCGTCGAAGGCAATCGCCTTGACGACGGCCTCGGCCGAAGTGGCGTCTTTCGCATAGGTGATGGCTACGCTTGCTCCGTCCGCGGCCAAACGCTTCGCGATCGCGGCGCCAATTCCCCGTGAGCCGCCGGTAACAAGTGCGACCTTACCTTCAAGTGTCTTTAACATGTGACTTCTCCTTTTTCGATTTGTAACTTACTTTTCCACGCTCTGATGCTTTTCTGTTCGACCCTCAGCCATTCAGGAATTGAGTAACGTGCTGCACAAACAACTCGGGATATTGAAACTGCGACCCATGATTGGAGTCGGGGTAGATGATGAGCTGCGCGTTCGGGATGTTCTGCTGCATGATGAAGGAGTTGACCGTCGGCATGATCACGTCGTTACTGCCGTTCACCACGAGCGTCGGCTGCTTGATCGTCTTGAGATAGTCATAGGAGCCCTTTTTCTGGATACCCCACTCGTCCATTGCTTCAACCTGGGCAGGGGAAACCTTGTCGTTCACCTCGGGATCGCGCCCGTCTTGGCGAAGATGCTTCCGCTTCAGGAATTCCTTTCCTGCCGCCTGCGCCGCCTCAGACGGACCGAAAAGGACCGCGAGCCACAGATACTCGGGCGGATCATAGGGAGCCCCGAAGATCCGTTTTGCGACCTGGGTCAGCAGCGCCATGCCCTCACCGCCGCGCGGACCGGTGCCCACCAGGACCAGCTTGCGGACGAGATCGGGCGCCTGCCGCGCTATCTCCTGTGCGACCATGCCGCCGATCGAGAAGCCGAGCACATCCGCCTCCTTCAAGCCAAGCGCTCGGCTGAAGGCGACCGCATTGGCGCCCATCTGCTCGAACGTGGTCGGGACCTCGCCGGAACTGCTGGAGACCCCGGCGTTGTCGAACAGGATCACCTCACGACCGCGAGCCAAGCCGTCCGTTACTGTGGGGTCCCAGTAATCCATGGTGCCCAAGTAATGCATGTTGAAGACGAGCGGCGGCACGCCACCGGCCTTGCCGAAGCGCCGATAGGCGAAGCGGATTCCTCTAGACTCGACGAATTGTGTCGGCGTGGTCTGGTGGCTATGGGTCACGATGGTCGTTCCTGTGCTGGTGTTTATTTCACTCATCTGAGTTGTTCCGGACATTTGAAAGTTTCTCCTTTTTATGCGATTCGGTTGTACTTCTGGGGCAAAGTCCACGCGCCAATCGTTGCGTGGATGCTCATTCAAGCTTCTCTACCTTGTCTTGCACAATCAGAGTAAGCCGATCCTTGATCGACGGTAAGGCCAGATGGAGTGCAAATGCTGTGGCTCTTTCGAGCCGGGTGGATGGGTTCGGACGAGCAGGGGTCCGTGCGCCGCATGACGTGGCTCGAAAACCAGAGACGCAATGCCCTATTTGGAGCGAACAATCAAGCGACGCCCGAACAGACGCGAATCAATAGAAAATGCTCCCGGGCCGATCAGGAGAACGGCTGCGGTCACCGATAGCGAAAATGCGAATTGAAGCGGATCCCGTTCGACCAGGTCGAATCGCATCGCGATTTGGATAAGACCGGAGGCGACACAGCTGGGCGGCGTAAGTAGGCCAAGGCAAAGGAGAGAAGCGACAATCGCCAACCCGGTCAACCCCCATACCGAAACGACGACTCTGACGGCGGGTATTGCGCTGCGCATCAGCATTCCCGCCGCGCACACACGCAGAATCAAAAGGCCACAGCCCGGTGTGCCGGCGGGGAACATGGAAAACAATCTTTGCACCGATTAAACGTTAGCTGGCTGCCGCACGGCAAGGCAACCCCGAAAGGCATAGAGCCGCATAGCCCTTTCGAGCCACGCACCTCGTCAGAGAATAGTCGTAGTATGGATTGACGGGCGATGTGGAGGCCAATGGCTGAAGACCAACTCATTCGCGTTATGGCCGTGGACGATCATCCACTGATGATGGCGGGGATTTCAGGAGAAATCAATGCTCAACCGGACATGCGGGTGGTAGCGGAAGCTTCTGACGGCGATGAAGTGCTTGCCCTGTTCCGCAATCATCGTCCTGACATCACGTTGATGGATCTACGCATGCCGCGCGTCGACGGCATCGCGGCAATCTTGGCGATTCGCCAGGAATTCCCGCACGCACGAATTATCGTCTTGACAACGTCGGCCGGCGACATCCAGGTAGTCCGCGCCTTCAAGGCGGGGGCGGTCGGATATCTGCTCAAGAATCTCTTGCGAACGGAATTGACCCTGACCATTCGGCTGGTTCACAAGGGCCATCGGCGTATCCCGCCGGAAATCGCGCAGCAGATCGCTGAGCACGCCGCGGACGACGGGGTGACCGCGCGAGAGCTCGACGTGCTTCGCGGCGTCGCGAATGGCGGTTCCAACAAGATCATTGCGTCCGCGCTGAATATCTCCGAGCACACCGTCAAGAACCATGTCAAAAACCTACTCTCCAAGCTGGACGCAAGCGACCGCACACATGCGGTGATGATTGCCCTTAGGCGCGGCCTTCTGGACATGTAAGAGGACTGCTTCCGCGGCGCCATTGCTCTCGTTTCGCCCATAGCCGGCACTCGCTTCAGTCGGACCGGGAACTCCCGTTTGTACCAGTTCTTCGCGGCCACCAATTTCGACGCCTGCCTGAGGCGCCGCTATGCCGCTCCGAGACGTAGGCAACATTGGCCGGCAGCCGGAGTTCGATCTCGGTGCCAGCCCCCGCGCGGCTCCAGATCTCGAGACGCGCTCCAATCTTGCCAGCTCGCTCACGCATTCCCGGCAATCCCCAGTGGCCCTCCCGGCACCCTTGTTCTAAAATGGCCGGATCTATACCGTTGCCGTCATCCCGAATGCGAATTCGAAGTTGGCGCGGCTCGTAGTTGAGCTCGGCTTCAATCATTTTCGCCGCTGAATGGTGAAACGCGTTACAGAGAGCTTCCTTCCCGATTCTCCATATTTCCTCGCACACCACGGGATGCAGAGGATGAACCTCACCATTGACGACCGCTTCGAATTTGCACGTATGCCCCTCTTGCATCTGCCTTCCATATTCGGCAAACGCAGCCGGCAACTCATTCGATTTCGAAACCGCGCGCAGATCGAGCACCAGTTCGCGTCCTTCGAGCATCACCTGATCGGACTGCTTCAGGGTTGCTTCCAGGATTCGCCGGGTGGGATCGTCTTTAGGAAGCGCGAACGTGGCGGTATGAAACCGTAACAGGAGCCCCTGAATCGCCTGAAAGAATGTGTCGTGCAGATCCCGGGCAATCCGTTCCCGCTCGGCGAGCAGTGCGTACATCCGGCGTCGCAGCTCGCCGGTCACGTAACGGACGCGCAGTCGATAGGCGAGCACGATAAACCCGGCGCCAACGCCCAAGCACAGCGCTTCGAACCCGATGGTTTGCGTGAATGTCGGCGGAATCGCGAATGTGACGGAAGCGCCATCCTCATTCCAAACCTCAGAGTTGCTGGAGGCGATTACCCGAAACTGATAACTGCCCGGCGGGATTTTCGAATAAAAGGCTTGCCGGCGGGACCCGGCGTCAATCCACCCTCGATCGTATCCCTCCAATTGGTAGCGAAATCGCACCCGGTCCGGGACGAGGAGGCTGGTCGCCGTGTAATCGATCTGCAAACTGCCAATGCGAGGCTGCAAGGATACGGACGTTGACGGCCAGTGGATGGTCCGGTCGTCCGATTTCACCTCCGTAATCCACACGCGCGGCGGAATTCCGTTTTCCGTCAGATGAACCGGATCGATCCACTGCAGATTGGTGCGAGTCGCAATATAGAGCTTTCCGTTGGGGGCCATCCACGCCGACCCCAGACCGACCACCGGATGCGGAATCCCCTGCAGCCCGTCGCGATAATCAAACGATCGATATTTGGCCGGCCGCGTCTTGGACCCGTTCGTGGGTAGCTCTGTTTTCTCGACACGAACCACCCCGCTGCTCTCATTGATCCAGAGAGCTCCATCCGGCGCAAAAGCCAACCCCGTTACGCCACGTAGAGCTTCGCCTCCTGCCAGCAAGAGAGGACGAAAATTCCCGCTCCTCGCAACCGCCACGCCATTCTGGCCACCCACCCAAAGGTCGTCGCCCTCCTCGGCAAACACCTTCACATCTCCAACATCCAGGCCATTGGATTTCCCAAACGCCTGCACGCGACCCGCAAACACCCGCGCGACCAGGTCATTCTGGAAACCGAACCAGATACCGCCGGCGTGGTCCTTCACGGCGCAGAGAGCTGCTTTGATCCCGCCACCCGGATTCGCACTCCATTTGATCCAACGCTTTCCGTCGAATCTGAAAATTCCGTTTCGGTTGGCGATCGAGACCCAGATTCCGTGAGAGTCGTCTTCCACGATGGCGAGGATGGCCGCGCGTCCGCCGTTCAAGTGCAAAGGCAACGACTGCTCAGTAAGTTTTCCGCCGGCATACCGCAACAGACGGGTCAGCGTTCCGATCCAAAGCGTCCCATCCTGGCCGCGATAAAGACTGCGGGTCCATTCGTTAAACGCAATCGGTAGAGATCGGGGACCACGGGGTGTCAGCTCGATAAGGTGATCGGTGGCAATGACAATCCGTGAATCCGTTTTCCCGAGGGGAAATAGGACCGGAGGCCCTTGTCCCAGATCCACAACTCGGAACGGAACGGGACCAAATTGATCCAAGCCCTCCGTCGTTGCCACCCATATGCTTCCCTCGCGATCTTGGAAAATCTGGAAGGTAAAGTCGCCGGAGAGTCCGTCGCGACTCGTGAAGCGTTCCAGTTGCGAACTGCGGATTCGTGGCAGAGAACCAAGATTAAGGGGAAAACGTTGAAGACCTTGACCCTCCGAGGTCATCCAAACGGTTCCGTCATTCGCCAGCAAGATGTTGCGGGGATGCACACCTTCGACTACTGGTACCTGACGAATGCTCGAACCGGACAATCGGAACGACCGAATCGGACCGTTCCCTCCGAACGTCCAGCACCAAACGCCCGCTTCGGGGCCCGGCCGGCACACATTCGGAGCCTCATATCCCTCGCGGGGAACCTCAAGAAAGCGCTTTGCGCCGTGCGGCAGCACCATTAATCCCCGCTGCAACGGAGCCCAAAGGTTGCCTTCGTTGTCCGTTGAAAGCCAGCCCGCACCTTCGACCGGCAACCCGCTCTCCGCGCCGATTTTGGTCACCTTCAATTGCGTGATGACTTGAAGGCCGGCCGGTCCGCGAGCCCAAACCGATCCATCTTTATCTTCAAGAAGCTGATCAATCTGTCCTCCCCGGAGGCCGTCGCCTTCACCGAAACTGGTTACATGGCCATCTTTGATCCTGGCGGCACCTCCGGGAAGAAGATAGGATACCCAGAGACCTGCGTCTCGAGTCGTCGTGATCGCGTTCAAACTTTCCGATAGCAGCCGGCTCCCATCACGAGACGTATATCGCGTGAATGTCACGCCATCAAAGCGATAGAGCCCATCGTCCGTCGTCAACCACAGAAAGCCGTCGCCACCTCGGGCAATATCTTCGATGTTGTTTGGAACTCCGTCGCGCCTGGTCCACGATTTGTGGTACATCTGGGCAATAGGAATCTGGCCGGCAAGGTCGACTGTCCCGAGCACGAGCAGCAGCGCGAGGCCCGGTCCGGCAAGGTGCCGAACGGACCGGAAACGCAAACCGCAGTTGATTCGAGCCGTTTCGAACGAATTCCGCACGCTGATCTGTCCCTTGAGCTACGGCACTCATCGTTCGTCAGACCAGGCTCTCTAGGCGGCGACAAAAAAGGCCGAATGGTTTCAGTAGCCGCGCCCGGTCTCCACCGGAAAACCACGCAACGCAGGCATTATACCGAGTTCCTGGCCCCTTCGGCTATTGGTGGTTGCGCAATCCGCAAACGACCGGGTAACGCAGAGCTTTCTTAAACAGGCACAAGCCTCGTTCAATCGAGGAGATGAGCTACGGTCGAAAATTCCACCGTTCCTCCAAAAGGCTGACTCCCAAGTAACGAGACTAGGCAGACTCGGTTGAAGAGAGAGAGCTTGTTGTGTGGCCGGCGGTCCAGTTTGTAAGTCGTCGAAATCTTCTGTTGCTCATCTTGCGATCAATTGAGGTCGTTCGATTCACCTTACTCCCCGCGCAGCATCTGGTCGAGCGCAACTCGGGCTTGGGCAGAGTCATCACCTATTTCCGGAGGATAAGGTCGCCGCACTAAACCAGTTCCTCTCGGAGCGCGTCGAGGACCTGTTGATTATGATCCTCCTGCTTTCCTGCCGCCCCAAACACAGCGGGGCGAAGGCACTTTAGCCGCCGCCGCTTGCTGTCAATGACGGATTTTGGCTCCCCTCCCCCTCCCGATGACATTTCGTAGCGGGGGCAGTCACCCCAAAATCCTGATGACAGCCGCGCTCGGTTGCGGCGGCATGCCGTGCGCTCGTTCGCCCCCGCCGTGGGGCTCACTCAAACGAAAGAGAGACACATCATGACAGACATGACCACCAACCAAACACTGAAACTGGGTCAATTCGTGCGCGATGAATCGGGCATGCTCCACGGCCGCTTCAGTGCGCTTGGCCTCGGCTCGACAACTTTGATATCGGAAGAAGTGTCCGGTTCGGAATATCTCGTTCTCGTCGCCGACCCGCTCGGCGCGGCCTATGAAGTCGGCGTGCTGATGCCGAAACAAAAAGGGGGCAAGCGATATTACGCCGGCGTGATGGATTCGCCGGTATTTCCGGCCCCGTTGGATGTTCTCATTTTGCCTGACGAGGAAGTGCCGCACTTTTTCCACATCGTCTGGAACCGGCCATGAATATCCGACGTCGGTTCCCGGTCTACAGCCCCCTGCCCTACCGAGGCTCGAGCGGCGAGCTCGCGTGGGGCGCCGTGAAACCGGAGCGCACCCGCCATCTTTTCAGAAGTCTGCGATCGTCACCGGTCCTGCAATTTCTTGAGGACGACTTCCGCTTCGTGCTCCGCTTCCCAAGAGAGACAGTCCGCGCAGTCGAGGCACAGTTCAATCGCGGCGGCCATCTCGGCGATCATCTCTTGATTTTTTGGATAGGCGTTCACAGCGTGCGTGATCAGTCCCGCCACTACTTCCGCGTCCACGCCCCTGCTGTCATGGAGATCGGCGACGATCTCGAAATTTCCCGTACTCGGCAGGTAAGCCTCGATTTCGGAAAAGCTCGGGTGATGATTGCACGACCACGGCATCAGCATATAGGCCGACTCCTGCGCGGTGAGCGTCTGGGGTTCCGTGTTTTTCGCGGGTTTCGGCATAAATGTGGCTCCTTTTTATCGTTTGTGAGGTTCAGTTCCGCATCTCGTCGAGGCGCAAATCGAGGAGGAAGCGAATGACCTCGTCGTAATCCTTGCGCGGTACGGCGCCGACCTCATGCGCGCCGAAGCTGGCTTCGGTCATGCTGCGCACGGTCTCCGGCGCCGCGTCCTGCTCCTTGGCAACCCAGGCGCACAGGTTTTCGATTGCCTGCAATTCATAGCTGTTCAATGGCTCCAGGCCCGGAGACCGCACCCGCGTCGTGACCGTCATCGGGAGTGCCATGCTCGCCGGCATGCCGGCATTGTTCTTCGTCACCATCATTCGCTCCTCTCAAAAATCAGTTTTTTCGAAATATCCCCTGCCCATGAGGCCAGCGACGAGAAGCGTTATACAGGGCAAGTCTTAACGGACGGTTAAGAAAACGGCTTTTTGCCGATTTATTTTCTACTTGCAAAACTTCATCGTTGCTGTACCGTACACTCTCACCAGCAATAGCTAACTTCTTATCGGTATTTGGTAATGAGCATCGCCATCACGGGAAAGCAGATTGCCGCCGCCCGCTCCCTCGCCGACTGGACGGCCGCCGAGCTCGCGGAACGCGCGGGATTGTCGCGCGACGGGGTCATGAAGATCGAGGCCGATGCCGTTCAGCCCCGCGAGGGAACCTTGGCCGATATCCGTGCGGCTTTCGCCGATGCGGGCATTGAATTCATCGACCGCGGCGTCCGCTGGAAGGACGACACCGTCAGGCTGCTGGACGGTGAAGACGCCTATCTCGACATGCTGGAAGATGTTTACAAGACGCTCCACAAGAAGGGCGGCGAAGTGCTCTGGCTCTGCTCCAACGACCAGATGCCGCTCAAAGGCGAGTACGAGGCCGAGCTCCGCATCCGCGAGGCCGGCATCCGCTTCCGCTCGCTCATCGAGGAATCCAAAACCGAAACCGTCTGGCCGCGCAGCGAATACCGGCAGATCCCGAGCCGGTACTTTCATCACAACCTTCAGGTGATCTACGCTAACAAGCTCGCCCAGGTCCTGGAAGGCGGCAAACGCATCCTTATCGTCGATAACCGGGAGCTCGCCGCGGCGGCGCGCAATCTCTTCGACCTCATCTGGTCGCTCACGAAGATGCCGCCGAAACCAGAGAAGCGTCATGCAAAATGATGGCGTGATCCCCGACTGCTCGAGCTCCGGCTGCTGGAAAAAGCTCGGCGAGCGGCGCTGCTGCGATTTCCAGCAGGGGAACTACATCGTCCTCTATCCGGGTGAACTCGACCAGGCGCGCGCCGACGGCCTGTCGATGGCGCATCTGAACATCATCGATGCCGACTACCACGGCGGGCAGAAAGTTGTCTGCTCCGCTTCGAAGACGGCAAGCTGCGACGACGGCTACAAACCGCTCGACTGCAAATCCTACCCCTTTTTCCCAGCTCAGCCCGGCCGCGGCGAGGTTGATCTCATGGTCAAGGGGAAAAAATGCCCGCTGCAGGTCGAGCATCTCGCGGCTCACGCGGCGACGGTGCAGGACGCCTGGAACGAGCTCATCGATCTCGATCCGGTGATTCGCGAATGGCTCAACAAGGTGGAGCTGGTCGGCTATACCGAGCCGCTGCATCCCTTTCTTGAAGCTGAATTGCCGGAAGACGACGCGATCGCGGCCTGAGGTCCGGTTTGACAAGGTGCGTCGTGACACCGGGTGTTCGCGAGGACAATGTGACCTACCTCACATGCTGGCGTGAGGCGCTCCGGAACAACAAGCTCGCGATCTTGAGCGCGGGCCGCCCACACGCAACGCACTGTGGATTTTCCCCACGCGTCGAGAAGCCGAAAGCCGAGACCGCCTAACGGCGGCTTGATTTCTTACGGCTCTTGAACGACGGCTCCGCGACAAGCTTTGCCCGTGAATCGATCGCCCCTGCAAGTTCCGAAATATCTTTCAGCCCCCAGTTGAATGACGGAGTTTCGTTGAACACGGTCCGCCACGACTTGCCGTTCGGGGCCAAGTCATCGCCGTGCACGTAGTCGTAGTCCATATTTTCATCCACGTGACCATATCCAATGGAACCCACTCCCTCTATCCAATCCGCGATCTTGTCGGGTGCAGGAGGGTCGTAAGTCATCACAGCCCATCCGCAGACCCGGCTCATGACGATATGCTTTTTCCCCCTTTCAAGGTGCTCGATTGTGAGCTGAAACCAATCCCCTGACGCTGTGATCAACTGCTTAATCCGCTTTTCGCTCATGAAGCAAAGTTACCTCAAATAGTGTGAACCCCGGTCCAATGCTAGGTTAGCCCGCGAGAGCGATTCGGCTTGGACCTCGGCTGAGTGCTTGACGCCGAACGCCGAACGCGCTGCCAAACGAAACGGCACAAAAAGGCACGCCCACAAATTATCAAATCCTGCTTTCCTTCGCCAGGCGGGCGCGCTACACCGGATCGCATGAGCGGTTCGGATCAGAGGGCGGGACGGATCGCCCAACTGAATGACGAGTTCCGGCGCCATGCCGGGATCGCGGTCGTTCGCCAGGCGCCCGGGCGGTGCGTCATGACCGCGGGTGTTGCGGCACTCGATTCCGAGGTGCAGGCGGAGGTCTTCAAACGCGTTCGGGAGTTCTCGGACTTCAAGCGCGGCAATGATCCCTATGGCGAGCATGATTTTGGATCGATCACCGCCGCCGGCGAAGAAGTGTTCTGGAAAATCGATTACTATGCGGACGCCCAGATGGAATTCGGCGCGGACGATCCCGGTGATCCGGCCCGGTCGTTTCGCGTGCTGACGATCATGCTCGCTTGCGAATACTGAACGCTTCTCTTGGTAAATTCCTTTCAAGGCGTGACCGAGTTGCACCTTCCCGCCGCGGCGAATCGTATTTCGTTCGCGTTGCTTCTAGGCGCCCCCTGCCCTCTCCAAGGCATCGAGCGCCAATTCCAACAGTCCGCCGAGCGTTACCTTCCGTTCGTCCGCCATCTTATAAAAGCGCACGACCGTGGCTTCGGTCGCCTTCACGGCAAAGTGCCGGTTGCGTCCGGTGCGGTACGTCCGCGGCGGCCGGCCGGACACGGTCTTTTTTTCCCTTGGCTGGCGGCTCGGGAAATTGTTCTTAGTCGCAATCTCGTCGACGGTTTCCTTAGGCACCGGCTTTACCGGCTTCGGCTTCACAGTGAAGACCGGCACTTCCGCGAGGTTCTCGAAAGCGTTCGCACGTTCGCTCATGCCGCACCTGCCATGTCTGTCGTTTGTTCTTCCTTCTCTTCTTTCTCTTCTTCCTGCAGCCCCCTGCTCTGCTCGCGTTTGACTCGCTCCACGATCTCATCCGCGAGCGCCCAGACATTTATCTTGGCCTTGTCGAGGTTCGGAACTTCCGAAGGGTTCAACTGATCGAGAGTTTGCCGGAACGCGAACACCGCCTTGAAGGCGTCCCGCTCGTTGAGCTCGGTCTCCAGCACGGGAATGCCCGCCTCAACCATGGTTTTCTGGATATGCGCGAGGCCACGGGCACGAATGGTGGCGCTCGTGCGCGTCAGCAGCACGGCGTAAGGCAGCGGTTTGCCGGTCATCTTCTGGCTTTGCAGGACGACGCGAATCGCCCGGCTCGCCTCGTTGGCATCGAGTTGCGAACCTTGCGTCGGGATCACGACGAAATCGGCTTGGGTGACGGCGTAGACCACGATCTTCGACGCCGTGCCTTCGAGATCCACGATGACGAAGGGCGTTTTGGACGCAGCGTCCTCAATGCGCTCGATAATCGTATCCTCATCAACGTCTGACACGATGGTTAGGCGCGTCGGAGCGTTGCCGCCCGTGGCCCAGGTCTTGATCGGATGGTTCGGATCGGCATCGATCACCGTCACGTCACAGAGTTTGGCAAGCGCCGTGGACAGCAGGAAAGCCGAGGTGGTCTTTCCGGCGCCGCCCTTTGGCGAGACGAAGGCAATGGTCGGCATGGTCGGGTGAAGTCAGAAAAGGAGAGAGGGAACTGCGAATCGCGTACCAGAAGGATACCAGAAAGCTCACCGATGACAAGAGGTGATCCAAAGCAGATCGGAGAGCTAACCATTACCGGTCAGGTTCCAAATAGACACCCGATTAGTGACACCTTGTTCCCAATAAGGTCTCCAACAGGTACCAAATGGATGACTGACGGTGACCAGAAGAACGGCTTGAATGCGACGCCGGCTCGTTGTCAGGATCGACGGCAGGGCATCGAGGATTCGAATGGGGCGCATTTTATTCTTGTTGGCAGGTTGGGGAGCGGCGCGGCCTATTCCGGCATTCCGGAACGAATTTTTGAGACTCACGAGAGGGCAGGGGTCTCCTCCCGATTGCGCTTCGTTTCGCGCTGCAGCGGGGCGCGCTCATGCCGGCTCCGGCAGAAACCGACGAAGGCCGCCGCGGGATTATTGAGCTTCGGCTTGCCGGAGCTTGCCCACCAGTCGCGCCAGTCGCGTTCGAGCGCGTAGATATCGTAGCCAGGCGCCGCCGCCCGGCCTTCCCCGTACGCTTCCTCGGGCAGGGGCGGCAGCGTTTCGCCATCGGCGGGCAGGGGGCGCTCAACCCAATTCCCGTCGCGATTGAAAAACGCGATCATATCCTGTTCCTCGTCGAAGACGAGCCTGTAATCGGGAAGATGGTCGTGCAGCGCGATCTCTTTGACATGCTGCCGAAATCGCTTGATCGAGCTTCGGGAGCCGGATTTCTTCTGCAGGAGCTCAAGCGAGATTTGCCAGGTGCTCTGGCGTCCGCAATGCTTGCGCGCCAGCTCATAAATGCGCCTTTCAAGGGGCTTACCGAGGCGGAAATAGTCGCGGTGCAGGGTGAGAACCTCTTGCCCCCGAATGGCGTTGAACACCCAATCCGACAGCTTGATCTCGACCCATTGCAGGCGGCCGTCGAGCCCATGTTTGCGGCGGATCGACGCGGCGTCGATCAGACCGAAGCTGTCGCGCTGTTCTTCATCGCCGGTGCGGATATTGGTCGTGATGCGCGTCCCGGCCAGCCGGTCGATCGCCTCACAGAGGGCGTCATAGTCACGCCCCGAGGTCCCGCGATTGGTAAACACCAGCAAATCATAGCTCGTCACGCGCACGCGCTGGCCGACCTTTTCCTTGCGCTTGAGCTTTTCCATGATCTGCGAAATGCAGTAGATCATAATGTCCTTGTCGTAGATCGTGGCCAGCCCTTTGACGCTCGGCACAATCTCCAGCCAGTTGCCGTTGTGCTCATATTTGCGAATCGCCGTATCCGGGTTCTTCGAAAGGGAGTAGAAAGGATGCTCCATCTGCGGAATCAGGTCCTTCAGCGCCGCATCCGCCACATCGCAGATAAACAAGTCGCCCTGCCCATGTTTGGCAGGCAAGAGATGTTCGTCTGGATTCGTGGTATCAGGTGCCATCGGCCCATATTCGTGGTTTCAGGTGCCGAGTCAAGAGATTCGTGGTATCAGGTACCGTTTCGAAGATTCGTGGTATCAGGTGCCAGGTTTCGGGGTTTCGGGTCCTCGCATTCGTGGTATCAGGTGCCAAAATTCGTGGTATCAGGTACCGGGCGCAAAAAATCCGTAAACGCGAGCAGGGGGTTGCGGGGAGTTATCCACAGCGTAACACTCCTTTTAACACAGACTCTAACCTTATTAACACCGGCAGATGTCACCACAAGGCTTCTTGAAACCAGGTTAAGCAGGCGGTAGGAAAGAGAGCTTCGGAACTCGGGCGAGCAATCGTGGAAGGTCTTATCATCTGCGCTGCGTACTGGATTGTGGCGAACCGCCATCACAGCGGGCAGAACAGCAAGGGTTATGCGAAGCTCTCGCAATTGGCGCGCCTGGCTACAACCCGGGACTGGCGAACTGGGAAAAGCAACGCGGTTCCGAGGAACGCACAGCCGCGGCGCGGCTTCTGGCACGAAGACGGCGTGAGATTCGTCTGGAATGGTAGCAAGCGCACCGGACTGAAAAGCCCGAGGTGAAAGAGAAGGGCAGTTGGGCGCGCCTGCATTAGGGTCAGTGCGATTCAGCATCAAAAACATCGGCTTAGCGGCCTTCTTGACTTGTACGGCGAATTGACGTACATTATAGGCGACCGATCTGGAGTACGACATGTCTGAGCAACCTACGAATCGAACCGCCCGCCTCGAAGCGCGCATCGCGCCTGAAGCGCTCGCCGTCGTCCGGCGCGCCGCCGAAATTCAGGGGCGCTCGGTCAGCGATTTCGTCGTCGCCGCCGCGCAGGAGGCTGCGCAGAAGACCGTCTCGGAAGTCGAGATCATCCGCCTCTCGCGGGCAGCGCAGGAGCAATTCGTGAAGCTCCTCGCGAAACCCCCGTCTCCCGCTCCGGCCCTAAAAAAGGCCTTCGCCCGCCGCCGCACGCTGATCCGGAAATAGGCGTGGCCGAGACCTATCGCATCGAGCCCCTCGCGGACGAGCACGACCGCTCCCGATTCGCGAGCGGCTCCGCGGCGCTCGACCGGTATTTTCAGACGCAGGCATCACAGGATTTAAAGCGGCGGATCGCGACGTGTTTTGTCGCGATCAGTCGCGAAACGGATGAGATCGCCGGGTTCTACACGCTGACGGCGACCAGCATCGCGCTTGCGGACTTGTCTCCGGCGATTGTCAAAAAGCTTCCGCGTTACCCGGTCGTTCCCGCGGCGCTGCTGGGACGCCTCGCCGTCGCCCAAGGGCATCAGGGCCTTGGGTTGGGCGGCGTGCTGCTCGCCGACGCTCTGAAGCGATCGGCGCGAAGCGAACTCGGCGTTTTCGCCATGGTCGTCGACGCAAAGGACGAGCCGGCGCGACGATTTTACGAGCATTTCGTGTTCACGCTTTTGCCCGGCGAGAGCCGCCGGCTTTTTCTTCCCATCAGCGAGGCACTCCGGCGGCTGGCTTCACGCTGAGGCTTGTACCCGCGACATAGGCCACATTCCGCGCCGGGTGCTCAAGCGCGCCTGCGGCACAGGCGGAAGCCTTTTTCATCCGGTCTGACGCAAGCGCTCGGCTCTCTTCGTTGGCTCCCACGCCAACTTTTGCAACAGTGCTCCGTCGCCCGGCCCGTAGAAGGCGACGAATTCGATCGGCGCGGCATTTGCTTAGATGGAGTCTCGCCAGAACAGATAAACTCGCGCGGATTGGCCTGGAATGTTGTCGGCGATATCCCTGTATTCCCAAACGCCGTCTTCTTGATGTGATGGCGCAAGCGTTTTCAACAGCGCCCCCCGACCGGGCGACGAGCACTCATAAACGCGAACCCAGCTCGGGGCGGCGCCGGTGAAGATGAGACGGACGACGTGCCGCGGCACGCGGGGTTGATCGAATGACAGCGTCGAGGTGTAGTAGCCGTTTCCTTCGGGGAGGCAGTGCGGCAGAGTGCACCTCAGAAGAATTCCAAAAGGCTTCTGGGCGCTGACCGGTTCGAGGAGCGGAACCGAAATTTTCTTGGAGATTCCGTCCGTACCGACCAGAAGAGGTCGAATCGGACGCGCCATCTCGGGATCATGCGCGAGGTCGTAGGCGACGCAATTTAGCTGTTCGAACGACGTGCGCGCCTCCGCATCGATGCTGAACTCCATTGTCGACGCGAAAGGCGCCTTGCAATACCCGGAATAACGCCATGTGATCTCGAGATCCTTGCCCTCGATCCGTGCCGTGTGCAGCGCTTCCTGGACGACGAAGGTTCGGTTCACGCGGCGTTTCAGATTGGCGACGTTGAGAGAATCAATACTCTGACCTTCGATTACCGTTGATGCCGCAGCAACCGCGAGCCGCTGTCTTCGCGCATAGAGGACGGTTCCAATCGCGAGGCACATAATCACGACGCTCGTTAGGAGCAGCCAGGCGCGCGATTCAATCAGCGCCAAAATACTGACAAAGAGGCCCGCGATGGTCGCGAGGGCAGCGAGAGACTCAAGCGAAAACGGCATGGCTAAAGGGCAGGGGCCGGACATCATGCGATGCCGGCCCATTAAGGGGAGGGGAGTTACTTGCTTGGAGGGAGGGGAGGGAGAATGCCACCGCCCCCGCCGCCGCCGCGGGTGGTTCGAAGCTTCATTGCGGGCTCCTTTCCGATTCCGTGGAATCTTCGTTCGGTCGATTCAGCATACTATGCAAACAGGGTCTATGCAAACGCTGTAGACGTAAGCAAGTCCAATCCCGAACACTCGGGACGTGGACGAGGGACTTTCAAAACTGCTCCTGCGGGCTTTGGGGCAGCGGATCAGAGAACTGCGGACGGAGCAGGGCTATTCGCAGGAAGGATTCGCCGACAAGTGCGGCGTACACCGGACATTCATGGGAACCGTCGAGCGCGGCGAGAGCAATTTGAGCTTCCAAAATATCGCCAGAGTTGCCGCGACGCTTGGCGTGTCCCTATCAACGCTCTTTCGCGACCTTGAGGGGAAAGCCGAGCTCCTGCAGGCGCAATCGTCCGAAATGGGGACGGTCAAGCCCAAGAGACGTGACCGGGGGACAAAGCGCACCGGCTGAAGCTGAACAGGATGTCTCGGGTCGGGTGCTGGTGCAAAGCAGCAGCAATCTGGGTACCTCGCCCACTAAATGCGGCTTGACGGAGGCGGCCATATCGGTCCATTCAGCAGCAAATGGACCGTCTTCTCACCTGCGCCGCGTATTGGATTATTGCCAGCAGATATCACTGCGGATTCCGGGGCATGTGAATAAGCGTTCCGGGAAATGGTGAATACGGATTCCGGGAAATCCTGAAATCGGATTCCGGCGGGATGTGGAACGCAAATCGGCCACTCCCGGAATCAT
>Ga0335074_10002347_pt1 | contig 25797 bp, 21 predicted proteins | sample Lox_Sample_23_FD_206715 | JGI IMG/M metagenome (GOLD analysis project Ga0335074, IMG submission 206715) | Soil microbial communities from Loxahatchee National Wildlife Refuge, Florida, United States - Lox_Sample_2.3 | ecosystem: Environmental > Terrestrial > Soil > Wetlands | place: USA... | reverse complement strand
TGAATCGGTCATTTTTTACGCTAACGGAGTCGGGTCCACGAGAAATCACTGTTCCTACATCGACAGGGTCCGTATCCCTCAGACTCGTCCTAAGGCCTGAAATATCCCGACTTTGAGCCTTAATCGTCAACGGCAAGTACCCGAACAGGACAAACATAAGGATCGAGCAGAATGAAGCGTTGCTCATGGAGCTAGTTTAAAACGGAAGCTTGCGGTCCCTGTTGTTCCTGGCGGTGCCCGCCGGCCTGCTCCTGACCACCTTCCTGGCCTCCGCGATTCCCGCGCGCCGGGCCGCCCCGATCAACCCCCTCCGGTCGCTGCGGGAAGACTGACGCCCCGGTGCTGGCGGCGCCACGATGTGTCACAAATTGCCACCCCTTGCCACAGGGAGGTGTCAGCTTGTCCCCATTGTGCCTCGCCTCGCACAGCCAGGCGCGCCAATCCGTTTGAGGCTAAAGGACGTATTAGATGGCATTGGGATTGCTCACGAAATGGTCCCGGAGGGAACGGATGCCGTTGGTGAGGATCACACGTCAGGGTTTGGCCATGATTGCGCTAGCCGTAGCCCTCCTATGGGGATGCGTGGTTGGGCAGCACGTCATGATGCGCCAGGCGCTTCTGGAACGCGCCCGCGTCATGCGCCGCCTGGTGCCCCCGGGCCACAACCAGCCGGTGGTCTCTCCCGCGCCCTTCACCCGCCCGCGTATCCGCCCCAACGAGGGGTAGGGTTCGGCGGGCAAGCTGCGGCTTGTTCTTCCATTCTGCAGGCGAAGTTGGGCTGGATGGTTCCGCACACTTCCCCGGCGCGATTTAGTAACGGCCGCACATCGCCGCTCACTTCTCCTATGTCTCCGCCAAACGCGCGGCGCCCGTGGCAGGATGGCGGGCGAGACACCACCAGAAGGAGAAATCGCGATGTCATTTATCGGAGGAGGCGGCGCTAACATCTTCATCGGAGCTAACGCCACCCAGACCTGGACTTCCACCTGGAATAACTCCGGGTGGCAAGGCAACACCCTCAACGAACCGCAGCCCCTGAATACGGGAGCGGCGCTGGCTTACACGGCCGGCTCGGTATCCTTGAACTCGAGCGGGGCTTACTCGTTCTCCTGGACCTTGAAGAACAACGGTCCCAACAACACGTTCTTCAACATACAAACGTCGAGTAACTGACCCAGCGAAAAATTCGGAGGAATGACACATGAAACTTGCAGTAAGTTATGACGACCACGGAGAGATTCAGACGCTCTTCGATCCCGACAGCCTGCGCGGCGACAAGCTGACGCTCACTTACGTGCCGGCTCCCGGCGAGAAGCACCAGGTGATGGAAGTTCCGGCCCATTTGGCCCACAAGCCGCTGATGGAACTTCCCGCTCTGCTTCGCGTGACGGGGAGCGGCGCGCACGCCAAGCTGGTCGCCCGATAGGGGGCGCAGGCCAGCAGCGCCGGGGTCGCTCAGAGGGGGCGGTTGGGTCCGCCCTCTCTGCCCGTCCGGCCCAAGCGCCACTGCTATAGTGGGCTTGAGTGCAAGCTGCCGGGCGACCTGTCAAAATCTCCGTCATCATCCCCGTCTACAACGAATTCCGCACCTTCTACAAGGTTCTGGAGAGGGTGCGCCACGCTCCCCTGCCGGAGGGCTGCTCCATGGAACTGGTGGTGATCGACGACGGTTCCACCGATGGCACCACCCAAATGCTGGGCGAGCAGGTGCGCGCCGGCGTGGTGGTGGGCCACTATTCGCCCGAAAACCGCGGCAAGGGCGCCGCCATTCGCACCGGCATCTCGATCGCCTCGGGCGATATCGCCATCATTCAGGATGGCGACCTGGAGTACGACCCTTCCGATTACCTCCGTATCTTGGAGCCGATCGTGCGCGGCGATGCCGACGTGGTCTACGGCTCGCGCTTCCTGGCGCAGCCCACCGGCATGGCGCTGAAGAACCGCATCGCCAACTGGATTCTGACCGCCGCCGCCAACCTGCTTTACGGCGCCCGGATCAGCGATGAGGCTACCGCCTACAAGGCCTTCCGCATGACCGCGCTGCGGCGGTTGAACCTGGAATGCCGGCGCTTTGAATTCTGCCCCGAGGTGACTGCCAAACTCCGCCGCCTGGGATACCGCATCCACGAAGTGCCCATCAGCTACAATGGCCGCGGCATTGCCGACGGCAAAAAGATCCGCGCCCGCGACGGCTTTCAGGCCCTCTGGACGCTGGCCCGATACCGCTTCGCCACGCGGCGCAAACTGCTGCGCCCCGAGCAGTGAGACCGCCGGGGCCGGGCGCGGGAGCATGTGCCCAGTCCCACCCTCTCCCGTCCTGTGGGATCATGATACGGATCGCAGATGCCACCCGACGCCCTGGATCCTTACCGCCTGGAACGCTTTGTAGAAGCGCAAAACGACGTGTATCCGCAGGTCGTCGCGGAATTGCGCCAGGGCCGCAAGCGCAGCCACTGGATGTGGTTCATCTTCCCGCAAATTCGCGGGCTGGGCTCCAGCCCAACGGCCATCGAGTTCGCAATTTCCTCCCGCGATGAGGCCGCCCGCTACCTCGCGCATCCCGTTCTGGGGCCGCGCCTGGAAGAATGCACCAGGCTGGTGACGCAGGTGCAGGGCCGCTCGATCGGCCAGATCTTCCCCTATCCCGATGACCTGAAATTCTGCTCGTCGATGACCTTGTTCGCTCAAGCCGCCGCCGATAACCGCATCTTCCTGGAGGCCCTCCGTAAGTATTGCGGCGGCCAATTGGACGAGCGGACGCTGGCGCTTCTGTAACGGCTATTCCGGCCCGCAATGCGCCGCCAGCAGTTGCACCAATTCCTCCGCGATGGGCGCAGGCAGATCTTCGTGCGTCAGGCTTTCGCAGGTCGCTGCAAGCGCCAGCAGGCGCGCCAGCGGCCGCCAGTCATCCGGTAACTCGCCGCCGGCTGTGCGGTAGCCCTCCGAAAAGCGCGGCTCCGCCAGCGGCGCGTGGGCCTTTTCATAGCGTAGAAAGCTGCCCAAATCGGCCAGCGGCGAACCGGCAATGGCGAACTCCCAATCCAGCACCGCGGCCACCCGCCAGCGACCGTTCACGGGCCGTACCAGCAGATTGCGCCGGTTGAAATCCCCATGCACCAGGCGCGGGTCGTCGTCCAGGTTGGCCAGACGCGGCGCCCAGCGCCAGGCCAAGTCGTGCACCGGCCCGCGCCGATCCGCCGGCACACGCTGCTGGAAAAGCGGATGCGCCAGGCATAAGTCGAGGAAGCGCGGCAGGGGGTTGCGGCCCTCCATCAGCGGCGCCCCCACGGCCGGCCCTGGCCCCAGCCATCCTGCGCGCGCAAACCGACGCCGGCCAATCGCAGCCAGAGTTTCCCCTGCGGAGCGCGCCGCCTGGGCGATAGCCTCGCGGTCGCCCATGCGCTTCAGTTCGTGGAAGCTGAGGGCCTCCACGAATCGCGAGAAAGTGAATGGCGGCACTTGGTCCATTCCGCCCGGCTCCGCGTGCAGCACCGCGGGCACGGGCACCGAGCCGCCCAGCAGCCCGAAAATGTCGATTTCCTTCCGGCACAGCGAGGGATCGTGCTCGTAAATTCGCAGCACCACCGTGCCCGGCGCGCCATCCAGCGCGACCTTGAAATTGGCGTTGCGCAGCCCGCCCGTGAACGTCTCCGCGGAAACCGCGCGGCGGTGCGGAAAGGCGGCGTGGACGATGCGCGCCAGCAGCTCCGGCGCCAGCGTGCGGCGCGGCTCGGGGCGGCTCCAGCGGGCTTCCGCCGGTGCGCCGGCGATCATGGGTTGCTCCCCATGGGTCACTCCACAATCAGCTCGTCCACATCCACGAAGTTGCCTGAAGAGCGCGGACTCCGACGGTTGAGGAGGCGCACTTCGAATACGTGATCGCCCGCGGCGGCGGCCCGGAAAACGCTGCGCGATTGCCACGCCGTATCGGCCGCGTAAAGGTCAATCGCGCCCTGCGGCTGGCCGTCCAGAAACACCTCCGCCACGCCGCGGTTCAACGCCTTGGTGTACACCCACGTGATGGCCGCGCCGCGAAACCGGAACTGAAAGCTGGCGCCCGGCGCATCCGAATAGGTCACCGAGCGATTAGCCGTCTGGGTGAACTGCGTGTCGTGCGACCAGTTGCCGAGGAAGGTGATGCGGGGGTCCAGATCGTCATAAGCGCCCGCCCCCGGCACTTCCCCCGCGGGAATCGTGCAAGGCCGCAGGTTGGCCAGCCGGAAGCCGCCGATTGCCGATTCGGTTTCCGAGCAGCGGTCGATGAGCGCCTTGAGCAGCGCTTCGCGCACGGGCACGCCGCCGGCCGGATCGGGATAAACAAAATGCCGGATTCCCAATTGGCGGACCAGTTCCAGCGCCTCGTGCGGCGTACGCAGTGCCATCACCCGCTGCAGGAAGAGGTACGAGTGCCAGCCGTTGGTGTATGCCTGGGCGCGCAGTTGAGCGATGTCGCCGGTCTCCAGAAACAGCACGCTCTCGCCCGCGTGGCGCCGGTTCAACTGGTCCACCAGCAGGCGCACCGGAGCGTTCGTGGCCAGGTAATGTTGGGCCGCGCCGCGCTCCAGCGGATTCAGGCAAAACGTCTTGTGGTACCACGACGAAGAAGGCAGAAACCACAGGTTCAGCCCCAGGCACAGAAGAACCGCGCCCGGCACCAGTTTCGCGGTCGTCGCTCCGGGAACCGGGTCTCCGGCCGCGAGGCCCGCTCCCTCACGGGGCGCCCTCGGGGCCCGGCTCCGGTTCGATGTTGAGGCGCCCGCAAGCCACCGGTAAGCGGGAGAGCACACCAGCGCGAGGGCCAGGGTCAGCAGCGGAAACGACGGGTAGAGGTAGCGCACATTCGGCCGCAGCGCCAAGCCCAGCAACGTGCCGCCGAAGGCTGCGCAAACCAAAGTCCACTCGCGGAATTTCCACGCGCGCCCGGCCGCCAGCAGCACCAGCGGCGCGAGCAGCAGCAGGTGGAACCCGATGGACCCATCCTGCCCCTCCCAGTAGCGGTGCGTGTCGAAGGTGACGTCGAACGGCGTGCGCCAGGTGAGCGGCTCGCTGAAGCGGCGGTCGGGCGTCATCACCGGCGCATAATAAGGCGAGCGGAACCACTGGTTGGCGAAGGGAAAGATGGGGTTGCCCGTGACGCGCCAGGCGTAGGCGTAGGGCAGCGGCGCCACCGCCAGGAACACCGCCGCCGACGCCAGCACCCACTTCCGGCCGCCGCCGCGCCACAGCCGCGCCAGCTCCCACGCCCACACCGTGCCCAAGGCCGCCACAAACGGCAAAGCCAGCAGCTTGACCGCCATGGAGGACGCCATCAGAAACGCGCACACCGCCAGCCACGCCGGCCGCCCGGTTTCGCGCGCGCGCCAGAGCGCCGCCAGCGCACCGGCCAGCAGCACGGCATAGAACGTCTCCACGAACAGCGACCCGGTGACCAGTTGCACCACCGGTGTGGCGGCGAACAGAGCGGTGAGCAGAAAGGCCATGGGCCGCGCGGTCCAGCGGCGGGCTGCGCCATAAAGGAACCCGCAGAGCGCCGCCAGCAGCGCGAAATTCAGCAGGCGCGCGGCGAACTCGCCGCCCAGCAGGTAGGCGATGGTGTAGCCCCAGACCGCGCCCATCGGCATGACCGCCCAGGCGAACTGGCGGAAATCGAAACTCCACTGGTGGCGCCATGCGACGAAGGCCGGGACGGCCAGGTGCATGGAGAGCGCGTCGGTGCTCACCTCAGGCTTCAGGACGACGAGCCACTGCGCCAGCACGGGCACCAGGGCCAGCGCCAGGGCGGCGTATTCCAGGCGCGAATCGAGACGTACGGGGCGCAGCAGGGCGCTGGCCTCGCGCAGGCAATCCGCCGTGTTGCGCGGGTTGGCCGCCAGCGGCGCGGCCAGAAGAACCAGCCACACGGCGGGGTAATTCATCGGGAAATGCGCCGCCACCCCGCCCAGCCACAGGTACGCGCCGAGCCCCGTGAGCAACGCCAGAAACGGCGGCGCCTCCCCCGCGAAGCGCACCAGCACGAGCCGCCCCAGCGCCAGGCAGGCGACCAGCAGGAACAGCACGGCCGCGACTGGCAGCACGCCCACCGAGGCCGCGCTGTAGACGGCCACCAGGCAAAATGTGGCTGGCGCAAGCCACGCCGGGCGCGCCAGAATCCACCCACCGAACCAAACCAGCGCTGCCGCCAGGAAGACCAGGAACCGCTCGCCGCCGGGCGCCTGCCAGATTTCCTGGCGCCACAAATGCCGCGACCAGAATCCGTAAACGGAAATCGCCGCGAGCGCCGCCAGCGCGGTCCGGAGCCACCAGCCGCGCGCGTCGCTCATCCCTGGAAGCGAAGGCTCCATGATCGTTCGGTTGGAAGGGCGCGTGTCGATTCGGCGGCGGTGACCCCTGAAACCGATCTTACGCGGATTGGCCGAGGTTCACAACTCAGGAGGGTGCGCGCGTCGCAGGGCGGACTGCGCCTCTCCGCAGAAACATCTTCAGCCGACCGCAAAAGCTGACGCGCTGGCGCGGAGGCGCGGAGGAACTCGCGGAGAAGACATTTCGATCTCCGCTGGCCCTCTTCCGCGCCTCCGGGCCATGCGGGCACCCCACAGGCGCTGAAACAAGGCCGCTGGCAAAAACGGCCTCGGCTGCGTGCGACCTAATCTCGGTTCGCGCGCGGTTTTCACCTTCCCGGGAAGCGAGGCTGCGGAGCGCAGGTCACTGTGGCCGACATGCGTGCGCACCTCACGAACTGCCCGAATCGTTGCCACCAGACGCCTTCCCACCAGCGGCCTTATATTCATGGGCGTTCGCTATGTTTCGGCGGGAGCCGTCTTCTGCCGCAATAGTTTCGCCACCGCTGCGGAATACGCATTCCAGGTGGACTGTTCGCTGTGGAAGTGCCGCCGGCCCTCCGGCGTCAGGCGATAGTACTTCGCCCGACGGTTGTTCTCCGAACGTCCCCACTCGGCCTCGATCCAGCCCTTGGCTTCCATGCGATACAGCGCCGGATAGAGCGCCCCTTCTTCCACCAGCAGAGCCGCGCCGGTGGATTCGCGGATGGCCGCCACAATCGCGTAGCCGTGCATCGGCCCCCAGGTGAGGGTTTTCAGAATCAGCAGGTCGAGGGTTCCTTTAACCAGGTCGAGCGGTGGTTTTTCCATAGCTACTCTACCCGGAGTGCCTTCATCGGGTCCAGGTGGGCTGCGCGCCAGGCCGGCACGCAACTGGCCGCCAGACCGGCCGCGCCCAACAGCGCCGCGGCAATCGTCAGGCTCGCATAATCCACCGGCGGCAATCCAAATACCAGGCTCGAAACCGCCCGCATCACCATCACCGCGCCCGGAATGCCGACGGCCACGCCGACCGCCACCAGCTCCAAACTCTGCCGCACCACGATCCCCACGATCCCCCCGGTGCTCGACCCCACCGCCATCCGGATGCCGATCTCGCGCGCGCGCCGGGCCACGCTATACGCGATGAGCCCGTATAACCCCGACGCAATCAGCACCAGGGCCAGCCCGCCGAATAGGCTCGACGCCTGCATGCGAATGTAATCGTCCGCCAGCGTGTCGCCGATCTCGTCGCTGAGCCGGGTGGCCGAGCGGAGCGTCAGCGGCAGGTGGGCCGCCCGGATGCGCGCGGCGGCCAGCGCCCCCACGGCCCGTGGGTCGAGCGAGCTGCGAATTTCCATGACGACCCCCGCGCCGAAGCTTCCGTTCTGGAACAGAGACGTATAGACGATATCGGGAGGCGGATCGGCCAGGCGGGCGAATCTCGTGTCCTTGACAATGCCCACGATTTCGGTTTCATCGCCGGGCTTGGCTTCGAGGACCGCGCGGGCCAGGAATACCCGCTTGCCGAGCGGATTGCGGCCCGGAAAAAGTTTTCGCGCCAGGCTCTCGCTCACCACCGCCACACTGGGGGCCTGCACATTGTCGCGCTCCGTCAGTTCGCGGCCCGCGAGCAGAGGAATTCGCAGCGTTTCGAAGTAGCCGGGTCCGATCGTGAGTAAGTGAATCGATTGGATGGCAGGATCTTCCACCTTGCGCAGGCTCGACATAACGTAGGCGTCGTTGAACATCAGCAGCCCGGACAGCCCGGCCTTCTGCACTCCTGCGGTTCCACGGAGGCTGTCCGCCAGCACTGCGGCTTCCTGGATCGGTGCCTTCGGGCTATCGTCGGTATCGTGGGAAAACCGCAGGACCGAGACGTGGTCCGCGACGAAGCCGATCGGGACGGCGTGCAGATTCTGGAAGCTGCGCACGAAGACGGCCGCGCCGGCCATCAGGACCAGCGACAGCGCCACTTCCAACACCACCAGAATTCTGCCGAATGCGAAGGGTGCCACTGATTGACCGCGGCCGAGCGGGATCTGCCCTCCGCGTAGCAATTGAACCGCCGGAGCCAGTCCGAACAGGATGGCCGAGAGGAGCGACAGCGCGAGCGCAAATGCCAACACGCGTGCATCCGGCGCAATTTCGATCGGCCGCGTCTGCCAGTGAAAGGCCGCCACCAGGAGGCGGCCGGCCCAATGCGACACCACCAGCGCCCCCGCACAGCCAGCCAGTGCGAGCGCCCCACTTTCCGCTGCGGATTGCCGCAGAATGCGCAGCCGGCCGGCCCCCAACGACAACCGGATAGCCGTCTCGTGCTGTCGGGCCGCGCCCCGCGCGATCAGCAGGCAGGCCACGTTGGCGCACCCGATCAGCAGCAGCACCACCACGATGGCGCCGAGCACATCCAGCGACCGCTCCCGCGCGCCGCCCGTCCCGGCATAGCCGCGTAGGCCGGTCTCGCAGCCGATCTGGTCGTCCTTCGAATCGCGCGTGAGGCCCAGCGCCAGAAACTGCCGCCACAGGACTTGCAGGTCGCTCTGCGCGCGCGTGAGATTGACGCCGCGACGCAGCCGGCCGATCGCCCGCAAGTAAGCTCCCGTGTCCAAATCGATTCCGCCGACGACTTGCTGGGCGCAGCCCAACGGGATGTACAGATCGGAATCGTAGCCCTTGTGCGTGCCGTAGAAACCAGGCGGCATTACCCCCACGATGGTGAACGGAATATCGCTGAGATAGACCGTTTTTCCCATTGCATCGGAAGGCTGCTCATAACGGCGGCTGGCGAACCGGTAGCCGGCGACCGCCACTTGGGCCGTTTCGTCAGCCGAAGTCAGCCAGCGTCCCGCTAACGGCTGCACGCCCAATACCTCAAAGAAATTGGTGGAAACCGGAGCGCCGGTCGCGGGGCGCTCGATTTTCTGATGCGCGCGCCGCTCGCGGGCGATTACGCTGGCTTCCGCCGCCAGGGCGGTGAATACTTTCTGGTGGTCGCGCAGATACCGGTAGCCCGGAAAGGTGAACGTCACGCCGAGGTGTGCGCCTTTCGGCGACAGGGTAAAGTGCGACACTAGCGCCAACTCCGCTGGTTTCGGAACCGGCAGCGGCGCATAGAGCAGCCGGTCCAGGATCGTGAACACTGCCGTGGTAGCGCCGATCCCGGCCAGGATGAGGATGGCCGCCGCGGTGGACGCCTTCGCGTTGCGCAGGACCCTGACGGCGTAGCGCAGATCGCCGGCCCAGCCGTGCAGATACTCAATCCACGAATTCCGCCGCTGGTGGCTGGTGCTGATGGCCACGCATTCGGCTCGCACCGGAGCCACCGGACCGAACTGCCGCACGGCTTCGCGGCGGGCGGACTCTTCGCTCCACCCAGCCGCCCGCAGTTCGTTGATCTTGGTTTGGAGGTGAAAGCCGAACTCGTCATCCACATCGGCCGCCGGATTCGCCCCCCAGAATCGCAGATACCTTCTCCACGCCGGTTCTCGCTTCATGGGATTACTCTGCCACACTTCCCCTAAGACTTCAAGGGGGCAGGCGGGGCAGACGGGAACGTCACGTCCACCTGTCACGGCGGGCTGGGCCAGCCCACCGGCTATTCCCCGACCTCAGCCCGCCCAGTTCTGAGAAGTTGCAACCAGAACCCGGCTCGCCGAACAGAATTCCCCAACACCTCTGGGCACATGCGAGTGGCCTCGGTCTTAACGCCTGTGCGTGGGACCCTCCGCGTTACGGCCGTCCTTGCACGGCCAGCTTCTGGTTCCATGAACGACGAGGCCCGTCGGCGCGGAGGCTCCGCGTTAATCGCTCCCCGCCCTTCTCCAGTTTTGCGTTCACAAAAAACCGCAACTCAATCTCCCACCGCCTCAACCATTTGCAGACCTCCATACCCGCAACCCCGAATCCGCCATGCTACTTTGAAATTGAAAAAAAGCTGCTCGCTCGCCGAGCGCAGCCCGTTTCGATAACGCGATGCCGTGCCCACTGCAGGGGATTGAAGTCGGCTACCAGACGCGTTCAACGTTCGGAAGGCGGCCCTTGTGGCACGTTCCCTTTTGGGGAGCGCTCCTCTACGGAGGAGTAGGAACCGGTTCCGATGTCCCGGCGGGAAGCGCCGGATAAATTGAGCAAAAAGCTTTAAAGACCCAGCAAATTGGGCTGCAACTTGGCGTATCCGCGCCCGGCGGCCCACAGGTCCAGCGGCACGGCCGCCAGTTCGTCCACTTCAGGCGCGGCCAGTCCGTCCCTGGTCATATCGATTGCCTTCAGATAGACGCGGCACGTGTCGCACGCCTCCACCCGCACGTGCGGGAATTCCGCAGCCACATACACCGGCAGTTTCTGGTGATCCTCTTCGCCGCAGGAAGGGCACAGCAGACGGCGAAACTCCCACTCGGTCGCGCACAACCAACACACCAGCCGGCGTTTGCCGCCTTCGCCTTCGGGCCGCAGCACCGCAGCTACCGGCTTTTCACCGCAGAACGGACACTCGGGCTTTACCGCGTCCTGCCCCGGCTCGCGCCGTTCCCGCGACGCCAAAAGTTGCGCGTACGGCTGCACCAGCACGCGCGCCAGAAAGCGCGGCGCCGGATCGGCGGGCTCCCAGTCCTTCGTGCGCCGCAAGCCCGTGGCCGCCTTGGCCAGCACCGGGGGCGCTTCGGTCTCGATGACTCGCAGCAGCCCGCCGCAATACGGCTGCACCGGCCGTGGCAGCCGCGCCGGATCGAGCGACAGGTCGCGCGGCAACTCCGGCAGCTTCTCGAAATCCAGCGCCATGTCCCTTTGGAAGCGCGCGATGCGGCCATAGAACCGCAGCATCTCGGCGGCCGCCGGATAGCGCGTTTCCAGGTCCCCGGCCCGTTCGATGCGGCGGTCCCATGTTTCCAGCGGGCGCGTCATCCGGGTCACTTATTGCTCGTGACCCGTTCGTACCACAGGCGATGGTGCATCCGCGCCCACGCCGGCGAAACTTCGCCGCGGATGATCGAGGTGAATCCGCCGCGCACCACCGCCGTCCCCATGTACACGTGGATGATGAAAGCGCCAATGGTCACCAGTGCCGCCGAAACATGCAGCAGGATGGAGGCGAAACGCACCCCGCGCCAACTCCACGGAATCCATTCCGGAAACCACAGCACCACGCCCGAAACCAGCAGCACGATTCCCGCCCAGAGCATGGCCCAGAAGAAATATTTCTGCCCGATGTTGAAGCGGCCGATGGGCGGCAGGCCTTCATCCTCGTTGCGGATGTAGCGATCCATAGCCGCATTCCACCGGCGGTCCGCGGCGGTGATCCGCATATCCGCGCGCCATGAGACCAGCATCCACAGCAGCGTGCCCACGAACAGCAGCGCCACCAAAGGATGCCAGAAACGCGAAGTGGCCGGGCCGCCCAGGATGGTGGCGATCCAGTACAGATGCGGCGAGTAAAACGCCAGGCCGGTGGCCAGCACATACATATATGCCAGGGCCGCCACCCAGTGCATCACACGCTCGGCCATCGAATACCGCAGGATGCGGTCACTTGCTGTCATCGTGCACCTGTTTGGGGCCGAATCGCAGATAGTGCAGCGTCACCCCGATCAATCCGCCGATCATGGCCACGTTGCCGAGCCATTTCAGCGGTCCTTTCCAAAGCCGCACCGTCCACGGCACTCGCGGATTGCGCGGCAAGCCGCCGTACGCTTCGGGATTGGCGATATCGTGCAGCACATACATCACGCTGGTGCCGCCCACTCCCGCCGGATCGTACACCCCCGCGTTAGCGTACGAAGAGTGCTCGCGCAACTGCCGCGCGCGGCTCTCGGCCAGCGCTTTCATATCGTCCTTGGCGCCGAAGTGCAGGCAGCCGGTGGGGCAGGCCTTGATGCAGGCCGGCTCCAGCCCATTCGAAACCCGATCCGTGCACAGCGTGCACTTGAACATTTTCTTAGTCTGCGGGTTGAAGCGCGGGATGTTGAACGGGCACCCCGTCACGCAATACTGGCAGCCGATGCAGGCATCCTGCTGGAAATCCACAATGCCGTTCTGGTATTGCACGATGGCCCCATCGGCGGGGCAGGCGGCCAGGCAGCCGGGGTCGGCGCAATGCATGCACTGGTCTTTGCGCATCAGCCACATCAGCGTGCCGTCATCGCGCTGGTGCTCGCGGAACTGAATCAGGTTCCAGTAATTCCATTCCGTTTGCGGCATGGTCTGGTAGGAATTCTGGAAGCTCGTCTCGCGGAACGGCAGGTCGTTCCACTCCAGGCAGGCCACCTCGCAGGCCTTGCAGCCGATGCAGGTGGTGGTGTCAATCAGCTTGGCCACGGTCTCCTGCCGCTGCGTGCCCGCGCCGGGCACGGTGCCGGCATGGCCGGAGATCTTCTGGATTCGCAGGTTCGCGGGCATGCTCTAAAGTCTCTCCACCTTCACCAGGAAGCCCTTGAACTCCGGCGTGTTGGCGTTGGGGTCGGTAATCGCCGCGGAAAGCTGGTTGGCCAGCGTGAGGGAGGTGCGGCCGGCATCCTCGGAAATTCCGCGATAACCCCAATGGATCGGGATGCCAATCTGGTAAGTGCGCTTCCCGTCGATGGTCATCGGCTTGATGCGCCGCGTCACCATGGCCTTGGCAATATAGTCGCCGCGGGCGCTTGACACCTTGATCTTTTCGCCGCCGCGCAGCCCCAGGTCGTTGGCCAGCTCGGCCGGAATCTCCACAAACGGCTCCGGCACCAGTTCCACGTTCATGGGATTATTCTTGGTCCAGTAATGATAATGCTCGGTGAGCCGGTAAGTAGTGCAGATGATGTTATAACCCTCCGCCGGTGTGCCTAGTTTATCCGGCGCCGACTTAAACCGCTTGGCCACGGGGTTATTGCTCTGCCCCGGGTGCAGCGGATTGACCAATACGCTTTCGAACGGTTCGTAGTGCTCCGGAAACGGCCCATCCACCAGCGTGGCCCCGGGTGCGAACAGCCGGCCGACGCCTTCCGGGTTCATGATGAACGGCCCCATGTGTTCTTTGGGCGCCGAGTCCGCCTTGAAATCCGGCACATCGTTGCCCAGCCATTTCTGCTGCGCCTCGCTCCACCATACCTGCCGCCGCTCGGGATCCCACGGATTGCCCGCCACATCGCAGGAAGCGCGGTTATACAGCACTCGCCGGTTGGCCGGCCACGACCATCCCCAGTTCGCGTAGATGCCCAGCCCCGAGGGGTCCTCCGTGCCGCGCCTTTGCATCTGCGGGCCGGCCTCCGTCCACGACCCGCAATACAGCCAGTTGCCCGACGCCGTCGAGCCATCGTCGCGCAGCCATCCAAACCCCGCCAATTGCTGCCCCGCCCTGATGGTCTGGTTCAGCTTCGGGTCGGTCACATCGGCCAGCGCGCGCCCGTTGATTTCGCGCGCCACTTCGGCCAGCGACGGATTCTGCGGGTTGGTGTAATTCCACGTGGCGTCGAGCACCGGATCGGGAAACTTGCCGCCCTCGGCGCGGTACAGATCGCGCACCTTCAGAAAAAGGCGCGACAGAATCTCCTGGTCCAGCCTGGCCTCGCCCGGCACCGGCATCGCCGCGTTCTTCCATTGCAGCCAGCGCGCCGAGTTGACGAAGGTCCCATCCTTCTCCGCGAAACCCGCCCCCGGCAGCCGGTAGACCGTGGTGGCGATCTGCTTCATCTCTTCCGGCGTGGTTCCCGGAGCCTTCCAGAACTCGCTGGTTTCATCGGGATAAATCTCGCACACCACCAGCCAGTCGGCCTTCTTGAGCGCCTCGATGTTCTTGCGCGAATTGGGGCCGATGGCCACGCCGTTCATGCCGAACGCCAGCAGGCCCTTGATGTGGCCGCGGTACATATCGTCCCAGATCTCGGCCCACGAGTATTTACGGTCGATCTTGGGCAGATGGTGAAAAGCCCACTGGTTGTCCTTGCGGGCCGCGTCGCCGTACATGGACTTGAGGAACGACACCATGAAGCGCGGCGTGTTCGACCAGTAGTTCATCGACTCCCACGGCCCTGGCTTGGCCGGCTTGGGCGTGGTGCGGGCCAGGTACGCCGCCAGGTCGGTGTCCGCCGGGTTGGCCATCTTCAGATAACCGGGCAGGATGTCGAATACGCCGGCCATATCCGTAGCGCCCTGAATGTTGGAGTGGCCGCGCAGCGCGTTCACTCCGCCGCCGGCGCGCCCCACGTTGCCCAGCAGCAATTGCAGGATCGCCGCCGTGCGGATGGTCTGGGTGGCCGAGCTGTGCTGCGTCCACCCCACCGCGTAAATTACCGTGCCGACTTTTTTGGTGTCGCCGTCTTTGCGGATCGAAGTGAAGAGATCGGCAGCCTTCAAAAACTGGTCGCGCGGGATGCCGGTAATGCGCTCCACCATCTCCGGTGTATATCGGGAGTACTGTTGGCGGAGTAACTGGAACACCGACCGCGGATGTTGCAGAGTAAGATCGTAGGCCTTTTCCGCATCCTGATAATTCCAACTGGCGCGATCGTAACTGCCCGAGGCCGCGTCGAAGCCCGAGAACAGACCCTGCTCCGGCAGTTGAAAGTCATCCCGGACCAGGTACGCCGCGTTCGTGAAGTTAGTCAGATACTCGTGCGCCACGCGCCCGTTCTCGATGGCATAACGAATCAGGCCGCCCAGAAAGGCGATATCCGACCCGACGCGGATTTGCACGAACAGGTCGGCGGTAGCGGCCGTGCGCGTAAATCGCGGGTCCACCACGATCATCGTGGCATTGCGCTGCCGCTTGGCCTCGATGGGCCACTTAAACCCGCAGGGATGGTTTTCGGCCGGATTGCCGCCCATGATCAACATCATGTCGGTGTTCTTGATGTCGATCCAGCCATTGGTCATGGCCCCGCGTCCGAAGGTGGCCCCCAAACTGGAGACCGTGGGGCCGTGTCAAACCCGCGCCTGGTTTTCCAGGTAGCAGACCCCCAGGCTGCGCATGGTCTTGATCACCAGGTAATTGAACTCGTTGGTGTCGGTGCATCCGCCGTTCCAGGCGATGCCTTCGCAGCGGTTGACCGTGCGCCCCTGCTCATCCTTTTCGACGAAGGTCGCGTCCCGCGTGGTCTTCACGTGGCGAGCGATTTCATTGATCGCGTCGTCCCAGGAAATGTCCTCCCAGTGGTCCGCCCCCGGCCGCCGCACCTGCGGTTTCATCAGCCGCCGGTCGTTCACAATATCCTGCTGCAGCGATGACCCCTTGGGGCACAGCGTGCCGCGATTGATGGGGTGGTCCGGATCGCCTTCCACGTGCACCACCTGCGGCGTGACGTTCTTGGCCTTATCGCCCAGCGTATGGATGATGACGCCGCAGCTCACCGAGCAATACGGGCAGGTGGATCGGGTCTCCGTAGTGCGCGCGATTTTCAACTCCCGCGCCTGGGCGTGGGCCGGCCGGAGATCGAAGCCCAGAACCGAGACAAGCGCCCCGGTCTGGAGGAAGGCTCTGCGCGTAGGGGTCATGGTATGCGGCTATTACATACTGCCCGCGCAGTGGTGTCAAGCAGAGCGGGGCCGGCCACGGATTCACCGCGGAGACGCTGAGGGCGCGGAGGAAGCGCGGAGGAACGCCAGGAGAAAATCTTCCCGCGACACGGCGGTAAGGACCACGCCGGGCCGATCGCCCGCGTGATGCGCAGCTCGGCGGCTCTCCGCAAATTCTCCACGCTCTCCGCGGCTCTGCGGTAAGACCAGACCCCCGCTGGCAGCTAGCACTCCACCGCATTCACCGCCAGGCCCGCCAGCGAGGTCTCTTTATAGCGCGCCTGCATGTCCAGCCCCGTCTGGTACATGGTCTTGATCACCTGGTCGAGCGAGACCTTGTGCGAGCCTTCCTCCTGCATCGCCAGGCGGCAGGCGTTGATGGCCTTCACCGCGCCCAGCGCGTTGCGCTCGATGCAGGGGATCTGCACCAGGCCGGCAATCGGGTCGCAGGTCATGCCGAGGTGGTGCTCCATGGCGATTTCCGCGGCGTGCTCGATTTCGGCGTTGCTGCCATCGAGCGCGGCCACCAGCCCGGCAGCGGCCATCGAGGCGGCCACGCCCACCTCGCCCTGGCAGCCCACCTCGGCGCCCGATATCGAGGCGTTCTCCTTGAACAGCACGCCCACCGCCGCCGCGGTGAGGAAGAACCGCGCCAGGCCGTGATCCGGCCAGGTCTCCAGGCCGTCCGCCAGATACTGCATGTAGTAGCGTAGCACCGCCGGAATCACGCCGGCCGCGCCGTTGGTGGGCGCCGTCACCACGCGTCCGCCGGCGGCATTCTCCTCGTTCACGGCCATGGCGAAAGCGTTGACGAAATCCATGCCGCGGAATGGGTCGCGCCCGTTGGAGTCGCTCATGCGCGCATAGAGCGCGGGCGCGCGCCGCCGCACATTCAGCCCGCCCGGCAGAATGCCGCGCGTCGAAAGGCCGCGGTCGATGGCGCCATCCATGGCGGTCCAGATTTTGCGGATGTAGGCCAGGACCGCCTCGCGACCGTGCAGCGCGGCTTCGTTTTCCAGCATGAGCTGCCACACCGCCAGGTCGGCGCGCTCGGCAGTCTCCAGCAGCTCCGCGGCGCTCGAGAAAGGGTAGGGAACCGCGGTCCGCGGCGCCTGGTCGGCCGGCCGCTCGCCTTCGCGCTGGATGAATCCGCCGCCGATCGAAAAATAAACCTCGCGCGCCGCCAGCGACCCATCCGCGCGCTCGGCCGAAAAGCGCATGCCGTTGGGGTGCCCGGCGAGCACCAGGTCTTTATGAAACAGCAGGTGCCGTGACTCTTCGAAGGGGATCGCGTGGGTGCCCAGGAGCGCCAGGCGGCCGCTGGCGCGGATTTCGTCCACCCGCGCGGCCGCCGCTTCCGGGTCCAGTTCCTCGGGCCGTTCGCCCGCCAGGCCCAGCAGCACCGCGCGATCGGTGCCGTGTCCGATGCCGGTCAGCGCCAGCGAGCCGTATAGCTCCGCGGTCACCGCGGCGGTCGCATCCAGAAGGCCGGCGGCCGACAGGCGCTCCGCGAAGGCCCGCGCGGCTCGCATGGGACCCATGGTGTGAGAGCTGGAGGGACCGATGCCGATCTTGAACAGGTCGAAGAGGCTGGTGCGCACGGGGTCCGGTTACGCCTTGCGGCTTAGGATGCCGCCTTCGCGTTTGACGAGCTGGTCCACCACGCTGCGCGGCACGCCGAAGTTGTCCTCCACCAGCGAGGCCGGGTTGGCGCCCAGCCAGCCGGCCAGCGAAATCTCCTGGTATTCGGGATGATTGAAGAGAACCAGCAGTTCGGTCGGCTCGTCGCCCACCTGTTCGATGTAATGCCCGTGGCCCTGCTGGATGAAGGCGATCTGCCCCGGCCCGAATTCCTCGATTTTATGCCGCGCGTGCGAGCCGAACACCCCGACGCGCGCCCGGCCGCGCACGTAATACTGCCACTCGTCGGCGTGCGGGTGCCAGTGCATCTCCCGCAGAGCGCCCGGCTGCAGCTCCATCTTCACCGCCGTAAGGGTGGTCTGGATGGGAAACTCTTTGGCCGACACGACGTACTCCCGCCCGCCCGGAAAGACTCTGGGCGGTTGCATGTCGAGGCGGTATTTGTGCGACATCTGCGCCGGCTGGAGCGCGCCGTTGCGCAGATTTTCCAGCGGCGTCTCGGGGACCTTCCCCGTGCCGATATAGACTTCCTTGCGCGGAAACCGCGCGAACGCGGACGCCGGCAGCCCCAGATTGCGGCTGAGGATGTCGGGCGGCGTTCCGGCGATCCAGTCGGTGATGCTGAAAGTTCCGTACTCCGAAAAATGGCCGTTATCGAAGCCCAGCAGGAAGTGGCATTCGCCGGGTCCCAGGCCCTGCAAGGCATGGCCGTGCCCGCGCGGGAAATACCAGGTGTCGCCGGGCCCGAAATCGTCGATCTCGGCCTGGCCGTTAGGCGCAATCACCGTCGTGCGGCAGCGGCCCTCAATCACGTAGGCCCACTCGGCCGCCAGAGCGTGCCAGTGCAGTTCGCGAATGGCCCCCGGCTTCAGGCGCATGGAGACGCCCGCGATGCTCTGCGAAACCGGGAACTCCTCCGCCGTAGCTTCCTTGGCCGATCCGCCTTCGCCTACCCAGCCACTGGTTTTTTCAATATCGTATTTGAAATCCGGGAGCGGTTCGATGGGGGCAGCCTCGGCCGCCGGAGCCAGCGGGCCCGCCGCCGCCAGCGGCGCCAGAGCCACTGCACTAAACATACCGCGCCGGCTGATTCCTCCCGAATGAGCCTTCGGCGTATCCGACTTCGGCGAATCCGACATGAAAAACCCTCCCCTCCGGAGTGATGGACTGCCACAGCATACACCGGGCGGCGGCGGAAAGACAACGGCGGCGCGGCGAAGCGGCCGTTTCAGAAGGTCTGCGGAGTGAACGCCCGGGCGGCCGGAGTGGATTGGAACCCCGGGGCAGGGAAGCCGGAAGAGAAACGCGGCCGCAAAGAGACGCTTCACCCGCAGGCCCTACCTCGTTCCCTCGCAGCCGCCGCCGAAACCGAATTTTTTTAGGGACCCGGCCCACGCGGCCAGGACTGAAGTTGTATCATTACTCTCATGCGCGTTTTGATTGCACTCGTGATCCTGCTGCCTATCTGTGCCCAACCGCCCCAGGACGGTCAGAAAAAGGGGATGCCAGCCCCCAAGAACCTCAAAATTTTGAAGCCGGATGAAGTCATGCCCGCCATGCGGTCGTTCACCGTGGCGTTGGGCGTCCGGTGCGACTACTGTCATGTGCAGGGAGACCGGGCCAGCGACGCCAATCCCAAGAAAAACGTGGCCCGCATGATGCTCACCATGGTGCATGACATCAACTCTAAGTTTCCGGATGGCGCGGAGAAGACCTACGTGACCTGCTACACCTGCCATCGCGGGAAAGAAGAACCGGAGACGGCACCGCCCGCGGCGCAGTAACCGGCTGAACCGATAACCCCAGTCTTCCAGGCGCCGGGACGCGGCGGAGTTCGCCCGCGCCCTCACCGCGTTCCGGCGGAATCCCTCATTGTTTAGCCCCCTCGGATGGATCGCCTTCGAAGCGAATACTGGAATCCACCCGGTAGATTTTAATATCCGCGTCCAGCGGCCGGAGCATCTCCAGCACGATCGCCTGGCCGGCCGTCCGCAGCGAAAAATAAGAGCTGCCGTCGCGCTCCACCGGAAACTGGCGCGCCCCGAATGGCGGAATGAGCAGATCGGACGCCTGGCTGCAAATCGGCATCCAATCGCCCGCGCGCCCATCGCGTCTGGGCACGGAGTACAAATTCCCCATCGAGTAGCACAGCCGGACCAAGGCCCCCGCGGGCGAGGTGTTGATCAGCGACACCACCCCACCCGGCAGAGCCGCCACCTCCCCATCGAACCAGGGATTGCGCTGCGGAAAGGCCACGTCGCGGCGCACACTGCGCAGTTGGTCGCCCGAGAGGCATTCGCTTTGGGCGCTGACGGCAACCGCCGGCGCTATTCCCGGCGGGCTGCGTTCGCGGACTTTCACCCAGGCATCGGTGGTTTCCTCGGGAATCGCCAGCTTGTATTTCCCCTGCTGGTGTGGCGCCAGGCGCAAAGTATTGCCCGGCAGTCCTTCCAGCCCGACCAGCGCCCCACTCGCCCGGTGGCCTTCCACCTCCACGGTCACCTGCCGGTCGCTGAGATTGTGCAGTTTGATTTCCGAGGAACAGGAGGCCCCATATGCCAGGGCCGGTAATACGCTCTCGACCGTCCGCCAGGACTCCACGGGACCCACTTGGGCGGCCGCCGGGGCCCCCAAGCCCATACGCAGACCAAGAATCAGCCCTGCCAGGCCAGCCGTCCGGACGGCCGCGAAGACCATGGCGCCGATCGGGAACCCGGCTGGGCGGGATGGTGAAAGTCGCATCACTACTTGTACTTATCGGCGGGAACACGAAAAACTTTAGGGTAGCCCTTTGGGCCTGCGCCGCCCCCCGCACACCTGTGCCGCCGGTTCACGGGATTGACCACCCCAAATTGTTCGATCTAAAATAGATGTCAGCCATTTTTTAGGAATTGTCGAAGGAAGCAGTGCGCCGTATGAAAGCTACACGCGTCTCGATTCTCTGCGTATCGCTGGCCGCTGCGATTTGTTTTTTTGCCGCAGCCCAGGACCAAAGCTCCAGTCAGAATTCCAACAAGATCGAAGTCCGGAAGCCCAAAGAGACGGTCGCCAAGCCGCTGACCCCCAAGGAGCAAAAGAAGCGGGAGGAGAAGCTCAAAAAAGAGCTGGAAACCCCTTACCGCAAGTGGCTCAATGAAGATGTCGCCTATATCATCACAGATGAAGAACGGGCGGCCTTCAAACGCTTACAGACTGACGACGAGCGGGAACAGTTCATCGAGCAGTTCTGGCTGCGCCGCGACCCCACCCCGGACACCGTAGAGAACGAGTTCAAAGAAGAGCACTACCGCCGCATCGCCTACGCCAACGAGCATTTCGCTTCCGGCATTCCCGGCTGGAAGACCGACCGCGGCCGCATTTACATCACCTTCGGACCGCCCGACGAAATCGATTCGCACCCCTCCGGCGGCACCTACGAGCGGCCTCCCGAAGAGGGCGGCGGCGAAACTTCAACCTACCCCTTCGAGCAGTGGCGCTACCGCTACATCGATGGCATCGGCAACAACATTATTATCGAGTTCGTCGATACCACCATGTCGGGCGAATACCGCATGACCAGCGACCCCTCCGAAAAGGACGCCCTGCTGTACGTTCCCGGCGCCGGCCTCACCCTGATGGAGCAGATGGGCCTTTCCGACAAGAGCCAGCGCTTCAACAACACCGACGGCACCCACCTGGGCACCCCATTCGGCGGCCTGCCCGAGAGCATGAACGAGTTCAACCGCATCGAGCAGTTCGCCAAGTTGCAGCAAGCCCCCAAAATCAAGTTCCCGGACCTCGAAGCGGCGGTCACCTCGCGCATCAGCTACAACATTCTGCCGATGAGCGTGCGGGTGGATTATTTCCCGGTGACGGATGCCTCGGTGCTTACCTTCATCACCCTGCAGTTCAATAATAAGGATCTGCAATTCACCTCCAAGGAAGGCGTGCAAAAGGCTATCGTCAACATCTACGGCCGGATCACCACCCTGACCCGGCGCATGGCGGTGAGTCCCTTTGAGGACACCGTCACGGTGGATAGCCCGCCCAGCATGCTGCAGGATTACGCCAAGATGAAGTCCATCTATCAGAAACAGTTGCCGCTTAAGCCCGGCATGTACCGTCTGAATGTGGTGGCGAAAGACCTGGTGGGCGGCAACATGAACAACTACGAGATGGCCATCACGGTTCCCCAGATGGATCCCGAAAAACTGAGCTCCAGCTCGCTGATTCTGGCCGACGTGCTGGAAAATGTGCCCGACCGCTCCATCGGCTCCGGCATGTTCGTGATCGGCTCGAATAAAGTGCGGCCGCGCGTCGATGACATCTTCAAGCGCGACGAAAAGCTCGGAATTTACATGAAGGTGTACAACTTCGGGAGCGACGATACCAGCCGGAAGCCCTCCGGACAGGTGGAATACACACTAACGCGGGATGGGAGCAACCAGCAGATCTTCGATTTTTCGGAGGACCTCTCCCAAATTCCGGATGCCTCGCCGGCCCAGGTAACCATCGCCAAACTCTATCCGCTGAAGGGCTTAGAGCCAGGTAAGTACACGATAAGGCTGAAAATTACCGACCGTAACCGGAAACAGACCCTTACCCCATCTGCTCAATTTACGGTAACCTAGTAGCTGGCGGAACTGATCCGCCCGTTGAGACGCGTTCGGATGTTGAACCTCACGACGCACAAAACGGTAGCCGCTCTGGCATTCGGGGCGGCGCTTTTTCTGCTTCCCGATGGGGCTCGGGCAGCCAACGCCCTCAAATTGTCCGGCGCCATCGCGGGCACCGTCAGCAATGGTCTGGGTGTGCCGCAGATGGGCGCCACGGTGCTGCTCTATACGCGTCTCGACCGCGTCCTTGGCAAAGCGGTTACCGACGATCATGGCAGTTTCCAGTTCAAGGGCCTGACGCCCGATACCTACTGCGTGCGCGTGATGCTGCTGACCTTCGTTCCGGCGCTGCGCCGCGATATCCTGGTCCAGCCCGGTATGCGCAGCGTGCTGCACGTCAGCCTGAGCAGCCTCTTCAGCACCATCCAGCTTTCCTATCCGACACTCGAAAATCCCACTCCCATGACCGACGACTGGAAGTGGATGCTGCGCAGCGCTTCGGTCACCCGGCCGGTGCTGCGTTTCACCGATCCGCCCGGATCGCCCGGAACCAGCCGCACCACCGAATCGGCGGTTTTCTCCGATACCCGCGGCATTTTGCAGGTTTCGGCGGGTGAAGGCACTCTGAGCACCGCGGTGGGAACCCAAGCCGACCTGGGCACAGCCTTCGCCATGGCGACCTCACTTTCCGGCAATGGGTCGTTGCAGGTCAGCGGCAACATGGGCTACGGTCCGCAGACCGGGGCGCCGGCTGCCGCCTTCCGCACCAGCTACAGCCGGAACATGGCGGGCGGCGATCCCGAAGTCTCGCTCACCATGCACCAGTTGATGCTGCCGCTGCGCTTGGGCGCCGCGCTGGCGGGCAACGAATCCGCGATGCCCATCATGCGCACCATGGCGGTGGGGTTCGCCGACCACACCCAGCTTTCCGACAATGTTTCCGTGCAGTACGGCTTCACCATGGATAGCGTGGCGTTTGTCGATCACCTCAATTATTTGAGTCCCTACGTGCGCCTGGTGACTGCCACCGGCCGCGATGGGGAAATCGACTTCGCTTACACTTCCGGGAACGCCCGGCCGGATCTGGGCGCGGCCCAGTCGCAGGAGAATGCCGATTTGCAGGGCGACCTGAATGCGCTGGCGCTGTTTCCACGCGTGGCCCTGCGCGACGGGCACTCCACGGTGCAGCGCGGCCAGGAATTCGAAGCCGGTTATTCGCGTAAAGCCGGATCGCGCAATTTCCGCGTGTCGGCTTATCGCGAAGCGGTCAGCAACGCCGCGATTACCATGGTGGCCCCGGCCGGAATGTTCTCCGGCGCCGACGTGCTGCCCGACCTGTTCTCGAATAGCTCCACCTTCAACGCCGGCAATTTCGCCAGCGCCGGGTTCAGCGCCGCGGCTACCCAGAATGTGGGTGACCGGCTCAGCGCCACGGTGATCTACGGGTCCACCGGCGGCCTTGCCGTCCGCGATGGCGATCTTTCCGGCGGTAGCGCCGACGATTTGCGCTCCATGATCCATTCCCGGCGGCGGCAAACCGCTACCACGCGTCTGTCGGCCACTTTGCCCAAGACCGGCACTCGCATGATCGCCAGCTACCAGTGGACCACCGACCGCCGTTTTGTCATGCCGGGCAACATCTACAGCACCGAAGATATACAGCCGCAGCCGGGATTGAACGTCTACATCCGGCAGCCCATTCCGGGCCCCTCCGTGCTGCCCTGGCGCATGGAAGCCACCGCCGATCTCCGCAACCTGCTGGCGGAAGGCTATCTTCCCATCGGCGCCGCCGGTGGGCAGCAGGTGCTTCTGGTGGAGACGCCTCGCGGTTTCCGCGGCGGCCTTTCCTTCATCTTCTGATTTGCGCCTGGACGCTCACCATTCCTTCTCTCCCCGCTATCCGCTTCCCACGCTGGATACCATTCTGAGCCGCAACCGCTTCGATGGCTCCATCCTGGTGACCGGCCCGCCCGGCGGACCGTCCGTGGAGCCGCCGGAAGTGCGCGGGCTGCCCAGTTTCGTGCGCGGCGTGGTGATTGAGGCGGATGCCATCGATCCGCTGCTGCTCGAACAGTATCAGCGCGACGCGCGGTTCCTGGGTCTGTGCTGGCGCCCCTCCGGCCCGGCCGCCGGCCTGCCCGAATACCTGGGCGAATTGCAGCGGCGCAACCTCACGCTGGATGTTTGGAAAGGTCTGGCCCTGGTGCCGCGGATCGCCGAACGCTTCCCGTCGCTGCGCATGGCCATCGTGCATTTGGGCAGCCCTGTGATCGATGGCGAAGGCGATTGGGGCGCCTGGGCCCTCGCCATGAAAGCGGCTGCGCAGATTCCGCACGTCTGCTGCAAATTGAGCGGGCTGATCGGCATCGCGCCGGCTCCCTGGCGTGCCCAGGACCTGCGCCCCTATGTCCAATACGCCCTCACGGTGTTCGGCCCCGAGCGCCTGATGTTCGGCAGCGGATGGCCCGCCTGCCTTCCCGAGCACACCTGGAAAGAGACCCTGGCCGCCTTCACGCAATCCATCGGCGCGCGCCCCATGGAGGTTCGCGAGCAACTGCTGGGTGAGACCGCCGCGCGCTTCTACGGCGTCACGCGATGAAGGTTCCGCAAGCCGCCCGCACGGCAGCCGGGGCCGCGGCCCTGTTCGCCATCAACGCGCTGCTCACCCTGCCGCTGTTCTTCATCCCCTACACCCGCGAGATGGGGTCCATCGAAGCCGCCTTCATCGGCCTGGCCCGCTACATCGGCGAGCACTTCGGCGATTTGAACTGGTTCCCCTTGTGGTATGGCGGCATCCCGTTCCCGGATAGCTATCCGCCGCTGCTGCATTTTACGGTGGCGGCGGTGGCCGCAATCGGCCGCATTTCGCCCGCGCTTGCGTATCACGCAGTCACGGCCTTGGTCTACGCGCTGGCTCCGGTGACGCTCTTCTGGGCTGCCTGGCGATTGGGCGCCGGGCGCGTCACGGCGTGGCTGGCGGGCCTGGGCTATTCGCTGCTTTCGCCCTCCTGCTGGTTGATTCGCGTGGTTCGCGCGGATGCCGGCGGCTGGTTCGCGCCGCGCCGCCTGGGCACCCTGGTGAAATACGGTGAGGGTCCGCACCTCACCGCGCTGCTGTTTCTGCCGTTAGCCGTGGGCATGGTCCACGTGGCGCTCGAAAAGCGCCGGCCCATCTATTATGTGGGCGCTTCGCTGGCGGTGGCGGCGGTGGTGCTCAGCAATTGGATCGGCGCCTTCGCCCTGTCGCTGGCGCTCTCGGCCTATCTCCTGGCCGGTTTCGGCAAGCAGCGCTGGCCGGTGCGCTGGCTGTCCGCCGCCGCGATCGGCGTTTACGCCTACGCTCTTGCCATGCCGTGGATGACGCCCTCCACCATCGCCACCATCCGCGCCAACGCTCCCCTGGTGGGAGGGCGCTTCGTCGCCAACCTGGTGATGGATGCGGCCTTCGCAGCGGGCCTGCTGCTGGCAGCCTGGGGATTGGCGCGCCTTCACCTTCCGCCCGCCGCGCGCTTCGGCCTGCTCTTCCTCTATAGCACCGCCTTCATCACCCTGGCGGCCTTTTATTTCCACGCGGCCGTCCTGCCGCAGCCGGAGCGCTACCACCTGGAAATGGACTTGGCCTTCTGGCTGGCCGTGGCGGGAGTTGCCGCAGCCATCCCGCTTCCCGCACCCATGCGCCCGCGCGCCGCCTTCGCCGCCCTCCTGCTGGCCGCCGTGCCCCTCTGGCTACACCAGCACCGCATGGCCCGCGAGATGGAAAA